>Ga0187894_10002811_pt1 | contig 20384 bp, 15 predicted proteins | sample GBC1701081metaG_FD_136650 | JGI IMG/M metagenome (GOLD analysis project Ga0187894, IMG submission 136650) | White microbial mat communities from a lava cave in the Kipuka Kanohina Cave System on the Island of Hawaii, USA - GBC170108-1 metaG ...
GATCCTCCTGCTCAAGTGGTTTGAGTGACATCTCCACTTTGGCACAGCGATGCCGTGGCAGTGAGGATCCACTCATTCCACTAACCGCCTCCGCGGCGCAGGCGTGGCGTCCATACCATCTGATTTACCCGCGCGTGATGATGCATGATCGAGTCTTACGCGGGAGGCACGATGAAGCAGCAGACGCTGGCGGGTTTTGAGAAGTACGGTAAGACCAGGCGCCGGGCGCAGTTCCTGGCGGACATGGAGCAGATCATTCCGTGGCCGGAGCTGGCGGCGGCGGTGCAGACGGCCTATCCGCAGGTCAGCGAGCACGGCGGCCGGCCGCCGATACCGCTGGAATGGATGCTGCGGATCTACTTCCTGCAGTTGTGGTTCAACCTGTCGGATCCGGCGGTGGAGGAAGCGCTGTACGACTCGGTCGCGATGCGCAGCTTCGTCGGCATCGACCTTGGGGTCGAAGGCGCCCCCGACGAAACCACGGTGTGCAAGTTCCGGCACCTGCTGGAGCGCAACCAGCTCGGCAAGGTGCTGCTGACGGCGGTCAACGACCACCTGCACCGCAGCGGCATCAAGATCGCCAGGGGCACGATCGTGGATGCCACCATCATCGGCGCGCCGAGCTCGACCAAGAACCGGGACGGCAAGCGCGATCCGGAGATGCACCAGACCGCGAAGAGTCAGCAGTGGTACTTCGTGTCGTGGCCGCTTGGTGCCGGCCAGCAGGCTGCCGGCGGTCAGCGAGGTCTGCTGCCGGCAGCGGTGGCACTGGAACAACCCGCGGCCGAGCACGCAGTGACCCGGGTAGCCGCACCCGGGGCAGACGAAGCCCTGCGGCCAGCGCCAGCCGAACAGGGCCTGCTCGCACTGCGCCTCCGTGCCAAAGCGGGCCAGAAACTCTGCCAGACTCATGCCTCGCTGAAACTGCACCTAGTTCTTCGGCATCGTTCATCTCCTTGTGAAATCAAGCGATGCCAGTCTGCGACCGCGCCTGGCACACAGGCTGAGCCACATGGGTAATCAGGAAAATCAATAGTAGCTGGATTTACGACGTTCAACGTCTGCGCCGACGCGGGCTTGCGCCAGCAGCCGTCGATATAGAAGCTGAAGTATTCACGCATGCTGGGTTGCTCTGGAGGTAGATTCGACGCCGTGCGGGTCGCAGCGGTCGCGCGCCACTCAGCGATAGACCACGCGAGGCAGCACGCACAGCATCTCGAACAGCAGATTGGCGCCGAGGAGCGCCGTATTACCCGACAAGTCGTAGGGTGGCGAGACCTCGACGAGGTCCACCCCGACGATCGACAGTCCGCGGCAGCCTCGGATGATTTCGAGCGCCTGCATCGTCGTGAGTCCGCCGATCTCGGGTGTGCCCGTGCCGGGTGCGTACGCCGGATCGAGGCCATCGATATCGAAGCTGACGTATGTCGGATGCGAGCCGATGACGGAACGCACCTCGGACATGAGCGGTGCCAGAGAACGATTCCAGCAGTCCTGCGCGAAAGTCAGACGAAAACCCTGCGAGCGGGGCCAGTCGAAATCGTCGGCGGCGTAGCCCGAGCCGCGCAGGCCGATCTGGAACACACGCTTACCGTCGACCAGCCCTTCTTCCGCCGCACGGCGAAACGGAGTGCCATGCGCGATGCGTTCGCCGAACATCGTGTCATTGCAGTCCGAGTGCGCGTCGACATGCACCAACGCGACTGGCCCATGCCGGCGCGCGAGAGCGCGAAGGATAGGCAGGACGATCGTGTGGTCGCCGCCAAGCGTCAGCGGCACACAGTGCGCAGACGCAATCTGATCATAGTGTTTCTCGATGATATCGATGCTGCGGTCGAGACTGTATGGATTGATCGCGACGTCGCCCAGATCGGCGACTCGCAGGCTGTCGAACGGTGCGGCTCCGGTTGCGACATTGTACGGGCGCAGCAGGCTCGACTCGGCGCGGATCTGCCGGGGCGCATACCGCGCGCCGCCACGATTGGAAGTGCCGATGTCGAGCGGAACTCCCACGAAGCCGGCGTCCAAGTCCTGCGCAGAAGTCGCCGCCGGCAATCGCATCATCGTGCCTGGCCCGGCGAAGCGCGGCATGACGTTGCCGCTCAACGGCTGGGGAAGTTGGTCATTCATTGTAGTCGGCCTCTCGCTGGCAGGAGAGGACTTTATCTAGTCTTCTGGCGGCGGTAGCTCAAGTGAAAAAAAATGCTCAAAGCCTTGACTGCAGATTGACGATCGCTACTGGCCTGAAAGCTCAGGCGCGATTCAGCAGTGGCACCGGCAGCCCGCGCTCTTCGAATAGCCACGTCACAAATGCACGAATCTTCGGCATCTCGACGCGCTCGAGCGCGCACACAACGTAATAGCGGCCGTTGGCAGTAACGGAAGTTTCAAACAGGCGCACCAGCCGCCCCGACGACAGGTCCTCTTGCGCGAGTACGGTGTCGACCAGGGCGACTCCGCCGCCGGACAGTGCGGCATCCAGCGCCAGGCTTGCGAATGACAGGCGCGCGGCTGCCGGCAGGCGCACCGGATTGATCCGGTTCTCCGTGAACCATCGCCGCCATTCCGTGCCGTCGTCCTCGTGCAAGATGACATGCTCAAGCAAGTCAGCAGGCGAGCGCATCGCCTGGGAAGCGTTCAGCAGTTTTGGGCTGCAGGCAGGAAACGACTCGACCGACGCGAGCTCGTGCACCCAGCCATTGGGCCAGCGCCCGTCGCCGTAGAGAATCAGAAGGTCGGCTCGTTCCTCCATGCTCGAGTCCGGGTCGCGGGCAGGTAGAATGTTGAGCGTGATTTCCGGATGCGCGCATAGAAACTTGCCGACACGGGGTGCAAGCCATTTGGACGCAAACCCGGGCGGCACACAAACGGTCAAATCGCCTGTCAGCTTGCCATATTGTGTCGCGCGCGAAGCGTCCGATATCAGATCGAAAGCTTGTCGCACCGCCGTCAGGTACACTGCCCCGGTCGGCGTCAAGCGCAGCCGCCGGCCTTGGCGGTCGAACAGTGACAACCCCAGATAGTCCTCGAGCACGCGAATCTGGTGGCTGACGGCACTGCTGGTGACGTTGAGTTCCTCCGCAGCACGCCGGACGTGCCCATGTCGAGCCGCGGCCTCGAAAACTCGCAACGGATTCAGCGGTGGCAGGAGGCGTGGCATGATCGAGTACTCTCGATGATGAACCAAGCTTTACAACTTCGACAAGTATAGTCACAAGAAGCCTGGTTCGCCGCCGCTACGATTGAGTTGAGGATGACAATTGTGACGCGCATTTTTCGGTCATTTCCAGAACGGCTCGCAGCCTCGCTGGTGTGTCTGCTTGTCACGCCGCTGGCGTGGTCCTGCTCGATCGCGCAGCTCACTGCAGCGGACTACGCGCGTGCGGAGCGGTTCCTGTCCTGGAACAAGGACGAGTATATCGCCGACGGTGAAGTGCGGCCCCGTTGGATCGAGGGCCAGGATCGCTTCTGGTATCGGCGAACGATCGGCGCAGGAGCGGCGCAGTTCATCGTAGTCGATGCAGCGACCGGTGCGCGTGCGCCGGCATTCGATCATGAACGTCTGGCGGTCAGCCTCAGCAAGGTTTTGGGCAAAGCAATCGATGCCGGTGCTTTTCCATTCAGGTCGTTCCGCTTTGCTGCACAGGGCAGGGCGATCGAGTTCCTCATTGGCGACGAATTCTGGAGCTGTCGGCTCGATCGTGACGACTGCAGGCGCGCCGCGGCGCCTACGCAGTTGGATCGCAGCTCGGTCGTTTCCCCGGACGGCAAGTGGGCAGTGTTCCGAAAGGATCACAATCTCTGGGTTCGCGCGACTGACGGCAGCTCCGAGTTCGCGTTGACGACCGATGGAGTTGAGCATTACGACTATGCCGGATCCACGGGTAACAGCACACACCCGCTCTCTGCGCTACGGTCGCGCGTACCGCCGGCCCCCGTGGTCTCATGGTCGCCCGATTCCCGCAAGATCCTGACGCATCGTGTCGATGAGCGGCAAGTCGAGAAACTGCACTTGCTGCAGTCAGCGCCCGAGGACGCATCGGTGCGTCCGAAGCTGTTCAGCTTCCGGTTCTCGATGCCGCATGACGAGCACAAGGCGCTGGTTGAACAGATTGTGTTCGACGTCGCGACGCGCCAGCACGTCGCCCTGGGCTTTCCCGTCTGGCCGTCTCCGTACCAGACGCCGATTGAGGTTCGCGATGCATGGTGGTCGGAAGATGGCAGCGAGGTGCTCTACATCGAGCGCGGTCCGTACTACCGCTCGCTCAAGCTGCACGTTGCCGATGCTGCGACGGGTAAGGCGCGCACGCTGCTCGAAGAATCGGGCAAGTCATTCATCGAGCTCAACGATGTCGATCACTATCCGATGGTGAGGCGACTGTCGAACGGAAACGTGCTGTGGTTTTCGGAGCGTGACGGTTGGGGACATCTGTACGTCTACGACAGAAGCGGCCACGCGCTTCAGATTACCCGCGGGGAGTGGCTGGTCCGAGGTATCATCGGTGTCGATGAGCTCAGCGGCACCGTTTATTTCACGGCAGCGGGACGCGAGCCGGGCCGCAACCCCTACTTTCGGCACCTGTACCGGGTGAATTTGAACGGCTCGAACCTGAATCTTTTGACTCCGGAAGATGCCGACCACCAGATCTACATCCATGGCGACGATTTCGTTTCGGCCCCGGATCTACTGGGCGGAGAGGAACCGCTCGGTCTCTCGCCATCGGGCAAATACTTTGTCGATGTGTACTCCCGCCCCGATCAGCCGGCGGTGAGCGTGCTGCGCGCCTCCGACGGGCGTCTCATCGCAACGCTGGAGAAAGCCGACATCAGCGCTCTGACACGAGAAGGATTTACGATGCCGGAACCTTTCGAGGTGCTGGCAGCCGACGGCAAGACCACGCTCTACGGCACGCTGTTGAAGCCGAGCCACTTCGATCCTGCGAAGAAGTATCCAGTGCTCGATTCGATCTATCCGGGACCGCAGATCACGCGCGTGCCGCAGAGCTTCTCGTCGACGGTATTCAGCTGGACGGGCGCGAGCGCCCTCGCGGAGCTGGGTTTTATCGTCGTAACGGTCGATGGTCGGGGTACGCCGCTGCGCTCCAAGGCTTTTTTGAGTCAGTCCTATGGCAAGCTCGGCACGGCGGGAAATCTGGAGGACCACATCGCAACCGTGCGGCAGCTGGCGGACCGCTTTCCCTGGATCGACCTGGACCGCGTTGGCATCTTCGGGTCATCCGCCGGCGGCTATGCGTCGACGCACGCGATCTTGCAGTACCCGGCGTTCTACAAAGTCGCTGTCTCGGCTGCGGGAAACCACGATCAGCGCGGCTACCTCTCGATCTGGGGCGAGACATACAACGGGCCGGATGACGGCAGGAACTATCTCGAGGCCGCCAATGCGCCGCTGGCCAAGAACCTGCGCGGAAAGCTCCTGTTGATGCAAGGCGAGATGGACGACAATGTCAATCCCGCGCTCACGTTGCAGTTGGTCGACGCTCTCATCAAGGCCAACAAGGACTTCGATCTGCTGATCGTTCCGAACGCCGGCCATGGAGTCATGGGGAGCGGCTACACCATTCGTCGGCAATGGGACTTCTTCGTGCGCCACCTGCTGGGCGCCGAACCGCCGGCCGGATATCAAATAGGAATGGCCCCGCGCGGTGGCGATTGAGCAAGAGCTGATCGGCTACCTGCAATCGGAACGCTTGACGCGTAGGCGCCGGCGATAGCCGGCAGGGATGAGGCCGATCCCCAGATAAAGCCGCCGCTTGAGCCGCTGACGGACAATGCGCAGGGTACGCGCGAATTGCGCGATGCGTGGCATTTTCGACAGGTTCTGCTCGAGCAAAAGCATAGCTCTTTCCATCACGCTGTTCTGGCCACTTTTCGTGAACAGCAGCTCAGAGTGTGGCGTGCGCGGCGGTAGCGGTTGTCTCGCTATCATGGCTCACAGCCCCTTGAAGGCGCTCGTGAATTCCACTGGCGGCTCGATGATGTACCTGGCCAGGTGCACGACGCTCGTGCCGCCGGTGCAGGCAAGTCGATTTAGGTCGACCACGTATATTCGAATGCAAGCCACTTCGCAGGCGGGCAGGCAATTTGTGGGGACAATCATCACGATGAAACCAGCTGCCGCAAGCGAGATGGCCCTCGAGCCGGTCACCCCGCGTCCCGCGAATACGCACGTCCTGCCGCGCGCAGCGCCTGAGCGCCTCGCGCGTACAGCCGAGCCTTCTCGATACCGAATAAAACGCGTTCCACTGCCAATTGCCCTGGCGATGACGCTCGACCACCAGTCGCACCGCTCGCTCTCCAAACTCGGTCGGGAACCGCTTCGATGCGGGACTCATGATTCCACCCTTTCGAAGCAAGGAGCCTCCGGGAAACCCGGGGCGGTTTACATCTCGTTCGACAGGTGCGTTGCAGTCATCTCGGTGAGCAGCCTGAAAGCATGCCGCAACACGTCGAGCGCAGGGTGACCGCAACCCAAGGGAAATTGGTTGAGAGCGACTCGCCTGCCGGAGAGTAAGCCCGAGTCGATGCGGGTGGTACGCGGTGAATCGCTGAGCCGAGCTTCACTACCGCGCAAGCAATTCTCATCAATCGTCTGCCTACTCCACTTGAATTGATCCCAAGCAGTGCCGCCGAGCTACACTACTCCGATAGAAATCAATGCTGCTGTCGGCGAGACGCCCTTCGGCTGTAACCTCCTATGATGGTTGCCCGATCCGCAGAAGCTGACCGTGCATAGGTGCAGCGAGAGGGAGTTCGATAGTTTCATGTTCGATACGCCCGACTTCGCGCAGCACGAACAGGTCGTGTTTTTCAGCGATGCTCACAGCGGTCTGCGCATGATCATTGCGATTCACAACACGGCGCGGGGCCCAGCAATCGGCGGCTTTCGCATGTGGCCGTATACATCCGCTGCCGCCGCGACAGCGGATGTGCTGCGGCTGTCCATCGGTATGAGCTACAAAGCCGCCATGGCGCAGCTGCCGTGCGGCGGCGGTAAGTCCGTCGTGATCGGCGATCCCGCCCGTGACAAGTCGCGCGAGCTGTTATTGGCAGTCGGCCGTGCCGTGGATTCACTCGGCGGTCGCTATACGATCTCCGATGATGTCGGCACGACCGTGCGCGATCTCGAGGTTGTGCGCAGCGTGACGCCGTACGTGGCCGGACCGATGAACGAGGCGGGCGAATCGTCGCCGGCAACGGCGTACGGTGTTTTCCAGGGAATTCTCGCTACAGCCGCACATGGCCTCGAGCGGGAGGACTTGAGCGGCGTGTCGGTCGCGGTTCAAGGTCTGGGCGCGGTCGGTTACCGGCTCTGCGGGTATCTCGCGCAGCGCAATGCCAAGCTCATCGTGAGCGATCTTCGAGCGGAACTGACCGCGCGCGCCGCCGCTGAATTCGGCGCTCAGGTGCTGCCGCCTGAGGATATTCTCTTCGCTGAGGTGGATATTCTCGCGCCCTGTGCTCTCGGCGGTATCCTGAACGACGCGACCTTGGGTCGGCTGCGCTGCAAGACTGTGGCTGGCGGTGCGAACAATCAGCTCAAAGAGCCACGGCACGGCCGTGCGCTGCATGCGCGCGGTATTACCTATGTTCCAGACTACGTGCTCAATGTCGGTGGCCTCATTGATCTCGTACACGAACAGCGCGGCGACTATGCCGTAACCGCGGTGCTACGCGATTGCGAGCGCATTCGTCAGACGACACTTGAAGTGCTTGACCGCGCTCGACAGGAAGGTCAGCCACCCAGTGAAGTCGCGGATCGGATCGCGGAAGAGCGCTTCTCGCGCACCTCTACGCGATTCGATGTCACTGCCGCAACCGCGAAAGACGCGGAATAGTTGATTCCATGAACGTCGCATCACGAGCATCGCGCGGGTCGCTGCCTGCGCTCCTGCACCCCTTTACGTCCTGGAGCACGCAAACTGAGGAATCCCCCCGTACGCTCGTGTCGGGTCGCGGCGTGTGGGTGAAGGGCGGCTTCGGACGCGAGCTGCTGGACGGCTTTGCCGGACTGTGGTGCGTCAATCTTGGCTACGGACGCGAAGAGCTGATCGAGGCGGCAACAGCTCAGTTGCGGCGATTGCCCTATGCGACGACTTTCTTCAACTTCGCCAGTGAGCCCGCCCTCGAACTCGCGGACCGCCTCGCCGAGGCGGCCCCGGCGGGGTTGCGGCACATACTCTTCACCGGGGGCGGCTCCGAGGCGGTCGATTCGGCGCTCAAGCTGATCCGTCAATACTTTATGCTGCTGGGTCAATCGCAGAGACGTCACTTCATCTCTTTGCAGCGTAGTTATCACGGCGTCAGCTTCTTCGAGGCGTCGCTGACGGGCATTCCTGCCTGCCATCGGTTCTTCGATTCGCCCAGCGAACTCAATCATCACCTTCCTTCGCCGTACCCCTATCGCAGCTCCTACGGATCGAACGACGCGCAGATCATTCACGAAAGCGTTCGAGCTCTGGAGAACACGATTGCGCAGCTTGGCGCCCGCAACGTCGCGGCATTTTTCTGCGAGCCGGTGCAGGGCTCCGGCGGAATCATCGTTCCTCCGCGCGGCTGGCTCGGCGCAATGCGCGAGGCGTGCCGACAGCACGACGTGCTGTTCGTCGCCGACGAGGTCATTACCTGCTTTTGTCGCACCGGACGCATATTCGGCTGCGACTGGGAAGCGGTGCAGCCGGATCTGATGACCGTGGCCAAGGGCCTGACCTCCGGCTACATACCGTTGGGCGCCGTGCTGTTGCACGAGCGTATCGCCGAGGTTCTTGCGACCGCCGCACCGAACGAGCGCACATTGTCTCACGGCTATACCTATACCGGCCATCCAGTCGCGGCCGCCGTCGCGAACGCCGCCCTCGATATTTATATCCGCGAGCAGCTCGCCACGATTGCCGAGTCGAGCGGTCAGCGCTTGATGCAGCAGTTGGCTCCACTGCGCGAGCTGCCCCAGGTCGGCGATGTGCGGGGGCACGGGCTGCTGGCGGCGATCGAGCTGGTTCGCGATCGACACACTCGGGAGCCATTCCCTCCCCAGACACAGCTGTCTGAGCGCGTGCGCGCCCACGCCTACGCAAGCGGGCTGATCGTCCGTGCCTTCGCCGAGGACATCATCGGGCTTGCGCCGGCGCTGATCGCGACTGCGGCGGAAATTGACGAGATGGTTGGGCGCCTGCGCAGCGCCATCGAGCGAGCCTGCGAGGAGGTGCAGCAGTCATGAAGCGCTACCTGACGTTCATTGAAGGTGAGTGGGTGGCTCCCGCGGCAGACCGCTGGCTCGCCTCGCGCAATCCCTACACGGGCGAGGACTGGGCAGAGATCCCGCGATGTGACGCGCGGGACGTGGCGCGAGCCGTCGACGCCGCACGGAGAGCCTTCGACTTGGGGCCATGGCCGCGAATGTCGCCGAGCGATCGCGGCGCGCTCCTGGTGAGCTTGGGGCAGGCGATTCGCGAGCGTTCCCAGCACTTGGCGGAGATCGAGGTCCGCGACAACGGCAAGCTGCTGAGCGAAATGCTCGCGCAGTTGCAGTATCTGCCGCGCTGGTTCGAGTACTACGGTGGACTCGCCGACAAGATCGAAGGCGCCGTCCCGCCGATCGACAAGCCCGGCATGTTCGCCTTTACGCGCTATGAGCCGCTCGGTGTCGTCGCGGCGATCACGCCCTGGAATTCTCCCTTGCTGCTGCTTGCCTGGAAAATCGCGCCGGCGTTGGCCGCCGGCAATACGCTCGTCATCAAGCCGTCGGAGTTTACTTCCGCTTCGACGCTCGAATTGATGCAACTGTTCGAACAGCTGGAGTTTCCGCCGGGTGTGATCAATGTCGTAACTGGTTTCGGTGAAGAAGTCGGCGCTCCGCTCGTGCGCCATCCCGGTGTCGCGAAGATCGCCTTCACTGGATCCGATCAGCGCGGACAAGGCATCTACGAGCAGGCGGCGCAAGACCTCAAGAGCGTCACCTTGGAGCTCGGCGGCAAGTCTCCGAACATCGTATTCGAAGATGCGGATCTGGACGCCGCTCTCAACGGCGCCGTGGCCGGGATCTTTGCAGCCAGCGGCCAGACCTGCATTGCAGGCTCGCGGTTGCTGCTGCACGAGAGTATCCACGACGAGTTTGTCACGCGCCTGCTCGAGCGGGCGAGAGCGGCCAGGCTCGGCGATCCGATGGATCGTGAGACGCAAGTCGGCCCGATCACGACACCGGCGCAGCTCGCTGCAATCCTGAAGCACATCGAGGTCGCGAAGGAAGAGGGCGCGCGCTGTGTGCTCGGCGGCGGGCCGGCTGCGGATCTGCCCGGCGGGCAGTTCGTCTTGCCGACGATATTCACGAACGTAGATAACTCGATGCGCATTGCGCAGGAAGAGATCTTCGGCCCAGTGCTCGCAGTGCTGCGCTTTCGCGACGAAGAAGAGGCGGTTCGCCTCGCTAACGACGTGCGCTACGGACTAGCAGCCGGCGTGTGGACGCGCGATATCGCTCGCGCCTTGCGTATGAGTGCTCGCTTGCAGGCCGGTACAGTCTGGGTCAACACCTATCGCGCCGTGAGCTATCTGGCGCCGTTCGGCGGATACAAGCGCAGCGGCCTCGGGCGGGAGAGCGGCATTGAGGGCATACGTCCGTATCTGCAGGTGAAGAGCGTGTGGATCAATGCCGGCGCCCCGATGGGCGATCCCTTTGTCATTCGTTGAGAGCTGCCATTCCTATGACCGCAATGATGCGAGAGCGAACAGCAGGGCAGATGGTGGTCGAGGCGCTGACGGCTGAGCGTGTCGAAGTCGCCTTCGGGCTGGTGGGATCCCATATCCTGGGTATCTACGACGCGCTGCGCGCGGCCAGCGGCCTGCAGCTGGTCACGGTCAAGCACGAAACGAACGCCGGGTTCATGGCGGACGCTTATGCCAAGCTCTGCGGCCGGACACCGGTGATCTTGACCACGGCCGGCCCGGGCGTGCTCAACCTCATGGGGGGCATCGGGCAAGCGTATTTCCAGGCGAGCCCGATCGTCATCATCTCGGGTGGCGTGCCCACTCGGGCGCTGCGCGAAGACGTGCACGGCGCGGATTCTCCGGATTTCACCCGAGCCGCGATGGCTCAGATCGTCAAGGCGGCCTTTCGCGTCACCACGCTGGAGGCGCTGCCACCGACTCTCGCACGCGCGTTTCATGCAGCGCGCAGCGGGCGTCCGGGCCCAGTGTACGTCGAGATACCCTGGGATCTGGTAACGGCATCGCCATTGGGGGTGCGTGCATATCACGCGCTCGCGACTTCGCGGCTTCCCGACTGCCCGCAGGAACTGCTGCGCATGATCGAGACAAAGCTCGCGGGCGCGCGTCGGGCGGTGATCTGCGTCGACAAAGGTGTCGTGCGCGCAGGATTTGCGAACCGCATCGTGAGTATCGCGGAGCGCTACGGCGCGTCGCTGGTCGTGAGTTTCGACGCAATCGGCGCAGTGCCTGGCGCCCACCCGCTTTATCTGGGGGTAGCGAACGATTTCTTTTTCGGCGATATCGCGTTCGAGGCGCTGCGGACAGCGGATTTCACGCTGGGCATCGGCTTACGCCCGGGTACTGGCAACGAGGATTTCTTTTTCCGTCTGGCAGCTGCGGATACATACGCCGTCTTCACCGACGACCAGTCTGCGGAGTATCCGCAAGGCATCGCATGCGACCTCGAGAGCGTTGTCGCTCATCTGGAGGAACATCTTCCGCCCGCAGGCGAGCGTCTGGTGAACCCATTCGGCCGGACGGCGGAGGACGAGAGACAGCGTGTGTTGGCCTATGCCCAGGCTTGCAGCGAACGCACACCGTTGCACCCGGCCCAAGTTGTGGCTGAAATCGCGAAACACGTCACCGATGACATGACAATCTGCCTGGACGTCGGCGGCAACGAAGTCTGGAGCCACAGCATCCTACCCGTGGCGGGGCCGCACTCCCAGCTTGGCGCGGCGAATTGGGCGGGAATGGGCGTCGCAATGCCCGCCCTCATCGGCGCTCGCTATGCGCGTCCTGCTGCTCGCCGTCTGGGCATCACCGGTGACGGCGGACTGCTCATGTGCGTCGGTGACTACCCAACTCTGATGCAGGCAGGTGGGCCGTGTGTGCTGGTCGTTCTCAACGATAGCTCGTTCGGCATCATTGATCGATTTCAGGTCGATGCATTCGGCATCGGGCACGCCACCGCCCTGGGCCGGACGGATTTCGCGCAAGTCGCACGCGGATTCGGAGGAGCGGCGGTACGTGTCGAATCTGCAGCATCGCTGACGGCGGCGCTCGATGAGGCTTTCGCGGCGGACCAGCCTTTCCTGGTCGACGCAGTCACGGCGGCGGGAGTGGAATTTCCGTCGTTTCTGCACTCGCCGCAGTTCACGGGTGGATGATCGAGGATCGCGGGTCGCGCGAGTATCGAGCGGGTACGTACTGACCGAACTCAGCGCAAGACTTGGGGATCGAGTGATGGCAACACTCTTCGCGAAGAGATCGGTTGAAGCGCTGAACGCTGCGCCCGCGGCGGCGTCTTCGACGCTCCGGCGGACACTCGGGCTGTTCAGCCTCACGTGCTTCGGTGTCGGCAGCACGGTAGGTGCCGGTATCTTTGTGGTCACCGGCACGGTCGCTGCCCATCACGCGGGCGCAGCGGTAGTGATCTCATTCGTCCTTGCAAGCATCGCCTGCGCACTGGCTGGACTGTGCTACGCGGAGTTTGCTGCCATGGTTCCGGTGGCCGGGAGCGCCTACACCTATGCCTACGCGACGCTGGGTGAGGTCGTCGCATGGATCATCGGCTGGTGTCTGATCCTCGAGTACCTGTTCGCTGGCGCACTGGTCGCGATCGGCTGGTCCGGCTATGTCGTATCGATAGCAGCGGATTTGGGAGTGACGCTGCCGCCTGCGCTGACAGAAGCGCCCTTTGGCGTGAGCGGCGCCGGCTTGGTTGCGACGGGTGCCCTGTTCAACGCGCCCGCTGCTGGCATCACTGCTCTGGTGACCGCGCTCTTGCTGGCCGGGACACAGCTGTCTGCGCGCGTCAACGATATCATCGTAATCGCCAAGGTAGCTGCCATCCTGGTCGTGGGTCTCGCGGGGCTCCTGTTCGTGCAGGCCGATCTATGGTCGCCGTTCGTGCCGCCGAATGCGGGTCGTTTCGGCGAGTTCGGCGTCAGCGGTGTCATCACCGGGGCCGCGATCGTGTTCTTCGCTTATATAGGCTTTGACACCGTCTCGTCGATGGCGCAGGAGACGCGCAACGCTCAGCGTGTCGTGCCGCTTGCGTTGCTGGCATCGCTCGGAGTCAGCACCGTCCTTTACGTGTTGATCGCGCTCATGGTGACCGGGCTGGCGGACTATCGTACGCTCGCCGTGGCCGATCCGGTCTATGCGGCGCTCGCTGCCGCTGGACCCACGCTCGCGTGGACCAAGCCGCTCGTCGGCGCGGTCGTCGTGGTCGGGTTGATTTCGACGTTGGTGGTGACGCTTCTGGGTCAGGTACGCATCTTCTACGCAATGGCGCGCGACGGTCTGCTACCGAGCTGGTTCATGGCCGTTCACCCACGCACCGGCGCTCCTCATTTCGGTACGATTCTCAGTGGCGGGATCGCTGCTCTCATTGCCGGCGCATTCCCCCTGAGTCTGCTCGGCGAGCTCATTTCAATCGGAACTCTGCTGGCATTCGCGATCGTCTGTCTGGGGGTCATCGTTCTGCGTCAGCGGCGGCCCGATCTGCCAAGGCCATTCCGAGTGCCAGGTTATCCGTGGATTCCGCTCGGCGGCATTGCCGTATGCCTGGCGTTGATGGCGAGCTTGCCACGCGATACGTGGGTCAGACTGCTCGTGTGGCTCGCCCTCGGGTTTATCGTGTATCGCGCCTACGGCATCCGACACTCGGTGATGCGTCGGTCGCGGCCCGGCTCGGCAACGGGAGCGGCGCCATGATGCGAGCCGCGGGCGATCGATACCAGGAGCTACGCGATGCGATTCGTAGCCTTTGCGCCGATTTTCCCGGCGAGTACTTCCGCAGAATCGACCGTGAGCGCGGCTATCCCGAAGATTTCGTGCAGGCGCTCACGACCTCGGGCTGGCTGGCCGCGCTGATTCCGGAGGAATACGGCGGATCAGGCCTGGGGCTTTGCGAGGCCTCTGTGATCCTCGAAGAGATCAATCGGGCAGGCGGTAACTCGGGCGTCTGCCACGGCCAGATGTACAACATGGGAACACTGTTGCGCCACGGGTCGGAGGAACAGAAGCGCCGCTATCTGCCGCGGATCGCGCGCGGCGAGCTGCGACTGCAATCGATGGGCGTCACCGAGCCGACGACCGGCAGCGACACGACGAAGCTGCGCACGGTCGCTGCAAGAAGGGCCGATTACTACGTGGTCAATGGACAGAAGGTCTGGATATCGCGCGTCCAACATTCGGATTTGATGATCCTGCTGGCGCGCACTACGCCCCTGGCAGACGTGCGCAAGTCGTCCGAGGGGCTCTCGATCTTCCTGGTCGATCTGCACGCGGCGGCCCGCAAGGGACTCGAAATTCGGCCGATCGCGAACATGGTCAACCACGAGACCAATGAGCTGTTCTTCCACGACCTGGAGATTCCAGCGGACTGCCTCATCGGCGAGGAGGGCCAAGGCTTTAAGTACATCCTGGATGGACTGAATGCCGAACGGGCGCTGATTGCGGCCGAGTGCATCGGCGATGGCTACTGGTTCATCGACAAGATTACGCGCTACGCAGGCGAGCGGTTCGTGTTCGATCGTCCGATCGGCCAGAATCAAGGCGTGCAGTTCCCGATCGCGCGCGCCTTCATCAACGTCGAAGCGGCGAGCTTGATGCGCTTCGAGGCATGCGAGCTGTTTGACGCGCATAAAGCGAGCGGCGCCGCGGCGAATATGGCCAAGCTGCTGGCAGCGGACGCTTCGTGGGAGGCTGCCAATGTTTGCCTGCAGTTCCACGGTGGCTACGGCTTCGCCAATGAGTACGACGTGGAGCGAAAGTTTCGCGAGACACGCCTGTATCAGGTTGCGCCCATCTCGACCAACCTCATCCTTGCATACATCGCCGAGCACGTGCTCGGCATGCCGAGGTCGTATTGATGGGCCGTCCCCTTGAAGGTCTCCTTGTACTTTCGCTAGAACAGGCGGTGGCGGCCCCGCTCTGCTCGGCGCGACTCGCGGATGCGGGTGCGCGCGTCATCAAGATCGAACGGGCCGAGGGAGACTTCGCGCGGTTCTACGATGGCGCGGTCGGCGGGCTGTCGAGCTATTTCGTGTGGCTGAGCCGCGGCAAGGAGAGCCTGGTAGCGGACATCAAGGATCCGAATGACGCGGAACTCATCGAGTCGATTATCGAGCGAGCAGATGTGTTCATTCAGAATCTTGCGCCCGGTGCTGCCGCGCGCGCCGGGCTGGGGTCGGAAGCTTTGCGCGCGCGCCATCCGCGCCTGATCACCGTGGATATTTCAGGCTACGGCGAAAGCGGTGCCTACGCTGGAATGAAAGCTTACGATCTGCTGGTTCAGGCCGAAAGCGGACTGGCGATGATCACAGGAAATGCGGCCGGACCCGGACGGGTAGGCGTCTCGGTGTGCGACATTGCCTGCGGCATGAGCACATACGCCGCGGTGCTGGAGGCCCTGATTGAACGCGGCCGCACCGGTCGAGGAATGGCGCTGAAAGCGAGCCTATTCGATGCGATCGCGGACTGGATGAACGTGCCGCTGCTTCAATATGAAGGCTCGGGAAGGGCGCCTGAGCGCGTCGGGCTTGAGCACCCGACGATCTGTCCTTACGGCGCCTTCACCACACGCGATGGTGCTCAAGTGGTCATCGCTATCCAGAACGAACGGGAATGGTTGGAGTTCTGCAGGTGCTTTTTGGAGGAGCCGGAATTCGCATGCAGACCAGAGCTGCAGAGCAATGTCGGTCGTGTAGCAAATCGTGTAGCGGTGGACAGTCAGGTAGCCGCGGCGGTCGCGCGGCTCACGCGGGCGGAAGCCGCAGCGAAACTGCGAGCTTCGAATACCGCGTTCGGCTTCGTGAACGATTTGCGCGGTCTGTCGGAACACGCGGCGCTACGGCGAATCGAGGTGGGCACGCCGTTCGGCAATGCGAGCATAGCCGCGCCACCAGTGATAGACAGCGATGGCCCGCGCGTATTTGGCCAGGTACCGGCCATTGGCCAGCACTCGCATGCGATTCGCGCGGAGTTCGGCCGATGAGGGGCCGGCATACCGATCCGCGATGGGATGCACTGACGTACGCGCAGGCGTGTGTAGGCAGGTGCGAGCGCAGCGCTGACATTGTCTCGATGCCACCGCTTCACAGGTTGGCTGCCGCACTCGATGGCTTGTCGCCAGCTCAAGGAGTTGTGCCGCGGCTCTGGCATTGGCTGCTGTTCCAGCAGTGGGCTGCGCAAAGCGACCTTGCGGCTGATGGTCATCCCCGGCGCGGGGATTTTCTGCCGCTGCTGCCCGAGTATTCGAGACGCGTATGGGCGGGCGGGCGGGTCGATTTCTGCGACGAGCTGCGCGTCGGCGATGCGATCATGCGCACCAGTACGATCGTCGGTGTCAACAGGAAGCAAGGATCGTCTGGATCATTCGTTCTGGTCACGATCCGCCACGAGATCGCCGGACCGCGCGGGCTGGCCGTTGTCGAGGAGCAGGATCTCGTTTACCGCACCCGTGCAAGTGTTGCGACGACCATCGAGCCGGCGCCGCCCCCGCCGCCGGCTGCGCTGACGCGGCAGTTGGAAATCGATTCGGTGCTGCTGTTTCGCTTCTCGGCGCTGACGGGTAATGCGCACCGAATTCACTACGATCTGCTGTATGCGCGTGACGAGGAAGGCTATCCGGAACGAGTCGTGCATAGTCCCTTGCAAGCGATTTTGCTTTACGATTTGCTGTTGCGGCATGACGCCAAAGCGCGTGCCGGACGATTCGTTTTTCGCAGCCTGCGCCCGGCGTACGCCTGTAACAGCTTGAGTCTGGAGGCGTGGCGTGTGGAGACCGGCTGGCGACTGCAGGCGCGCGATCCGTCAGGGGCGATCTGTATGGTCGCGCAAGCGCAGCCGTGAACCTTTCGTCGCATAGATCGATCGAGCGATCCTGCCTATTCGTCCCGGGCAGTCGTCCGGAGCGCTTCGGCAAGGCATGCGCAGCTGGTGCGGATCGGATCATCGTCGATCTGGAGGACGCGGTTGCACCCGCGGAAAAGCCGGGGGCGAGAGCCGCGATTGCGGCCTGGCTGGCGTCCGCACACTCTGTATGGATCCGGATCAACGGTGCAGCCACGGAATGGTTCCAGGAAGACGTCGAGCTTTGCCGACTACCGGGCGTGGCGGGTGTCGTGCTAGCCAAAGCAGAGCGGGTCGAAGACATCCAGCACATCGCCAGGCGATTGGCTGCCGGCACCGCGATATTGCCACTCATCGAATCGGCCATCGGCTTCAGCAACGCCCTCAAGCTGGCCAGGGCGGAGCGGGTAAGCCGCTTGATCTTTGGCACCATCGACTTTCAGGCCGACCTCGGGATCAGCGGCGAAGCCGAGGAGCTCGGCCATTTTCGGTCGCAGTTGGTGCTCTGGTCGCGTCTGGCCGGGCTCGCCCCGCCGGTGGATGGTGTGAGTACGGCTCTACACGACCACGGCACGATAGAGGCTGAAGCCCGGCGCGCCCGGCAATTCGGCTTCGGAGGCAAGCTATGCGTTCATCCTGAGCAGGTGGAAATTGTTAATCGCTGCTTCGACCCGACCGACCGTGAGATCGCGTGGGCAAGGCGCGTTGCAGCGGCTGGCGAGACGATGCAGGGGGCAGCCGTGGCGGTGGATGGATGCATGGTGGATCGCGCGGTGCTTGCAAGGGCTCACGCCATTCTGGCTCGCGGCGCTCAGCGGGCGCAGCGTGGCTCGCGCGCCCCGAACGAAGAACAGTAGCCCGCAACCGTTAGCGCTTGCGGCTCGGCCGGGCGTTCGAAGCGCGACGATCGACTTTGCCGGCGGGCCGACGCCTGGTAGCTGTCGCGAGGGCCCGCAGCTGTCGTCCCGCGTCCCGCTCGTTCGTGTCAGGGCGATTTTCAACCTGCGCTCACGATTGGGAACGCCTTTTATGAGCTGTATCGGTCGGTCGGCGGAAGATCCTCTGTCGCGCCCAAGCCACGCGCGTGCCAGAATTGTTTAGATCCTGCGCAGGTCCTCGCTGGCGGCTGCGATATCGGGCCTGAATTTCGCGACGCCGGATGGACCGCAAGAGAGAACCGAATCGGAGGTTGTGGATATTTTTTTCGCGGACAAGGCAACTCGGATGGTGGCTGGTGCGGTCGTCGTCCGCCGAAGCACACTGTACGCTGATGTTCGTTGCGACGTTCGGAGCGGCGACGAAGTCGGTAATGTCGGGCCTTGTCTGCCGCCAGCGTGCGCTGCTGCTGGCAAGCATGTCGATCAGTCAATCGTCGGATAGTTGCCGGATCGGCTCATGAATTCAGTACGTCTGCATCGTGCCGCACAATTGGCTCTCGGCGAATCGCGCTTCGAAGATACGCGGCGCCTGTGTTTAGAGATGATCGCAGCCCGACCCGACTTCGCAGACGCGCATTTCCTGCTCGGCGTTGCAGAAGGTAGCGCGGGGCGCCTGCGGGCAGCGCTCGCGGCACTCGAGAATGCCGTTCGGCTGGCGCCCCGAGCGGAATATCTGGCGCAGTATGCGAGGTTCCTCGTGCTGGCGCGCCAGCACGCACGCGCCCTGAGAGTCGCCGACGACGCAGTGCAGCTCCAACCCGTCGATGCAATCACTCTCGACACACTCGGTTGCGTCTACAGCCGCCTGGCCGCACACGAGAGGGCTGTGCCGCTGTTCGAGGCAGCGGTGCACCAGCGACCCGAGCACGTGCAGTTGCGTTACAACCTTGCCGCCTCGCTGGGGTTTCTCGGCCGATTCGGCGAGGCCGAGCAACATTACGAGAGGATCATCGCGATGCAACCGTCATTCGTGAAGGCGCACTCGGCGCTGGCGACGTTGAAGAAGCAGTCGCCCGAGTCCAATCATCTCGCACGCATGGAAGCGCTCCTGTCACAACTGAGCGACAGCAGCGACGAACTGCATCTTCGCTACGCGCTCGCCAAAGAGTACGAAGACCTGCAGGACCATGATGCCGCGTTCCGACAGCTCGATGCCGCCAACCGCCGTCGCAAGGCGCAGCTCGGCTATCACTTCGACTCCGACCGCGCAGTGTTCGATCGGCTCACGCGCTGCTTTCAACAGCCCAGTTACTTCCAGGGCGACAGCGATTTGCGTGAAGGACCGATCTTTGTTGTCGGCTTGCCGAGGACCGGCACGACGCTGGTCGAGCGAATTCTCTCTTCGCATCCCGAGGTGGAGTCTGGCGGTGAACTGCAGGCGATGCCGATCGCCGTCAAGCGACTTTCGGGCACGCCGACACGCGCCGTTCTGGATCCGGAGACTGTCGATGCCGCTGGCTCCATCGCGCCGGTTGCGCTCGGACAGCTGTACCTGGACGATGTCGCACCCTATCGCCGCACGCGTGCGCGCCTGGTCGACAAGCTGCCGCTGAACTTCCTGTACATCGGGTTCATCGCACGCGCATTGCCAAACGCGAAGATCGTCTGCCTGCGGCGTGATCCGATGGACAGTGTCTGGAGCAACTACAAGCACCTGTTTGCGACGAACTTCTCGTACTACAACTACTCGTACGATTTGCTCGACACTGCAGCCTACTACTTGATGTTCGATCAATTGATGGGTTTGTGGCGGCGCCTGCTGCCGGGCCGCGTCCTGGAACTGTCGTATGAAGCCATCGTCAACGACTTGGAAGGCCAATCGCGCCGACTGCTGGCCCATTGCGCGCTTGAGTGGTCCGACGACTGTCTGCGCTTCCACGAGAACAACGCCGCCATTGCAACACCCAGCGCGGCTCAGGTCCGTCAGCCGATCTACCGTAGCGCGATCGGCAGTTGGCGAGCTCATGAACAGCATCTCGCCCCGGTGCGAGACCTTTTCCGCGCGCAAGGCATCGAGGTAGTATGAGTGCGCGGCGCATCTCCTCGTCGCGACACGCTTGCTTGAGACAGGATCTCAAACCGTTTGCCGTCGAGTCGTATCCGCCTCGAAGCGGGCGCGAACGCCGATGCTGCCGGCAGTGACGGGACGACCCGTTAATCTGCGCTCATGATTCTGCGCGCTTCTTGTCACTTGAGCTTCTGCGGCGGATCTGCTAAATATGCGACGGCTTGTAACTACCTGATTACCCATGTGGCTCAGCCTGTGATCCAGGCGCGGTCGCAGACTGGCATCGCTTGATTTCACAAGGAGATGGGCGATGCCGCGGAACCAGGTGCAGTTTCAGAAGGGCATGAGTCTGA
>Ga0187894_10002812_pt1 | contig 20380 bp, 17 predicted proteins | sample GBC1701081metaG_FD_136650 | JGI IMG/M metagenome (GOLD analysis project Ga0187894, IMG submission 136650) | White microbial mat communities from a lava cave in the Kipuka Kanohina Cave System on the Island of Hawaii, USA - GBC170108-1 metaG ...
CGCGCTGTTTTTATTTGACAGTTGCTTTTCCGGCAAACTGATCTCACGAAGCAATATTGCCGCTCCGCGTTTTAATGTGGAGGACGTGGGGCGACCGACAAGACAATTTATTACGTCGGGAGCAGCGAATCAAACGGTGCCCGACGAGAGCGACTTTCGCAAATTGTTCGTGCGGTCGCTGGCTGGCGAGGCAGACGTCGATCGAGATGGTTTCGTTTTGGGCAGCGAACTTGCATCGTTTCTTAAAGGAGAGTTTGCAACCAACAAGAAAGAACAAACGCCGCAGTACGGCAAAATAATGGATTTCAACCTCAATCAAGGAGACTTCGTTTTTATCGTCGGTCAACAGGGCAGTGCTTTTCTTGCAAGATTGCCGGCGGCCCGTCCGAACGAGCCACCAACCGCTAAACGGTCGGCAAAAATGGATGTTGCAGAGGCTCAAAGGATCCTGGATCGAGCAGTCAGAGAGAAAACCGGTTCTCAGCAAGGGCAAAACGACGCGATCGAAGCACTGCTCGCAAATGGGCACGAATTCAACAGTGCTGACCTTAGCGGAGTATCGTTTCGCGGAGCGAATTTCAGCAAAGGCAAATTCCAACAAGCCAAGTTGCACGCTGTCGATTTTTCGACAACGAACGCTCAGGAAGTGGATTTTTCGGATACGGGATTACGTTTTGCAAGCCTGGAAAGCACGATCTTGAAAAAAGCGATCCTAAAAGGGACTTATGCTCCGTTTGTATCGGGAAAAGACGCCAATTTTGAGGGTGCTGGTCTCGCCAAGGCGAATTTCTTTGCAGCCGATTTTCGCGGAGCTGATTTCACAGGCGCAAAGCTTCACGGAACATCGCTTGCATTCGCCGACTTACGAGGCTCAAAGTTTGATGGAGCCGATCTCACGGGCGCTTACCTTACCGGAGCTTTGCTTGACGGCAACACGACGTTTTTAAACGCGACGATCGTGAACACCGAATTTGCCGGAGCAGTTTCGGAGAAATTTGCATTGAATCAGAAACAACTGAGCGGAGCATGCCGCCATCCGAAAAACGATAACGTGCAGTGGGATGTCCGGTTGTTAGTTACCCGGATGAAGACTGTAATAGCGGAAGACGGACGCCAAATGCTCGTGCCCGTAGAGGAGGGTGCAAGCCATGATTACATAATGGAAGGTATCTGGAATCATTTCGGCGAATTTGGCGATCTTTCTCTTCCACTCTGCACCAGCGACACTAAGGCTGCGGACAAATTCGACTCGTTTTGGCCCGGAGTCGTGTTTAACGTGCATCTCGATTTTTCGTATGCATCAAAGGCGGGCCGACGTGAAAAGTTTCCCAAGCGTGTGGAAGAGCATCGGGACATGCTTCTCTCGAATTACTCTAAAGATAAAATTCTTAAGGGCGATGCGGCGCAGGTAAAGAATTGGGACTCTTTTTTGCGAACGGCTGCGGGAAATATTAAGCCGGTTTCGAAGCCTTACGTAAACAGCGATTTACTACTCGTCCTTCTTTCAAGTCAAAATTTAATTGATCTCAATAGGTTAAGATGGACAAGTTTTGCGAGTGCTCACTATAAACTCGAAACAAAAATACGTAACGAACTTGGCGGAAAATTTGGTGAATTTTTAATGTGGTCCCCGTTGTTTCCGCCGGCGCCTTGGCAAGATTTGCCGGAAGATCGAGTAGAAATTTACAAAAAGTGGACAACGGCACGTGCGGCGGGCACTACTCCCAAAGATTTGGTGATTAAAAGGATGCTTAACAGGCAAGGCGAGGAAAACAATGGAAATTTGAAAATAGGAATGGAAGTACAGGAAATCATGGACTACGCAGGAGGCGAAAGGGGAAGCCGTTCGATACCCAACGGATTTGAGTCTGCAGTGAAAGCAAAAAATATCGACATGGACCGAATTACTTTTGCTCCTGGGAGTTGGGAACTGGGCGATGTCGCCTTTGTTTGGTCGGAAAGACTCAGCAGTTATTCGATAACTGTCCCGAAAGATATAGCGGCAGAAAAAGATTTGTACCTCGAAATCGATGCCAGGCTAAATCGAATCGAACCGTTTCATCAAGAATTCGGGGTAGTCGAATACTGCTGCAAAGGAGCTCTTCTTTTTGTCAGCCCAGGCGAAGCGCGTTTGGTTAAGGACGGTAAGGTCTTTTGGCGCGGGCAGGTCCAGATCGCCGAAACTGCAAAGCTGAGAGTAGACTGGTTAGAAGGAAGATGGGAAGGCTTGATAAACGAGAGCCCTCAAAGCAACTACAAAATCTTACTCACATCGCAAAGTAACAAATACCTCGTGGAATACCCTTCACTTTCCTGCCGTGGGGAATTGGCCTTCGTTGAGGCGACTGCCGGCTATGCAATTTTCGAGGAAAAGATCACGTCGGGACCATGCTCGGATTTCAACGGTCAGGTAAGAATCAGCGGCCACCGAAAAAGCACCAGTATCGGATATGAACGTCATTCACGCAGGCCCGCTTCTACAATGCTTGTAAAAAGTCCTTTTCCAGGAAAGGGATAATCAGGTTAGGCTCTACAGAATGAGTTAAGCGCCGAAGAGAGTATATTTGATTGCGTTCCGCGTTGATTGTTTCGTGTATTTCGTGTGATTTGGTGGTTAAATTCTTAAAGCCGAACCACGAACTCATCCTGGAATTGTAAAAAGACATCAGCCAAACATTCGCGCACGTCCGACGCGGTCATCACGCGTTTGCCGTATTTTTTTTCCGCAACGTCGCCCGCCATTCCGGCGATGTAAACGGCCGCGACGACCGTTTCGAAAATGTCGATATTCATCTTCACGGCTTGCGCGACAAAGCCCGCCAGAATACCGGTCAACGTGTCGCCGTTACCGGCCTTTCCCAATCCCGAATTGCCGGTCGGATTCACAACGACCTTCCCGCCCGGCTCGCCTATCAAAACCCGCTCGCCTTTTAGAACAAGCATCACATCGTTTTTCTGCGAGAATTCGCGAACCGCCGCAACGCGGTCCTTGATCGCATCTTTATCGTCCGTCCCCAGCAGCCGCAGAAATTCGCCCTCGTGCGGCGTAAGAACCAAGGCAGAACCGCCTGCGTCAGCGGGCGGCCAGTTTGGTGAAGTGGCAGTGGACTCGTTGTTAGATGAGCCCTTACTCACGTGCGGGCTACCGACACGCGCGGGCTTCTGCAAAATTCCGTCAGGAGGATTGAAATACCACAGAGCGCCGGCATCGACGATGACCGGCACTTCACGCGTATCGACAATATGCCTGACCAGCTTTTCAATGCCCGCATCGTTGGCATCCAAACCGCACCCGACCGCTATCGCATCTGCGCCGTTAACGAGATCTTCCGGGCCGTTCGATTCGATCGATTTGAGTATCACATCCGGCAGCAACCGCGACGCGATCTCGGTTTTCGCATTCGCCGGACACGCAAGCGTCGTAAGCCCAACCCCCGAACGCATCGCCGCATTCCCCGCCAAAACCGCCGCACCGGAATAGTTCTCAGAACCGGCGATCAGCAACGCGTGTCCGCGCTTGTTTTTATAGTCGTCGCTTGAAAATGCCGTTTTCTCCAACCACGCACTTGCATCTGCCCTTTCAGCCATATAAAGCTGCGAAGGTAGCTCATCTATCAGTTCTTTCGGTGAACCAATGTCCGTGAGAACAAGCTCGCCGTTTGATCGCGATGCCGGTGGAAGAATGTTTGCCCTTTTTGGAGCTGTAAAAGTGACGGTTACATCGGACTCAAAACGGATGCTCGGTTCGACTTCTTCATCTGAATTCAGGCCCGTCGGAATATCGACCGATAGAGTAATGGTCGTGTCGCTCGTACTTAGATCGGCACTGCGGCAGCGTTTTTTCCACACCTCCGGAGCGGTCCGAAAGAGATCGTCCAATGGTCGTTTCAGGCCTGTTCCGAAAATCGCATCGACTGCAATATCGAAATCACCGATTCCAGTTCCCGTGGTGTGGACCCAATAGTCCATTGTTGGAACTTCCTCGAAGTACAAGGCACCTTTTGAGCCAAAGTCAGTTGAGGCGATCTGAGCCAGCCGTTCAAAGTTCACCTTCGCATCCCCGCGAGTCTCTTCTATCTTTCCGAATAGATTCACTTCGATTCGCGCGCCCTGCTCGTGCAGAATCCTCGCCAGCGCCGCGCCGTCGCCGCCGTTGTTGCCTTTGCCGCAGAGGATGAGGATCGACTTGCCTTTGACTGAGCCGCCGAGCTTTTCGGTGATGACGCGGGCGACGGCGTGGGCGGCGTTTTCCATCAGAATTATCGACGGGATGCCGTATCGCTCGGTCGTCAGGCGGTCAACCTCGCGCATCTGGGCGGCTGTCAGCACTTTCTGCATCGCTAACTAATTTAACACAAAGAAATTAGCCACGAATTTCACGAATTACACAAATTAAAAGATCTTCAATTCGTGCCATTCGTGAAATTCGTGGCTAAAACCGAAAAACCGCATTTCGGCGGAAAATGCGGTCATTTTGAATGCTTTGGTTTAAACGGGTGTTCGGGCAGTCTTGTATTTGTCTGCCACTGTGCTTGGTCGCTTGGTTCTTCCGTTCATTTAATAAAAACGTTTATTTGAGGGAAGTTTCCAAAAACCGTTTGCGACCGAAGTGCTTGGAAATTTAGGGCTTCTTGTAAACGTCTTCCTTACGCTGAAATCCGTCTCTTATAACGGTTTCATCGATGTTCGTTTTATCCACCGAGATCGGCTCGATAAGGATGGACGGAACGTCAATGCGGCCGTTATTGACGACTCGTATGGTCTGCGGCTTTTCGCCTTTTGCGAGGGCGAACGCGGCGTCGGCCGCGGCCGGCGCGAGCTTGATTATCGGTTTATAGACTGTCATGGTCTGCGTTCCGGCTACTATGCGCTGCAAGGCGCCAAGCTCCGCGTCCTGGCCCGAGATCAATACTTTTCCGGCCAAACCCTGAGCCGTAAGAGCTTGTATCGCGCCGCCGGCCGTGCCGTCGTTCGACATCACGATTGCGACGACGTTGTTGTTGTTATTCGTCAACGCATTCTCGACATGTTTGAGCGCTTCTTCCGCAAGCCACTCGCGTGCCCATTGATCGGCGACGACCTTGATATCGCCCCGGTCGATCGCTCCTTGCAGAATGTTCAATTGCCCTTTGCGCAAAAGATGCGAATTATTGTCCGTCGGCGCGCCGCCGATCAAAACGTAATTCCCATTCGGCGCCCGTTCGAACAAATATTTCGCCTGCAGCTCGCCGACGCGTTCGTTGTCGAACGAAACGTAGAGATCCGGTTCAGAATTTTTTACAAGCCTGTCGTACGAAACCACCGGCACGTTTTGCCGCTTTGCCATATCGACTATCGCACCGGCAACCTCGGCGTTGTGCGGCACGATCACCAGCACGTCCACGCCCTGCGTCAACATGCTCTCGGCCTGCTTCATCTGCAGCTCGTCGTCGCCGTCAGCCGCCTGCAAAATAAGCTCGGCCCCAAGCTCCCGCGCTCGTGCCTCAAACATTGCCTTGTCCTTCTGCCAACGCTCCTGCTGAAACGCATCCATCAAAAATCCGATGCGGATTTTTTTCGAACTTGTAGAGTTAGTTAAATTCGAAGTCCCTTGCGTACCTGAACAGGCCGACGCAATGGAAAGAAGCGCGGCCGCAGCGATAGATAACAATATTCTCTTGTGTCTCATTTTGTAAGTTTAAGGCGAAGCTGATTTTAGAATTTGCGACACGAGCGGCGTGTTGACGTTATTGGTTTCAAACGCTCGCCGTCAAAAAGAAACGATCTCTCGCGGCATTCCGAATTTTCCACACTTCTTTGTATCTGCTGAATTTCATACTGAGCAATTAAAAGGCGACTGTTCGGCCGTGTAACTATTCCGGTCAAATATTCTAGGCCGTTGCGAGTGCGTGACGGCGATTCTCCGGAACCAAACATGTCTAAAGCTTTTAGCTCGCGTCCTGTTGAGAGGTCGGTCAAGGTGAAATATCTGCACGACGTGCCGCAACTGTGCACAATGGCAAAGTACTTGCCTGAAAAATTCACTTCGGGATGCTCGCCGATGCATTTACCAAGCTGGTCCCGCCAGCAATCATCCTTCTCGCGTCTAGCCCACTCTGGCAGGCACATTTTCCCAGTGTAAACCGAGACTTGATAATCTTCGAAACGAGGTAATTTATCTTGCGCCAAAAAACTGCAGCAAGAAAGTAGGATCAAGAATATCAGCCGGAAACTACACGTCATTTCTTTCTGGTGGTCCCGGCTGGATTCGAACCAGCGGCCTTCCGCTTAGGAGGCGGACGCTCTATCCAACTGAGCTACGGGACCGATTTCGTCGTTTTTTTCGTGTTCTTCGTGCATTTTCGTGGTTCAATTCTTTCTGGAATAAATCATGAACCACGAATTAACACGAAATACACGAACAAATCAAAGACACGAAATCTGCGTAATTAAGCCAATTTAACTAGTTCTTACGACGAGTAATTGATTAGCGACTTCACGTCGTAGCCTTCAAACTTTGCTCTGCCGTTGAGAAATCCTAGCTCGATCACGAAATGCAGGCCGGCGACTTTGCCGTTCAAACTTTCAACGAGATCGACGACGGCGCGGGCCGTGCCGCCGGTAGCGAGCAAATCGTCAACGATCAAAACATTGTGACCTTCGCCGATAGCGTCGCGATGTATCTCGAGCGAATCCGTGCCGTATTCCAGCTCGTAGGCCACGGACGCGATCTCTGCAGGCAGCTTTTTCGGTTTTCGGACGGGAACGAAGCCGGTGCCAAGTTGATAAGCCAGCGGTGCGCCGAAAATAAAGCCGCGCGATTCCACGCCGATCACGGTGTCGATCGACATTCCGCGGCACTGCTCGGTCAACGCGTCGATCGTCATCTCCAAACCTTCCGCATCTTTCAGCAGCGTGGTTATGTCATAAAAATTTATGCCCGGTTTCGGAAAATCGGGCACTTCGCGAATGTATTTTTTCAGTTCGTCCATTTATTATTCTCGGGAAATTACCTCTCTATTCTAAACGTAGAAAACTCGCCGGTTGTTTCGGCGACGATCTCTTCCACTTCCCGCACGCGGGAATACGTCGGGCCGGCGGTCATGTCATGCTTGAATGCTTCTACCGATTTTTCGGCTCCTTGCGCAAACACTTCGACGCGGCCGTCAGGCAAATTTCGTATGTAACCGCGGATCTGATGCTGCGCCGCGGCCCGCTGTGCAAAATAACGAAACCCGACGCCCTGCACCAAACCGCTTATAAAATACTTTCGAGCTATCACTACTGTTCAAGGTTCAAAGTTCAAGGCCGTTGGTTCGACTTTGAACCTTAAACCTTGAACTTTAAACCGGCTTCAGCCGAGAGCGTCCAGACATTCCATCAGCGGACGCTGGCGGCAGGTGTAAACCGGCATTCCGCGCAGGGTGAAGCTGCTCGCGGACGTCTGCCGTAATTCTTCTGTCAGAGCCAAAAAATCGCGCGGCTCGTCGGTTTCGAACGAGATGATGTATTCCTGATCGCTGAAGCCGAACGCATGCGTCAGGTGAATTTTTATATTCTCGAACCGCTTGCCAACCATGAAATTTTCTTCGATCAATGCGTCGCGCTCGGCAGACGACTTGTCGTACCAGTCCTTGTTTTTCGAGCAAGGATAGACAAAATGATATTTCTTTTCGCCCGCGTTCACGTGCATGCGGTCTTCCACGCTGTCGCTCACGAACATCCGCTCCTTCGTCACCGCGAGATAGTTGTCCGAGCTCTCGAAATAGCTCCCAAGCCGCGTGCGAAACATCTTTGCCGTCATTTCCTGGATCAGATCCATTGATGTTCCTATCCGCCAAAACATCAGATCCGCCTTCGAATCGAAGCCGACGAGCGAGTAGCTGAACAGCAAAAAATCGTCGCGAAAACGGTCGTAAACGCTTTGAAACTCTGATTTTGAAATGCTCTTCGTCTCAGGGTCGAGCTTGCGCCAATCGGGATTTACGCGAAAGAAAATGAAATTTACGAATTGCTTTTCAGCTTCGACGCGGCGCGCTTCGCGTATCTCATCCACCAGCCGCAGCCCGCCGATTTCCGTCGTCTCTTTCTGTGCGTTCACAAGTTCCATATCGCGTTGATACTTTTTAATTTTGACAAGTTTTGAAACGAATGTCCAAAGACTGGAACGCAGGCAGATTGCCTGCATGAGCGTCGCTTCGACGCGAAACATTTATTCGTGCTTCGCACTCATTGCAGGCAGGCTGCCTGCGTTCCAGTCGGCGTTTACAAAAGTCGCTTTTCGTGCAAAGATGTTGGCGGTGAAGCGTGTCGTTCTAACAATTATTTTCTGCTGTCTGTTGTCTGCAACCGTATGGGCGCAGCAGCGGCCGCTGCTTACGGATGACATCGACATAACGCCGCCGGGCGCGGTCAGTCTCGGCGTCGGCGTCGATTTTTTGCAGAATGTAAAATTTCCGCTTTCCGGACTTAACGGCGATCTCACACGCATTGCCGACATTCGCCTGCGGCAGGGTTTTGCGTCGAACGTCGAGCTGCAGATAGAGGGCGCGATACAAAATTATCTCGCGATAAATTCGCAAACGATCCCGTCTCCGATTCCGCTGAACGTCAACGGAAACTCGACAAACGATTTCGACGACTTTACTATCTCGGCCAAAATTAAACTACGAAACGAGACCGACAAATGGCCCGCGGTTGGTCTGAAATTCGGCTATACGCTGCCAAACACAGATCAGGCAAAGGGCATCGGGACGAACCAGATCAACATCTTCACGAAATTTATTATCCAAAAGAAATTCGGCAAACAAGCCGGAAAATCGCCCAAGGCGAATGTGTTCGGCAATATCGGTTTAGGAATAATGAGTGCGCCGCTCAGCAACTTTACTCAGAACGATGTGCTGCTATACGGCATTGCCGGAATCTTTCGCGTGAACGACCGCATCAATCTGGCAACCGAGATCAACGGCCGCCAGAACACGCGCTCCGGCGGAGCGCCGCTCGGCACGGAAAGCGTGAGCCAGTTTCGCATCGGCGCCCAAGTCAAGGCTTCGGGACTGCGTTTCGATACCGCCGCCGTTTTCGGCATCGGCCGCTTCAGCCCGCAAAGCGGCGTCACCTTCGGCGTCACCTACGAAAGCCCCGTCTTTTTCCCCGTAGCTCAATAAAAATTAGGCAGGTTTGATATTTATCGGCGAATGCCCTCGCCCGATGTTCGGCGCCGTGCGGATGGCTTCATTGACAAATTGCTTTGCGATCTTAACGGCATCAAGCAGCGATTCTCCGAGAGCAAGATTCGCCGTGATCGCCGCCGAAAGCACGCAGCCCGTGCCGTGGGTCGCAGTTGTGTTGTGATATACGCCGTCAATGCGGTGAAGTTCTTCACCAAGGAAAAGGAAATCGGTCGCTTTGTCCGAGCCGTCGGGCGCCCCAGTCGCTATCGTTCCCGGTTCTGACAATTCCGCGTTCCGCATTCGGCCTTCCGCATTCGAAAAATGTCCGCCTTTTATCAGCACATTCTTCGCGCCCATATCGCGCATAATCTGCGACGCATCGTGAATGTCTTTTTCGCACTCGATCGCAACGCCTGAAATGCGTTCGGCCTCGGGCAGGTTCGGCGTGATCAGATCGGCAAGCGGGAAAAGATTCTTGACCAACGAGCGAAGCGCTTCATTGTCGATAAGATCGTAACCGGAAGTTGAACGCACGACCGGATCGACGATAATGTTTTTCAAATTATTTTCGACGAGCAATCTCGCCGTCTCTTCGATCACTTCGCGTGTTGGAAGCATGCCTGTTTTGACCGCATCGACTGTGTAATCCTCCAGGATCGGCTCGATCTGACGTCGAACCGATTCCGAAGTATGATGCACCGCGCCGAAAACGCCCGTCGTGTTCTGAAATGTAACCGATGTTATCGCCGCCGCACCGAAACAACCGAATGCTTCAAACGTTTTCACATCGGCCAAAATGCCCGCACCGCCCGACGGATCGAGGCCGGCGATTGTTAAGCAGATTTTGGGTACGGAAGAAGGCATCAAAGTCAGTACCACCTGCGATAGAGCCTGTGTCAAAACTCAGCTACAGCAGTGATTTAGCTGCGAAAGCAGCGGCATAACTTTAGCCCCACGTGGAGCGAAGCGGAACGTGGGGTCATCGGCAACCAGAGCTCATATAACCTGCGAAGCAGGTGGAATAGGGCTGGTAAGTCTGGAAACACTGGGCTTTGCGTCATTTATAACGCCCGCTTCGCAGGCTCTCGGTCGCGTTCGCTGGCGTCCCCACGTTGCGGTTCCGACCGAGTCGGAACTCCACGTGGGCTACGATATTTCGCTGCTGCGGCAGCGAGGATCCTTAGTCTCTCTAGTTTTGACACACCCGATACCGCAGGTGGTACTGACAGATCGGATGTCACCGCGTCATTAAGGTATCTGATCGCGGCATAACCGGCGGCGCCGTTTTTCAGAACATCGGCGGCGTTTTCTCTTTCGATTCCGCCTACTGCGATCACGGGAAAATCTCCCATCTCATCGCAGATCTCAGCAAGGTTATCAACTCCGACACCTTTCTTTTCCGATGAGTCGAAGACCGGGCCGAAGATAACAAAATCCGCGCCGTCTTTTTTCGCGTCGAGCGCCGACTCCAGCGAATGCACCGAAGCTCCGATGATAAACCGTGAACCAATTTGCGCGCGAAGGGCCGCGACCGGAACGCCGTCTTCCGGCAGATGCACGCCGTTGGCTCCGGCGGCAATTGCAATATCAAGACGGCCGTTCACAAGAAGTTTCGTATTCGATCCTTTCGTTACAGAAGCCGCGAGCAAAGCTAGTTCGAACAACTGTCGCGAAGATATGCGTTTTTCTCGCAGTTGTACGTAAGAGATCTCCGCGACAACGGCCAGCTTGACGGTCTCGGTGATTCGTGATGCTTGATCGGAAAAGTTTTCGGGCGTGGCTTCGCCTTTTGTGATCAGGCAGGTGATCGGCTCGCGTGAACTCATTTTCCCTGTTCCGGCGATTTGCCTTGCAGCATCGCTACGCTTGCCTTGAAATTGTAGGCTTCCCAAAAAGCGATCACGATGTTCGTGACGCCGATGCCCGTAATCACTCCGCGAAACCAGTTTGACGAGACGGTGCGCTGAATAGCCGGAAAGCCGGAGCGGTCGGCGATGAGCGCCAGGAAATAATTATCGCTCCAGTTGCCGAACAACACGTCCCACGGCGACAGAATAAGATAAGTGCCGAGCAGCAGGCAGAGCACGATAAAGAAAAAGACGGTCAGCCTTTCGACCATACCGTCAGATTACAACTTTCGCCGCCTGCGGAGCAACAGTTTATGCGTGCACTGCCAGGTCTTTAATCCGTTCGCCGATGTCGCGAAAATCTATGTTCTCCGAATAAACTTGTTCGAAGTATTTCGCGGCGTTTGACATATCGCCGTCTGCCTCGTAAGAAAGTCCCAGCTCGTACCAGACGCCTTGCCGCTCCTCGTCGTTCAGATCGATCATTTCCAGCGAACGCAGGTGCCATTTCACGGCCAGATTGGGTCTGCCCATCTCCATAAAACAGTGACCAAGCAGATTTGCGCAATTAAAGAAACGGCGCGTCCCGTCGTTGACAGAAACCAATGCGGCGGCATCTTGAAATTCCTTGATCGCCTGCTCCATCAGACCCATTTCCTGATATGCGACGGCTGTTTGGTAGAGCGTCTCAAAATCACCGCTGTCCGAGCCGTCGGACTCTTCGAGGCCAAGTTCGCTGCGAAGATCGTCGAAATTGAAAACCGAGAACGTTCCGGAGCTTCCGTTCGTCGTCGGAGGCGCGGGCCGCATCTCCTCGGCCATTGCTTCCGTATGTAATGTTTTTGTAAGCTCATCGATCTCGGCACGCTCGCCATACGTGCCTTTCAGCTCATTGATGGCTTTTGACGCGAGATCGGTGTAGCCGTTCTCGATGTAAAACTTAATGCTGTCGATTTCCTTCTGAAGATCGCCGTTTGTCGAGACGTCGTTTGCTTCGACCGGTACAATTTCCGCCGCCGGCTCCGCATTGCTCTTCTTCGAACGTTTACCTTTTTTCCGGCCGTTCTTCGAGAGGGGTTGGGTTTCTACTGTCGTTTCCGACGCGTCCCCGACAACCACCGCGGCAACGCCATTATCCTTCGACTGTTCGATGATCTCAGCTTCGACCTCGCCGTAAACAGGCGCGGCACCCGGCTCTTCGCTCTCGGCTTCGTCTCGAACAAATCGCTTATTGAAAAAGCTGTTGGAAAATTCTTCCTCCTGAATTCCCAGTTCGAGATTTATAGCTTTCAAACGCTCTGCATACGCTGCTTCCTGCGGCATCGAGATAACGAGTTGTGAGAGTGCGTAGCGTTCATCGTCTATCGCGCCTTCGCGGGCCGCTATTTCATTGAGCCGGACAAGCGTGGTACGCAGATATTCATCATCCTTTTGCCACGAGCAGAAACGTGCCAGCAGACGAACAACGTCCAGTCGGTTCGGCTCTCGTTCTTCGATCATCTCGAGCCTGTATTGCAGTTCGCCCGCCTGCCCGCCTACCAGCATATGCTCGGACGCGATCGTCAAAATCCGAACAGCCGACTCAACGTCGTTCTGAACGAAATAAACGTCGGCGAGATCGAGGCATTTCAGGTAATTTGTCGGATCGACCTCGACCAGTCTCAGAAGCTGCTTTTCCGCCGCTGTGGCGTCGCCGGCCCTTATCGAAACGTCGATCAGGCTGGACAAGAGCTCGCGGTTTTGCGGATCTTCGGCCAGAAGTTTTTCGATATGGGCGACTGCCTCGTGAGGCGTCCCGAGTGCAAATTTGGCGTTGATAAAGCCGTCGGTCGCCGTCGGGTGTTTCGGATTTATGGCAAACGCTTTCGTAAATGCTTCGAGCGCTTCTGAGTGGCGGGAATGCACGGAAAGTCGGGCACCGGCATTCGCAAATGCTTCCGACGCTTCTTCAAGCCTCGATTCCTGCAAATACGCATCGCCGATCGTGAGGTAAACTTCCGTGTTATTCGGATCGAGCACGGCGATCTCGGTCCAAATTTCGAGAGCCTCGATGCGTCGTCCCTGCTTGTTATAGTGCTCGGCCAGCGTCGAGTAATGCGATTTCGCTTCCTTCAATGAGCCTTTGGTTTTGTATAGCTCCGCTAGTTTCTGCGCGATCTCGGGCGAGTTCGGCTGCAGCCGCGCCATCTTGTTATAGATTGCGATCGCCTTTTGCGCGAAACCCTGGCGGCTGTAGTGATCCGCCACCGAGCGATAACAATTGTATGCCGCGCGGCTGTCCGCATTTTTGCAGTGCAGGTCGCCGAGCATATTGAGAGTAACTACGTCGCGGGGATCGTGATCGACGACCTTTCGGTATTCGGCAATTGCATCGCGGAGCTTTCCCTGCGACAGGAAACGCTCGGCACTTCGCATTGCCTTGGGCTTATCGAACATAATTGTGAACTAGAGCTTCGCCTGAGAGTGCCGAAATCGCCCGGGAAGGTGAATGCGACTTGCGGGTTTTGCTTACGCACGAAGAAGCGAATGCGACAGGTCTCGGGTATATGCAAACCTGCACTCGTAAATTAGCATATTGAGACAAAAAGTGTCAAATAGGATTTGTAAGGTTTAAACAATATTTGGCACTACACGGTAAATCGGAATCTTTGATTTTTTGCTTCTCTTTTCATAATCTGGAGTGTCGGAATCGGAAGTTATGAAGGGATTGATTCTAGCAGGCGGGAAAGGCACGCGACTGCGTCCGCTGACCGTATTTACGCCCAAACCCGTCGTCCCCGTCGTCAATAAACCCTTTCTTTTGTATCAGATAGAGATATTGCGGCGTGCCGGCATTTCGGACATCACCCTCTCTCTAAGCTATCAACCGGACAAAATCGAATCAGTGCTGGACGGCACGGAGCTGGGCGTCGACGTGCATTTCATTACCGAGCCGCATCCGATGGGAACCGGAGGAGCATACCGTTTCGCCGCTGATTCAATCCGCGAGGCGACAGTTGTGTTTAACGGAGATATTCTCACCGATGTCAATCTCGGAAAGATCGTCGCCGAACATAGGGCCAAGAAATCGCAGGCGACGATCACCCTGGTTCCCGTCGATGACCCTTCAAGATACGGCTTGGTCGAAACTGACGACGACGGGAAAGTTCTTCGTTTTCTCGAAAAGCCTAAACCGGAAGAGCTTTCAGATCTGAACGTAAACACAATAAACGCGGGCATTTACATTCTTGAGCCTTCCATCCTTGATCTTATCCCGGAAGGCGAAAATTGTTCATTTGAATACAATGTTTTTCCGGCGATTCTCAAAAAGAACTTGCCGTTTTTCGCTTATGTGATGAACGGCGACTACTGGCGCGACATCGGAACGCCGGACAGCTACCTGGCTGCGAACCACGCTGTCATTGACGGCTCGGTCAGGAATTTCGACGTCGATAGAACGCCGCGTGCCGACGTTGCGACCGCCGCGACGGTCGATCGCGTTTCGGTTTTGGGCGAAGGCTGCGTGATAAAGCCGAGTGCACGGGTTTTGAATTCGGTTCTAGGGCCGGGCGTTCACGTTGAGGAAAAGGCGGTCGTCGAAAATTCCGTCATTTGGGCCCACACGCGAATTTCCACGTTTGCCGAAGTCCGCGATTCAGTTATCGGACGAAGCTGTCACATCGGGCGAAACGCAATCGTCGGCGCCGGAACGGTTTTAGGCGATAAAGCGTCGCTGCCGGACTACTCAAAGGTTTAAGGCAGAAGCCGCTGCGGAAGCAAGGGCGAAAAAGCAGGGTGCAAGTGAGGAGGACGCATGACAAGAATGCGAAGGCCAAATCAAGACGGAAATATCTAGACCGAATCTGCTCCTGTTCGTTCGTCACTCGTCACTCGAAGAAGCGCCCTTGCTCCGTGCGGGCTTCTCCACTTGTTTATGCCCGAGCTTCCCGAAGTAGAGATCGTCGTCCGCTGTCTTGACCGATTGATCAAAGGCAGAACTGTTCAGACTGCGGAGTTGCGCCGCAAACTTCTTGCTCCAAATTTTTCAAAACGTTCGTTTGCGGCAAAACTAAAATCGAGTTTAGTTAATTTCGTTCACCGCCGCGGAAAGCATATCCTTTTCGATCTCGATACCGGCCGCACGCTTATTGCGCATTTGCGGATGAGCGGTCGGTTTATGATTTTGTCGGCCGACGAAGCCGATCCGAAATTCACGCACGCCGTGTTTTATCTTGACGGCGATGAACGTCTAGTCTTTCAGGACCAGCGGCATTTTGGATTTATGAATATTGTCGATACTGGAAAGCTTTTCGAAACGAAAGAATTGGCGTGTCTGGCACCCGAGCCTTTTTCGGACGAATTCAGCGTCGATTATTTTCGTGATCTGCTGCGAGCATCAAAACGGAACATTAAACAGCTTCTTCTCGATCAAACAAAAGTCTGCGGCGTCGGAAATATTTACGCTTCTGAAGCGATGTTCATCGCACGAGTAAATCCGTTGAGAATCGCGGGCGATATCTCTGGGAAAAAAAAGATTGCGCTACACTCGGCTATTCGTGAAGTGATGAACGAAACGCTGCTGCTCGGTAAAAATATTCGGCTTGATCGCCAAAACATCGGCGGCGGAATCTACGGCTCGAACGTCGAGTCTGAATGGCGTATTTACGGCCGCGAAGGCGAACCGTGCCCGTTTTGCTCGAAACCGATTGCTCGAATCGTTCAAGGCACGCGATCGACATTTTTATGTAGTAAATGTCAGCGGTAATAGACTACAATTTCTGCACCGGAGGTGTTCGTATGCTATTCAAATTGGTAACGATAATTTTGCTTGCTCTCGTTTTCGTATTATCGTCGGTGTCGTCTGCCGTTGCCTGCGCGTGCTGCGCCGAACCGGGAACCTATAGCATTCGCACGGAAAACCCGGATTCGTTTTACATAGATTTATTAAAAGAGATTCGTTTTGACAAAGACGCATATCTTTACATGACGGGAGCCGGGTTTGAAATGATGAAGGGGCTCTCGTCTATAGAGGCAGAATTTGACGACGGTTCGTGGGCCGCATCCCCGGGCGGACTCGACCTTGTAAATACCTTCAACGGCAAAATCTGGACGTTCACGATCAAAAGTCCGAAGGGAAAGACCGGCACGCTAAGGCTGCCGATACCTTCGCAGATGCTTACTTTTAAAGTAGATATTCACGACGGGCAAAGAGGCGGTGCCGGCGGGCCGCTGCTTTACAAGGAATTTCGGTTCAAAGGCACGGTCGGCAGCGGCAGCGGAATTTTTGGCGCGAGCATTGTTCGCCCAACGAGTTATTTCTTGGTCTTCCAGGGCCGCGGGAACGGATGCGACAACTCCCAGGATTTTAATAACTGGAATCTTGAGATCACCGGCAGAAAGGCGCGTTATCAATTCTTTGGCAAACTTTCCAGCGGAAACCGCATTGCGCCCGATGCCGCGCCGGGCGGCGTTTTGGGCTTGACAGTTGAATAATTAGGGCGCATTATTGCGGGTAGCCATCGTGGTGAGTTATTGCGACTTGCGACCACGTAAAATAAACTGCTAAACAGCCAACGGACAATTCGGTTTTTCAAAAAAGTCTCGCTGTTTAGCGAGATTTTTTGTTTGGAGTTTTGCCTTTTGCTGGCCTCTTCGGGCAGAAACGCGAGTGTGAACGAGCGTGCACAGACTGCGTAGTTCGTGCACGCTCCCTAACGGTCGCGTTTCTGCCCGGGAAAGTTGGCTAGGCCGGAATTCTGAACCAAAGCTTTATGAAAAACTTTCGCGAACTTCTCGATTCCGACCGCGTGTTCGTTTTCGACGGAGCGGTCGGCACGCGGCTTTACGACAAGGGCATTTATATAAACCGCAGTTACGACGAGCTAAATCTCGCCGCGCCGGATCTTGTCCGCGAGGTTCACGAAGAGTATCTGAAAGCCGGTGCCGAGATCATCGAAACAAACTCCTTCGGAGCAACGCGGCACAAGCTGCAGCCATACGGGCTTGAATCGAGAGTGCGCGAGATAAATATGGCTGCGGTGCGGATCGCACGTGAAGCTGCTGGAGATAAAGCGCACGTAGCCGGAGCCGTCGGGCCGCTCGGACTGCGCATCGAGCCTTTCGGACCGACTTCGTTCAACGAAGCAAAGGAGATGTACAAGGAGCAGGTTGAAGGCCTGCTCGAAGGCGGCGTCGATCTCTTTGTCCTGGAAACCTTTTCCGAAATGTCTGTGATCGAACAGGCGATCATCGCCGTGCGCGAATTGTCCGATCTGCCGATCATTGCGCAGATGGCGATCCAAATGGACGGCAGGACCACATTCGGGACGACGCCCGAAGCGTTTACCGCAAGGCTCGATGAGTTAGACGTTGAGGTGATCGGGCTCAACTGCGGGATGGGGCCGAACCACGTTTTGACGGCTCTCGAAAAAATGCGTGCCGTAACGAACAAACCGCTCTCGGCGCAGCCGAACGCGGGTCTGCCCCGAGACGTTCAGGGACGGCAGTTTTACATGGGTTCGCCCGAGTACATGGCTGAATTTTCGCGCCGTTTCGTTCAGGCCGGAGCGAAATTCGTCGGCGGATGCTGCGGCACGACGCCGACCCACATCAAGCTCATCGCCGAAGCGATCCGGTCGGTCAGCCCGCGACAATCGATCAGCGAAGCAAGAAAGGAAAGCGCGAAGGTCGCCGAGCTTACTCCGGAAGATGTCCAGGTCGTGCCTGCCGAAGAGCGTTCGAATTGGGGCCGCAAGATCGCACGTGGCGAATTCGTCACATCGGTCGAAGTGCTTCCGCCGAAAGGCTGCGACGCGCAGAAAACTCTGGACTCAATTCGTTTGCTAAAAGACGCAGGCGTCGATGGCGTGAATATTCCAGACGGCCCGCGTGCACAGACGCGCATGTCGGCGCAAGCGACGGCCGTGCTGGTCGAACGCGAGATCGGCATCGAAGCCGTGCTGCATTATTGCTGTCGCGACCGGAACCTGCTCGGCATGATGTCCGACCTGCTCGGCGCCGCCGCGCTCGGACTGCACAACCTGCTGATCATCACCGGCGATCCGCCGAAGATGGGCCCGTACCCGGACGCGACGGCCGTCTTCGACATCGACGCCATCGGCCTTACAAATATGGCCAACAAGCTGAATCACGGTCTCGACATCGGCAACAACCCGATCGGCAAACCGACCGCGTTTTCGATCGGCGTCGGCGTAAATCCCGGAGCCGTAAACCTCGACGAAGAGATTCGCCGCTTCGAATGGAAGGTCGAGGCCGGCGCTGAGTACGCGATCACGCAACCCGTTTTCGACACGGAACAGTTGCGCAACTTCCTGCGAAAAATCGAACATGTAAAAATCCCAATCGTCGCCGGCATCTGGCCGCTTATCAGCTTTCGCAACGCAGAGTTTCTGCACAATGAAGTTCCCGGCGTAAACGTAACGCCCGAAATACTCGAACGCATGCGGGTCGCTTCCGACAAAACAAAGGAACACGCCCGCGAAGAAGGCATCACCATCGCCCGCGAATCCCTCCTCGAAGTCCGCGGCGTAATCCAGGGAGTACAAGTCTCCGCCCCGTTCGGCAATGTGAAATATGCGCTGCAGGTTTTTGATGTGTTACCGGAGTTTCACAAAGCGGTCGGTTTACCGAACGGTGACTTAACGGCCAGCGTTCGCTTCAACGATAGCGATTCGGATCAAAGGGTTCCGCGTGCATCGCGACCTCTCGATCAGTGACCTTTGGCGCGCCGGTGTAGATGTGGTTGGGAGTCCAGGTGATGTATTCGATATGAACACAAGCATCAACGCTTAACCTGGTCAAACTTGACGAAAACGACTGCATCGCCGATACTTGAAAAAAAGGTCAGGATTTGATTTGGCCTGAAGATTTTATTAGAGGGGTTTATAAAAGATGCCATATCCGGAAATGATGATCCATGGAATGCGTGCCGAGCTTGCCCAGCTTGGCATTGAGGAAACGAAGACGAGCGAGGCGGTCGATGACGCCGTGAAGAGCACCGACGGGACGCTCATGGTCGTGGTAAATTCCGTCTGCGGCTGTGCCGCGGGCGGCGTGCGGCCGGGCATCGCGATGGCTTTGCAAAATTCGGAAGCAAGGCCGGATCGTTCGATCACGGTCTTCGCCGGTGCCGACATCGACGCCACCGACACGGCCCGCGGTTATTTCACTAATTATGCGCCGTCGTCGCCATCGATCGGGTTCTTGCGAGACGGAAAGCTGCTAAAAATGTTTGAGCGGAAAGATCTCGAAGGCCGCCATCCGGTGATGATAGCCGAGGCTTTGACTGAAGCGTTTCAAAAATATTGCGGAGACGCAGAGGCGGTAACGGCCTAAAAACTCGTTGAAATACCGATCCCCGAAACGATAAAATAGGAGCGGCCGTTTCACCCGACGGCACTTCCTTCGCATGTCGATCAACAACCGCAAGCACATTCGTTTTTCATTGGATATTCCGGCGACGATCGTAAATAAATACGGCGAGCGTCAGGAGACCGTGCTGCAGCAGATCAGCATCGGCGGCTGCTTCACAGACTGGGAAGAAAATATTTACGCGGGCGACGAATTCCGGCTGGAGATCGAGCTGCCGAACAAAAATCGCCTGCCGCTGGCTTGCAAGGCGATCTATCGTTTCGAAGAGACCGGAATCGGCATAAATTTTATAGAAATCTCGCAGTTCGAACAGCAACTTATCTCAGATATCATCGCGAATCGTATGGAGCGTGAAGGTTTGCCTGCGGACGACGTCGATCCCTTCGCCGAGCCCGCTCGCACATCGGAGGCAGACCCGACCGTTGTCATCGCCGACCCGCGACGCCAACGCGAAGCCATACTGGAACGAATAATGTCCGGGCAGGAAGTCGATGCATTCAAATAGCGGGTTCGATAGCCTGCCAAAATACGAGATCGTTTTTTACAGGGACGATGACGATTTACGTCGCCTAGGTATGGGAAGCTTTAAAGTAATTCCTCCAGAGCATTCTCGATACTTTTAATCCCGAGAATTTTAATCCCAAGCAACTTTTCCAGACCTTTTTTGTTTGATTCCGGAATAATTAATTTTTTGAAGCCGAGCGCCTGAGCTTCGCGCGCACGTGCCTGTGCTTGCAGGACGCCGCGGACTTCGCCGGTGAGGCCGACTTCGCCGAAGACGGCGGTTTCCGGGTCGATGGCAAGGTTGCGGTAGCTTGACGCGATGGCGGCAATGATGCCGAGATCTGCGGCGGGCTCGCCGATCTCGATTCCGCCGGCGACATTGACGAACACGTCGTCTGCCGCAAGCTGAAGTCCGAGCCGTTTTTCCATCACTGCGATCAGCAGCGACATTCGGTTTTGATCGAAGCCCTGCGTCATTCGCCGTCCCGAGCCGAATTTCGTTCCGCC
>Ga0187894_10002813_pt1 | contig 20374 bp, 14 predicted proteins | sample GBC1701081metaG_FD_136650 | JGI IMG/M metagenome (GOLD analysis project Ga0187894, IMG submission 136650) | White microbial mat communities from a lava cave in the Kipuka Kanohina Cave System on the Island of Hawaii, USA - GBC170108-1 metaG ...
AATAAATAGCGCAACTACGGCTAAACGCCCCCCTTGAAAACCAAGGGAACGGCGGCGCATTTAAGTGTGATCACGAAGAGGCGCGAAAGGCGCGCGACGTTTTATGTCCAGCCTTTCGCGCCTCTTGTTTTGAGCAGTCCTCTTTAAATCCCCAGGTTTCTCCGCCGGTAAATTTCTGCGATACTGGCTCGCTCGTAAACGCAATCGTTATGATTGAAAAGAGGTTCCCAATTCATGAAGGTTCTGGTCACTGGCGGAGCCGGTTACATCGGCAGCGTGGTCGTCGAACAACTGATTAAACACGGCCATGAGGCAATCGTATATGACAATCTGAGCACGGGCCACGCGGCGGCCATAACGCCCGAAGCCGTATTCATCAAAGCCGATTTGACGGATCGTGACACGCTGATCCGCGCGCTGGACCAAAATAAGATCGAATCCGTAATCCACATGGCCGCGTCAAGCCTGGTTGGTGAATCAATCAAAAACCCGCGCCGTTGTTTCACTAACAACGTCAGCGCCGGCCTTTCCCTGCTCGAGGCGATGCTGACTGTGGGCGTGAAAAAGTTCGTCTTCTCTTCAACCGCGGCCGTCTACGGCGCGCCCGAAGCAATGCCGATCACTGAAGAAGCGCCGCAAAATCCGACCAATCCTTACGGAGAATCGAAACTCGCCTTCGAAAGGATGCTGCGCTGGTATGACGCGGCTTACCAGTTGCGTTACGCCAGCCTGCGGTATTTCAATGCGGCTGGCGCGAGCGAACGCTTTGGCGAAGATCACTCCCCCGAAACGCACCTGATTCCCAATGTGCTGCGCGTTGCGGCGGCTCGATCGGGTCAGGTTGATATTTTCGGCGAAAATTACAACACGCCCGACGGCACCTGCGTGCGCGACTACATTCACGTCATTGATCTGGCCGACGCGCACGTGCTGGCGCTGAACGCGCTGGAAAAGCGCAGCGAGATTTACAATCTCGGTTACGGTAGCGGCTACTCGGTGGCCGAAGTAGTCGAGATGGCGCGCCAGGTCACCAGGCGATGGATTTCGACCGAAGCCGCGCCGCGCCGCGCCGGCGATCCGCCTGTGCTAATCGCCAGCCCCGACAAGATCATGCGCGATCTGGGCTGGAACCCGCGCCACAGCGAGCTTGACAGCATCATCGAATCCGCTTGGCGGTGGCATTTGGCGCATCCGAATGGATATGGGGAATAGAGACGGAGAGACGGAGAGACGGAGAGACAGAGAGATGGAGAGACTCAGTAGATCCGAATTGTGGGTGACGACAATCTTGCTGCGGCTATGCCGCCCGATGTGCGGAAGGCCTATGGCCTTCCGGGGCAAGGGTGATAACTCTGAGGGGCTATGCCCCGAACGTTCGGGGCATAGCCCCCAATATAATCCAGCCAAACTCGGCAAGTCAGAGACTTGCCGCACATCAGGCGGCCGCAGCCGCGATCTTGGAACTACTGAGACTGAGAGATTGCGCCTTCCATCCCTCTGTCTCTTCGTCCCTCTGTCTCTCCGTCTCTCTGTCTCTCTGTCTCTCTGTCCCTCCGTCTCTCCGCCTCTCTGTCCCCAACGCTTATGCGAATCATTGCCGGAATACACAAAGGCCGCCGTTTAAAAACGCTCGAAGGGTCGCATGTGCGCCCGACTTCGGATCGCCTGCGCGAAACGCTCTTCAACATCCTCATGCCGCGAATCGAAGAGGCGCGTTTCGCCGACATCTGCGCGGGATCGGGCGCAATCGGAATTGAGGCTCTGTCGCGCGGCGCAGGGCATGTCACATTCATCGAATCGTCGCTTAAAGCCGCTCGAATCATCAGCGAGAATCTGCGGAATTGCGGTATTTCAAGAGAAAATTACACAATGATCAATCGCGACGTGATTCGGGCGTTGAAAAACCTCGCGTCCGAAAAGACGCAATTCGACATCATCTACTTCGATCCGCCTTACGATTCCGACATCTACACGCCAGTCATGTGGCAAGTCGCAAATAACAATCTGCTTGCCGAAGACGGCGTCTTAATTGTCGAACACCGCCGCCAGACGCCGCTCCTGCCGAATTACGATCAATTACGCCCGTACCGCCAGGTCACGCAGGGTGAATCTCTTCTGACTTTTTTCGGTATGGTGATAGACTGTCGCAGTCAATAGGCATTCAGTAATTTCCTTCCCGGAGCTATGTATGAAACTGTCTCAGAAGATCGACCGTAGATCGTTTCTCAATCAAGCCGCCACTCTGATGGTCGGCGCCGGCGCATTAAGCAGCGCCGCTTCTTCCTACAATCGTATCCTTGGCGCCAACGATCGGATCTCGCTCGGCCATATCGGAGTGGGACGTCGTGGCAAGGAATTGGCCTGGATTGTCGCGCAGTTGAAAGAAAAAAATGTGGAGATGACCGCCGTCTGCGATCTATGGAAAGTCAACCGCGAGGCGGCGGCGGAGCAGGCGACCAAAGAGTACGGGAGGGCGCCGCGCGCCTTCCGGCATATGGAGGAATTGCTCGCGCTCAAAGACGTGGACGCCGTGCTGGTCTCGACCGCTGATTTCCAACACGCGCCTCATCTGAAGCTCGTCGCCGAGGCGGGCAAGGATTGCTACTGCGAAAAACCCATGGCCAATGACCTGGAGGAGGCCAAGGCCGCCCGCGACGCCGTAATAAAACACAACCGCATCGCTCAGATCGGCACTCAACATCGCAGCGAGCCATATCAAATAGCGGTCCGTGATTTCATCAAGACCGGCGCGCTCGGCGAGGTCAGCAAGGTCGAGATTGTTTGGAACTATCACGGCCCTCGCTGGCGCGGACGTTCGGAAGTCAATCAAATTCGGGAGCAGGACACGGACTGGCGTCGCTGGCTGCTCAAAAAAGCCTTCCGGCCATTCGATCCGCGAATGTACTTCGAGTTCCGTCTTTACAAAGATTTTTCCAGCGGCATCGCGGACCAATGGATGAGCCACGGGATTGACCTGGTTCACTATTTTCTCGACGATCCCTTTCCGAAATCCGTGGCCGCGTCAGGCGGGATCTTCGCCTGGAAGGATGGGCGCGAGAACCCGGACACGTTCCAGGCGCTGCTGGAGTATCCGAAAGGCTTCTTGGTGAGTTACGCCACCAGCTTTGGCAACGACAGCGACAGTTTCACACGGATCATGGGAAAGGCCGCCACGCTCGTCAACATCGGTGGCGAAGGAAGCCCGCGATGGAAATGGATTGAAGAGAAGGGAACTCGCGAAGACAACCCATTGATTAAACGCGCCGAGAAGCACATTACGCTTCCCGGGAGCGACGCCGTCCCTCCAACCTTCATCAGCGACAATGACCTCTCGCATATGACGAATTGGATCGAATGCTTGCGTAGCCGGCGACAACCGAACGCGACTGTCCAGCATGGATTTGCGCACTCCGTGGCCGTAATTATGGCCGCCCGCGCATACCGCGAGGGCAGGAAGTTGTACTGGGATCCGAAGAAAGAGGCGATTCTGGATCACCCGGTCAAATGATGGGCGTCAACCACCCGCCACTATCGGCGTGTTTCAAACCTGAATAATCTGAGTCGTTCAGGTCGCAGTGAGCGACGCCCTGAAACAATGAAAATCGCCCCTGGGTACGCATCGCTTCCAGCGTGCTTTGCTTCGGTCAAAGACCGCTTGAAGAAGCCTCGCACGCTGGAAGCGATGCGTACCCAGGGATTTTCCGAGGAGATCTTATGGCGCGTCGCGCGATCTTTCCGGGATCATTCGATCCATTGACCAACGGGCACGTGGACATCATCGAGCGCGCCTGTCACATCTTTGATGAAGTCGTCGTGGCGATCCTGATCAATCCCGGCAAGCATCCCATGTTCACGGTCGCCGAGCGCATAGAGATGTTGACTGAGATTGTCAGGCCGCATGCTCCGCAGGTCGTGATTGAAACTTTTGAAGGGTTACTGGTCGAATACGCGCGACAGCGCCAGGCGCATGCGATCATTCGTGGAGTTCGTTCGATAAAGGATTACGAATACGAATTGCCGATGATCCTGATGAACCGCCGCCTCAACCCGGAGGTCGAAACCGTCCTGCTGGTCGCTTCGGAAGAGAATTCATACATCAGTTCGAGCCTCATCAAGGAGGTCTTCCTGCTTGGCGGCTCGATTGAAGGCCTCGTGCCTCATACTGTCATAGAACGCATGAAAGGTAGGCTGATATAACTTTGGATTTATGAGCACAACCGCATCACAAACCGTAATATTTCCAGTTTCAAAGCGCGCGCAACTCACAAAGCTGTCGTCAACAGCCGCGGTCGTGATGGCCGCCGAAAAGCTGCGCGCGCAGGGAGTCAAAGTCATTGACCTCGGTGTGGGCGAACCGGATTTCCCCACGCCGGAGCATATCAAACAGTCGGCGAAACACGCGCTCGACGAAAACTTCACCAAATACACTTCGGCCAGCGGCATCGCGCCACTGCGCAAAGCCGTGTGCGATTACATGAATTCGAACTTCGGTTCGGATTATGCGCCCGAACAGTGTTGCATCGTGGTCGGCGGCAAACAGGGCTTGTTCAACGCCGTGGTCTCTCTCATCAACCCCGGCGACGAAGTGTTGTTGGAAAAACCCTGCTGGGTCTCTTTCCCCGAAATGGTCCACTTCGCGGAGGGCAATGTTGTTTGGGTGGACACTGAATCAACCGACTTCCACCTGACCGCCGACCTGGTCGAAAGGGCGATCACGCCGAAATCGAAGCTGCTGATCATCAATTCGCCGTCGAACCCGACTGGCCGCGTGATTGACCCGGCGGAGTACAGGAAGATTATCGAGCTGGCGGTCGAAAAAGCGTTGTGGGTGATTTCGGATGAGTGCTATCTGCAATTCGTCTATCCGCCGCACAAGGTCAATTCAGCCGCCGGGCTCCCGCCCGAATTGCGCGCGCGCACGTTGATCGCAGGGTCGCTCTCGAAGACTTACGCCATGACCGGCTGGCGCATCGGATTCACTCTCGGGCCGCAGGAATGGGTGACCGAAATCGTCAAGATTCAAAGTCAGTCGGCCACGCACGCGGCGTCAATCGCCCAGAAAGCCGCCATTACCGCGCTGACCTCGTCGCAGGAGGCGGTCAAAGAGATGCTGGCTGAATTCGAGCGCCGTGGCGATTGGCTGATACCCGCCCTCAATGAAATTCCGGGCGTGATCTGCGGCAAGCCTGAAGGCGCATTCTACGCATTCCCGAATATCAAAGGGCTGATGAAGAATTGCGGCTTCGCCACGTCAAAAGAGGCCGCTGATGAGCTGTTGTGGAAGTATGGCGTCGTGACGACCGACGGGGCGGCCTTCGGCGCTGAAGGCTACGTGCGGATGTCTTACGCCAACTCGCTCGATGCGATTCGGGAGGCCGTCGAACGCATCAAGCAAATGGTCACGGAACGCGCGAGGTAAGCAGTCAGGTGAATATTTTGAGGCATTTTCATTTTCCATTGTTCATATTACATTTTTCATTTGTCATTGGTCATTTGTGGAAACGCGATGACAAATGTCAAATGTCAAATGACCAGCAACGTCTCACTGGCTATCAATCCATTCCGGGTGCTGCGACGCTCTCCATTGCTGGAATTCCTCCTCCTTCCTCAGCTCTAGGAACTCAGGCGCCCAGTTCCCGTATCCATTCGTGGCGAGAGGCAGACCGAGCGTTGCGGCGATCTCGGCCATCGTTTCAGGACAGAAGACGTAGTAGCGCAGCCGCGCGATTTGTCCCTCGATCTCCTCGAATCGCAGCGCGTCGCGCACAACATAGCTCGTGGGATCGTCGAGGAGCGAGTACCAGATCAACACTATTGGCTCGCCGAGAAACTCGTGGCGTTCCGCGCGCGGCTCTCCCTTTTCGAGAAACAGGCTGTAATACAGTGAACCATCGCGGATAGCGGATGATCCATGTGAACTGCCAATGCCCGCTACTTCGTCAATGGCGTCAGCGCGCAGCAGGGCCGTCAGGCGGTCGAGATCACGGGCGTTGAAGGCCTCGACAAATTGGTCGAGCAGCGCTTCGCTCACGCGCGAGACAGCGCGAGGCGGGCTCGTCGCGGCGAGCTTTTCGCGCCCGCGATGCAGCGCCGCTTTGATCGCGCCCACGGTGGTTTGGAGTATCGTCGCAATCTCCTCCAGTCGAAAGTCGAATACATCCTTCAAAACAACCGCAGCCCGCTCCTGAGGCGGCAGAAGGCCCATTAGCCGCTTCGCCGCATCACGCACCTCCGCCGACTGCTCCGGATTACTTATCGCGGCGGGCGCCTCCGGCGCAACCATCTCCGCCCTTCGAAAACGATCAACCCACAAGTTGGTGGCTATGCGAAACAGATAGGCCTTCGGATTCTCGATCGGGTTGGAATACTCTCCCAGCTTGGCGAAGGCGCGCAGCAGCGTATCCTGGACCAAATCTTCCGCGTCCCATACAGACCCGGTCAGCGAGCGGCAGTAACGATGCAGGTCCGGCCGCGCGCTTTCAGTGCGCTGTAGAAAGCGATGCCACGTTTGGCGGACCTCCTCCGCGAAATCTTGCGATAGTTCTCCCATAGATCATCCTTTCCGAACCGGGATCAACTGACTCTATGGCAAAGACGGTTTCGAGGGCGAAAAGGATACGTCCTGCTCCTCAGGCTTCAGAAATCTCCACTTCCCTTCCGGCAAATTTCCGAGCCTGATGGCGCCGATGCGGACGCGTTTCAATCCCGTGACTTCCAGCCCGACCAGTTCGCACATTCGCCGAATCTGTCGCTTGCGCCCTTCGTTCAGCACGAACCGCAACTGATCACGGTTGATCCATTCGACCTGCGCCGGTTTGAGCGGCCTGCCATCAAGTTCCAAACCGCGCTGAAGTAGTCGCAGCTTGTCATCGGGTAACGATCCCGCGACGCGCACGATGTATTCCTTTTCAACGCGGCTGTCTTCTCCAATGATCTTTTTCGCCAATCGCCCGTCCTGAGTGAAGAGCAGCAGGCCTTGCGAATCAATGTCGAGCCGCCCAACGACCGCCAGGCCTCTCAGATGCTCCGGCCTCAAACGCTCATCCGACTTGCTGACCGGCTTGCTGACCGGCTTGCTGACCGGCTTGCTGACCGGCTTGCTGACCGGCTTGCTGACCGGCTTGCTGAATTGATTCGCGGTGGTGATAAGTTTGATTGCGGGAATATAGCCGGGTTCAGGCTGGGCGGAGACGTAACCAACCGGCTTGTTCAGAATAATCGTGATGAGCTTCTTCTGTTCGTTGATAGCTTGAGGAGCAAGCGTGATTTCAACGTCGGGCGCGACTTTGGTTCCGAGTTGATTGACCACAACGCCGTTAACCAAAACCAAGCCCCGCTCGATTAAAGCATCCGCTTCGCGGCGCGAACAGACGCCGCGCTCGGCCATTAGCTTGGACAAACGCACAATTTCTTCAGGCATAAAACCGCCTCCATTATTACCTCGCTGAATACTATCCTCAACAGATACGTTCATATTATCAGCGCAACCTTATGCATAAAGCATGTTTAATAGCTGTGATCGAGTCCGAAGGGCAACTGCGTGCCGCGTCTTTCTATCTAAGGCGTACGGGTGAACCTCCTGTTGAGCGTAGCCTTGTAGGGGTAAAACCTTCACAAGGCTGCGCTCCTTTTTTACTATCCATCCAATAATTATTTCCCTTATATGATCCTTCGCGCGCGCATTGGTTGCACGGCGCGTGCATGATTCATTCACTGTGTTTACGAATGTTTTGTGGCGCCTGTACAGTACCGCGCGCGTAAGCAAGCGGTTACCTGCTGAGCCAGCCGCTCGCTTACGCGCGCGGTACTGTACCGATCTTTCGGAGGATTGATGATGAATTGCGCGAAGAACGTAATATTACTAAGCGATTTTCACGACGGGTTGTTGAATGTGATAGAAACCGCGCGGGTACGCGCGCATTTGATGATGTGCCGTTCGTGCCGCGAAGTTTCTCGTGACCTGGAGTTAATCATTTCTGCAGCCGCCGAGTTGCGCGATGAAAGTTATGTTACTGGGCCAAACGAAAAGGTTAGTTGGCAGCGGTTCGAATCGGCCGCGCTGAAATCCATCGGCTTCGCGGGGGGCCAGCAATGGCTGCGGCGTTGACCAGGAGCGAGGTGGTTTCGGTAGACAATTTGGACCTGTTGCTTGATGTGTTGCCTCCGCGCATCCGTGAGGCCATCATTCGAGAAAAAGGCCTCGAATCACTTATAGAGATCGTGCTCGACCTCGGACGCCAGCCGGAAGCGCGTTATCCGGGGCGCGCCGTTTACATCAGCGATTCGGCCGTGACGCGCGAGGATTTGCATTACGCCGAGAGCCGCGCGGGCCATTTCACGCGCGACAACCGCGCTGGTATCGAGCGCACCCTGCACAGGATTTCGGCGATCCGCAACCGCCTGGGCGAGATTGTCGGTCTGACCTGCCGCGTGGGGCGCGCGATCTTCGGGACAGTTGACATCATTCGCGATCTGGTCGAATCGGGCCGGAGCATACTGCTGATGGGTCGCCCGGGAGTCGGGAAAACGACATTACTGCGAGAGGCCGCGCGAGTGCTCGCCGATGACTTTGAAAAGCGCGTGATCGTCGTGGACACATCCAACGAGATCGCAGGCGACGGCGACGTGCCGCATCCGGGCATAGGCCGCGCGCGGCGCATGCAAGTGCCCGCGCCCGAAAACCAGCATGCGGTGATGATCGAGGCCGTCGAAAACCACATGCCCGAAGTGATCGTGATTGACGAAATCGGAACGGAACAGGAGGCCCTGGCCGCGCGCACAATCGCCGAACGCGGCGTGCAATTGATCGCCACGGTCCACGGCAACACGCTCGAAAACCTGGTGTCGAACCCCACGCTCTCAGATCTCGTCGGCGGCATCCAGGCGGTGACTTTATCGGACGAAGAGGCGCGGCGGCGTGGAACACAGAAGACCGTGCTCGAACGCAAAGCCCCGCCCACGTTCGGGGTGTTGATCGAAATTCAGCAAAGAGACCGTCTGTCCGTCCATCGGGACGTGGCCGTCGCGGTTGACGAAACGCTGCGAGGGCTGATCCCGCGCGCCGAATTGCGCGAACGCCGCGCGTCCGGCGAGGTCACGATCACCGAATCCGCGACGCCCGAACATTTCGGGCGCTCTGACACGGATTCCCGCCGCGCAAAAGGCGTCCGGGACAGCGGCTATATTCCGGGCGTTGGCAGGCGCAAACTGCGCATCTTTCCATACGCGCTCAGCCGCGACCGTCTGTTCAGGGCTATAGAGGACGCAGGCGTCCCCGCCGAGATCGTTACCGAAGCTGACGCCGCGGACGTGCTGCTCACGTTGAGGCCGCACGCGCGGCGCTTGTCCAGAAAGCTGCGCAGCGGGCGCGGGCCGCAGGCGGAGATTAGCGTCGTGCGCAACAACACCTCAGAGCAGATGGAAAATTTCCTTCGTGGTTATTTCGCCGCCGCTCAACCCGACAGCGTGGTAGATGTGAAATCCGCGTTGAGCCAGGCCGAAGACGCGGTGATCGAGGTGATGGAGAGCGGCCAATCGGTCGAACTCCCACCTCAACCCAAACACATCCGTCGCAAGCAACACCTCTATGTCGAGCGCAGCGGGCTGAATTCGGAGAGCGTCGGCGTCGAACCGCTTCGCCGAGTGAAAGTTCGGCCAGGATAACGTTAATTCATTAGCCTGATTGATGGGATAGGGAGGCCTCTCAGGGCTTTTGCAAAGTCGGTTGGGGCCTTTGCTGATAAGCTAAAACCTACGACCGAACACCTAATCCCTATAAACATTTCCTTCGAACCATCACCTGATAAAACCCTCGAGGAAAAAATTTATAGGTTGTAGGTCTTGGGTTTTAGTTCCTCCCTGATGACTTTGCAGAAGTCCTGGGGAGGCGCCCGTCATTATGCCAGCAGCTTTTCAATCACGTCGCCGTGTACGTCGGTTAGTCTGAAATCGCGGCCCTGAAACCGATAGGTCAATTTCGTGTGATCGAAGCCGAGCAGGCGCAGGATTGTCGCGTGCAGGTCGTGGACGTGCGCGGGGTCTTTGGCCACGTTGAACCCGAACTCGTCGGTCTCGCCATACGTGACGCCCGGTTTGACGCCGCCGCCCGCGAGCCACATCGAGAAAGCCTTGTTGTGATGATCGCGGCCCAAACTGCGGCCGGCGTCGGGATTGCTTTCAACCATCGGCGTGCGGCCGAACTCTCCGCCCCACACAACGATTGTGTCTTCGAGCAGTCCGCGCTGTTTCAAATCCTTAATCAGAGCCGCCGTCCCCCTGTCGGTCTGTTTGCATTGGCCGCGAACGCCTTTCGCGACTTCGCTGTGATGATCCCAAGCTTCGTGGAAGAGCTGGACGAAACGCACTCCGCGTTCGACGAGCCGCCGCGCCAGCAGACAGTTCATCGCGAATGAGGCCCTGCCCGGAGTCACGCCGTACATCTCTAACGTCTCTTTCGACTCTTTCGAGATGTCCATCAGCTCCGGCGCCGAGGTCTGCATTCGGTAAGCCATCTCGAACGAGTTGATGCGCGTGGCGATCTCCGGGTCACCTGTCAATTCCAGACGATGCTCGTTCAGCGCCTTCAACGCATCGAGCGACTGGCGCTGCATCTCGGGCGTAACGCCGCGCGGATTTGAAAGCGAGAGGATCGGGTCGCCGCTTTTGCGAAAGGCCACGCCCTGATAGATCGTCGGCAGAAAGCCGCAGCCGAAATTCGAGCTGCCGCCGCTCAAACCGCCAGCCGATGACATCACGACGAACGCCGGCAAATCCTGCGACTCGCCGCCCAGCCCATATGTCACCCACGCGCCAATGCTCGGACGCCCATATTGCACAGAGCCGGTGTTCATAAAAATCTGCGCCGGCGCATGATTGATCGCGTCAGTCATCGCCGATCTGACAACGGCTATCTCATCAACGACCTGCGACGTATAGGGCAAAGCCTCAGACACCCATGTCCCCGATTGTCCGCTCTGCGCGAATTTCAACTCTGAAGCGTAGAGACCCGCGTCCGGTCTGATGAACGCGTAGTTGAGGTCTTTGACGAACTCCTGCGGCACGGGCTTACCGTTGTATTTGGCGAGCGCCGGCTTGTAATCGAACGTCTCGAATTGCGAAGGCCCGCCAGCCATAAACAAATAGATCACGCGTTTGGCTTTGGCCTTGAAGTGCGGTTGCTTCGGCGCAAGCGGATTCTGGATTGCGGATTGCGGATTGCGGACTGCGGATTGCGCGAAGGCTTTGTCGTCGAGCAACGAAGCGAGCGCCAGCGAACCCAGCCCGATTCCGCATTCCTTGAAAAACCAACGGCGAGTTAAAAGCCTTCTTGCTTCAATTTTGATCTCTTCGTTGTAGTTCATCGTGATCCCTTCTTTGCTTTCTTCTTACAGGCTTTGCGCCATTCCGCTTTTGTCCGTTGGCTTCAGCCTTAACAGGAAAATGGGGGACGGGAAAATATCTGTCCTGATCCGCAATGACAAATCTCAAATCTCAGATGACAATAGGCGGTTCTATTCCTTCGTGATTGTCTCATCCATATTCAGCAAGACGCGCGCGACCATCGTCCACGGCGCGACTTTGTGCAGGTCAACATCTTCAGGAATCTTGTTCAGATCTATCGCCGTCACGTAGACCGCGGCGGACGTGCGCCCCTCAAAATACTTCTTCTGATCTTCGAGCAGTTCCATCAGCTTCCGCATCTCGAATTGATCAGGCTCCCGGCTCACGCACAGCCTGAACGCGTAGATCATCTTGGAGCGATCATCGGCGCCGCCATTTTTCCAAACCCGCAGAGCCAGCGCCTGCGCCGCTTCCACAAACATCGTGTCGTTCAACGTCGTCAGCGCCTGCAGCGGCGTGTTCGATCTGACCCTGCGCGTGCAGGAGAAATCGCCGTTCGGCGAATCGAACGCGAGCATCGAAGGATAGGGCACGGTGCGCTTCCAGAATGTGTACATCCCGCGACGGTAGCGGTCCTCGCCCGTCGCGTTCTCCCATCTGAACCCCCCATAAGCAAGGTCCATCACCCCCGCCGGCAATGGCGGAAAGACGCTCGGGCCGCCGATCTTTTCGCTCAACAATCCGCTCGCGGCCAACGCCACGTCGCGCACGATTTCGGACTCGACGCGGATCCGAGGCGCGCGCGCCAGCCATCGGTTGTATGGGTCAATCTCCAACAGCTTCGGTGTGACCTTCGACGATTGCCTGTACGTTGCCGAGTTAACAATCAACCGGTGAATGTGTTTTACGCTCCAGCCGCTTTCGATGAACTCGACCGCGAGCCAGTCGAGCAATTCGGGATGGGACGGACGCTCGCAGCGCGAGCCGAAATCTTCCGGCGTCGTCACTAATCCCTGTCCGAAATACTGTTGCCAGATGCGGTTGACGATCACGCGCGCGGTCAATGGGTTGTTCTTATCCACGACCCATTTCGCCAGGCCGAGCCGGTTCGGCGGCGCGTCTTTCGGGAAAGGGTGAAGCGCGGCGGGCGCGCCCGGACTGACGGCGTCGCCGAGGCGCTTCCAATCGCCGCGTTTGAAGAGGCGTGTTTCGCGAGGGACTTCGCGGGCGATGAGAGCCAGCGTTGTCGGGCCGTATGGCCACTCCCTCATCAACTCATCGATCTTTTTGTTCGCTTCGGCGAACGCCGGATCTGTCGCGCGGTAGAAGCTGAAGACCTCGCGCTGCCGCTGTTTCGCGCGCCGGTCAGGCGGAATCGAAAGAATACCGCGCACAGACGCGGGCAATGGATCGGCCTTCGGGTTCGGCGCGTCAGTGATCGAGATTCTGAAACGTCCGATGTTCGGCTGCCGCTGTTCGGTGTCAATCGTGTCGTCTCTCTTCTGCGCCAGCTGAAAAGTCAGAGAGGCGCCGTTGTCGTAACTGACGCTCTTCCGCGGTTCAAATACGAATTGGCGGCTCTGATTCCGCCTGACCGGTCCGGCGTCGCTCGACCAATGGGTTTTGAGATTCCCATCAATGACGTTCTTCGCCGATGAATCGGGCAGTTCAAAATCGGCGGCGACATTGGCGAACGCAACCTTCTCGATCGCGTCCGGCTTATCCATCGGCGCCGCCTCGACGGAAAATTCGCTGAAGTAAAATCCGCCGTCGGGAGCGCGTCCGGGGCCGCCGCGCGGCAGATTCGGATCGGTCAGAAATTCCACTCGCACACCAGTAATCTTTTTCAGACTCGTCTTCGCCTTGACGATGTAGTTGTTGGTCGTCGCATTGTCGCCTTTGGCGACGAACGAACCGTCCTCGAGCTTGTCGAACTTGACGCCGAACGCGGCGAAGATTTCGCCGTCTCTGATCGGCGTCCAGGTTATATCGTAGTTGCGGACGCGATCTTCCCAGGCGGCCATCCGCTTCGGCAGGTCGGCGTCTCCGGCGACCAGGTCGTCTTCGATCTTCGCGATCTTCGACAGAATTTCCTTGCGCTTATCCACGATCTTTTCGTCGGGGATCTCCATCGCCGGCTCGTCGTCGTTGTTCAAAAACGCGTAGAAGCGGTAGTACTCTGTTTGCGCGATCGGATCGAATTTGTGGTTATGGCATTGGGCGCAACTGATCGTCAGTCCGAGAAAGGCTTTGCCGACCGCGTCAACGCGATCAATGACGCCTTCGACGCGGAACTGTTCGGGGTCAACGCCGCCTTCCTGGTTGAGCATCGAGTTGCGCAGGAACCCGGTGGCCACCCGGTCGTCGAGCGTGGGCCGCGGCAGCAGATCGCCAGCCAATTGCGCGATCGTGAATTGGTCGAACGGCATGTCCTGGTTGAACGCCTTGATCACCCAGTCGCGATAAGGCCAGATCGAGCGCGCGCGGTCTTTTTCAAACCCGTTGGTGTCGGCGTAACGCGCGGCGTCGAGCCACCATCGGCCCCAGCGTTCGCCGTAATGCGGGCTGGAGAGCAAACGGTCAACCAGTTTGCCGTAAGCGTCCGGGCCGCCGTCGCCCGCGAATTGATCAACCTCTTCAATCGCCGGTGGCAGTCCCGTCAAATCAAGGCTGAGGCGGCGAACCAACGTGACCTTATCCGCTTCGGGCGACGGCGCGAGTCCCTGTTTTTCAAGCTGAGCGAGAATGAAGTTATCAATCGGCGTGCGAACCCATGCCTTGTTTTTGACTTGCGGCGGCGCCTGGCGAATCGGTTTTACAAACGCCCAATGTTGCGGCAACTCGGATTCTTTCGCCCCTCGCGTGAGTCGCCCCGTCGCTCCGTCGGGCCAGTTAGCGCCCTGATCAATCCATTTGCGGATCAATTCGATTTGCCCTGGCTTGAGCGGCTCGCCGCCGAGAGGCATTCGCGCTTCATCGCCTTCGCCCAAAACGCGTCTCATCAAGCGCGAGTCCTTGCTGTTTCCCGGCGTGATGGCCGCGCCTGAAATCCCACCCTTCATCGCCAGTTGTTTATCGTCCAGACGCAATCGCGCCGAGGCCCTTTTCTCACCGTGGCATTGATAACAGTTCGCGCGAAAGATCGGTTCGATGTCGAGCCGGAAATCGACGCGCCGGGTCTGCGCGGATGTGAAATGAATGAAGGCGCCGCCAAACAGCGCGGCGGATAAACAGATAGAAGCTAGACAAATCGCGAGTTTGATTTTCCTGGTCATGGCGAACGTCCCGATTTATTTTCCTGTCTGATATTTTCCTGTTGGTTTTTCCGTAGCGACATCACTGACATCTCATTTATAAGTTGGTTTGACCATTCTTGACAAGAGCGGCGCTACCGCCCGCGGCGATGATCCGCTATCCTTCGTTTATGAGTAGTCGAAAACAGATCAATGAGACAGCCGCGCCGAAGATTAACGCCGTCATTGAAGAACTCCGCCGCGCGCCCGAAGGCCTGTCGGCGCACGATCTGGCCGAGTTGCTCGAACTCAATCGCGCGGGGCGGAAAGCTCTCAAAGAGTTGCTCGACCGCTTGCAGAGCATTGGGTTGCTGCGCCGCTACGGGCAGAATTTCCGCCTCTCCGGTTCTCAAAAAGCGATGATCGGCGTGATCCGCCAGCGCCGCCGCAAAATGATCAACTTCATCCCGGATGACGTCGAACAGCGGGTTCGCGGGCGCATCCGCGTCGAACCCGAAGATTTGAACGGCGCGTTCGATGGTGACCGCGTGCTCGTCAGCGTCTCGACGCATCAACGCGAACGTTCCGGGAAAGTCGAGATGATTTTGCAACGCGGACGCCTGCGGATCATCGGCCGGTTGCATCACGGCTTCCGTGAATCGTGGGTCGAATCGTTGGACGAAAAGTTCCCATTCGATATCGAGGTCGAAGGGAAATCCGCATCCGATCTGGCTGCCAGTCTGACAGATGGATGGATCGTGATTATCGAGGTCACGAGCTATCCCGTCGCACGCAGCGCCCCGGCCGGGCGAATCATCGACCGGCTCGGCGCTTCGAGCGACGCGCCTGGAATGGATATCCAGATCGTGATCCACAAACACGATCTGCCGCACATCTTCCCGGACGAAGTGATTGAAGAGGCCGAAGCGGTTTCGCCCGTCGTCACTGAAAACCAGATCGCCGGGCGATTGGACTTGCGCGATGAGCCTACAGTAACGATAGACGGAGAGACCGCGCGCGATTTCGACGACGCGATCAGTTTGAAGCGGCTGGAGGACGGCAATTTCCATCTCGGCGTTCACATCGCCGACGTCAGCTTCTACGTGCGCGAGGGCGCGCCGCTCGACAACGAAGCGCGGCTGCGCGGCACATCGGTCTATTTTCCCGAACGCGCGATCCCGATGTTGCCCGAACGGCTGTCCAACGACGTCTGCTCGCTCAATCCGAAAGTTGACCGCCTTACGATGTCGGCGTTGATGGAGGTTGACCGGCGCGGGCGCGTGGTGGGCTACAAACTGCGTGAGACGGTCATTCGCAGCAACGAACGGATGACCTATACCGATGTCAACAAGCTGCTTGCGCACGCCGACCCGCATCTGGCGATGCGTTACGCCTCGCTGCTCGATCTTTTTAAAACGATGGAGGATCTGGCGCGCATCCTGATCAAGATGCGCGAACGGCGCGGGGCGATTGATTTCAACCTGCCGGAATCGGTCTTCGAGTTCGACGACGAAGGTCGCGTGTCCGGCGTATTGCGCGCCGACCGCAACATCGCCCACCGCATCATCGAAGAGTTCATGCTGCTGGCGAACGAGACCGTGGCCGGCCACACGCAACGTTTACGAGTCCCTTCGCTCTATCGCGTTCACGAAGATCCCCAGCCCCAGCGCGTGATCGAATTCGCCGAACTGGCCGCCGCGTATGGCTACGGCTTTCCGGTCGAAGGTGTCAGTTCGAAAGATTACCAGCGGCTGTCGCATCAACTGGCTGGCAAGCCTGAAGAGCGTGTGATGGCTTATTCAATGCTGCGCTCGCTGCAACGCGCGCGATATTCGGCGCAGAACGTGGGCCATTTCGGACTGGCGGCGCCGGTCTACACTCACTTCACTTCTCCGATCCGCCGCTACCCCGACCTGATCACGCATCGCGTTCTGCGCGCGCTGCTGAAAGTCTCGCCGAGCTTCGGCGATTCAGCCGGTACAGTACCGGGAGCGGTAGCGACCGGGTCGGATAAGACAAACAAGCCCGCCAAATCGAAAAAACAGCCGCGCAACGCCCTTGCTCCGATTCCGCTCGGCGAATTGGAACTGATCGCCGAAGAATCGAGCGAGCGCGAACGAGCCGCGGACGCAGCCGAAAACGAGATCGACGATTGGCGCAAAGCCGTCTTCATGGCCGAGCGGCTGGGCGAAGAGTTCGATGGGATGATCACCAACGTGCGCGATTTCGGCTTCTTCGTCGAGCTGGATGATTTTTACATCGAAGGCTTAGTCCCGGTTGCGACGCTTGGCGACGATTTCTATCTCTACGACGAGCGACGCCACAGGCTGGTCGGACGCGGCGGCGGGCGGCAGTTTAAACTCGGTGATCGAGTGCGGGTGCGCGTGGATCGGGTCAATGTTGACCGGCATCTGGTGGATTTCTCCGTCGTAACTTCGGATCGAGGGAAAGTGAGAATACGGAACAAACGAAAATAACGAAATGAAAGCCTGTGTACTTCATTCCATCGCGCCTATCGAACAAAACCCGCTCGAATTGACCGAAGCGCCACAACCACAGCCTGACGAAGATCAGGTTCTGGTGAAAGTCAGCGCCTGCGGCGTCTGCCGCACCGACCTGCACGTAATCGAAGGCGAATTGCCGCGTCAGGTTCTGCCCATCATTCCCGGCCATCAGATCATCGGGCGCGCCGAACAAATCGGCGAACGAGTAACACGACTCAAGATCGGCGACCGTGTAGGCATTCCCTGGCTGCATCAAACTTGCGGGAAATGCGAATACTGTCGCGAGGGCAAAGAGAACCTTTGTGAAAACGCCACGTTCACCGGATGGCTGGTCAACGGCGGTTACGCCGAATACGCCGTCGCCCCGGCGGATTTCGTCTATCCGATTCCCGAAGCGTTCAGCGACGAAGGGGCCGCGCCGCTGCTGTGCGCGGGCATCATCGGCTTTCGGTCATTGCGACTGTCGGGCATCACCGGCCCGAAGCCTGGCAAACGGCTGGGCATTTACGGATTCGGCGCGGCGGCGCATATTGCGATCCAGGTCGCGCAGCATTGGGGCGTAGATGTTTACGCTTTCACGCGCGACGCGCGGCATCGGCGGCTTGCTCACGATCTCGGAGCGGTGTGGGCGGGCGGCAGCGATGACCAGCCGCCGGAGAAACTCGACAGCGTGATCGTCTTCGCGCCTGCGGGTGAGTTGGTGGTTGCGGCGTTGAAGGTTTTGAAGAAAGGCGGCCGCGTCGCGCTTGGAGGGATTCACATGAGCCGGATTCCGCCGATTGATTATCAACTGCTCTACCACGAACGCGTCGTGCGCAGCGTGGCAAACAATACGAGGCAGGATGGATTGGATTTTTTGAGCGTGGCGGCGGAGATTCCGATCAGGACGCAGACGCAGATTTTCGATCTGGTTGAAGCTAACGCGGCGTTAAACGCGTTGAAATACGATGCGGTGCGTGGCGCGGCCGTGCTCAGAATGTAGCGTCTGTAAGACCAGACAAAAAAATGTGAGACAGAAAAATAAAGAGAAGGGTCGGAAGGTCTTTATTTTTCTGTCTCACATTTTTTTGTCTGGTCTTATTCCCTAACTCACAGCCTCCAGTTATGAGACTGTGTCCCGATATTTGTTGAGCTTATCGAGCGCCTGCCCGATTCGTTGAGCCGCTACTCCGACAACCTCAGACGCCTCCACATCCTCCGACTGCCGTGCAGCGCGATCGTAAAATTCGACCTTGCCCTCTTTCAGCTTCTTCGCGCCGATCCTGATCTGGAATGGGAACCCGACGAGGTCGGCGTCATTCAACTTCACGCCAGCCCGTTCATCGCGGTCGTCGTATAAAACCTCAACGCCTGCCTTGTTCAACTCTTCGTAGATGCGGTCCGCCGTGGCTTTCAACTCAGCGTCTTTGACATTGAGCGGGACGACCACGACCTGGAATGGCGCGATCGTTACGGGGAAGATGATTCCTGCTTCGTCGTTGCGCAGCTCGATCGCCGCGGCCAGGATGCGCTCGACGCCGATGCCGTAGCAGCCCATCACGATCGGGACTTCCTTGCCATCGGCGGTCAAAACCGTCGCGCCCATCGAGACACTGTATTTCGTCCCGAGTTTGAAGATGTGTCCGACTTCCAAAGCTTTTGCCACGCGCAACGCGCCGTCACATTTCGGGCAGCCCTCGCCTTCGGCCACGGTGCGCAGGTCAACCCACTGGGCGCCCCTCTGGCCCACTTGGATGTCGCGCGCGATATTGACTCCGCGCAGGTGATGGTCGTCAACGTTCGCGCCTGTGGTCATATTGGCGCGGCCTTGCAGCGCGTTATCAGCAAGGGTCTTGTACCTGGTCACGCCGACCGCTCCCAGGCTTCCGGCGTGCGCGCCCATGGCTTCTAAAATTTCTTCGGGGTTCGCGGGGCGCAACTGCGTCAGTTCGGCGCCTTCCGCGCGGAGCATCGCGCCCACGGCCGAAGCGAGTTTGGCGTCGTTGAGCGGATGGTCGCCGCGCAACAGCGCGAGGACGATGTCCGCCGACTCCTTCTTCTCTTTTTCCGAAACGGCCACGTAGACCAACGTCTTGATTTGACGTTCGGCCGCCGCTCCGCCGGGGAAGGTCACCAAATCTTCGATGGTGCGAACGCCGGGCGTCGGGAATTTCTCGACCGGCGCATCGGGGTTGTCGTCAACGATCTCAGGAATGCGCGATTGCGCCTTCTCAGTATTCGCCGCATAGCCGCATTTCGCGCAGCTCGCGACCATGTCCTCGCCGGCGTTGGTGTAGACCATGAACTCGTTCGACGCCGAGCCGCCCATCGCTCCGGTATCGGCTTCGACAACGACGTAATCCAGCCCGCAGCGGTCGTAGATGCGGCAATATGCGCGACGCTGATCCTCGAACGCTTTGTCGAGTCCCGCGAAATCAACGTCGAACGTGTAAGCGTCTTTCATCGTGAACTGCCGCACGCGCAGCAGCCCGGATTTAGGGCGAGGTTCGTCACGGAATTTGGTCTGAATCTGGTACCAGACTTGCGGCAGTTGTTTGTACGAGCGCAGTTCATTGCGCGCGATGTCGGTGAAGACCTCTTCGTGGGTCATGCCCAGACAGAGGTCGGCGCCTTTGCGGTCTTTCAGGCGGAACATGTTGTCGCCCATCACCGTCCAGCGGCCCGACTCTTTCCAGATTTCCGCCGGGTTGAGCGCGGGCAGATAGAACTCCTGACCTCCGATGGCGTTCATCTCCTGGCGGATGATCTCGCTGATCTTGAGGATCGAACGCTGCGCCAGCGGCAGGTACGAATAGATGCCGACCCCGAGTTGGCGGATCAGACCGGCGCGCAGAAGCAGTTTATGGCTGATGACCTCCGCATCGTGCGGGTCTTCACGCAAAGTGGGAATGAAATACTGTGACCAACGCATACTTTCAGGTTTCAGGTTTCAGGTTTCAGGTTTCAGGTTTCAGGTTTCAGGTTTCAGGTCGAGGCGCCTGACGCTCGTGTTGAGACCTGAGACCTGAAACCTGAGACCTGAAACCTGAAACCTATTTCTGTGCAATCGCAATCAACGACAGGCCGCACGGCGGGCCGATCAATCGTTCGAACTTGAGCAGCGGTACGAGGCGGTTTGCGAGATTGGCCTGTCCCGCCGGCAGGTAATCGCGTTTAAGCAACCGTCCGTTAATCAGCCAGGGCAACGTGGCGGCGAGATTGAAAAACTTCATTTCGCGTGCAACGAACCCAACCTTTTCAAGTTTGCCCGCCAATTCGCGCTTTTCGTAGCGGCGGAAATGGCCGACGGCGCGGTCG
>Ga0187894_10002814_pt1 | contig 20363 bp, 29 predicted proteins | sample GBC1701081metaG_FD_136650 | JGI IMG/M metagenome (GOLD analysis project Ga0187894, IMG submission 136650) | White microbial mat communities from a lava cave in the Kipuka Kanohina Cave System on the Island of Hawaii, USA - GBC170108-1 metaG ...
TGTCGTAAACCAAGATTGCGTTATTAATAGTTCGCTCAGTAAAGTCATCAGTTATTGTTCCAGCAGACAAAATATATTCATATCGATGAATTTCCGCAGGTGCAGTCTCAAAGTTTTCACCAGGAATTCCATTGAGTTTGTTGTTATATATCATGCGTTGTACTGGATTTGAAATAACCTGCGGTTTAACACCGTCAAAAACGGTAACTCCATCTTCTGTAAGGGAGAAACGTAAATCTTCTTTTGCTGCTATTGAATAAGGAGAAGATGGCCCTAGATTTGTAGATAAGTCGAAAAGATTTACACCGTCGTACTTAAACATTGTACGTGCGTTTTTACAGGCAATCAGCCTGTTGTTTTGTTTATAAATTGCGGATAACTTTCCTGCACCTGGGATTAAAACCGAAGAACTGTCAGTTGTCCAGTCTGTTGGTGTTCCTGTGGTACTCCAAAAAACATTACTTGCAGTACCTGTGGCAAATATGCGTTGATTAAACTCCGCAAAACTTGCGGCAATTGGCGCATTGGTAGTACTACCAAAACTTGTTCCGTTAGTTGTGTGTCTTGTAAAATCAACGCCATTTCCTACTATCAACGTGTTTTCCAAAACTGCATATCCAATGTGCGATGGATTAGTAAAAGTTCCCCCACCTGAAATTACCCAGTTTCCAGTTCCTTGAATCCTGTGGTACAAAATACTTCCAGACATGCGATACAGAAAAAAGGTAGTTCCGTCGTTTTTCTTCCATGAAAAAAGAGTATTTACTTGAGCATTATCTGGATTGTTACCATCTACTATATAACCAGGCCGTTTTGCTTTACCACCAAAAAAGTCATTAGTAACATTTATGGCACGTGTAAGCTCTCCTTGTCTGTGTGAAAAAGGGTTTAACTTCAGGTTAAGGCCTGAAATATTAAAGACATCAAGTTGCGCCATAGTTTAGAAAAATACGTCCCAATCATCAGGGGTAAGTGGTGAACTAAATTCGATATAAGTAGGACCAGTTTTATTACGTGGTGTGATTTGTTGAATAAAACGAGAAAGGTCTGCTTCTGCCAGTGACATTTCCTGCTCATATTCTGCTGGTTTACCATCTTTTCTGTATGCTTGAGCTAAAACGTAATGTTCAAAAGATTTTGTATATCCTCGCATTGAGTAGGGAAGTTCGTCTGAGTCATTAGTTAAAATGGTTCCAATACTATAAAAAGCAATTCTAGCTGTACCACTTGCATCAGACGGTTTTCTTCCTAAGATGTTATCTCCTTGCATATAGAAAAAAGGCATTTCGGCTACAAAGCTTTGGTTAGGAAAATACTCCGTTTGCTCCATTTTTGTAGCTTGGTAAAAGTCGATTCCGTTTGACGTGAACCAAACCCGTCTTACCTGTTTAAAGTCACTTCTGGTAATGGTTCCTAATTCTGCAGTTCCACTAAATGCAAGATCAAACGTTCCAATACAATAATCCTCGTTTACTTCTATTGCAGCATTAGTCATGTGTTCCCGCCACTCATTAATCCAGTCATTTATTGTTTCATCACTTCTAATATAACTAGAACTAAAAAGTTTCTCTTTTACCCGATCACGCATTCTCCCTCGTGTATAAAATGGTAATCCATTAGGGAGTATCCAATCGCTCCAAGAAGATAAATCTCCTGTTGCTGAGTTTCTAAATCTCGTTTTATACGCATCAGTTGAAGTTCCAGAACTGTAATCAAAAATAGTACTTGGAGAATCCACCTGTAGCGTTACCGTTCCATCAGTAATAACACCAACAGTTCCTGCAACGTTTGTGCCTCCTGTTGCTACACCAAAAACAACTTGATTGTATTTAACACCATACAGCGGCGTATCAATCGGGTGTTCAAATGAAGTATTAGCAGTAAAAGTACCTAAAGTGCCACTTGGATTAGAAGAAGAAAGTAGCCGAATTTCCGCCAATTCTTGACCTGTGTTACCAATCTGTACTGCCCAGTTGGCAGAGAATCCTGAAAGGTTATACACCGTGAGTGTACCAACGTTTGCTGCATGATCTTTGGCAAGTGCTGTTACTGGAACCCAATCTTCATTTGCAAGAGAATTACGAACAGAAATAATTTGGCTCATTGATTTAAATTACTACATCTAAAAATGGTTGTCTATTAGCTGCTCCTTCGGAGGTAAAAATAGTCATTCCATTCACGTTATCTCCTGCTGAAGGATTGTTGTCAATGTCCCGCTCCATGCGAAGTCCTAAGAAGGTATGTCCTCCTGGGTTAATTGGACTAACTGAATTCATTTCAAAATAGCCATACACAGTTCCTGTAAAGTCATTCGCCGCTCCTGCTCCTTTTCTGGTTGCTAGATCAGTTGCAGCAAATTTACTGTAGTCAGCAGTCCCAAGAGCCGTTGCACTTGCTGGTGTTCCTGCAACCAGACCCACATTACCATCATTTGTTGCTGATGGTTTCAAAAAGACATGTGCGCCACGAATCAGAGTAGGAGTTAAAGTACTTGTATTAAAAGGGAGAGAAATTCTATTAATGGTAATAACATCAGTTGGCGGGAAGCGTTGAATGTCAGTTAATACTTGTGCGGTTCCATGAGTTCCTGAAACCCCAGAACTATTAGCAGCATTACGAACGTTAGCAAAACTAGAAGTTATTGAACCATTAGTGCAGTGACCATCACCTGCAGAGCAATAGAAACGTTGCGTTTGGCCATAGTCACTAAATGGAACTACTGTACCAAAACTTGCAGTTCCTACCGTTAAATGATTTCCATTTCCTGAATAGTCTTGTGTATCTGTTCCCAATGGCCAATAGCCAACCAAGCCTCCTCCTGATGGACTATCATTTCGCATATCAAGTAACACTTCAGCTGCAGTTTTTGCTCTATTCCAGATCTTCACTTCTGAAAAGATACCTGGCAGTCTAGTAGTTCCACTAGTGTTTCTCCCTATGAAAAACGCACTAGCACTGTCACCAATAGTACTGGGCATAGTAGTACTAGTTCCTACTGCCACTGCATTAAGATAAGTTATTGCAGTACCTTGGTTATACGTCATTACATAGTGGTGAAATACACGACTATTGTATTCAGCTCCGCCAAAAGTAACTGCAGCCGAACCGACAGTTGATGAGTCTTTACGAAAAATAGTTTCTATCTGTGAAACACCTATTATGTTTCTGACATTTATTTCATAGCCTCCATTAGCATCAAGTTTAGAAAGAACACAAAATTGCTTGGTTGAAGTAGCGTCTAGAGTTCCTCTTAACCACAACTCCGCAGTAAAACCATTTCCAGTATCGAGTCCAGTTTGGGCAGCATCGGTAATTGATAGTCCATTGTTTGAACCATCAAAAGAACTAGCTCCTCCTGTTGTTGGAAGTGTTCCAGGAACAGAGTTAACAACACTTACACGAGATCTACCACCAGTCGTTGAAGAAAAGATACCAACCTGATAGCCTTCTTTTCGTTCGGAAAGCCTAGGACTTTGGTGAAAACCTTGCTGTGGAGATGGTTTTGGTGAAAAGACAGACATTCATCGGGTATACCAAATGTCAAATATAACATTCACTGTTGCACTTTGGGTTCCGTCTGCGTTAAAAACTACACTTTGAGAACCAGTAAAAGAAACTTCGCTGCCAACAACATATGTTCCAGCTTCAGTTTGACTTCCGCTATTGAATTGAGTGTAACCATCTTGTTTAATACTAAGTGTGCCAAAACCTGTAGCAGTTAAGTCAGGAATCTTAACTCCTATTTGTTTTGTCATTCCTTCTAAGAACATGGGGACTGTACCTGCGGCAGCTGGAGTAGTAACAGCAATTGTGCCTGTAAAGCGTTCTATGTTAAAGGTATTTTCAGCCATTAACTAATAATGGCGTTATTCTTTTTTGTTGTCAATGGGAAGCAAGTCATTTTGGAGAGCTTCGAGCATTGGCCGCCAATATTTGATATATATTTTGTCTAAATCAAAGTTATCTAAGATATGTTGCCTACAATCTTTGGCGATAGTTCCATCGTCTTTTGTAAGCATCTCAAATATTTTTTCCATTTGAGTGTAAAGTGACTGCATGTCAGGCACAGCCCAATAACCAAACTGCGCGGAATACTCATATTTTTGCACGTCTACTAACAAACCAGTCTTGCCGTCGACAATAAGTTCAGGCATAGCGGAGAAGTTAGTAACAATTACAGGTATTCCACATGCTTGGGCTTCAATACTTGATAGTCCAAACCCTTCTGTACGTGAAGGTTGTAACAAACAATCAAATACATTCATTACCTGGTTAATAACTGAATGATCAGAATGGATAGCAACGTTGTAGTTATCAGGTAAAAATACTTTGTCACCTATTCCAATCTCGTTTGCATAACGCTTAATAGGAAATGCGCCAATTGGGTTCTCAAAAGTGTGAATATATAATCCTGCATTTGGGTGTTTATCAGCAAACAGTTTAAATGCATCTAATGCTTCTTGGAAACCTTTTCTTGTTGGAATTTCTTTATTTGCACCAACCATACCAAACAAAAACATGTCTTGTGGTATTTTCATCTTTTCGCGTATCTCCTTTTTGTTCATCGGATAAAAAATATCAGTTTTAACGCCCTCTGGAATCATAGTTGAGCTATATCCTTTATCAGCTAGCCCCTTTCTGCCAAATTCAGCAAAGGTGAGAATTTTATAAGCGTAGTTAAGTTGCTGCGTTACAAATGGTTCAGCAGGAGAGTAGTGAACTGGAGTGTAGGGAATCCATACAGGAATTTGTGCAAGGTATGAAGAGTTTAACGTTGGTGTATCTTGCATAGTAAAATGAACGTGTGCTCCCCAATCTTTCCCGTGAAGATAGAGTGCATCACCTCCGTATGCTTCACTCATTTTTGGATAACAGCGGATTCCTTCCCAATCTAAAAGACCGCTCTCTAGTCCTGCAAAAGCAACACAGGCAAGTGGCCAACCGTCGTTACGCATTAAACGCAGAATCTCACGGGTAAATACACCATAGCCACTATTTACCCATGGCGCATTGCTGCACCATAAAATACGCATATCCCTTCTTGCCTTAGCAAGTTTTTCTCTCCTGCGTGCTACTTTCTGTTTATGTTCTTTTTTCTTCTTTTTTGTCATCTGATATAAGCCAATCTATGTATTTTGCTACCTTTTCGTTAAACATGATGCGATATTTACCTTTCATTGGGTTATTTCCCCCTGCGAAATGAACAATAACTATCTCTTTGTCTTCTTGATCAGGCCAAACACCATTTTTAGGTAAAATCAGTTTGTGTGTCGTAGAATCAACTCTGGGCTCTAGCTTCATTTCAGGCTCCCATTTCTTTGATATAAGGCCGTGCCATTTAGGACCATCATCTAAAAATCTAACGTTATAATCACCAAAAAAAACAATGATGTTTAGTAAGTCTTGTTCACGCATTTGGTAATGGGGAAACATTGGCCCATGGCACAATCTGTTCCAGTGATCAACCAACTTTTTATTCTTCATTACTACAAAGCCACAATTAACGTAACTAAGAGGATCTATATCCCAGACCTGAACTACATAATCTTTCATGTCTTTCGAGTTACTGTTTTGTACGACGGCTACGTCAAAGTCTCCTTCCCAGGTATGGCTTAATGGTCCAAAGATGATTTGATCAGCATCAAGTTTGATTACCGTTTCATATTCTTTCAAAAGCTGTGCTGCTATTTTTGGCGTTGCACGATAATAGAAGTCAGGATCATTTTGAGCCTGCACTTGCTCTTCGTTGATAACCATGAGTGGCAGTTCTTCTTCTGTGTGAAATTTACGCAAAGAGTTTATAAGTCTTCTTGCAAATTCGATATTCTTATTGTCTGCGATTGTAAATGCTACTACTTTCTTCATATATATTTTTCTACAAATTTATTAATATCTAAAAAATCATCTTTTCTTTCTTGAATTTCTATCGAATGCCAATTCCACCATTTTATTTTTAGTAGTTTTTCAACAGTTTCAGCATCAAATCTAATCCTTATTACTTTTGCTGGATTACCAACTACCACCGCATAAGGTGGGATATTGCCTTTTACTACTGCGTGCGCGCCGATAATTGCGCCATCTCCTATTTCAGTTCCAGACATAATAACAGCATTTTGACCAATCCAAACATCATTACCTATTTGATAGTCTCCCATTCTCTCTGATTTCTCGCCATCAAAGAGCATATTTGTAGGATAGTTAGCTACATAATTTGGAAACCGTATACAAGGGTGGTTTCTAATATCTAGAAATTTAACGCCTTCTGCAATTTGGCAATACTTGCCAATTTTAATATATGGCTTTTCTCCTAGTCTTTCGTCAGAACCATCCATAAAGTAAGTATTTTTACCAATCTCGGCCATTAGTCTGTCTTTTTACCTTTAGTTAATTTTTTAAGTTTCGACTCAGCTAACTTCAAAAACTTTCTAGTATCTGATAGTTGATTTTGGGCTTTAGCAATCTCAGAATAAGCCGCCATTTTCTTATCTTCTGGAACTTTCCTAAGCAATTCCTCGTTAATCTCAACAAACATCTCATTATGAGCTAATTCAGTTTTCCATCTATTAATAATTTCAATTAATACTTCTTCGTCGGTTAGTATTTTGCCGTAAATACTCACTGCTTCCTCCTTGCAACAAGCAGTGTCGCATCGTTTTTAACAGGTTTTACTTCAAAGCCGTTGTTTTTAAAGCCTTCCACTATTTGATTTGGCTTTCTGCCTGCCCAAGAATGTACTTCAGTTAGGACCATATCTATTTTGTGCGCCACTCGTTCAAAGCCAGTACCACAAATTACTTCAAATTCTGAGCCTTCGACATCAAGCTTCATAAAGTCAACGTGCTCGATTTTGTTTTCCTCAAATAGTTTATCAAGGGTAATCATAGAAACTTGTTCTTTACCCCAACCCTCCTGCCAACCAGCTGGTTTAGCTGAGTTCATGGTTTTGTTTGTAGGATTACTAAAAAAATCTACCGTTTTATTTTCATTTCCTACAGCTACTTGGACTGCTTCTACGTTAACAAGCTCATTTGCAACAATATTTTGTTGAAGTGACAAGAAATGTTCGGTTGAAGGCTCAATTGCATAGATCTTTTTTGCGTATGGGTGTGCATAAATACTAAAGATTCCTACATGCGCACCAATATCTAAAATAGTTAAATCACGCCTACCTTCAAGGAAAGGGGAATAAACACGGTCTTTGTAGATTTCAGCCATGATGTGTCCCAAGAAGTTTTGTTCTATGGAACCTGAAAAGAAGATAGCTCGTTGTTTAATCTGCTGTACACTTGGTTGCATCTGTACTGCTAAGAGTAGATACTGGGAAAAAAGAAGTCAATATATTGAATATTTAGCTATTCAAATGTATACTCATCGGCTTTATCTTTTAGCCAGGGGAAAAACACTAATGCTTCTTCTTTTGAGAGTTTAGCTCCCCAGCTTCTAATATACTGAGCATCTCTTTTTTCATCTCCAGCTAGAGGCTCACGAGTAACAATTATGTCGCTACCGATATTTATTTGATTCGCTTTAGCGACTCCAATATAAGCACACCAACCATAATCATGTTCTACTGCTACGATACCCACACTGTCACGTCCTGACCTCCATTCAACACCAAGTATTTTGTTTTTCATATTAACTCCACATAGCTTTAACTGGATCAAGGCCTAATTCTTTGTCTATTAACATTGCTAGTTTTTCTAGTTTCTCGAATGTTTCTACAAAATCCTTTTCAGTTGCATGTATTATTGGAAAATGATGTCCCAGATGTAAAGAATTAGACTGAAGTTCTGCTGCTAGTTTACCAATCTCTTTCCTTTTCCATTGTTCTGGTATTTCTAATTCATAGAAGTGATCAGAAGCACCGTTAAACCAAATATCGTATCCCCAGTCTTTTCTTAACTTTGGCACATTTTCTTTAACGCGCTCTATCTCATCACGCATATGCGCCCAGTGTTTTGCAAACAAAATAAGATTATAAATAAAACCTTTGCCAAACTCTGAGTCTGTTTCTTTAGCTGTTCTTTTCTTCATAAAAATTGGAGGGCAAGAATAAACAAGAGGGCAGATCGTATTTCTACAAATCTGCCCAATTGTACCACCTTTCTCGTGGATTTTCAACTTAAGCTTAAACTGGTGTCAAAGCTGCAGTACCAACTGCAATTCCATAGTCACGAACTGCTGCAGAAGTACCAGATGCTACAGGGGATTTAAACACTGTAGGATCAGTACCAGCTTGAGTTACATTGACATAGGTGTTGCTTCTCAACAGCCAAGGATTCAAGGTAGTAACTGAACCAGTAACCGCAGATGCTACTAATGTACCACTGTTGCGATTAATAAACTTGCTGTTTTCTACTAATACATATTCAACCGCTCCAGTTCCTGCAATGAAGAATTGATTACCAACTGCTTCTGCATTAACTATAAAGGTACAGTCGTTAAATCGTGGACGAGTGACACTGTTAGCAACTTTAGTTGCACCAATACCAACTGAATTTCCAAACCAAACATTGTCTGCTCGGAAACCGTTACCACCAACAATAGCAACTGTTCCAGTGGAAGCAGCAGCTGCAACGTTAGTTTCGATTACAGAATCGTGTATATAAACGTTTGGTGCTGCAAAGTTTGCAATAGCTTGGATAGTTCCATCAGCACTTGTTCCATGAGTTCCTAAAAATCTAAAACCTGCAATCTCGGTTGCTGAACCAGTAACGTTTAATACGTTATTAGTGCTTGCGGCAACACCAAGACCAGTGGTTCCAAATCCACGAATAGTATTTTCATATCCGTGAAGACCTTGAACATAACCCAAAGAAACAAAGTGAAGTCTATTTTTGTTCAGTAAAAGTTGAGTACCAATCTCCCATGCTGCACCACTGTCTTTTGGACAAACAACAACCCAATCATTTTTGTCATTTCGGGCTGCTGCAACTGCCGCAGGGATTGTATCAAAAAGATTGTTTCTACCGATTTGGTCTTTAACTGTTGTGTAGTCTGAATCAGAAGGATCTTTAACAAACAAGACAGAACCAGTAGTTAATGGTCCGCCAGCGTTTTGAATATCGCTTAAAGGGTTAATTTTTTCTCCAACTAAACTAAAATAATTATCTTTCATATATCTCACCTACTTTCTCATTTCTTAAACCGAGCTTAAAAGCTCAAAGGGAGCATCAACCTCCGATTGCGGCCAGTTGATACTAGGACAGTCCTTTTCCCTCTCAACTTTTAAACTTCTTTTGTAAATATTTAATCATTACTGCGCGTTGCCTTGGTGTTATTCCTGCAACTGCACACAATTCACGCAAATCAAGCTTTCTATATTTTCTTCTTCTTGCGTTCGCCTGTTTTCGTCCCATCGAAATTTTGATCTCTCACAATATAACCATTTTTATCTAGCACTACCAACGGGTCTTCATGCTTACTTGCTTGATCTGTTAGTTGATCTAAATAGTGTTTACCGAAGTAACCCTTTAATTCTCCATCTATATGCGCACGAGGGGAGAGATTTCTAAACTTCTCGCTGGTAATAAAATAGGATACCGCATCAGCACGCTCTCCCATTTTATCTTCCCACTCACGTAACTTTTTCTTCCTGTTCTCAATGTTGTTTTTCATCACAGATTGAATAATTCGCTTATTTCTTTCAGGATTAAAGTCTGGATTTCCATCAGGAATAACGGGTAGAAAAGACCCGTCATCTAATCGTTGATTTGCATTTGTCAGATCATCATTCATGCGAGTGGGGCGGGAATCGAACCCGCCCTATTACACCATCACTCGTTTCGATTAACCTTTCTTCTGGGTTAATCTAAAGTTCGCAGCTGGCTTGTTGCAGAACAAATTAATAAACCAGTACATAGTTGCCTGATAACTAATTTTGTTTGCAATAGGAAGCATTGAAGTAGAACTTGCTCCTTGGATCCAACCCATGTCAGAAACCTGACAGATTGTCCAAGTGTTCATGTTCATACCAACTACTTCACCATCTGGGACATCAAAGTCCAAAACAATTGCCACTGGTCCACGACCTGCATGGAAAGAAAGTCCTTCCCAACCTCCGCCAAGATCTAGGGTGTTTACCTCTCTTCGCATTGCTTGGAGAAGATCACCATATTTTTGGTAAAGAGTTGTGTTCATGAAGATCAAGAACAAGTCACTTCGGCTAGAGTATTCCTGTGCAGCAGTGTACTTTTCAGTAATGTGCTTCAAGGTTAATACTGCGCTTTCAGTTCCTATCTGAGGTATCCAGCTTGGAGTGCTTCGAGCCAAACCCGCATACAAATTAGTCCCTGTTCGGGAATCAAGTGCACGACGAGCACCTTGAATTTCAGCAGTTCCTGCTCCTTCACCATCAGCATCAACAATATAAAGCGCGTCATTAGCAGCAATTGCTGCAGCACCAGTAAGTTGAATACTTGTTCCTGTAACAGCAGAAATAGTGCCATGAACCGCACCGCCAGTGCCAATTCCTACGTGTTGTCCTGCTACAAAGTACTTAACAGGAGAAATGTCGTTATTGACAGTTCCGTAGTAATCGACTGGACGACCATCATCTAAGCTTGAGTTTGGATAAATCACTGAAGCTTCAGTTCCAGAAACAGAACCTAATACTTGAGCTACAACTCCAAAACCGTCTGAGAATGCTTGACGATTGACTGCACGCGCAAAATCAGTTGATAAATCTTTTGCCTGACCAATAAGTTCGTTTCTGACTGCTCCACGTCTGTTTTTGGTAGCATCAATAGCCATTTGAGTGATGTTAAACACACCAGTCATTATTTTGGCATCAACGCTTGCCTGTGCAGTTGTGGATTTACCAGTTACGGTTGTATTGTCGTCATTAGCAAGATTAGTAACACCTGAGTGTCTGCCTGTACGCATCGTTTGATAGAAAGTTTTGTTGAAAAACTCCATACCAGCATTTTTCTTCAATTTGTCGAAGAAGATGGTTTCTTGTGGAAGATTATCTTGAACAAATGGAGCAATAACCTTTTGCAAGGTATTGTTAATATTCAAGCCATCGGTATCTAAAACATTTACGCTCATTTTATTCACCCCCTAACTTATTAAAAATTAGAGCTCACCTGCCAATGCTTTGTCTGCCAACTCCTCTATATTATCGGCAGTCACTTTCGTGGGCTGTGGCATTCTGGCACTTTGGCCACCACTAGTTTGGGTATACATACCCATTCTTCCTTCGTTTACTTTACTTTTCTCCCACTCAGCAAGTCTGGTTGGAAACATATCGCGGTATGCTTGGTCCATGCTTTTGCCACTGCGTTGCATCTCCATTACTAACTCTTGTGGTGTGACTTCGGGTTTCCCTTCATCTCGCACTCGTTGAACGTATTGTTGAGCATCGCGGGCAATCATATATCCTTCGATTTGTTCTTCCATCAATTCTGGAATCGAATCTTTTGATACATAACCCCAGTCGTTCAAGATTTGTTGTCCTAAACGTCGTTGTTCATCAGGAGAGAGTTGTCCTCCCTGACCAACACGATTTTGCATCGATTGAGCTTCTTGCTCTTGCATTCTCTTTTCATAATCAGAAAGCTTTTGAGTAGCTTGGGTATAAGCTGGCATCAGATTATCAAGCTTCGTGTTGTAACGAGACTCAAAATCTTCAACATTCTTTCCCATTCCAACGTAGCGTTCTAATTCTTCTTGAGAATAGTCGTTGCTTCCAATTGTGACTTTTGCAGGTGCTTCATTTTGCGGTTCAACTGGCTCCTGTGGAGTTTCAGTCGTAGTCGCAAAAAAATCGTTCTTTGGTTTTAGATTATTGATAGTAATTCACCTCCCTTCGTTGTCTGAATAATTCTTTTAGATCAGTTTCGAAAGTTTTGCAAATTACTTTCGACCTGCATCGTTAAAAGGATCAGGTACGCAAGGTTCGGAACATTGCCATCAAAAAAACCGCAGTTACGCGGCTTCTAAATGTCCGAACTGTTAACTTTTGTTAACTAGATATAATACTAGTCAAACCTGTGAGTCTTGTCAATGGAAGTTATCCCAACGCTTCAATATCCTTTTCAACCTCCTGTAATTCCTTTAGTGTAGACTTCAACTCTGCAATTCGTTTTGCTACTTCCACAGGATTAAGCGGAATCAACTGTTGTGGCTGTTGTTCTCCCGTATCAGGATCAAAACTCGTTGATTCAACAAAATATTTGTCTGAAACTTTGACAATCTTGATAAGCCCTTTTGATTTTTTGCTTCTATATACTTTGTCTAACATAAATTCACCTCCTAAGCTAAAATGTAAAACGGTACAAAATAAGCCTGATCTGTAATTGGATCACTTGCATCATCATCTTGTACAAAGATCTTAAAAAAACCTTGGCGTGTAGCAGTTACCACATCATTTTCCTTAACTAATGACTGAGTAAGTGTAGCATCTTCAGAAGAGCCAATAAAACGAATGAACTCTTCACTGACATCTGCCTGATCAAGTGTTAATACTGGAACAGCAGCTGTGGTACTTGATTGATCAACATGAAATTTAGCTAAGGGTGCAGCTATGCCAACACCAGCTCTGTCGGTTGATCCGTCTGTTCTAAAAAGACTAGTATCATTATCTCCTTCAACTCGAAAATCAACGTCAATACCGGCATCATTAACTACTACTTCGTCAGGAGTAGAGGTAGGGAGAATAGAAAACAAGTTGTTCCCAAATATGACATCTTGGAATCGCCAGTTGCCATACGCATCAGCATTGTGTCCTGTAGAATCAAATTTTAAATAAAAACGCTGCGTACCGCCAAAATCAGCTGATGAGAAAATAGAAACAAATAGTGGTTTACCTGCACCGTCAAGGTCAAGATCAGAACCACTTGTTTTGAAACGATAGCCTTTTGTCGTTGCACTGGCCGAATCGTCAACTCGAAAATTGCCAATAACTTCAAACGTTTCGCGTGGTGTAGCTGTAGCTATACCAACTCTATTTGCTCCTGCATCAGTAAATAAAAGATTAACTGAACTTGTGCCCTCAAAGCGAAAATCTACATCAGCTGCAGACTCGTTAAATACTGTAGGACCAATAACAGTATCTACATAGAGATTACGCCAAAAAAGCGGTCCTGTTGCTCCTAAATCAATTACGGAATCTGTACTGGGAATAAGGGAAGCATTAATAGAAGTAGTAAAGAGATTAGATAAACTTCTATTCGCTCCTGATGCTGGGAATTTGGTAATTTTAGGCATTATTAGGTAAGTGCAACTTTGTAAACCTTTTGTCCTGTAGTTCCAGCAACAGCAAAGAGTGCATTAGTTGTATCATCATAATCCATTGCCAGTGCTTCACCTGGATCAAGCCTTGTTATTGCATTTGCTCCCGCTTGAGTAATACTTACAGGCCCTACATAAACCATCGTTCCATTATTGTGATCTGCAGTTACCATTACTGCCTTAGGAGTACCAGTGAATGTAAGTTCAACTGGTGCTGTGCCAACCGCTACTGTTCCACCGTTAAATCCATTAGGAACATATGGAAAATTAGTTACACTTCCTGCATTTCCTCCTAAGCTATAAACATGGACTGCGTTGCTTCCTGCAACTGATTCACTTGTAATAACTCGTGATTCGTTGGTTAAGTTATTTGTTCCTGAAGCACCCAGTAGAGATGGATTTTGATTGTGATCAACTACAGCAGGTTGTGAAGCCATATTACACCTTCACTTTCTCGTTAGTTACTTTGATGTTTTTAGCCATTTCCTTTAATTGTTGTTTTGGCTGCTTGGGACTTTCTTTCGGAGGTGCTATTGGCTCTTCTGGTTTTTTGGAAATAAGTATCATGCGTCGTGAGTTACCACCTTCAACGTTTTTAACTATCTGCATATCCATGCCTTCTTCATTCAAAAAGCGTTTCATGGAGATTTCAAACTCTGGCAACGAAGCCCAAGTGTCACGAGGATCAAATACGAAGATATACTCTATTAATGCGTATTCCATTCATTTAAATTTCTTTTTGGCTACTTCAAACTTCTCATTAAGATTCTTCATGAATTCATCAGGGCGTGACAAGATTCTCAACGCGTTTTTAACTACCCCGTCTTTTCGCACACTAGTTGAGAGATCACCAAAAACATGATTAAACATCTTGGCTCGTTTTTGATCAGCCTTGTAGTATTGTTCTACTTCTTTTTGATTTGCGTGTGAATCAAATCTAGTATTAGTTGCCATATTATCTACCTAATTCTTTTTGTGCTGCAGCAAAAGCTTTGTTTCGTGCGTTAATACCTGTTCCAATAGTTCTTCCGTGTGAAGTCACACCGCGATTAAGACGATTTAGAGCAAGTAACGCTTGTTGAAACGCATTTGGAGAATGCTTCCTTCTGGCTTCTTCAAGCCCCATTCTCTGACCGTTAATTGTGACATATGGTTGTCCTCCTGTTGGCATATTATTTGGTTACTTTATTGGATCTTTCACCGTCTAAGTTTTGCATATCTTGCGTCACTTCTGCAACACCTAATTTAGTAGTATCAACTGCTTCTTTCTGTCTAATATCTTGTGTTTCCTGAGTGAATTCAGCCATAGCAAGCTTGACTAATGCTTTAAGCTTTTCTTCATCGGCTGGCTGTTGTTGTTGTGCCTGTGCTGCTTTTACCGAATCCATAATGTCACTAATTGATCCAAACTGGAAGATTTCAAGTAACTCATGCAAAAAGAGCTGTATGGTCTGTGGTGCAATCATACCTACTTCCGCTAGTTGCAGCATGTAGTTCGCCATCTGAATGGCTCTATCAATCTGGCCTTGTCTGGTAAAGCCAAGACCACTTTCAACTTCAATCTCCACCTTGAGATCCTTTTTGATTATTGCAACATCTTTAGAGTCCACAGGGGTAAGTTCGAGCTCTTTTCTTCTATCCACTCCAGCTTGGCCAATAACACTAAAGTAATTAGGTTCGCCTTTATCCAAAAAGAACACTGTTTGTGGATTGTAGAAGTGATCAGATGCAATATTGATAAACTTTTCAGTTATGCGTTTTACGGTAGATTTAAGTTGTCTTTGCACAATTACAAGATTTGCAAATTCACTTTCTTTAAGTGATTCAATGGCACTACCGCTTCGTACTCCTGCTGGCAATTTGTTGAGCGCAGTAGTCGTTACGCCTCCTTCTTCAATATTTGAGCCTAACCATTCCATAAAAGCAAAGACATGTTGCGGAATGGCAGTAAGGTTTGCTTGAACGGGTGGCGTACCTTTGTATTCCAATTGCTGCCCACCAGGAATATTAGTTACTTTTAAGTTATTACCCATTCCTTGTTGTTTAAGCCACACACCAACCGTCATTGCATTGGTAAATTTCTCTACTCGTGAACTAATTAAGTCAAGTGACTTGTTGGCAGGAATAAGCCTATTCATATAAGGAGTTTGATACAGTGGCCCTGGTTCAAACCTAAAATCAACAAATGGGTATGAATCAGTTACTAGATATTCATCTCGAAGAGGTGTCACCGCGTTGTCACTCGTAAACACATGTCTAATAACAATGTCGCCCTCTTTTCTGTCTTGCATCACCCTGTCGCTATTTCCCTGTCTTGCAATACGTGCAACATTATCAGCATTCAAATACTCTTTAATAAACGCTTCATGAATCATTACAGTAGCTGCATTTTGATTATTTTGTTCTTTGCCATAGCGACGCAAGTTATATGCTTCCTTAAGCATTGACGAAGCTACTTTGTTGTCTGGTAGCAAACGCATTCTAGATTCTAAATCAAAATGTTCATTCGCTTTAATCGCGGGAAGAAGTTGTGGAGTAGACTTAACAATAAATGGCAGATCTTCTGTTTCTGAATACATACCCAAAACCTTAATATCAAATGCGTCAAACACCTGAGTTCTAATCCTTTCTTGTACATGATCAGGCCATACTTGAACCCATGAAATCCCTTCACGAAGCGTTAAGATCACCATATTGGTTAGCTTCATGAGTAGTTCCTGATCAGTCCATTCTTCCCTAATCCAATGATCAATACGCTTTGCAGTGAGCTTGGCTTGTTCTTTGGCTTGCATAAATTGCTGCACATCACCTTGGTTTTCCATCAATATCTTCTCTGGATAGACAACTGGTGTTGGATCATTGCTCATTAACAGATTTGCTACTCCTCTTACTTGTCTAGTTGCTTTTGGAATGGCTCTCACTGCACCGTCTAAACCTAAGGCACGAGGAGAAAGATTAACAATCTTATTTACCGTTCTATCTACATATCTGAAGTGAAAACCATCATCAAAGAAACGGTTGTCGTACCAATTACGTTCAAAACCAGCACGCATGTCATCAACTGCACGAATCATGCCATCAACTCTTGACGTGATTTCTGTCTGTGGGACCGCTGAAGTATCAAAGTCTTGGTTATTCTTTGGAGGAATGCTGAATGGTATTTTAGGCAGTATGGCCATATTACGCGTTTTCGTTTACATCATTTGTTTCCATTTCAATATATTCTTTGTCAGTTAAGTTATCAGGATCCTCATAGTTATCACCCAATGTTGGTGTAGGCTCTTCCTGTTTAGCCTTATCAATCCACTCAAGGTTAGCCATTTCTTGATGATCTTTAGCAAGTATTGCATTAAGCATTTTTGATCTCTCTTTCCTGTCTTCTCGATCGCGAAAATAGAGATAGCCTAAAAAGGATCCAATAACTACAGCTAGTATGATTAGTAAAACAACTTCCATGTTAATTAACTAAGTGTCTCATCTTCCAGTATTTATCAAAGTTGTTGGGTATTCGCCATGTACCATACTCAACATTTACCTGATCTGGATACTGCAAGAATCCATAATCGTTTTTGTATAGCTTAATGATAATAGGTACGCCTTCAAATTCAAATGATATTTTGTCATTCTCCTCTACTACATTGCGTGACAACATTTGCTTAAACGTATCTTTCCTGTCTTCCATGAACTCTAGCTTTTTAACTCCAACTACAACCTTTTTAGCATTGAGCTGAACACCATTTCTTAAACAGTACGCCACGTCTCCTAAAACTATAAATGGTGTTGACACCCGCTCTAATGCATTCTCTACATAAAATAGTGCCAAGCGGAGCTGATCAGGATTAAAGTCAACCGTTTTCTGGGTAGTCTTCATAGTCGTATTGATCCCATGTTTCTTCAAGGTGTTTTGCTTGTGCCTGGAAGATTTGACTGAGCTCACTCCGTTGCCTTGGCTCTCCAACCTTGGTGGTGTCATACATAGAGTGTATAGCAAGTGCATGAGCCATTACAATATCATCATTAAGCCCTGTTGGTGCTTCATAAAGCATTCTGCCACTGCGAGATACTTCATAGGTAAAAGAAGAAAATTCGTTTATAGATTCTGTAATGGGTAAGATCTTGAATCGTTTTAAGTCGTTCCACAATACGAGTTTTTCTATTAACTGCTTTTTAATTTCATTAGTAAACTTAATAGGCACAACTGGTACACCGTCTGCTGCTAATTCATCATTTACTGGGTCTCCTACTCCTGTTGCATCAAGATAAACTAGTGCACTATTGAAATGTTTACTAATTTCTCTAATCTTTTTTCTTTGAAACACCCAGTCGTAGTTTTTAAATCTGTCTTGATATACCTGCTCGTGAGTTGCAACGTCATATACAACGATAACCGTGAAATCCTGGTACTTGGCTAAATCCACTCCCATAACATAGTCATGCCCTGACTTAGGCCGTTGGAAATGCGCTGTTGCAATATATTGAATATTTCTAAAGACCACTCCTGCGTCGTCAACAAACTCTGCGTAAATCTCCTGTTTGATTACCGCTTCAGGCATCTTTTTCATATCTTCTTGGACTATTTCTTTAGGTAAATATGGATTATCAAATGACGAAAAGTGAAAGCTTTTGTAGTCTGGTTCGTCTTCACTTAAACCATACTGGTATAGTTGGTAAAATACACCTCTCCCTTTTGGAGTACCACCAATAACAACACTGGGTTTGAAGTCCCAAAGCATTGGCCGCACCGCGTTATTCCACAAATATTCGTCTCGTAAAATAATACCTGCTTCGTTTAGAAACACTTTGTCATAGCCAAAGCCTTCAATATTCTCTGGTTTATCAACAGACCGAAAGTCAATAAATCTACCGTTTATTTCTAAAATTTTTTGTTGTTTGCGCCATTTATACATCGAAGAAGGGAGTTTAGTAAGGGCAGGCATGAAGTAGCGTTCAACATATCGTTCAATATTGGAGTTAATCGTATCTACCCATAATCCCTGTTTAAACTTCTTTTGGAGCGCACTTAGTATAAAGTCGTGTGCTGCACCTCTGGTTAAACCAAAACGTCTACCCTTAGCAATGATTTTATAGCGCGTGGGATCATCAAAGATAGCTTGTTGGGCTGCGAAGTTAAGAATGGGTAGTTCAATCGTCTGTGACATTGCGAGGTGATACTAGTTTAACTTCTAGTGTATCACCGTCTTTGCCTGTTAATTCCTGTCTAATCGTTTCTCGCATTCCGTGGTTGTGTTCTAACATTAATTTGATAATAGTTGCATTTACTTCTTTACCACCGTAAATACCATCATCTATCAATCTTTCAGCCTGTTTTACGAGTATTTTTTTCAAAGAGTCGGAAAATTCAGGATATTTCTTTGCCCATTCGTAGAGTGTGTCTTTGTGAACGTCCAAAAAAATAGCAAAGCTTTCAATCTTAGGAAGATGCATATTTTCGCGTGTAGCATTCGCTAAGTATTGATCTACTTTTTCAACAAAAGAAGGATCATATTTAGTAGGTCTAGCCATACTTTAAATATAACACAGTAAGCAACTATAAATTAAGTCTCGTTCCAAACAATCCTAAACTACTTACTAACCAGAGAATTGCAATGATTGCAACAATAACCAAGATTATTTGTCTAATAGGTTCAGGCAGTGTTAGAAGACCGATAAACCAATGTACTGCCCAAACAACAAGACCTGCAACGAGTAGGTAGAGTAAAAAACTAACAATTCCTTCTAACATATTCTCACCTCCATTTAGTTAATAATATTCTAACAATTGTAAATATTTGGTACGAATTTATGCTTTAACTTGGCCTGGCTTCTTGTTTAGTGGCATTAGTGAGCCTTCAGGAATAATTACAGGAGTCATTAAGCCATGCATTAAATAGGGACTTGATTTGAGAAGTTTTGCCGCTACTTCATACCATTTGGTCTTAAGTGCTATCTTTTCTGCAATAGGAGCTTTATCACCGAGAAGTTTTAATGCAGTATTAATGTTTTTTAAATCAAGCAGAGTAGATGGATTTAATGATGGCGGTACTGGATTCATTGATTAATGATATACATAACTATTCTCTCAAGTCTATAACTACTTTTCCTTGCCCTTTACAATAAGTACACTTTCTCGTTTCGTTAGGAAAAACTCTACGGTATCCTGTACCTAAACAGCGAGCACATAACTGAGTCGTTCCGTTTAAATAAGATAGATCAATAATATCTCCATAGCGATCTTTTATTTTTTTCACAGGCAGTTAGCGTTTCAAATTAATATATTTAGGCACTGGTGTAGTAACGCACCAATTAACTATATATTTCATGTCAGATTTAGTCATTGGCCAATACGGTTGAATATTAGGAAATACCTCCATTAACTTTTTGTCATCGCCTGCAAAATGAGAAAAGCCGTCGTGTTCATAATCTTGATCTCTGCCTGAAGCAATCAAATTTACTGGTACTTGTTCGTGGTTTATATAATTTCTAATACCTTCGGCTCCGCGAAAAAGTAAAAATGGCGTAATTGAATATACAAAAGGAACTTTACCTTCTTCTGCCATACCAACTGCGGTTGTTACTGCTAGTAGTTCACTCGCTCCCACATTAAAGTATTGATCTGGAATATTGTCACGGATTTTATCGAACATACCATAGCCTAAGTCCGCAGTTATCAACACCACATCTGGATTATCTACCATTGCATTATGAAGTTCATATGCAAAATAACCTCTGATGCTTTCGTGTCGTTCTTCAGGTTGTAATCTTTCCATAGTGTGCTTTTAAGCCTTCATTACCATTAAAGTTAGTTTGCGTTCGTATTATTCTCACATCAAGACAAAAGGCATGGAGTCTTTGCTCTAGTGTATCAGTATTAATTTCTCCATATGCACCATAACCATTTGCCGATACTACTACCTTGAGATTATCCAACTTTAAATCTGCTTTGTTTCTTAATATCTCCCACCAAATACCTTCTGCTAATGCACCGTCACTAGTAACACACCAGACATTTCTATCTCTATTGGCTAGTGCTCTACCAAAAGCTACTCCTGCTGCCAATCCCAAACTTCCCCCTGATACTTCAATATCATGTTCCCTGTCTTTGTGTTGATGCGTACCATGTTCTTTATGAA
>Ga0187894_10002816_pt1 | contig 20359 bp, 21 predicted proteins | sample GBC1701081metaG_FD_136650 | JGI IMG/M metagenome (GOLD analysis project Ga0187894, IMG submission 136650) | White microbial mat communities from a lava cave in the Kipuka Kanohina Cave System on the Island of Hawaii, USA - GBC170108-1 metaG ...
AAATCTCTGTTTAATTTCCCCATAGCTGCACTATGGGCTAAGAATATATCGCTGTCTTCGACAGCTAAAACCGATTCCTGATTATAGTTTTTGAATTATTATCACTTGACCTTATCAGTTACAGTTTTTCTATGTAATGCAAAGCCCAACCCATCTTCTAAACCACGTTCTCTTTTATTTCTGTCGGGGCAACGACATATTCACAAATCGCCCAACGAAACTAACGGCATCCGCTACACCAACCCAGGATGCGTTTGCCTCTTGAACTCGCACCTTCACGAACGCCGCCCGATTCTCTTATAGATTTTGAACGCCCGCATTTCGGACAACGTAAACGCCATTCTTTCTTTCCGTCTGCCATAATTTTCACTCCGTTAACGAGTTTCAGTCTAGGTACTTTATCAACAAAACTTCATTCCCTTTTTCATTGTAAATCAACTCGTCAACTAAATTCCGAGTCATCAAAATACCGAATCCACCCGCACGCATTCCGTGTTCGATTCTGTACATTATGTGTTCGGTGTGATTGTCTTCGGGGTTTGAAATAGCTGCGTGTTGCATTGAATCGAACGAAAACCCCGCGCCCGGGTCTTTGATTTGATAAAGCACAAGTTTGCTCGTTCTGAGGTAAGACATCATCACACGCTTTTTGGGATTAAACTCGCCTCCGTGTTCGATTGCGTTAAATAACAACTCACGGAAAGCCGTTCCGATTTTTTCGCGTTCTTCTTCTGATAAATCCGTTTGCAATTCACGCATGAATTGCACCAATCGCTCGGCTGTGAGTTTGTGACATCGCAAACTTAATGTTATCCATTCGGGTTTCGCCGATATGATTTCAATTCCGTCAACCCACAAAGGCAAATCCAAAGCCCGCGCAACAATATCTTTAACAACTTCGCGCTCAAACGGCGTGCTGATGTAGCTGAAAGCGTGCGCGCATTGCCTCAATTACTTCTTCGGGAATGCTTTCCGAAGATAATAACAGAACTTTCGCGCTCGGTCTGAGGTTGCGAAGTTTTTTAAGAAGTCCAATATCTTCTTCCCCTGATGTAAAAACGTCTGTTGCTATCAGGTCATATTCAACTTCAGTGATGCTTTTCAAACACGCTTCTTTATCGGCTACGTATTCAACAAATAAATCGTACTCTTCCGCCGCGTCTTCCAGAAGATACTTCAAGATATTGTTAAAACCGACCAGCAAGATTCTTTTTGTGTCTGTATTCTCCATAACTGTTCAGAGACATCAAAACTTATTTGAATTGTTCCAAGAATCTCACATCGTTCTCGAACATCAAACGAATGTCATCAAGCGAATACATCAAGGCGCACATTCTTTCAAGACCCAGACCAAAAGCAAAGCCTGAATAAATTTCGGGGTCAACACCGCACGCACGAAGGACGTTCGGGTGAACCATTCCGCAACCACCTAGTTCAATCCAGCCTGAGCCTTTACACGGGCGGCATCTTTCATTTTCAAACGTGCCTGTACCGCCGCATTTGAAACATGAGAAATCAAATTCCGCGCTTGGTTCCGTGAAAGGAAAATACGAAGGGCGAAAGCGTGTCTTTGTTCCTTCGCCAAAGAGACGTTTCAAAAACTCTTCCATTGTTCCTTTCAAATGCGCCATTGAAATTCCCTTCTCTACACAAAGACCTTCGACCTGGTGAAACATAGGAACATGTGTCGGGTCGGGTGTGTCACGTCGGAAAACTCTGCCGGGCGCGATCATGCGAATCGGAACGCCGCGACGTTCCATCGCACGAATCTGTACGGTTGATGTCTGCGAACGAAGCGCAAAACCATTTGTAGTATAAAAAGTGTCCTGTGATTCGCGTGCAGGATGTCCGGCAGGAATATTTAGCGCGTCGAAGTTGTAATAGTCCGTTTCGATTTCGCGGTCATCTTCGATGATATAACCCAGAGAAACAAAGATGTCTTCGATGCGTTGACGTAATAGTGTCAATGGATGCAGATGCCCCTGACGAACACGCCGCCCTGGCAATGTAACATCAAGACGTTCGCGTTCAATTTTGATACTTGCTATAAAGTTTTTTAACGTCTCTTCCGCCATGCCGATTGCGGTGTTAATTTCCGCTTCAATTGATTGCACTCGCTGACCGAAAGCAGCGCGTTTTTCCGGCGCAACTTTTCCGATTAACTTTTTCACAGAAGCAAGTTCGCTCTTTTTTCCCGTGTGGCGTGTGCGAAGTTCGCTCAACTCTTTTTGCAGATTTTCGGCTTCACTTAATGACAAACCTTCTGAATCGAGCCTGCTAAAACGCACAAATTCATTGTCGAAAATTTCTTTTGCGTTGTTGGCTTGTTGTTCGGGTTTTAATGTTTTCTCTTCCGTCATAATTTTCTCTTGTGAAATAGGAAAAGCGGATTGCGGATTAAGCTATATTTCTTAAATCCGCAATCCGCAATCTGCAATCTGCAATCTATTCTAGGCTGTCGCTTGAGTATTGTTTGCAATCGCGTCTTTCGCTTGCCCTGCGAGTGCCGTAAAGCCTTTCTCGTCGTGAACTGCGATGTCGGCAAGAACTTTTCTATCAAGTTCGATGCCCGCCAATTTCAAACCGTGCATGAACTGCGAATAGTTCATATCATTCAAACGCGCCGCCGCGCCTATGCGAACAATCCAAAGCGAACGAAAATCACGTTTCTTTAACTTACGACCTGTATAAGCAAAATTCAATGCGCGTTCGACTGATTCTTTTGCCGAACGATAAAGTTTTGATTTAGTACCGCGATAGCCCTTTGCTAACTCTAATATCTTTTTGCGTTTCTCCAAACGCTTATTTCCACGTTTTGCACGAGGCATTTTTTTATCCTCCTAATTTTATAATTGCGTTATTAAAATCGGAGCGGGTAAACAAGAACGAGCGCGAAAAAAAAATTTCCCCTACTCCCTTACTCCCTTTCTCCCTTACTATTTTCTTAATCTCTGCCATATGGCAACAATGCCTGAACACGTTTTGCGTCGCTGTCTGAAACATATGTGTCCAAATCAAGATTGCGTTTACGTTTTGCAGTTTTTTTGGTCAAAATATGACGTGCATGTGAATGACCGCGTTTGACTTTACCTGATGCAGTTGTGCGAAAACGCTTTGCCGCACCTTTGTTTGTTTTTAATTTAGGCATTAAACCCTCCTAGTCTATTTTCAGTTTACAAAATTCTCTGCTGCTCAAAACATGAGCTCAATAACGGAGTTTTTTTAAGAAGACGATTAGTTCTTTTCTCTCGGAGCAGAGTCCTGCTGTCTTGGCGCATTCGTTTGTTCGCCTTGCGGTTTGGGCTGTTGCTGTGGTTTGGGCTTATCGCTTTTATCACCGCCACCGCTTTTGTGTCTTTTCGGTCCAATGATAAGGAACATCTGGTTTCCTTCCATTTTCGGACGTTGTTCGACTTCGCCGATGTCAGCCAAATCCTGTTCGACACGGGCAAGAATTTTTGCCCCTAAATCACGGTGAGCCATTTCGCGTCCGCGAAACCAGATTGTGGCTCTCACCTTATCTCCGTCCTGCAACCACTCGCGTGCGTGTTTGACGCGATATTGATAATCGTGGTCATCCGTGCCGGGACGGAATTTAATCTCTTTAACCGTGATTGTGACCTGTTTTTTCTTTGCCTCGTTTGCTTTCTTTTTCTGTTCGTATTGATATTTTCCGAAATCAATAATTTTACAAACGGGTGGCTGGGCATTCGCCGCAACCTCGACCAAGTCAAGTCCTTGCTGACGCGCCGAACTTATTGCAGAGCGCACATCCATCACGCCGAGCGGTTCACCATCTGCGCCAATAACACGAACCTGCGGAACACGAATTCTTTCATTAATCCTTATTGCAGGTTGTCTTCTATTATCTTGTCGTCCCTTAAAACCAGCGGCTATAAAGCACCTCCTGTTTAGATTGCGGATTGTGGATTTCGGATTGCGGATTTGAAAACCAAACTATCCGAAATCCGAAACCCGAAATCCGCATTAGCCATTGCTTAAAGCTCTTGTCTCAACCAATTGCTGAGCCATTTGCTTAAACTCTTCAAGCGACATCTGCCCGATGTCGCCTTTTGATTTTTCACGAACGGCGACTTTGTTTTCTTCCATCTCGCGGTCGCCGAGCACGAGCATAAACGGAATTTTCTTTAATTGTGCGTCACGAATTTTCGCACCGATTTTATCGCTTCTCAAATTCGATTCGACGCGAAACCCTGTGTTGCGAAGTTCATTCGCAATTTTCGCGGCATAATCGTTAATGCGGTCTGTAATCGGCAAAACCGTAATTTGCACGGGCGCAAGCCACATAGGAAACGCTCCCGCGTAATGTTCAATCAATACGCCGAAAAATCTTTCCACAGAACCGAAAAGTGCGCGATGAACCATTATAGGGCGATGACGTTGTCCGTCATCGGCTATGTATTCGAGTTGAAATCTTTCGGGCAGATTAAAATCGAATTGCACAGTGGTCAATTGCCACAAACGCCCGATTGAATCTTCGACCTTTATGTCAATTTTCGGACCGTAAAAGGCGGCTTCGCCTTCGATGCGTTCGTATTCGATTTCGCGTTGATTCAGCGCGTAAACCAAAGCTTCTTCGGCGTTAGCCCAATCCTCTTCACTTCCGAGATAACCTTTTGTTGTGTCATCACCTTTAACCGAAAGTTCGACTTTGAACTTTTCAAAACCAAATGTTTTGAAAACGTCGTAGGCGAAATCAACACAACCGCCGATTTCTTCTTTCACGGTTTCGGGTGTGCAGAAAAGATGTGCGTCGTCTTGTGTAAATCCGCGAACTCGCATCAAACCGTGCAGTGTTCCTGAAAGTTCTGCGCGATAAACTGTTCCGAATTCCGCATAACGCAAAGGCAGTTCACGATACGAGCGTTGATGCGATTTGTAAATGCCTATGTGAAACGGGCAGTTCATCGGTTTAAGGCGAAACTCAATATCTTCGCCAAATTTTTCGGGCATTCCGATTGGTTCAAAGAGTCCGTCTGCGTAGTTTTGTTCGTGACCGCTTGTCTGCCACAACTCACGCTTTGCGATGTGTGGTGTATAAACGATTCCGTAACCGCGTTTAATCAATTCACCGCGAAGATAGTCTTCCATCTCTTTGCGGATTGCTCCGCCTTTCGGATGCCAGAAGATAAACCCTTGCCCATAATCCTCTTGAATCGAAAACAAGTCGAGTTCACGACCCAGACGGCGATGGTCTCGTTTCTCTGCTTCTTCGCGTTGTTTTACCCAGGCGTCCAATTCTTCCTGCGAGAAAAACGCTGTTCCGTAAATGCGTTGCATCTGCGGATTACTTGCATCGCCTTTCCAATACGCACCCGATAAAGCGAGAAGTTTGAAAGCCTTCAAACGATTTGTATTCGGAACGTGCGGACCTAAACAGAAATCAATAAACGGCGAACCGTCAATGTAATAAACGCTCGAAACGTCTCCCGATTTTTCGTCAATCAGTTCGCATTTCAAAGGCTCTTGGCGTTCACCGAAAACTTTCAGAGCATCTGCTTTTGCGATTTCGTCGCGGCGATAGGCAAGGTTGCGTTTCGCCATGTCGCGCATTCTTTTTTCTATGACGGGCAAATCGGCTTCTGTAAGCGGGCGCGGTGCAATTATGTCGTAGTAATAACCGTAACGCGGGTCGTCCAAAAGCGCAGGACCGACGCCAAGCTGAGTTCCCGGAAACAAATCCAAAACAGCCGCCGCCAACAAATGTGCAGTCGAGTGACGAAGAACTTCCAAACCGTCGCGTGTGTTTGTAACTATGGGTTCAATTTTCGCTGACTCGTCTTCAATTGTGTAAGTCAAATCAACTTCTTGTCCGTTTACACGCGCCGCCAATGCCTGTTTTGCAAGCTCTTTATCAAGCCGCTTGAGGGCATCACCTACACTAACAGGTTCGGCAAAGTTCATAGCCGACCCGTCACCAATTTGCACTTTAATTTCGCTCATAGATTCCTCGTTAATAGTTTAATGGTTAGCGAACAAAACGAAACACACTCACAACCGAAAGAGCGAATGCTTTCCGATTCATCAAAACCGATTAACGATTAACGATTAACCAACCAAAAGATTTGATTCGATAGAAGCGCATTCGCCTTGCGGGACGCCCGATTGTTTTGTAATCGGCATCCGTTTTCCAAATTCAGAACCGCGTAGTAGTTCGACGATTCATAGCGAATGTCTTAGGTAGCTCCTAACGAAAATCGAAAATGTTCAAAGACAAAAGATAGAATATTCTCAGTCCGAACGCCAAGCAATTTAACCAATGAATTTGAAGATGTCAATTTTTCAGGGCAGTCAATGGCAATGAAAAACTTTCGTGTGATATTGTTCGCCTGTAATCGGTCAGTTATCGGGGACGTACAGCAGGCTGCCAGCCTGTTGATTCTCTTTCCGCTAAGGTTTTCTTCAACAGGCTGGCAGCCTGTTCTACTTTTACCTCCATTACCGACCGATTACGTGCGGCTTCATTTACGATGCAATCGGAAACAGCAATCAAAAAAAGCTTTTGGGAAAAGTTCACTTTAACCGACGCAACCCGTGCGGTTGAATGGTGGGAGTTCAAAATCGCTCCGATGTTTGCGACCGTTTATGCAACAACGGTTTTGTCACAAACACCTTTGCTCGCTTTAGGATTCTTCCCTCTGTTTTTGCTCCTTTCGCTTACAATCGGCGGTGCTTACGTCAGCCTCATAAACGATTTAACGGATGTCGAAGACGATGCCGCAAGCGGAAAACGCAACCGTCTTGCAAATAAATCCGCGTTTTTCACAACCGTCCTTCTTGCAGTCTGTCTTTTACCCGCACTTGCAATAAACATCTATTGGGCGCGTCAGGATTCGCTCACTTTTTATCTTTATCTCTGGGCATGGATTGCCTACACGCTCTATTCATTGTCGCCGTTTCGTTTCAAGAAAAGAGGTTTTCTTGGTGTGTTGGCTGACGCTTCGGGAGCGCATCTTTTCCCACAACTTTATATCGTTTCGGCTACGAGTTTCTGGTTAGGTCAATCTGTAAACTTCAAATGGTTTGCGGCTGTCGGTGTCTGGTCGCTCGCGTGCGGGATTCGCGGCATTTTGTGGCATCAGGTATTGGACGCTTCAAACGACATAAAAGCAAACGTAAACACTTTTGTATGCAAACATTCAAGAGCAACCGCTTGCTGGATTGGCGAACGGGTTATATTTCGCGTTGAATTACTCGCGTTTGTAGCAATGATAATCATCGCGCGTAATTATCTTGCCGCCGTTTTCCTGCTTATCTATTTTTTGTTTGTTTGGGCAAGAAGCGTTGTATGGGAGATTGACGTGGTAATCGTCGCGCCTCAGAAAAAATATCAAATATTGATGTACGAGTATTATGAGTTTTTTTATCCACTTGCATTTTTGTTGTTAGCAATCGTTCGTTCACCATCGGACATATTTTTTCTTATAGCCCATTTTATTCTTTTTCCGCGCCGCGCCTTTGTTTGCGTTAAAGAGATTTTTCAGGTAATCCTCGACGGCAAAGCCCAAAACAAAACGCATCAACCTAATCCGCTTGAAATAAAATGATGAAAGAAACTGTCTATAAATCAAATTCGCAACTTGTCACGCCAAGATTGTTTTTCAGCGAACTTCTTACAGACCTACGTGCAATACGTGAAATCGGGTGGCATTTTTTTCTTCGTAATCTTCGCTCTCAATATCGTCAAAGCTGGCTTGGTTATTTGTGGTTGTTAATTCCGCCTTTTGGAACAACTCTTATCTGGGTCTATTTAACCCGTGCCAACATTTTGAATATAGGTACGATGAACATTCCTTATCCTGTCTATGTTTTGACGGGAATGTTTTTATGGCAGACTTTTGTTGAGACACTGGTTTGCCCTCTGCAACAACTACAATCATCGCGTTGGATTTTGACAAAAATCAAAGCACCGCACGAAGCCTTTATCCTTGCCGGTTTAGGCGGGATTGTTTTCAATCTGCTTGCGCGAATGATTATTTTAATTGTTGCTTTTCTATGGTTTGGCGTTTCGCTGCAAGCGACGTTACTACTCTTTCCTTTAGGAGTCTTTTCATTGTTGTTGTTAGGTTTGGCAATAGGCTTATTGATAACGCCGATTGGGATGCTCTACACGGATGTTTCAAACGGGTTGGGTGTAATAATAACCTTTTGGTTTTTCATCACCCCAATCGTTTACATGATTCCAAAGGACAGTAAGGTCTTATCAATCGTGAAATACAATCCTGTGACGCCCTTGCTTGTTACAACACGGAATTGGTTAATGAACGGAGTTGTCACACCTGAAAGCGGCTTTTATTTGGTATCAATATTTGCGTTAGCAACATTTTTATTTAGCTGGATTTTTTACAGGCTTGCAAAACCGCATTTGATAGTCCGACTTTCAAACTGAGTTTTTATTGAAAAATTTCATTTTCTTAGAAAAAATCTGTGGACAATAATTCAATACTTTCAGTTCATAACTTATCAAAGAGGTATTGCAAAAACCTGAGCAGTTCTTTGTGGTATGGCGTAAAGGACATTGCAAATGAACTTTTTATTTTCGGGACTGAAAAAAACACAAACAATTTACGACCAAATGAATTTTGGGCATTACGCGATGTTTCCTTTGAATTGAAACGCGGGGAATCCTTAGCAATTTTAGGGGCAAACGGAGCCGGTAAAAGCACGCTCTTAAAGTCGCTATACGGTTTGATTCGACCTGATAGCGGCTATATTAATATTCGTGGCAACTTAAATGCTTTAATTGAACTCGGTGCAGGTCTTGACCCTGTTTTAACGGGACGTGAAAACATCTATTTGAGAGCATCGTTGACAGGACTCAAAAGATTTCAGGTTGAACCTCTGACAGAGAGCATAATAACATTCGCAGGTTTGGAAGAGTTCATTGACGCGCCAGTACAATTTTACAGTTCAGGTATGATGGCGCGACTTGCTTATTCAATCACGGTACATTTGAGTTCAGACATACTGCTTGTTGATGAAGTTATTGCTGTCGGAGACTTGGAATTTCAACGCAAATGTATTGACAATATGCGCGATTATCTTTCTAAAGGCGGTTCAATTGTCCTTGTTTCACATACGCCTTATCATATTCAATCTGTGTGTAAAAGAGGGATATTACTTGATAAAGGTGAATTAATATTTGAAGGAACTGCAAATGAAGTTCTTGATAAGTATTTTCAAAATATGCATAGAAGAGAATTGTCCCAACACACAAAGCAAGACAATACTTTGTCTAAAGAACGACCGTTAGTAATTGAATCCGTATTATTAAAACCCGTCGAAGGCGACAAAATTGAAACGGAGAAAGACGCGGTTTTGACAATTAATTACCGTGCGTTGAATCGAATTGAAAATGTGGCTTGGGGCTTTAACTTCTGGACATATAATGACGATGTTTGTATTGCGGGAAACGGCAATGGGATTCCACAAACTTTAAATGCAGGAGCAGGTAAACTATCTTGTCTAATTCCAAAGTTTCCTCTGCTACCCGGCACATATTTAATTAAAGGTGCAATATCAAACTTAATCTCTACACAGGTTCTGGCAACTTTCGGTTTAGAGGATGCTCCGATAGAATTTACAGTTAAAGCCACGCCCGATACCAAAATCATTGCTTTGCGTGCGTTTAATCAGCTTATGATGCTGGATATTGTGTGGCTCTGAGTATGACGTTTAATTTCTAACAAGCGGGATAAAGTGGAATGCGAAAGATATTATTTAACGAAAACTATCAAAAGGAATTAATGAAAAAGGGGTATATAAAAGTTCCCGTTCTTTCGCAATCCGAAATAAGTTATTTTCTAAAAAAAATAGAGACTTTACATCCAAACGATTCTTTTAACCCGTTACCTGAAAAACAATACGGTTTTACTTATCATCTTACTTTTTTAGACGATAACAAGGACTATAGAAAAAAGGTAGATGACCTTATTCGGGAGGTGTTTACCCCATTTGTTAATCAGTTTATGGTTAACTACAAGACTCTTCTTTGTAATCTGATAATAAAACCATCAGGTAAAGGAATAATTCAACCACATCAAGACTGGCATTGTAGCGAAAATATTGCCGATACTAATTTATCAGTATGGTGTCCGTTGGTTGATACTGATTCAACAAATGGGACTCTTCAGATAGTCGAGGGAAGTCACAAAATAACTTCGGATATATCTTGTCCTCATGCAACTTGGTATTTTGATAATTTTGTGGATTCAATTATCACAAAATATTCAACGCCCATATATACCAAAGCCGGAGAGGCAGTAATCTTTGACAGCACTCTTATTCATTGGTCGGCTGATAATATGTCCGGCAATTCAAGACCCGTGGCTCAATTTATGGCGATTCCTTCCGAATCAAAATATGTAACTTATTATGCCGATGCCGATTCGCCAAATGAAGGGTTTGAGATGGTGGAAATAGGCGGAGACTTTATAGTAAATAATAGTCTGACTCAGTCACTCACCCGCCCCGAGGAGGTAAAGACCCTTAGAGTTGTAGAGAATAAAAACCGAAAGATTAGTGAGGAAGAATTTCTAGGTTTAATGAAGCGCGGTGACGAAATTAGAAATGCTGTTTATTTTGCAAAAAAATCTATTACAACAAAGAATAGGTTCTCTGCTCTTAATCGAATCAAAGGAATATTTCAAACTCTGTTTGATTAAAGCAATGTAAGATTTGGAGAAAATTTAGTAATGCGAAAAATACTTTACGACGACAACTCTCAACAAGATTTAATGAAAAAAGGCTACACAAAGGTTTCCCTTCTTTCGCAAACGGAGGTCTCTTATCTTTTGAGCGAAATAGACAAGCTGCATCCTGACGATAAATTTACCCCTTCAAGCGAAAAAACTTTTGGGAATACCTGCCATTTTACTTTTTTAGACACAAATATTGAGTACAGAAGAAAAGTTAATAATTTGATTCGGGAAGTATTTTCACCTTATGTCAATCAAATTTTAATTGATTATAAAATTCTTACAGGTAATTTATTTGTAAAACCAATAGGCATGGGTAATGTTCACGCTCATGTCCATTGGAACTACACGGAAAAATTAAACGATACTTCCATTACCTTTTGGTGTCCTTTAGTTGATACGAACGAAGAAAACGGAACTCTGCAAGTCGTGGAAGGCAGTCATAAAATCATGTCAGATATTAACGGTCCGGCAATGACATTTTACTTTGACAACTTCATAGATAAAATAATTGCCGATTATTCAACGCCTGTTTACGCCAAAGCCGGAGAAGCCGTGATTTTTGACGGAAGTTTGATTCACTGGTCTGCAGATAACAAATCCGATAAACCAAGACCAGCCATTCAGGTTGATAACATTCCTTCAGAATCAATACCAATGGTTTACTATAACGACCATAGTTCATCGGATAATAAGTTTGAGATGGTTGGTATTGAAGATAATTTCTTCATTGAAAAGAGTCTGCTTGAATCATTCCGGCGTGCCGAAAGCTTAAAGTCGCTTGGGTTTATTAAAAACCAGAACCGGAAGATAACCGAAGATGAGTTTGTCCAACTTATGAAAAGCGGAGATGAAATCAGACAAAAGATATACTTCCATAAAAAGGAGGCAGAATCTATCGCGCCTCCTTCACTTATAAGTCGTATCAAATCCATCTTCAAACGGTTTTGATTAATTAGAAAGATTAGAAAGATTTCATAGAATGCAAAAGATATTACGCGATGAAAATTGCCAAAATGAGTTGAGTCAGAAAGGCTATTCAACGCTTCCTTTACTTTCGGACAGAGAATTAATTTATCTTTTAGATGAACTAAAGAACTTAAAACCGGATACCAACTTTGCTCCAAACGGCGGCATTACCGGAGTAACATATCACAGCACAACTTTCGACACCGATTCTGAATACAAACAAAAGGTAAGCAAATTAATCCGTGAAGTATTTACACGTCATGTAGAACGCATCTTTGTAAATTACAAAATAGTAGTCTGTAATATATTCGTTAAACCATCCGGTATGGGCAAAGTGGAAGTGCATCAGCACTTTCCACTGACTACCGATTTTCAGGAAAAAAGTTTTGTTATCTGGTGTCCTTTGGTTGATGTTGATGAGTCAAACGGAACACTTCAGGTAATAGAAGGTAGTCACAAAATAGTGCCAAATATAGCGGCAATAGGTAGCGAGTATTTCTACTCGGATTATGTTGATGCTCTTACTCAAAAATACTCTACACCGATTTCATTAAAAGCCGGTGAGTGTGTGATTTTTGACAATAACCTTTTGCATTGGTCTGAAAATAATCAGTCATCATTTCCGCGATATGCCATTCAGGTTCTCTGTGTTCCGGCTAAAGTTCAACCTGTTTTTTACTATCTTGACCGAAACAAACCTGACCAATTAGAGATGTTGGAAATGAGTGACGAAAATTTCTTTATTGAAAATGCAATAGTAGATTTGGTAATTAACAGACCTAAAAAGGCAAATAGTATAGGGTTTGTTGATAACAATTTCAGGACGATTTCTGAACACGAGTTTGAGAATCTGCTAAGAAACGGTGAAGAAATTGCCCCAACAATTCGCGTTCACAATAAAGCGGAAACATTAACTGAAAAGCCATCTCTGTTTGCACGTATTAAAGCTATGCTGAAAAAGGTTTAAGTCGTTAAGAGACAAGTTCAAAAAAATGCGAATAATACTGCGTGATGAAAATTGCCAAAAGGAGTTGATGCAAAGAGGGTACACTAAAGTCCCGCTTCTCTCAGATGCTGAAACTACAAATGTATTAAATCGAATCCATCAATTAAACTCTGACAACAAATTCAATCCTGATGGCTCACAAGATTTCGGTACAACTCTTCACATAACCCATTTAGATAAAGATCTGAGTTATAGAAAATCTGCAACTAATTTACTCTATACGACATTTTTACCATATTTAGAAAAGCACTTGGTTGATTATAAATTTCTGGCAGGCAATCTGTTTGTTAAACCGCCCGGTAAAGGTGAACTCGGCATACATCAAAACTGGCATTTCACTGATAACTTAGACGATATTACCCTTTCCTTATGGTGTCCTCTGGTTGACGTTGATGAGACAAACGGAACAATACAGGTTGTAGAAGGGAGTCATAGAATTTTACCCGAAATACCGAATCCGTTTTGTAAACCCTATTTTTCTGACTTTATAGAATCGCTTGTAAAAAATCATTCAAAACCGATTTCATTAAAAGCGGGAGAATGTTTAATTTTTGATGATAGTTTGTTGCATTGGTCCGGGGTTAACAATTCTTCATCGCCTAGATATGTTGTTCAAGGACTATTTATTCCTGCTGAAGCTGTTTCCGTGCTTTATTACCTCAATCAGAACCATCCTCAAAAACAGTTTGAGATGTTTGAAATATCAAGCGACTCTTTTGTTGAAGAAAGATTTATTGATTTAATGGGTAATCCTGAAAAACTTAAAAGACTAGGTTTTGTAGAAAACAAAAATCGCTTAATAACTGAAGAAGAATTTCTTCAACTACTTAGAAAAAGCAATAAAGACAGGAAACGAATTCAATCTTCTGAGTCAGCAACAAAACCGAAGCATTCGGTTTTCCTAGAAAGGATTAAGTCGTTCTTCAGACACAAAGTTTTGTAGTAATCACCTATTTATCTTGAGGTAGATTTTCATTGAGTATTCTTAGCCGTTTGTTTCAACACAACAAAAGAGAACATCATTTAGACATTGTAAAAGAACCACTGGCTTCCGAAGTAGAAGTCTATTACGAAAAGGAAACAGAGAGTTATTTGAACTCTTACGGCGACATCATTCAAGCCGCCAGACCCACATCGGGCGAAGCCTTTCTTGATTATTTGATGAACAGCATGGAAATCGAGGATGGAATGAAGTTGATTGATGCGGGTTGCGGCGTTTGTGGTCCGAGCATCCATTTTACGAAGAAGAAAAACATCACGATTGATGCGCTTACGCTTTCAAGCAAACAAGTTGAAATTTCAAAAGAGCGAATAAAAGAAGCTAAAGTGGAGGAAAAGCTGCGCGTTCAAAAGGGCGACTTTCACTTTTTGGATAACATCTATCCTGAAAATAGTTATGATGTTGTTTTCTTTCTCGAAGCTTTAGGATATTCGTCATCGCTTTATCCCGTAATCAAAGGTGCGTATAAAGTTTTGAAGCCGCAAGGGCATCTGTACATAAAAGATTTTTTCCCTGTGCCATTAACTAATGACGAACACTACGCCCGACAGATGGAAATAACGAAAGAGATTCGACACGAGTATTGTTATCGTCTGCTGGACCTTGTCAACCTGATAACAGTTTTAAGAGAATCCGGTTTTTTTGTAGTCTTTATACGCCGTCTGGATTTTATAGAGGATTTTACAAATGCCGCCAATTTTGAAAGCAGAAACGGTTACAGCAGTTATACAAGGGCGATAACAAATCCGTATCAGCTTTACGAGCCTTTAGAATTAAAATTCCAAAAAATGTTTTAGCAGTTAATTAAATTGATGACTAACGAAATTAACAATTCAGGTGGTTCGACTTCTGTCGGAGTAAAGAGCGTTGAAAGACTTTATGACGAATGTTCCGAAGAATCGTTCAAAACTTTTGGTGCGATACTACAAACTCAAAAACCAAAATCCGATGAGGAGTATGTTGATTATCTTATAACAAGCATTGGCATAGAAGACGGTATGAAACTTCTCGATGCAGGCTGTGGTTTTTGCGGACCGAGTTCGTATTTTGCACAACGAAAAGATGTGACAATTGATGCCGTCACCGTATCACAAGTTCAAGTTGATATTGCGAAACGAAGACTCAAAGAGCTGGATATTGAAGATAAAGTTCAAGTACAAAAAGGCGACTATCATCAGCTTGATAAAATCTTTCCCGAAAACTCTTACGATATAGTTTTCTTTCTGGAATCTTTCGGACATTGTGTGTCACCGCACGAGGTAATTTCAGGTGCATTTAAACTACTAAAACCCGGCGGCTATCTTTATATCAAAGACACTTTTTTGGCTCCGACCTTCACCGCAGAACACTACAAAATTCAACAGGAAATGCTAAAAGACTTGGAAAAGATTTACTCATACCGTATTCCAAGTGTTCAAACGGTGCTTTCAATCGTGCGCGAGTTTGGCTTTTATATCTCTTTTGTAAAGCAAAAAGGATTTAATGAAGACCCAGAAGTAATACAAGACTTTGAAAAGCTTTTCGGACTTACTGAGGTTCATGCAAAGGCAATGAAATCTCCGTATCCTTTATTTGAAACATTGGAACTCAAATTCCAAAAGATGTTCAAAGAAAGCGGTTTCCGACAAAAGAAAATGGATACTATCGAGCAAACAATTAAAGAACTCGTAGGCATCTGGCAAGAGGCAATGGTTAATCGTGATATTGCGACGTGCCATGAGTTAAGAGCGGATAACTATATCGAAACAACGCCTTCAGGAGATGCTTATACAAAAGAAGAAAGCCTGGCGTTATTATCCTCGCCAAGCGTTGTAATTGAATCATTTGATACGGGTGATATTGAAGTTCGTCATTACGAAAATACGGCGGTTGCAATTTTTCGTTCAACAACAAAATGCAAGTTTAACGAAACGGATTTCAGAGGAACTTTCTTTTACACAATTGTTTTTGTAAACAGTGATGGACGCTGGCAAGTTTTAGTTTCTCATGCGAGCGCAATCCCGTATTTAGCGGGACAAAGCGTCGGAACATTCACACCAACACCTGTAAAACAAAACAGTCAAATGGCAAACAGGCAAACAACTACTGTGAATCATCAAAACCCCGCAACTATTATTAGTATGATTCCCAACCGAGTTAAGTCTTGGCTCAAAGAAAAAATTAAGAACGCCGCAAAAGAGAATGTGAATCCTACGCCTGTTCAGCAAGGAAATAATTACCTTCCTTATATCCCTTACAAATATGGCGAGAATTCTTTTCTTATACCAAAGTCCCAAAATGAGAAAGTCGAGACGTGCGATTTGGGGTTACCGATTCCCCCGACAAATTTGTGGCTTGGATATTCTGCAAGCAAAGAAGGATATTTGTCTTCAGGTGAAACCCACGTAAAGAAGATGCTTGAGATTGTAAATGCTTCGGATTTTTCATTTAACAAAGGCGATAGAATTTTGGATTTGGGATGCGGAGCGGGGCGAATGATTCGTCATTTGAAATCCCTATCTGAGACTTGCGAGATATGGGGAACGGATATAAATGCCGAATCTATTTTTTGGTGCAAACACAATTTAAGTCCGCCTTTTAATTTCGCCGTTACAACTAAAATTCCGCATCTCCCCTTTGCAGATAATAGTCTTAAATTTATCTACTGCGGTTCATTGTTTACTCACATAGACGATTTGGTGGAAACTTGGTTGTTGGAACTGAATCGCGTTCTCGCACCGGATGGAAGAATCTACATAACCATTCACGATAACAACACAATGGAATTGTTTGATGGTAAATATAGTTTCTATGGTGGAGTAAAATGGATGAAATCACACGAAATATATCAAGAGGCAAAAGGCAATTTGAGAATGCTTTCGATTGGGCGGGATAGCGATTCGCAAGTCTTTTATGACATAGATTATTTCTGTAAAACGCTAAACCAAATGTTTGAAATAATCTCAGTTACGCAAGAAGCATACTTTTTTCAAACCGCGATTTTATTAAAGATAAAAGCTGTTATCTAAAACGCATACTACATGGTGAACATTCTTAAACGATTTGTTGTCAAAGGACTTCAAAAATCTGCCAGAGTTATGGGGCTAAACGAAATAGCTACCCGACAAGATTTAATTCTTACCCGACAGCAAGAATTGGCTGACCGTCAGACGCAGATTACAGTTGAACTAGAGAAACTGCGTAAATTTTGTAATTCACTAGAATATCAAATAGCAGTTGCCCCTGACGGATTACCAATTCCCCCACAAGAACTGCATCGTTTGGTCGGGAGTTTTGATTTAACTGTTTCAGAGTTTTTTCTTATCGGAACGGGATTCGCTGAAGAAATCAAAAGAATAATCTCGACACAAAATTTGGCATTAGATGATTTTGAAAATATCTTGGAATTTGGTTGCGGTTGCGGTAGGGCAATAAGACATTTTCATTTATTACAAAAAGCAAAAGTTTACGGGACTGATTACAACCCTGTCTTAGTTGATTGGTGCAAAGAGAATCTGCCTTTTGCAGAATTTAACCTCAACGGCTTATATCCGCCTCTGCAATACAACAACATTAAGTTTGATTTTGTTTACACACTATCCGTGTTCACACATTTGTATGAACAACTCCAGTTTTTGTGGATGGCTGAGATATTAAGAGTAATGAAACCTGGCGGTTATTTTTTGCTAACTACTATGGGCCCGGAATATGCCAGAGAGCATCTGTCACCTGAAAAACTTGAACTATTTAATTCCGGACAATTAGTTGTAGAAAACGAAAAAGAAGCCGGAAAAAATGAATGTCTGGTCTTTCATCCCCTTAGTTTTGTAAAGGAAATTTTGGCTAAGGAATTTGAGATTTGTTATTTCAAAGAAGGTGAAATAGTTAACCACGAAAGACGTTTTATTAATCTTGATTATTATCTTTTGAGAAAGCCCGTTTGAAAAAGTAGCCCCGATGTATGCTGTTTAACTCATTAACATTCATCATATTCTTTGCGATTGTTCTGATTCTTCATAACATTCCCTTTCCTTGGAAAGTTAAGAAGTTCAATCTTCTCATTGCAAGTTATATTTTCTATGCTGCATGGAGTCCTCCTTTCGTAATCTTGCTGTGGGTTGCAACTATCATTGATTGGTTCGTTGCTCAGTGGATGACTAAAACAGAAGACCAAAAGAAAAGAAAAAGAATACTTTTAATCAGTTTAGTAGCGAATCTTGGAATGCTTTCATATTTCAAATATGGAAATTTCTTGCTGGCAAACTTTGTTGCTTTAATGAAACACTTAGGGATAAGTTATCAACCCGTCGAATTTCATATCATTTTGCCGATAGGAATATCTTTTTACACATTTGTCACACTTTCTTACACCATTGATGTTTACAGAAGAAAGATTAAACCAGCCAATTCATTTCTTGACTATGCTTTATTGATAACATTCTTTCCGCACCTTGTAGCTGGACCGATTCTTCGTGCATCACAATTTTTGCCACAATGTCTAACACCTAAAAAAGCCAATCCTCAGCAATTAGGTTGGGGGTTGATGCTAATAGTTTTCGGACTTTTCGACAAAGTGGTATTAGCTGATGGAATTGTTGCCCCTGTTGCCGATGCAATTTTCGGGATGAAAGGGAATGTAGGTTGGTCACAAGCTTGGTTAGGTTCCTTCGCATTTGCAGCACAAGTTTTCTTGGATTTCAACGGCTATTCATTATGTGCGATAGGTGCGGCGATGTGTTTGGGATTTGTATTTCCTGACAATTTTCGTTTCCCATTTGCCTCAATCGGATTTGGAGAGTTTTGGAATCGGTGGCATATATCACTATCAACTTGGTTTAGAGATTATCTTTACATTCCGCTTGGTGGAAACCGTAAAGGTACACTCCGAACATATTTCAATCTGTTTTTCACCATGTTAATTAGCGGGCTTTGGCATGGTTCGGCTTGGCAATACATTGTATGGGGAGGGATGCACGGAAGTTTTTTGGTTATCGAGCAAGTTGCACGCAAAGTATTTTCGGGAACCGAGTTTTTCAAAACGAAGGTAGCGCAAATTGGTCTTGCTTTATTAACTTTTTTTGGATTTAGTTTTTCGACGATTCTTTTTCGTTCATATGGTTTAGAGAACGGATTGAAAATGTACAAGGCAATGTTTACAGGCAAAGCCGCAGATACGGTTCTTTACAGTTCGCCTCAGATAATAGCTGTAATAATGGTTATTCTTTGGCTTTTGTTTTCACATTGGAAACTTAGAAATTCTTCTATTGAGAATGTACTTTCTAAGATACCTTGGACAGTAACTTCATTGATTTTAGCTCTAATGATTTTGTTTATTGTTTTTACTTCGGGAGAAAATCGTGCATTCGTTTACTTCCAATTCTAACGACAGAATCCGTGTCACTCATTGGGGAAGAACATGGATAGCAACTGTGTTGATTGTTCTCGTTGCGATTGCCCTTTGGAATATGTTTTGGATTTCGCACAGGGTCTATCCCTTACCGAAAGACAATCCCGATTTGTGGGTCTATCACAGGCAGCGTGCTGTAAATGCTGACGAAAACGTAATTGTTTTTATAGGTGCATCGAGGACGCAAATTGCGATTGACCAACAAACAGTAAGAGATGTAACCGGAAAAGAATCTGTTCAATTAGCAATTGCCGGAGAATCTCCTATACCTACATTGAGAAATTTAGCAGAAGATGATTCATTTCGCGGAATTGTAATTTCGGACTTACCTGAAGTTGCTGTTTACGGCAAAGATACCTTTGAGTATGAGTTGGACATAAAAAATTCTGTAATTCCTCTCTACAACGCAAACGAATGGATTAAATCCTACAAAAAACGTAATCTGGCAGACAAACTTGAATTTCGCCTAAAAGGTTTTGCTTCGTCTATCATTTGCTTTCCGAGTCTAGGGAAAAATGCTCCTGATGCTTTGTACAATATATCCACGGGCAAGGTTTTGGATATGAATAAATTCGGTTTAGGTTTAATTGGACAGCAGGGGATAAATACATACTTTGACCGCACTCTTCCCTTTGGTGGTGATACACTTACCGAAGAAGAACTAAAGATGGTTCATGAAATCCAAATTAAAATGTTCGGCAATCAATATGAAATGGATAGACCGACCGTTGAAAGGTATTCGGTCTTAATCAAAAAAATCGAGCCTTTAGTTCAGAGAATTCAGGCAAGAGGGGGAAAAGTGATATTTGTCTCATATCCAATAAGCGGAGATATTTGGGAATTAAACGAAAAGGCTTTTCCACGAAAACAATTTTGGAATTTATTCGCTTCAAAAACATCAGCCAGAACAATTCATTTCAAAGATTATCCTCAGTTACAATTCGAGTGTCCAGACGGTTCACATCTTGATTCAAAAGACGCTCCTGCTTTTACAAAAGCACTGATGGAAATTATCTTTGGAAACAAATAAAGTACGACTAAAATAATCGAAAACACTTTCCGATTTACGATAATGAAAGATTTCAATTTGAAATTTCACAATCGCGTAAAACAAAATACTTTGTAACTGATTAGGTCATCAATCAGCCGTCGAAAAGGGTGTTCATATTTGTAGCCCACAATGCTAATCGTGCGACTGATGATTCGCGGCATCGGAGTTATCGAAGATAACGACATACTTTTTCAGTTTGATTTTTATGTCGCCATTTTCAACGGCTCAA
>Ga0187894_10002817_pt1 | contig 20351 bp, 15 predicted proteins | sample GBC1701081metaG_FD_136650 | JGI IMG/M metagenome (GOLD analysis project Ga0187894, IMG submission 136650) | White microbial mat communities from a lava cave in the Kipuka Kanohina Cave System on the Island of Hawaii, USA - GBC170108-1 metaG ...
AAAAAGATGGGCAGAAAAAATAAGAAGGCCGCAATGGTTTTTATTTTTCTGCCCCCCTTTTTCTGTCAGGCCTGCGGTTTCACAAAGTACTTGCACAGGTAGAATAATTTTTGCTCAGGCGCTCAAATCCTTGTCTCTGCGCCAACCCCGTTTTATCATTCGCGCTCGCAGCAGTTCAGCAATTGACCATCCCGGTCAAATTCAGCAACAGCCGAATATTCAAGGAGGCGCCATATGTCCCGTACAACCACTGCACTGGCCGCTTGCCTGCTTTTCTCTGCCCAGTTTCTGTCCGCATCAGTCAAGGCCACGGACGATCTGGATCACGTCAATTTCGAAGGCGTCGTGAAAGACGCAAATGGAAACCTGGTTCCGGGCGCGCGCGTCACCGTCCGCAGCGCGGCGACCGGCGCCGAACGCGCAATGACGACCGGTCAGGAAGGGCGTTATCGTTTCACCACGCTCCTGCCAGGCGTTTACGAGCTGCGCGTCGAAGCCGAAGGTTTTCAAACTCTCCGCTACGAAAACATCAATCCAGTCGCGGGCGTAACCGTCCGCCGCGATTTCAAACTCAATCCCGCCGCCATCGAAGCACAGGTGACAGTTGACGCCGCCGCGGATCAAACGCTCGTTGATTCGTCGCGCACCGTCGTCGGCGGAACCGTGACCAAACAGGAGATTGACAAACTGCCCACGGAATCGCGCAATCCCCTCGACCTGATCTACACGTTGCCTGGAACCGCGCCGCCCGCGCTGAGCGACCGCGAGCTGGCCGAACCGGATCGCACGGAAAATTTCCGCCGCACGCCGGAAGAATCCGGCGTCTTTTCGTTGAGCGGCGGCACACCTTTCTCGAACAACATCACCATCGAAGGCTTGGACAACAACGACGACCGCGCCGCGCGCGAACGCTTCATCCCCTCGACTCACGCCGTCGAAGAAGTCCAGGCCATCGCCAATCAGTTTTCCGCCGAATACGGCCGAGCTTCGGGCGGGCGCGTCAACCTGCGCCTGCGCGGCGGCGCGAACAAAATTCACGGCAACGGCTTTTACTACTTCCGCGACGAGAGCCTGAACGCCAATCCATTCAGGCGAAACGCCGATCCGCTACGCGGCAAACGATTGCCCTTTCAAAATCACAACCCCGGCGCGAGCGTCGGCGGGCCGATCAGGAAAGACAAGCTGTTCTACTTCGTGGCTTACGAATACGACTTCACCTACGACCGCGCCGACATCGCCGCGCTGCTGCCCGTAGAAACCAATCCCGCGTTCCCGCTGCCCAAACCGAACGGCGCGAATCTGGGCAGCGCCGCTCGTGACCGAAACGGCAGGCCGGTGGTGGTGAACGAAGGCGCGGCCGTGGGGCTTTACGACGAACAGATCACGACGCCGCGCGTCGGACACACCGTCACGTCGCGCGTGGATTTCAAGCTCGGCGACAAGCACGATGCATTCGCGCTGCTGACGTTCACGCGCAACCGCGACGAACGCGGATTCCCCGGCGGGCGACGCACGCTCGACACGCTGCGCCGCAGGGGGCGCGACAGCCGTTCGTTCGCTTTCGCGGACAACTACATCCTCTCGTCGAGAATGGTCAACAGCGCGCGTTTTCAATTCTCGCGTTTGACGCCCGCCGACGCGCCACCGGGCGACACGCCCGTGATCCTCATTGACATTGACGACCCGCGCGACGTGATTGGCGACACCTCGGCGAATCCGTTGACGCGCCGAGGAAACCTGCTGGCCGGATCGAGCAACCTCGGCGGGGTTGATCGCCGCGAAGACCGTTACCAGATTCAGGAGACCTTGAGTTACGTGCGCGGCTCGCACACGCTGCGGCTGGGCGTTGACACGCAGGCGATTCGTTCGCGTTTCGTCGATCTGAGCGATGCGACGGGGACTTTCACTTTCGCCACGGTCGCCGATTTCCTGGCCAGCAAACCTTCGCGCTACGAACACCGCTTCTTCACCGAATCGGAGTTGCGAAATACTTACACCGGCGTCTTCCTGCAAGACGATTGGAAAGCGCGACCGAACCTGACCTTCGCCTTCGGGCTGCGGTGGGACAACGAAACGATCCTGAAAGATCGAGACAACCTGGGGCCGCGCTTGTCGTTCGCCTGGGATCCGTTGAAGACGAACAAGACGGTCGTGCGCGGAGGCTACGGCATCTTTTACAACCGCGCGCTGCTGCGAACGCTCGACGATTACATTCTGACCTCGAACACGCTGCGGATTGACACGAATACCGAGGCGGCGGAGCGCTTGCTGGCCGAACTGAAGTTCCCACAAACCCTGCCAGCAACCGATCCGCGCGTCCGGCAATTCGGCGTGCGCGAAGCGGGGTTCATTCGCCGTTTGAGCAAAGACTTTCGCATCCCCGAAAGTTACCAGGCTTCGCTCGGATTCGAGCGCGAGCTGGCGCGGGGCTTCAAACTCGAAATCAACTACGTCTTCAATCGCGGGTTGCACCTGTGGCGCGAGATCAACGCGAACGCGCCGCGCTTGCCCGCCGGTTTCAAAAACTTCACCGAGTACCTGCTCTCGCGCGATTTCGACAACGCGCTCAATCCTGTCACGGGCCAGCGGCCGATCACGGCCACCGGCAACGCCGACGTCGTGCGCTTCAGCCTGAGCGCGCAACCAACTCAGACGAGCCGCGAAGGTAACAAAAGCATCGTGTCGTTCGGATTGAACAACCCTTCGACCAGCAACTCGACCGCTGGAATCAGAGCCGCGCTCGCTGTGCTCCGAGGATTCCGGTCCGATCCAGCTCTGACTCAGATCGAAGAGTTGCAATCGCTCGGCAATAGCCGTTATCACGGCGTCAGCTTCGAGCTGCGACGGCGGCTGGCTTCGCGCGGCTCTATCCGCGCATCGTGGACGTTGAGCAAGCTGATTGACGACGGCGTGGTCAATACGTCTTCGCCGCTGGTTCCCGGAGATTTCCGGCGTGAGCGGAGTTTGAGCCTGATGGACGCGCGACATCGCGTGGCAGTGAGCGGGCATTACGGTTTCCCAAACTGGCTGGGGCGCTTGAACCTGTCGGGCAGGTTCAACTTCAACTCGCCGCGCCCGTTCAACATCGGCGCGAACGGCAACGACCGGAACCTGGACGACGTCAACAACGACCGTCCGAATTTCAACGGCGATCTGAGTTCAATTGATTGGCGTCGTCCGGGAGCGTCGTTGAAGGAATTGTTGGCCGAAGGATTTTCGCTGCCGACTATCGGTTCGGTCGGCAATCTGCCGCGCAACGCGGGAAGAGGGCCGGCTGGTTACTCACTGGACATGCGCCTGTCACGCGAATTCCGTCTCACTGAAAGGCGCAAGGCAGAGCTTCAGATCGAAGCCTTCAATCCGCTCAACTCGTCCGTCTTCAACTTCGGCGCGGAGTTCGTTGATTTCACGCCGTCATCGTTGAGCAACTTCCTGGTTCCACAACGCACCGTCAAACCGCGCACGATGCGGGTGGGATTGAAGTTCCAGTTTTGAAACATGCGGTACGGGGAGCGTCAGCGGCCTGGGATGCGGTCCGGGGAGCGTCAGCGACCTGAGCTTCGATGATGCGCGCATTGATCGAAGCTCAGGTCGCTGACGCTCCCCGGACCGCATCCCAGATCTTGTCGAGGATCAACTGGCGGTCTTTGGTGAAGTCCTGGATCAACTCGGTCACTCCGGCGAAGACCATCAGCGCGACCTCGTCTTCCGGCTTCAAACTCTGTAAAGCGTGCAAAGCTCCCTTGTGAATCTCTTCGATCACCGGGTGGACGCTGGGGCTGATGTTGAGCAGCAGGACGACGGAAAGTGGCAGCGCTATCAACCCATTATTTATTTGGTATTGGGACGTGAATTCCCCCTCCACGTTCACTTGGTAAAGCTGAATTCTCTCCACTCTGATTTGGGGCTGTTCTTGCCGCTGGCATCAACGGCCCACACGCGCCAACGCCCCGGTTGCGCGCCAACAAATTTGAAGGTGTAGCTCGTTGCAGTGAGGCCGGATTTCACCTGCCAGGGTTTGCCCAAATCGCTACACCATTTGTTACTTTCGCAACCGTGGAAGCAATCCAACTCGACCGTGTAGCTGACAGCCCCCGGCGATGCTTTCCATTTCAAGGTCAGGCGGCGTGGATAGTAATTGAATACTGCGCCAGCAGCCGGTGACACGGGCTCGGGCGCAGCCAAGTTAGGATTGAGCTTGGGCTTTTCGGGAGTAGGCGTAGCTTTGTTCGCGCTGTCGCTGTCAGAAGAAGCGATGGGCACTTTCCCGGCGCTTGTATACAGCTTCTCCTTAATAATCACGTCACCCGGCAATTGTCCCTTGGCATAAGCGCCATTCCAGAAAAGCGTGCCGTCCAAAGATCTGGCGGCAGCGTAGGTGTGAGTTTCGGGAATAAGATGCTTTTTCCCACCAGCCAGCGCTGCAAAGTAATAAACCTTTTCACCCACCCGACGATTTCTTTGATCATAGAAAGAAACGACGACTGCAATGTCCTTGAGCCGGAGATTGTTCCCGACGTTACTGAGATCAATTGAAATATCCACTTGGTTTGTGACCGTGGATGACGGAACAACCGCAAAGTTTTGAGGCTTGATGGATGGGCTTTCATTTTGGGCGAAAGCCTGAACCGCCAAGCACAAAACGAGTGCGATGGTTGTTAGCGTGAATTGGGGTTTTCCAGTTTTCTGTGTCATATGTTCTCCTTGCTTGCGGTTTATTTCTCTTCGATTTCCGGGATCAGAACTCGGCCAGCGCTGCTCCGCATTTCTTGGGGCTTGCTGCCGTAATCAATGGCTTTGAATTGCAGCGAAATCTTCTGCACCTGCTCGCGGCTGAACTCGGTCTGGCCGCCTACCGTGACAACCTCAAAATTTCCGCTGGCATTCGTCGAATGCGAATCTTTGACGACAAAGTTGATCTCAAGCTGGAGCGTCTCGACCCGGAACAGCGGCGCTTTACCATCCGCTTCCCGTTGCTGGTCGGCGGCTTCCAGTTGCTGTTTGACCGTCTCAATCAATTGTTTGATCTCCAACTCCTTTTTGGGCGGCACAGGGGCCGGCTGTCCTTTCCAATGTTTGTAGAACAAAAGGGACAGCAACACGAGGATGACGAACCCCAGTACGGCGTCCTCGGATTTGATTGTCAGGAAGTTGAACATAAGGCTTTTGGCTCCCGAATTTTTCGTCATTCTATGCCAAGCACTTCTACCACCTCATATTTGGGTCGGGGTCAGGGCAGCGCGGCACTGCTTTGCAGATAAAGGCTAAGATGTAGATCGTGTCATCTGGGGACTGATTGGCAGGCGCCGCCGGCTTGGGCGGCTCAACCGCGCCGCGGGTCGGTTGCTTGTATGCTTTCAGATTCAACCTTAGGAATTCCACCGCTTTGGGTTTTTGGGTTTTGGGCTGCGCAGTTGTGCTAGCGACCGGTGGAGCAACAACATTTTTGTCAGGCAGCGGTTTGATTGAGCCAGCCGACAGATTGATTGGCAGAGACGACGCGCCTAGTTTCGGCGCCTTGGTTGGCGCCAGTGCGCCGAGATCCTGAACAGATTTCAGTTTGATTTTTGGATTAAGAGCGGCTTTCAGATTGATCCGCTTCAGACTCGCAGGCCGCAGAGTTGCCGCTGGAAATTTCAAGTCGCCAACTGGCACCGGTTGCGTTGTGCCTGGCTTGGACTGCGCCGGTTTTCCCATCACATTGCGGACGAAGACGACCGCCGTCACGTAGGCTGGACACATTCCAGTCGCTGGAATGCCACCATCCGAGATTACTTTGGATTCATCCTGGAAACGCCAGTAACGGGCTTTGAACACCGCCTCCTGTAACCAGGTGCGGTCTAACGCGGCAGAGGAAAATTCAAAGGTTAGCGACTCAAACGCGGCATCTCCACTGCTATCAACCAGCTTAGCGCGCAACTCCGCCGGAGCCTCCTTTACAAGCTGTTTCACCTCATCGCCCGACAGGGTAAATGTTTGCCAGGACTCCAGCGCGTTGCTCGGATTGAAGCAGGTTGGAAAGAGTTCAAATAAATCGGTCGCATCGTTCAAGGTATCCAGGTGGGGGTTGAGCTTCGCGTTCCATTCACCCCAAGTCAGGTATGGATCTTTTGCTGACAATTGCGCTACTTTATTCTGCGCTACCTCGACTTCATTCTTGTAGCCTCTAGTTACCCATTCCAATTCGAGGGCCCTGAGTTCCCTGCGTAGAGCAGGCTCGAGCACATTTACCCATTGTTCGCGCTCGCTCTGATTGGTAGAGGATTCGGCTGTCCCCTTAGCGTTCAAATAGTTTTCATTGGCGACAAAATAGGCGTCTTTGTATTGCCGGTAGAGCCTATATTCTGGGCTTCCACCAGAGGCGACATCATCCATCCCTAAAAAGTGTCTGGCTCTTTGGTACTCTTCTTCCTCGGAAGAAGTACGCGATGATTCGGCCAAATCCATATCCCTGAGCATCTCCGCGTAGACTTCCCACAAATAAGTTGGATTCGTTTGGTTCCACGCCTCATCCTCCGGCAACTGATTCACCAATTTCGTGAACGCCAGGAGGTATTGCAGGTTATGATCAATCCCGAAATTCAATTGTTCCCTTTTGAAGCCTAGCGGTGTAACTGGGAAGCTCAAGAATGTCTGATCACCTCCGAAGACTTTCTTGGCCTTTGCCATCAGTGCGAATTGAATAGTTTTATCCATATATCCTCCTCTAGGGGGCGACAACGCTAATCACATAAAAAGACAGTTTCGCCGCCACGGCGGCGAAACTGTCCAACGATCCACGCTTAAATCCAATTGGTGATGGTCGGCAATGGATTGGGAGATTTCGGCAGGATGTGGCACTTGAAGCCGATGATTTGCACGCCGGGCACCGTCATCCACTGCGTGTTTGAATCGTAATGGTAATTGGACGACCGCGCGCCACTGCCGGAACTGCGGCCGTGCGTGCCACCCAGATGGATCGGCCCAAAGGAAAAGAAGCCGCCGCCGCTGCTGGAAGAACTTTCCCATTGAGAGCGCAATTCGTTAAAACCGCTACTCTTGCCGAAAAAGATGCGCAGATCTTTGATACAGATCAACGAAGTCGGATAAGCAGGGATCATTCCTTTCGCCGGTCTCCCGCCGTCACTGACCACTTGTATCTTCGCTTCCGGGTCATTCTGGTCGAAGCGCCACGACTTGCTCATCAGGAAAGCCGTCTTGAACCATGGCCGCGTAATCGGGACTTGGGCGATCTTGAAATTCATGGCGAATTGGCTAGTGTCGAACCTGACGTTGGCCTCGGACTGTCCGCTGGCCTCGCTGTGACTGCCACCGCCCGTGAAAATCCCCAGAAAACCGCCGCCGCCACTGGTGGTGGAGGAACTGAGTTTGTAGCTGGAATTTTGGTAGCGAGTATAGTCAGAAGAGGTAAAGCCGAACTCTGCCCAGCCTGCTGCATTGATGAAATTCCCGGGCACCAGCGACGTGAAGTAAAAATCGCTCCCTGAAGCGAGGCCTGTCAGCCGGGCTTTTTCCAAATCGTCGCGGTATTGTTGTTTGAGCAATGCCATGTCGCGTTGCATTACCTGATCAATGAAAGCTGCAATCGCGTCGTAATCATTCTTGTAACCGTTGCTCACCCAATCATTCATGGCGGCTGTAACCTTCTTGCGCAGAATGTTAGCGTTGATGGCCCAATATTGAACCGCTCGGCTGTTATCGGCGGCCAGGGCATCAATCCGGCGCGCATTATAGTCAAGACAGTCATTCAAATAGGCTTCCATCTTTTGGTTGTAGGCCGTGACCATCGGACTAGGCTCGATGATCACCTCTTCAGAGTCGTCAATCAAATTCTTCTTTTTCTTGGGGACGGTCAGCAGAGTTCTGAATTTCGCAATCTTGTCTTTGGTCGTTTGAGGTAACTCCGATTCCATGACCTGGCTCATGCGCAGGATGTACTCGTAACGGTCCGAGAGCGAGCCTTCGTTGTTCATAACGCTCAGCCGCGCGAATTGATTATTGGTGGCGGCGGCCAAATCGGGCACAAAATCAACGAGGCGCGCAAAATTTTCGGCCTGCATATAAAGCCGGGCCGTGTCATGGGCGCGCAATTGTTCGAGCAGCGCGGGCGTGATTTCCGGCTCGCCACTACTCGTCTCTGATTTGCCAGTGGTAGAGCTCGCCTCTGTATTGCCGCCGGTAGAAGTTGCCTGTGTGTTGCCGTTGTTCCTGCGCATTTCATCCAGGGCGGCTTTTTTGACGATTCCTGTCAACCCCTGTGACAAGAATTCAAAGTCGCTCGGCTCAACCGGGATCCCCGGCGTCGCCCAACTGAAGAAATTATCTTCTGACTTGGGAACGGTATCATCGCCGCTCGTCAGTACGTCATAAATATTTGCCATGATCGAATTGAGCATTACGCTTGGTGTAACTAAAGCCATAACTGTTTCTCCTTTGTTATGTTGACTTGATTGCTCAAGTAAGTTTATCTGAGGGTTCAACCCTCAGTAAGTATGCCGAATTTTCCGGAGTTGAAACTCTAACTGAAGCCTACCGCGCCGTAGTAGATTGCGCCCACTCCGTGACTGATCCGGTAAATCGGACTAACGGCGTGCCTTCGCGAACAAACAATTCTCCAGTTCCTGATGGGCCATCGTATTCGACGAAGATGCGATCCAAATTCCAGTTGTCGTGAGAGCAGCCCAAACAACCGCCGGAAACATGTTTCAGTTTCAGCGCAGTGATATCGTTAAGCCGCGTGCCCGGCGGTAGCGAGATGGTTGCCGTGTTGATGCTGTTGTTTCCCCACCCTGCGCCATTGTTGAGCGAAATAGGGGGACGCTCTCCACTTTGCAAAGTAACTACTGCATAAACATGACTATTTCCCCGCAAATCATCGCCACCGGTGCGAATCGTTATGCGCAAGCTTGAAATAACGATGTTCCGGTCAGGAGGTGGAGGAGTGTAATTAGCGGCAGAGAGCAAACATTTTTCCCACATCTGCGCGAAATATTCCGCCGACGAGAAAAAAACGTCCTTTTCCGTTGCGGTCATTCCCGCCTTCTCAAGGCTTCGGATGAAGTCGGGGAACAGACCGTAATGGGCAAAGCCCTCGGTGTTGTAGTCCCACTCTTTCGACCCGGTACGGCACTTTGGAAAGGCCGCGTCGTAGGTAATTCTTGCGGAAGGCGCCGGAGGCCCCGGCAACGGATAGAGACCATTGACATCAGTGCCAATGGCTAACTGTCTGTTATTCATTCGCCTCAATCCAAAACGGAAATTGCTCAAAAATGCGCTAGCTTCATCTCCGTGGCCCAACCCCATCATTCCGCCAGAAGACAATATTAAACTGAGTTGTAGATCTGTCCGGGAGTTCTCTGTATTCCCTCCGTTACTTCTAAATCCGTTATGGCCTGAGTTGATAGGGTACTGTGGTGAGCGTAATGATGTGGCGATAAACAAAGTCTCGATTGCTGCTTGATCAGACATATGGTCAATGTCAATCATCATCGCCTTTTTCATCATATAGCCGATAGCAAACTGGCCTTTCAAAGTAAGACCTAAACTATTTTTGTGACCTTTACCCGGCCCAGGATCTGGGTATTCAGGGTAATTAGCCCGGTTATTTGGCATGATATGGCCGGGAATAATGGTTCCTGTAAGACTCATTGCGAATCTGCCGAAGAAATCAATCGCCTGATATGGAGCTTTCAGCTTAAAACTGATGCCAGAATGGCTTGAGTCTACAACCTCAGGTGAAAACGGACTGCCCGTGTTGTATTTGTTGGCGACATTGAAACCATCCTGATATAACGCTGTCCCGCCAAAAACGTTGTTTGTGACATGGATTGGAAAGATGTACCTGACTCCAAGCCCATACAGCCTGTCAATTTCTCTGGCTATTTCAGTCTCACTCGGGTTTGGCTGGAACGTGCCTCCTTTGGGATCGGCGGGGGAATAAAAATTCCCGATGTTGTCCATTTCTATTCCGATAACCACCGCCAGTTTGTTCTGCCCAACGATTCGGCGCAGATCACTAGGGGAGTAGGCTATCTCCATAAAGTCGGTATGCCGCCCGACGAACTCCTTGAGCTTCTGTATTTGATTATTCATTGACCTCAGGTCGTCGTTGGGGCCTGCCGTCTCAGCCGCATCCGCCAGACAATGATTATTAACTGCAAGCGCCACCATCACTCGCAAGCCGCTGTCCTTCGCTCGCTTAACCCATTCGTGCCACATTTGCTGATGGAGTATGCTGTAGCGCCGCCTGGCCGGATCGGGTTGTTCAAGCTGATGCCTGGGCCAGCTTCCAAAGCTTGGATAAGCCCCGCCTCTGGTATCGTGGCTGGGAATATCCATATTGTTCACCAATGCCTCGCGATAGTTATTCCCACACTGGTTGTTTAAAAGGTCCCACCCGCGATGGAAACATTGACAAGGCCCCAAGGCGCGCGCAGGATCGCCATCGTTTTCACCCCAAAATAACTCTTCTCCGAAGGCCCATCTCGCCATCGGATGCGTATGCATATCCACGAACCCCGACAACGTCCCGCCAGGGGAACATGATTCCGCCGCCCAGGCTGGGAAATCCGTGACCTGCTGATTTGTTACAGTGAACGTACCATTCCCGCGTGAGTATGCCACGGGGATCGTTGTCCAACCTGCTCCTCCCACCAGCGCAATGTCGTCCACCTTGCCGGTACCATCGAAACTTCCGGAGACGGCTTTGGCGCATGATTCCGCCGCCCAGGCTGGGAAGTCCGTGACGCGCTGATTCGTGACGGTGTACTCAACGTCCCCGGCTAAACGTGCGACCGGGATCGTTGTCCAACCCGCTCCTCCTACCAGCGCAATGTCGTTCACCTTACCGTCGCCATTGAAATCTCCAGCGGCAGCTTTGACGTCTGATCTCGCAGCCCAGTTTGGGAAGTCCCCTGCGACGCGCTGATTCGTTACACTGAACGTACCGCCTCCGCGCGAATAGGCCACGGGGATAGTTGTCCAACCTGTTCCTCCTACCAGCGCGATGGCGTTCACTTTGCCGCCACCATCGAAATCTACCGAGACGGCTTTGACGCCTGATTCCGCCGCCCAGGCTGGAAAGTCTGCAACTCGCTGATTCGTTACGGTGAATGTGCCGTCTCCGCGTGCATACGCCACGGGGATCGTTGTCCAACCTACTCTTCCTACCAACGCAATGTCGTCCACTTTACCATCGCCATCGAAATCTCCCGAAACAGCTTTGACACCTGATTCCGCCGCCCAGGCTGGGAAATCCGCGACTGGCCGATTCGTTACGGTGAACGCGCCATCTCCGCGTGCATAAGCCACCGGGATGGTTGTCCAACTTGCTCCTCCTACCAGCGCAATGTCGTCCACTTTGCCATCCCCATCGAAATCTCCGGAGACTGCTTTGACGCCTGATTCAGCCGCCCAGGCGGGGAAATCCGCGACCCGCTGATTCGTCACGGTGAACGTGCTGTCTCCGCGTGATGCCACGGGGATCGTTGTCCAACTTGCACCTCCCACCAAAGCAATGTCGTCCACTTTGCCATCCCCATCGAAATCTCCCGAGATAGCTTTGACGCTTGGGAAGCTCGCGGCTGGCTGATTCGTTGCGGTGAACGTGCCATTACTTAAAGGCTCGATTTCTGTTCTTAGGTTTGTTGGCAGTTCTTTGGTCAGTAGCTTTTGCTGGTGACCTGTTATTTGGAATTGGCTGAATGTTGATTCAGGAAAAAACGTAAACATTGTGCAGAGAACTGAAATACTCAGGGCGAGAAAAATTCTGTAGCGATTGCTCATGGTTGGCCTCCAAGCGGGATGGGTCATCTTGACTTGGTAAGAAGCACACGGTTAGACAGACCTTCTTCATCACGCCGTCTGTTTCTCCGAAATGGTTCCTTTTGCAAGTCAAAGATGTTGTTTTCATTGCAAGTTTCCTGCAGCGTTACTAAACAGGAGTCTTTTCGGCTGCAATCGGAAACTACAATAAGTGTGGCAAGCCGTCACCACCTATTCAGGTAGTAATCTTCAGCCCAGTGGTTCAAACCAGATTATTCTTGAGCGCCTTCGCTACGGCTTCGGATTTGGAATGGACTTGGAGCTTTTCGTAGATGTGGCGGACGTGGAACGAGACAGTGTTGACGCTGACGCCGAGTTCCGCTGCCGCCGTTTTGTAGTTATGGCCTTCGACCAGCAGCTTCAGGATGCGGGTTTCGTGCGGCGTCAGGTCCTGGCTGGATTTTTCCGGCGGGCGGAAGTTGCGGAACAGGTCTACAACGCGACGGGCGACTTCGGGTGACATCGGCGCGCCGCCGTCCACCACTTCGCGCAAGGATTCGAGCAGTTTGGCTGGCGGCGTCTTCTTTAACAGATAACCGGAAGCGCCCGCGCAGAGGGCCTGGAAAATGCGCTCGTCGTCGTCGAAGACCGTCAACACCAGTGTCAGCAAGCGCGGATGGCGTTCTTTCAATCGCTTGATGCCTTCGATGCCGCTCATTCCTGGCAGCCCCAGATCAATCAAGACGACCTCCAACGACGCGGCGGTCTTCATCTGTTCGTCGATCTTTTCCAGCGCCAACTCCATCGTCGAGTATGCGCCTACGCATTCGTATCCGGGCGTGCCGTTGATCAACACGCACAACCCCTCGCGGATGTCCTGGCGGTCTTCGACAATGGCGACCTGAATGGCTGAGGACGCTGGCGAATTTTGGGAGTCTGCGATTGGCATATTATTTGGGTTGGGACTGGCCGAACTTCTCCGGCGTTGCGATTATCGGATCGTCCGGCAGTGGCGTCACCACCTGTTCAGGTAGTGAATCACAAAATCTTGCGCAGGCGGAGCGGCGCTTCCAGCTTAATGATTGTCCCATCGCCGTTGTCCGAAATCACTTCCAGCGTCCCGCCCAATTCCGCCGCGCGCCGCCGCATGCTCAGCAATCCATTGCCGCCGTTCTGTCCGGGCTGCGGCGCGGTTGCGGAGCGACAAATGATGATCGGTCAGCGCGAAATCAATCTCGACTTCCGTGGCATCGGCGTGGCGGGCGATGTTGTTGACGCATTCCTTGAAGATCAAAAACACCTGCCGCCGCACGTCCGCGTCCAGGTTGAGGTTCTGTTCCGGCGTGCGGAAGCGCAGCGTGATGTCGCGCGCCGTCAACGTGTCGCTGGCGAACCGGCGCATGCGCTGCGTCAAATCGCTCAAGTGATCGCGTTGCGGGTTGATTGCCCAGACGATGTCGCTCATCGCGTCAATCGCTTCGCGCGAAGTCGTAGCGACTTTCTCCATCGGGCCCGCTGCATTGGTGATTTCAGCGCGTTCCTCTTTTCCATCGCGGCGGAGATTCTGTTGCGCGACTTCGCTGAGGATGGCGATTTGCGAGAGGCTGGAGCCGACTTCGTCGTGCAGGTCGGTGGCGATGCGCGTCCGCATTCTTTCCAGCGCCAGAAGCTGCGCCACGCGGTAGCGATACGCGGCAAAGGTCAGCCCGCCGATTGCGCCAACGGCCAGCGCAATGAACCACCATCGCTGCCAGACGGGCGCGGCGACGGTGAATGAAACGCTGGCCGGGATTGCGCTAGAGATGCCGTCGGCGTTCACTGCGCGCACCAGGAAGCGGTAGCTGCCTGCCGACAGGTTGGCGAAATCCACCGAACGCCCGTCGGTCGGCGCGCTCCAATCTTCACGGCCTTCCAGTTTGTACTGGTAGCGGATGTGCGGGTCGGAGGTCGCGCTGGGACTGAGGAATTGAAGAGTGACGTTGGTCTGCGAAGGATCGAGCTTCAACTCCGGCAAAGTCAGATCGCCGATTTCGGAAACTTGCTGCGGCACGCCCGCGACGCGCAAGCCGGTTAGGAAAATGGTCGGCGGCTGATTGGGTCTGGGCGCTTCCGGCACGTAACGCGCGACACCGAGTTCGCTGGCGAACCAGAGCGCGTCCTGTGTGTCACGCGCCGCAACATAAATCGAGCCTTTCGGCAAGCCATCCGCCGAGGTGAAGCTGCGCACCTGGCTGGTTTCAGGCGTTAGGCAATCCACGCCGCGCCGGGTGCCAATGTAAATCCGCCCATACCGATCTTCCACCAGACTCTCCGGCCAATTCGTCGAAAGGCCGTTGCTGCGGTTGTGCCAGGCGATTTTCAACGGTTCGGACTTGGGATCGTCAATGCGCCCGACGCCATGACTTTCCACCGTGAACCACAATCGGCCTTTGCCATCTATCAGCAAGCTACGCGGCTGTCCATTGGCAAGGAGGCCTTCTGCCCGGCCAAACACTTTAAGGTTTCCATTATGATAGCGAAGCAGATAGCACTGCTCCTTCCCCGCGCCCATCCAGAGCGTCCCTTCCCCATCTTCCACGAAAACGTGGGGTCGTGGCGCGGCATTCGGGTCACCCGGTGCGGTGGGCAATTGGATGATCTTGTTGGTCTGATGATCCCAGCGCAGAAGTTTAGACACATAAGCAGTGGTGATCCAAAGATCGCCGCGCGCGTCTTCATACATCTTCGCAACCATCTGGTCGGTGAAGCCCTCTTTGGCCGTATAGGCTTGCGGCTTGGCGTGGAGCAGTTGTCCGACGTCGGTAATACCGCGGAACCGGTAGAGGACGCCTTCTTCAGTCGGGAACCACCAATCGCCTGCGCGCGAATTGACGATGATTTGTCCCATTCCCCAGCCGTGATTGATGCCGGGCGGCGTATTGGCTTTGACTTGGAAAAAGCGCTGACCATCAAAAACATTCAGCATCATATCGCGAGCTTCATTGGTCACAACGATCAACCTGCCGTTCCGGTCGGTTAAGATCGAATTCGCCCCCTGCGCTTCCAGACCATCTTCTTTGGCAAAGCGCACGAAGGCATTGCGCGTCATTCTTATGGCGCCACAGCCGGTCAAGAACCATAGATTTCCATCCCGATCCTCATTGATGCTGTAGACGCCCCGGTTACAGATCCCCTGGCGCTCGCCGTAAAGCTGAAAGCTTGGCTTGTCACTCGGCGAATTGGTGTCGAAGCGCACTGCGCCATTGCTCGTGCCTGCCCAGATAATGCCATCGCTGGCCCGAAATAAGTGGATGACGCGCCCCTTCCCCAAGTTTTCCTCTTTCCCATTACAGCGCGAAAAGATAGAGCGATTGACGTCGCCGTTTTCCTCAATCAGACAAAGCCTGACGCCTTGATGGTCCGAGCCAGCCCACAGACGACCACGCTGATCTTTCACCAAGGAATGAACCCGCCAGCCAGGCTTGGTGAAATGCTCGACTCGCCCATTCGTGGACAGGCGGTAAAGCTCTCCATTACCCACATTGACGTATGCGGCGGCCCATAAATTCCCACGCTGATCCTCGGTCATAGCGACGACCTGCGGGTTTTTCCCTTTGTGTAGCTCGACCTGATGCAGGGAGATTTGTCCATCGCGCTCTTCCAACCGGAACAATCCGTCATACCTGGTTCCAACCCAAACCACTCCTTGCGCGTCTTCATAAAGCACTTCGATATAGTAACGATCCCAAACAGGGATAGGCGTTTCGGCAGGAGAGTTTGGCGTATTGGGAGGCAGGTATGTGACAAACATCGGCTTGTCTTTGCTGCCGGATTGAACTGGCCCGCGCACGCCGTCCGGGTTGAAATGCACCAAGCCTGCGCCCGTTGCCAGCAAATACAGGCCGCTACGCGTTATCAGGAAATCCTGCACTAAAGGGTCGGGCAGACCGTCTTCCTTGCTGTAGAGTTTGAAGGCGTAGCCGTCGAAGCGAACCAAACCTTCGCTGGTGCAGAACCACAGGAATCCGCGCGCGTCCTGCCGCACTTTATAGACGGCATCGCGCGGCAGCCCATCGGCGGCGGTGTAGGTTTTGACCGGCAGCAACTCGGCTCGGGCGAAAAAGAAGGCAGGCAGACAGACAATGGCAAGTCCGAAAACGGATGAGGCAATCGCTGAGATTTTCAAATGTCTACGCATCGCGGCTTCACCTTGCTTCAACCCATACTGCTCTCGCGAACGCGGCGGCCAGCGAAGAAGCAAAAACTGCTGAATGGCTTACTGAGTTCTCGGGGCGCTCAAGGGATTACGGGATGGGGCTACGCGGCGGATTGTAGATTAGCGGCAGTGGATCACCAAGCAATTTTTACTGCGGGCATAAAAAAAGGCCGGAAGCTTCGTCGGGTGTCCGTCAAGATTTCGCGCGTGTACCGCCGACCAAACCAAGCTGACAGAAAAAGGGGGGCAGAAAGAAGTTCTTTCCTGAAAAGCCTCCTTTTTTTTCTGCCCCTCTTTTTCTGTCAGCTTGGGCAATGATGTCGACTCCATACGCTTCGCAAAAACGTGACGGACACCCAGCTTCGTCAGCCAAACGCATTACTTGCGCGGGCGCGCGTAATATCCCTGCCTGGTTCTGACCACGACATCGCCCAACCGCTTCTGAGCTTCGCGCGTCAGCACCAGGCTGACTCGGCGGAAGCTGCCATCAACCTGTTCCTTCTTCGAGCTGAAACCCAGGCTGTATCGGGTACGCAGGTGATCAATCAGCAGAGCCAGCCGCGCGTTGACTTCGGCCTTGTCCGATTTGATGACCTCGCCGCCGGTTTGATTGGCGAAGGGTTCGACGGACATTCGGCGGCGGTAGATGTCGTTGGTCGGGCGGTTCCAGTTGAAGAGCTTTTCGGTCCTGGTCATCGCGCCTTCGACCACCAGACCGCAGACCATGCTGCCCGATTCGAGGACCTTGTCGGCGACCTCTTTCTCCGAAAGGCCGGAGAAATGATATTCCCACGCGATGTTGTCGGTGATGGCGATGATCACCCGGCGGATGGTCGGATTGCCGGCTTTGTTCATGTGGATCGCGGCGTCGCGCAAACCGTCGAAGAGCGACGTGCCGTGGCCGATGACGGGCGTCTTTTCGATGTGGCCGATCTTTTCGACGATCAATCGCCGGTCGCGCGTGAAGTTTTGAACCAGTTGCGTCTCGGAAGAGAAAGCCATCACCGCAACTTCGTCCCTCTCTCGCAAACGATCCAGCGCCAGCAACGCGCCGGATTGAATCTCTTTGAGCACGGGGCTAACGCTCCCGCTCAAATCCATCAGCAGGATCACCGAGAGCGAGAGCTTGTCCTGGCTGAAATGCGTGATCTCCTGCTTCACGCCGTCTTCGTAGAGTTCAAAATCCGTGGCTTTCAATCCGTTGATGATCGCGCCGGTTTTTCGATTGAGGACCTGGATGTCGAGCACGACGAGGTCGGTGTTGAGCCGGATCGTCTCCTGCAAGATGATTTCTTGCGAGGTGGGATTCTGCGCGACGGCGCGAGCGCAGACCGCCGGCAAAGCGCACGCCAGCGCCGCGAGCAGAATGATTGTTCCTGTTTTCCTGGTGGACGTCACGGTGATCCTTCTTCCGGCGAAATTGCCGGGCTAAGGAAAGCACAATGACATTGCCTGTTCAAGCGCCGCACGGCGCCGCATTGTGTTTATTTTCCCGCTGGAGCGGTAAGCCAGACGAGCTTGGTGGGGGGCATTCCGCCTCGAGTAGTGATCTTCAGTCCGGCGCCTCAGACCAGATTGTGCCGCAACGCTTTCGCCACGGCCTCGGATTTGGAATGCACATCCAGCTTTTCGTAGATGCGGCGGACGTGAAACGAAACCGTGTTGACGCTGACGCCCAATTCCGCCGCCGCTGTTTTGTAATTGTGGCCTTCGACCAGCAGCTTCAGAACCCGGGTTTCGTGAGGGGTCAGGTCATAAACTTTTTGAGCCGCCGGACGAAAGTTCAGCAGCAGAAGGCCGAGCATGTAACTTTCAGCCATACCGATTTTTACATCATTCATGAATGTCTCCTCGACTGCGAAGAAGTATTTAGTGAGTGAGCTAAAAGCCCTTGCTGCGTCCGGTTGGCTGATGCGGGGGAGCGCCGGACGTTCGGTTTGGTATCGAAAAAATAGGCGGGATGAAGAATCTCTTTACTGCATCACGCCGAGCTGTTTCATCAAATCCATCTGGTCAATTCTCTCTCGGCTGTTTGATCATGAACTGGTTGCCGCTGACGTCCACGCACACCGCGAACGGCGTTGAAGTACAGGGACACAGGCTCGAGGGAATCAGTACGCTTCCGCCAAGTCCCTTGATCTTCTCCTCGTATGCGGCGACCGAATCTACCTTCAGCGTCGGGAAGATGGGGGCCAGAGGATTGCCCTCGCCCTTCTGGAAGATGTTCACCAGGGTTTCACCATCCCGCATGACGCTGAGGTAATTGATCCCTGCGAACGCTCCCTCCAACACGCGGTCGTGCGGATAGAGGTCCGCGTAGAAGCGGCGGGCCGCATCCATATCTTCAACCGTGACGGACATGCCAAAAGCATCGGGAAACTGTGCCATAACGATTCTCCTTGGGTGGTTTATCGAAAACCCTGGGCGCGCATCTCCTTTCGCGTGTCTGGCTCCTGCAATCGTTTTCAATCGAAGCAGGATCGCTGGAAGCGATGCGCGCCCAAGCCCTACTGCGCCGGATTGGTAATTGGGCGCGGATCGTAATACGGCCTCACTTCCTTCAGCTTGCCATCCACGACCCGGAAGTATTCGCAGATCGGAATCACGGCGGCAGGCTGAGTGGTTTCAAGCTCCCACAGCACGCAAACGTGCTCGCCTTCGGCAAAGCTGCGGTGGATGCGCGCGTCCTTGACGATGGGCAGGATGCCGTTGAGAAACTCCCGCAAAGCCGCTGCGCCACGTATTTCGCCATCGTTGAGCGGCCCTCTGAAGACCACATCCTCAACCAGTTCAAGCCGGCTGAGGTCTTTGTTCTTCAGGCCGAGGACGTAATTTTCTGCGGCGGCAATGTTCGCATTCTTCATAGCTCTCCTCTCGGTTATTGCCGCATCAGCGGATCAGGCCGCTTCCGAAGCCGGCACAGCTTTCTCAATCGGGCCGCGTGTGATTTTGGTGACCGCCTCTAAAACGTCGAACTGCTTCACGCTGAAATCACTCAGCGCGGGATGACTGGTCACCTGCGCGACGAGCGGGCTTTCGAGGAAAGCTTTCAACGACGCGTCATCGTCGAAAAGGTAGACTCCTCCCGCCTCGCTTTCGGCTTCATTCATCAACCAAATCTTCCAACGGCAGCCACGGACAGCGGAAAATTCATCGGCCATTGGCGCCACGGTCTGTTCGTATGCGGCCCTGGGGACGTTGAATTTGAAGTTGACCTGTAAAATCTTTGCTGACATGTTCGTTGCTCCTTTCGGTTGAATGGTGTTTGGCCGGAAAATGATTGGGAATTTGTTGAATCATTCTCCATCCCAACTTATGATGCCCACCGGCGCTCAGTTCCTGGGACTGTCAAACCTAGTCGCCATATTCGCTGTATCGGAACCATTCCTAGCGCCTCACTTGCTTATGCGACAAATGCCGCGCAAAGCTATCACGAGTGAGCATTTTTTTTTAGCGGGCTGGCGAGGCTGGGTGGCTGGGAAGATCAATCGCAATCTGTTTTTCCAACACCTGGGGGAACCTTATGCCTGCCTCTTCACCACACGTAATCACAGCCTTGCTCGCCGCCTGGAGCGATGGCGACCGCGAAGCGCTCGACCAGTTGATGCCACTGGTCTACGACGAATTGCGGCGGATGGCGCATCGCTACCTGGGGCGTGAACGCGCCGGCCACACGCTGCAATCGGCGGCGCTGGTGAACGAGGCTTACCTGAAGCTGATCGGCGAACAGAATATGAATTGGCAGAACCGCGCCCACTTCTTCGCCGTCGCCGCGCAGTTGATGCGAAAGATCCTGGTGGATTACGCGCGCACCCGAAACCGGGATCGGCGTGGCGGTGGCGCGCAACGCGTTTCGTTGGAGGATGCGTTGATGGTGGCGGACGAGCAGTCTGCTGACCTGGTCGCGCTGGATGACGCATTACACAACCTGGCGGCCTTCGATGAGCGCAAGTGCAAAGTGGCCGAGCTACGCTTCTTCGGCGGGCTGAGCGTTGAGGAGACGGCCACCGCGTTGAAAGTCGCGCCCGTCACCGTGATGCGCGAATGGCGGCTGGCCAAAGCCTGGCTGTATCGTGAGCTGAGCAAAGGTACAGGTGACCCCAATGGAGAAATGGCGACAAATTGACGAGTTGTTTCATGCGGCGGCAGAGCGTCCTTCGCACGAGCGCGCGGCTTTCCTCGATGAAGCCTGCGCTGGAAATGAATCCCTGCGCCGCGAAGTCGAATCCCTGCTGGCTGCTGATTCATCCGCCGAGGAGATGGAGACGGCAAAGCTCCCGGCGCAAGTCGCGGCTGAGATGCTCGACCAGCAATCGCCTCGCATTGCATCCGGGCAATCACTCAACCAGTACCGCATCATTTCTCCACTCGGCGCGGGCGGAATGGGCGAAGT
>Ga0187894_10002818_pt1 | contig 20350 bp, 18 predicted proteins | sample GBC1701081metaG_FD_136650 | JGI IMG/M metagenome (GOLD analysis project Ga0187894, IMG submission 136650) | White microbial mat communities from a lava cave in the Kipuka Kanohina Cave System on the Island of Hawaii, USA - GBC170108-1 metaG ...
ATCGATCGTCGCGTCGCACGCATTCTTGGCGGCTCTCGGCCGGCCTGTCAATGTCGAGGTCGCGATACACGTGAGCCAAACCTCGGCCGAGGGTCAGGCTGCGCGCGTCCGGGGGTCCAGGAGGTCGCGCACGGCGTCGCCCACCAGGTTGAGCGCGAGCACCGTCACGAAGATCGCGAGGCCGGGCAGGAGCACGACGTGCGGGCTCAGGATCACGAACTGGCGGCCGGTTGCGAGCATGCTGCCCCAGTCCGCGGTCGGCGGCTGGGTGCCGAGGCCGAGGAACGAGAGTCCGGCGGTCGTGAGGATCTTGGCGCCCACGTCGAGGCTGAACGCGACGACGACGGGTGAGAGGAGATGCGGCAGCACGTGGCGGGCGAGGATCAGGCGGTCCGGGCTGCCCAGAGCGCGCGCCGCCTCGACGAATTCGCGCTCGCGCACCGTCAGGACGACGCCGCGCACGAGACGCGCGTAGATCGGAAAGCCCACGATGGCGATGGCGATCATGGCGTTGCGGAGTCCCGGACCGAGGCCGGCGACGATGGCGATGGCGAGGAGGATGAAGGGAAACGCCATGAGGATGTCGGTGAGCCGCATGATGACGGTCTCGGCCCAGCCGCCGTAGTAGCCCGCGGCGAGCCCGAGACTCACGCCCATGAGCATGGCCGCGGCAGCGGTGCCGACCCCTGCGAGCAGCGAGACGCGCGCGCCCCAGACGAGGCGGCTCAGCAGGTCGCGACCGAACTCGTCGGTGCCGAGCGGATGACCGGCAGTGCCGGGCGGCTTCAAGCGGTTCGCCGTGTCCACGGCGTCGGGGTCGGGCAGCGGCAGCCACGGTGCGGCGACGGCGGCGAGGACGGCGAGCGCGATGGCAGCGAGCGCGACGGTCGCGAGGCGGTGTCTCCCCAGGTGGCGGCCCATCGGGCGGCTACTGGAACTTGATCCGCGGGTCCAGCCACGCGTAGAGCGTGTCGACGGCCAGGTTGACCAGGACGAACGAGAGCGCGATCACGAGCACACCTCCCTGCACGAGGGGCACGTCGCGCGCGAGGATGCCCTGGACCACGAGCGTGCCCACCCCGGGCCAGGCGAAGACGGTCTCGGTGAGCACGGCGCCGCCGAGCAGATAGCCGGTCTGCACGCCCACCACCGTCACGATCGGAATCAGCGCGTTCTTGAGCGCGTGCCGCCAGACCACCAGGCGCTCGCCCAGGCCCTTCGCGCGCGCCGTGCGCACGTAGTCCTGACCGAGCGTCTCGAGCATGGTGGCGCGGGTGAGTCGGGCGATGATGGTCACCGACGCGGCGGCGAGCGTGACGGCGGGCAGCACGAGATGCGCGAGCAGGTCGCGAATCCCGCCGCCGCCATAGGGCGCGTACATGCCCGAGGCGGGGAGCCAGCCGAGCCACAGCGAGAAGATCACCATCAGCACGATGCCGAGCCAGAAGACCGGCATGCTCGCGCCGAAGAGCGAGGCGACGGCGGAGAGGCGGTCGAGGAGCGAATTGGCGTGCGTCGCCGAGGCGATGCCGAGCGCGATGCCGCCCACCGTGGACAGGAACAGCGCGCTGCCGGTGAGCAGCAGCGTCGCCTTGAAGCGCTCGAGCACCTCGCCCAGCACCGGCCGCTTCATCCAGAGCGAGCGCCCGAGGTCGCCCTGCGCCACCTGGGCGATCCACGTGAGGTACTGCACGTAGAGCGGACGGTCCAGGCCGAGCTGCGTGCGAAGGCGCTCCAGATCCTCCTTGTTCGCATTCGCGCCCAGCATCACCTCGGCGGGATCGCCGGGCGCCAGGTGCAGCACGAGGAAGACGATCACCGAGACCCCGAGCAGCACGGGCCCGAGGTGGAGCAGCCGGCGCGCCAGGAAGCGGCCCACGAAGCGTCGTGCCGCCGGCTCCGGGCCCTAGCGGAGGTTGATCGTCTCCACGCGAAGGTCGAAACTCGGATGGAGCTTGAAACCCTGCACGCGCTTCGAGGTCGCCGCGATCTGGATCTCGTGATCGACGAAGACCCACGGCGCGTCGTCGATCAGGATCCGCTGCGCCTCGCGATAGAGCGCCGCGCGCTTCGCCTGATCGGTGACGTGGCGCGCCTCGGTCAGCAGCGCGTCGAACTTCTCGTTCTTGTACATGGCCCGGTTCGGCCCGTTCGGCGTCCACTGGCTCGAGTGGAAGAGCGGGTACATCACCATGTCGGGGTCCTCGGAGCCCGCGGCCCAGGACAGCGCGAACAGCTCCTGCTCCTTGGTGCGGAGCTTGGCGATGTAGGCGCCCCACTCCATGGTCTGGAGCGCCACGTTCACACCCACGGCGCGCAAGTTCGATTGCATCACCACGGCCATCGCGACGGGTGACTGCATGCCCGAGCCCGACTCGGGCACCCACATCGTGGTCGAGAACCCGTTCGCGTAGCCAGCCTCGGCAAGCAGCTTCTTGGCGCGCGCGGGATCGTAGGGGTAGGCGGGAAGATTCGGATCGGCGCCCCAGGTGCCCGGCAGCACTGGCCCGCGCGAGACCGCGCCGGTCCCCTTCAGCACGTCCCTCACGATGGCGTCCTTGTTCACCGCGTAGTTCAGCGCCTGGCGCACCCGCTTGTCGTCGAGCGGCTTCTTCTGGTTGTTGATGCCGAGGTACCAGACGTGCGCGCCGACCTGCTTCAAGAGATTCGCCTTCGGGCTGTTCTCGAGCTGGGCCACGAAGTCGGGCGGGACGCCGACGATCAGGTCGAGGGTGCCCGTGAGCAGCTCGGTGAGGCGCGCCTGGTCCTCCACGATCGGGCGGTACACGACACGGTCGAACTTCACCGCGCCGCGCCAGTGCTCGGGGAACTTCTCCAGCACGACCTGCTGCCCGCGCGTCCAGGAGCCATACCGGAAGGGCCCGGTGCCGACCGGGGCCGAGGCGAAGTCGACCCCGGCCTTCATCATCGCGGTGGGGCTCACCACCGACGCCGCGGCCGCCGCCATCACCACGAGGAACGAGGCGCGGGGCTCCTTCAGGACGAAGCGCACGGTGGCGTCGTCCACGACGTCGATCGACTTCACGTTGCCGAAGAAGTAGTTGGCGAACGGGTATTTCCCGAGCTTGCCCGCGGGATGCTCCGGGTTGATCTGACGCTCGATGGAGAACTTGACGGCGGCGGCGTTGAACGGGGTGCCGTCGTGGAACTTGACGCCTTTCCGCAGCTTGAACGTGTACTGAAGGCCGTCCGGCGAGATCGTCCAGGACTCGGCGAGCCCGGGGACGATCGTGGTGGTCTCCTCCGCGAACGTCACCAGCGGCTCGACGATGCGCCGGCCCACGCGGTTCGAGTTGAAATCCGTCACCTGCGCCGGGTCGAGGTTCACCGGCTCCGCGACGAGGCCGACCACGAGCGTGCCCGCGGGCTGGGCGGCGGCGGGGGCTCCGAACGCGAGCGCGAGCGGCAAGAGGAGAGCCACGATGACGAGCCGTCCGGTCTTCATTGCACCCTCCCGTTTTCGAGTAGGAGTCGGGGCGCCTTCCGCGAGAGCGTACACCATGGGGTATCTACGACCAAGGTCCAGCTTGACAGCGACGTGGCGCCAGCCCATTCTCTCCGCGGTCGCGACGCCTGGATCTCACCGGAACGCCGCGTTCCGGTCCTGACACCGGCTGGCCGCGACGGCTGGCCGCATTGCAGCGTCCACGAGCACCGAGAAGGAGCGTTCAGTGAGAGCCAGAGTCGTCATCGGGACGCTCGCGTTGCTGTGCGCGCCGGTGTGTGTCGTGCCGGCGGAAGCCGTCATCATCAACGGAGTAGACTACGTGCTGTTCGGCAAGACCGCCGTCAAGATGGAAGACGGCGGGTTCATGAGCATCTTCGGCAACGTCGGCGTCAATGACGTGGGCGGCCTGCTGCGCGTCGGCGCCCACAGTACGATTGGCGGGACGGGCACCGCCGACACGATGTTCTTCGGTACCAATTCGTCTGTTGCCACCTGCGAATTCAACACGTCCACCGGAGGCAACGCGAGCGCCGCGTGCGGCACACAGAACGCGACTCCAGCGCTGCCGCTGGCGGTGTGGCCACCACTTCCGGTGCCGCTGGCGGTGACGCCCTGCCTGCCGAACCTGACGGTTGCTCCGGGAACGACCGTGGCCCTGGCGCCGGGATGTCGCCAGGATGTCCGGGTCCGCGACGGCGCCACGCTCATCCTCGACTTCGGTCTCTACGAGTTCAGGAGCCTGCGCGTTGAAACCGGAGCGACGCTGAGCGGCAGCGGATCGACGGTGAACCTGACGGGCCAATTCCTCACCGAGCCGTCGGCGGCGATCAGCGACGTCACGGTGACGAGCGTGGCCCAGGGGACGTTCGAGGCCATCAGCATCGGAAACAGCAGCACGGTGAACAATTCGCTCCTCTACGCCCCGAACGCGAGGATGCATCTTCATCAGGGCGGCGCGTACGTCAACTCCTCCTTCGTCGCCGTCCTCATCACCGTCGAGCCCATCGTGGTGAACGTCCTTCCCCCCGACGCCTGTGTGTGCATCGGCGGACTCAAGAAGTCCGGCGCCACCATTCAGCTGTCGAACGGGTGCAGCCTGAACGCGACGAACCTCATCTTCCTGAGCCAGACCTGCGCGACCGTCTGCCCCGGCCCCAACTGTGTTCCGGCAACCGTGCAGGCCGGCGCCACGCCCACCGATGCGACGTTGAACATCCCGGTCGGGCTCCCGGCTGGGAACTATCACGTGATCGCCGTCGGCTTCGGCGGAGACTTCTGCACGAAGGACACGGTCTCGCTGCCCTGAGAACGCGCATCGCTGGCCGGCGACCTGCGCGATCGGTCGAGCGCCACGAGAAGCCCGGTCCGCGGGCGCCTTGCGGCATGATGCGCGGGCTTCCGCGGCCCACGCGAGCCCTCCCGGCAAGCTAAACGCGGCGACCCATCCAGGCGCGCCGGCCGAGGAGAACGACGGCCGCGACGAAGACGGCGGCCAACGCCGCCACCGACACGCCGAGCCACGACGTCCGGCCCGCCCACGCGCCCAGGATCGAATCGGCTCCCAGCACCAGCACGACGTTCATCGGGACCATCCCGACCTCCGACCACAGGAGGTATCGCCCGAACGAGATAGAGGTGAGCCCGAAGCCGTAGTTGTTCAGGGCGAACGGCAGCGGGACGACCCGGACGAACGGGATGATGATCCAGGCGTGCTCGTCGAGCAGCCGATTGAGGCGCGCGAAGCGCTGGTTGCCGGCGAGACGCTGCTCGAACAGCGTGCGGGCCAGGTGCCGGGCGATCAGGAAGGCGGCGGCCGCCGACAGGCTGCTGGCCGCGATCATGATGGCCACCGCGAACGGGGCGCCGAACAGGACGGGCGCGATGAGGGTGAACGGCAGACCCGGACCCGCCGCGAGCGTGACGACGACGTAGATCGTGATGAACAGCGCGGGGCCCCAGGGTCCAAAGTCGCCGACCCATTCCTGAACGTCGCGCAGACGCGATCCCAGGTCGAGCAGGCGAACCGCGACGAGGGCCGCCGGCACGAGGAGGCCGACGGCGACGACCCTCCACGGAAGCGCGCGCCGCCTTCCCGGAGAGGGCTTCAGCCGGGCGTCGATCGTCGGGTCCATGGGATCGTCGATCAGTCGTCGGATGGACATGACGCCCGACGTGCCTCCGTCGCGGGGCACTCGCGCGTCCGCCCATGATACCGGGGGCGCCGGGTTGCAGGGCGGTTGGAGGCCGTGCTACGTTCGGCGCTGCCTTGCAGGATCGCGCGCCGTCGATCACCGGATCTCCGATGTTGCCGGGTCGTCTCGAGCAATTCTCACCGCGGGCCATCGACGAAGATCGCGCGCAGCGGGAGCGTCGATGAGGATCCTCGCCCTCGTCGTGCGCCGCCTCGCATGGTTCGTGCCCACGCTGCTCGGCCTGCTCGCCGTCACGTTCGTCATCGCGCGCGTGATTCCCGCCGACCCGGTGGCGCTCATCGCGGGCGAGACCGCCACGCCGGCCCAGGTGGATGCGCTCAGGCGTCAACTGGGCTTCGACCGGCCGCTTCCCGTCCAGTTCGTCGACTACGTCCGGCGCCTCGTCGGTGGCGATCTTGGCACCAGCCTCTACACGACGCGCCCGATCGTCGACGACCTCGCGAACCGGCTGCCGGCGACGATCGAGCTCACGCTCGTGGCGATGGCGGCGTCGGTCATCGTCGGCATTCCGCTCGGCGTCGTCTCGGCGCTCTGGCGCAACTCGGCGGTCGACCACGCGCTGCGGGTGATCACGGTCTCCGGCCTCGCCATCGCGAGCTTCTGGCTCGGCATCATGCTGCAGCTCCTGTTCGCCATGCGGCTTGGATGGACGCCCCTCAACGGTCGCCTCGCGGGCTTCCCGCCGCGTGGCGTGACCGGCCTCTACCTGGTGGACGCCGTCCTCACGTGGGACTGGGCGACGTTCGGGGCGGCGCTCGCGCACATCGCGCTTCCGGCCGCGACGCTCGCGTTCCCCGCGCTCGCCACGCTGGTGCGGTTCACGCGCGCGGGGGTGCTCGAGGTGATGCAGTCGAACTTCGTCCTCTACGAGCGGGCGATGGGGCTGCCGCGCTCGGTGATCGTCTGGAAGTACATCCTGCGCAGCGCGCTCACGTCCACGCTGACGCAGATCGGGCTCCTGTTCGGCATCCTGCTGGCCGGCGCCGTCGTCACCGAGGCCGTCTTCGACTGGCCGGGCATCGGCACGTACGCGGTGAACTCGATCATCCGCTCGGACTACAACGCCGTGATGGGCTTCACGGTGTGGGCCGGCACCATCTTCCTCGTGGTCAACCTGCTGGTCGACATCGCGCACAGCGTGGTCGATCCCCGCGAGCGCGTGTCGTGACGAGCGCGCTCTACCTGCTCGCCCGGCTCGGGCGCGACCGGTCGGCGCTGATCGGGCTCGCCCTGATCCTGGTCGTGATCGTCGCGGCTGTCCTCGCCCCGGTGCTCGCGAGCCACCCCGGCGACGTCTTCGAGATTCACCCCGCGAAGCGCCTGCAGCCGCCGGGGGGCGAGCACCTCCTCGGGACCGACCGGATGGGCAGCGACATCTACAGCCGGCTCCTCTTCGGCGCGCGGATCACGATCGTGATCGGGATCATCGCGGTGGGCGCCTCGGTCGTGATCGGCGTGCCGGTCGGGCTCGTCGCGGGCTACTACCACACGTGGGTCAGCGATCTGCTGATGCGGGTCTCGGACATCTTCCTCGCCGTGCCCCAGGTCGTGCTCGCCATCGCGATCGCCCAGACGCTCGGCCCGTCGCTCCCCAACGTGATCCTCGCGCTGTCGGTGACGTACTGGCCCTGGTTCGCGCGGCTGGTCTACGCGGAGACGCGTTCGCTCGGCAAGGAGGTCTTCATCGAGTCGACGGCCGCGCTCGGCGCGTCGCCGTTCCGCGTGATCGCGCTCCACGTGCTGCCCAACGTCGCCTCGCCGATCATCGTGCGCGCGTCCATCGGCATGGGCTTCACGATCCTGACCGCGGCGGCGCTGGGCTTTCTCGGCCTGGGGCCGCCGCCGCCCACGCCGGAATGGGGGCGGACCATCGCGGAGTCGCGCGAGTTCCTGCCCGACGCGTGGTGGTACGCGCTCGCGCCCGGGCTCGCCATCTTCCTGACCGTGATGGGCTTCAATCTCCTCGGAGACGGGCTGCGCGACATCCTGGATCCTCGGATCCGCCGCGCCGCCGCGGCGAGCGCGCCGGACGCCGATGCCTGATCTCCTGTCCGTGACCGACCTGAGCGTCGAGTTCGCCACCGATCGCGGGGTGGCCCGCGTGCTGGACCGCATCAGCCTGTCGGTAGCGGCGGGCGAGGTGGTCGGGCTCGTGGGCGAGAGCGGGTGCGGAAAGACCACCCTCGGCCGGACCATCCTGGGGATCCTGCCCGGCAGCGCACGGATCCGGAGCGGCGCCGTGCGCTTCAAGGGCCGCGATCTGCTCGAGCTGGATCCCGTCGCCGTCAACGACGAGGTCCGCGGCCGCGCCATCACGTTCATCCCGCAGGACCCCTGGAGCTCGCTGAGCCCGCTGTTCACGGTCGGGACGCAGATCATGGAGCTGATGAAGTGGAAGTCGCCGCGCCGAGATGAACGCTGGTCGCGGGAACGATGGCCCGCGCTCGTGCGGAGGTATGCGCGCGACCGTCGCCGCGCCGACCTCGACGCCGTGCTCGACGTGCTGCGCGCGGTCCAGATGCCCGAGCCGGAGCGGGCGCTCCGGCGGCTGCCGCACGAGTTCTCGGGCGGCCAGCGACAGCGGCTCATGATCGCGATGGCGCTCCTGCCGAGCCCGGACCTGATCATCGCCGACGAGCCCACGACGGCGCTCGACGTGACCATCCAGGCGCAGATCCTCCGCCTGCTGCGCGATCTCGTGAAGGGGCGCCGCGTCTCCGTGCTGTTCACGACCCACGACCTCGCGACGGCCTACGAGATCTGCGACCGCGTGGTCGTCATGTACGCGGGACAGGAGATGGAATCGGCGCCCACCGACGCGTTCTTCGGCGGCCCGGCACACCCCTACACGCGGAAGCTGCTCGAGAGCCTGCCGAGCCCGGACGGCGACATCCGCGACATCCCCGGCGAGGTGCCGAGCCTGATCGAGCCGCCGCCCGGCTGCCGCTTCCACCCTCGCTGCGACTACGCGACGGCCGAGTGCGGCGCCGGTCGCCCGGAAGCGCGCGCGCTCGGCGGCGAGCATCGCGTGCGCTGCTATCACCCGGTGGGCGTGGCGTGAGCGGCGCGCCGCTGCTCGAGGTGGTCGATCTCGCGCGGCACTTCCCGATCAGGAACGCCGTGGGTCGGCGCACGGGCTGGCTCAGGGCGGTGGATGGCGTGTCGCTCGTGGTGTGGCCGCGCGAGACGCTCGGCCTCGTCGGCGAGAGCGGCTGCGGCAAGTCGACGCTCGGCAAGACCGTGATGGGGATTTACCCGCCGACGGCCGGCGAGATCCGGTTCGGCGGCCGGGAGATCGGCCGGCTGCCCCGGCGCGAGCGCCGGAGCGTCGCGCGCGATCTCCAATACGTCTACCAGGATCCGGGCGCCTCGCTCGATCCGCGCTGGAAGATCGGGCGGTCGCTGCACGAGCCGCTCCAGATCCACACGACGCTCTCCCGGTCGGAGCGACAAGCCGAGGTCGAGGCCATTCTCAGGATGGTCGGTCTACCCGACGCACACCTCGATCTCTATCCGCACGAGTTGTCGGGCGGGCAGCAGCGGCGCGTCGGGCTCGCCCGCATCCTCATGCTGCGGCCCGAGCTCGTGATCCTCGACGAGCCCACCTCGGGCCTCGACGTGTCCGTGCAGGCGAGCGTGCTCAAGCTCTTCCGCCGGCTGCAGGAGACGTTTGCGCTGACGTATCTGTTCATCTCGCACGACCTCGCCGTCGTGCGCGCGATGTGCCGCCGGGTCGCCGTGATGTACCTCGGCAAGATCGTGGAGGTGGCCGATGCCGCGGCACTGTTCGAGGACCCGCGCCATCCCTACACCAGGATTCTCCTCGCCGCGGTGCCGAGGATCGGCGGGCCCCGCGTGACCGCCGACGTCGCGCTCGACGGCGAGCCGCCGAATCCGCGCGACGTCCCGACCGGCTGCCGATTCCGCACGCGCTGTCCGCTGGCCGAGGCGCGGTGCGCCGCGGAGGAACCCGCGCTCCGCGCCGCCGCAGGACGCCTCGTCGCCTGCCACTTCGCCTGAGCCGCGCGCAGTCGGCCTCGTGTCCTCCGAGCGATCGACGGCGCGATCGTCGACGCGGCGCACACCCGAGCCCTGGGCAGGAATTACCGGGTAAGGCTCGACCGTGATCCGCGCGCGTTTCGGGCAGAGGCCTCGAGGCGAGGTCGTTCTCCCGGGACCGCGTCTTTCTTTCCTGGCACAGGACTTGCGAAAAATGTGAGGGTCTGCACAGGATCTGGACGATGCGCTATCGCGTGCTCGCGTGCGACTACGACGGGACGTTGGTTCCTGACGGCCGGCTGGACGCGCCGACGATGGCGGCGTTGCGGGATGTGCGCGCGAGCGGGAGGCGCGTGGTCCTGGTCACGGGCCGCGAGCTCCCCGATCTCCTACGCCTCGTGTCCGAGCCCGAGCTGTTCGATCGCATCGTGGCCGAGAACGGCGCGCTCCTCTACCGGCCCGACTCGCGCGAGGAGCGTGTGCTCGGCGACGCCCCGCCTGGTGAATTCGTCAGCGAGCTCGTCCGGCGAGGCATCGGGCCCCTCTCCGTCGGGCGCGCCATCGTGGCGACCAGCAGACCGAACGAGCAGGCCGTGCGCGACGTCATCCGCGATCTGGGAGTCGACCGCCAGGTCATTCTCAACAAGGACGCCGTCATGATCCTGCCGGCGGGAGTCGACAAGGCGACCGGTCTCGACGCCGCTCTCGCCGAGCTCGACCTCTCCGCGAGGCAGTGCGTCGCCGTCGGCGACGCCGAGAACGACGAGGTGTTCCTCTGTCACGCCGGCCGCGCGGTGGCGGTGGCCAACGCCCTGCCGGAACTCAAGATGATCGCCGACCTGGTGACCGACGGCGAGTACGGCAGCGGCGTGCGGGAGCTGGTCAGCCGGCTGATCGCGTCCGACATGGCCGGCGTGGCCCAGCGGCGACGCCGTCAGGCCATGCGGCTCAAGGCTCGCGACAATGGCCACCTCGCGGGACCGCGATGAGGCTCCGCCTCACGGGGACGCGTCTCTGATGGCGAGCCCGCGTCAGCGGAACTTCGGGATGACCTTCTCGGCGAAGCGCCGGATCGAGGCGCGCGCCAGGTCGCTCGGCAGACCGCCGAAGTTGGTCCAGCAGAGCAACGAGGTGACGCCGAGATCCTCTTGCAGGGCGTGGATTCGCTCGATGACACGGCCGGGATCGCCGAACAGGAGCACGTCGCGGTACAGCTGATCGAACGTCACCGTCTCCAGGTGACGCCGTGCCCGCGCGTAGAACCCGTAGTCGGGGGGGACGGGTTCGCCCGGCTTCGGCGCGATCTTCTCGGCGATCGTGCGGAAGTACCACATGACGCTCTGCTCGGCGTCGCGCCGGGCCCCCGGATCGGTCTCGCCCACGTACGTGAAGTGCAGCGCGGGCACCTCGAGGTCGGCGGCGTCGTGGCCGGACTCGAGCCAGACCTGGCGGTAGGCGCGATAGCTCTGCGCCATCAGCGCGGCGGGCGTGATGGACGGCGCGGAGAGAAACTTGAGCCCGCGCCGCGCGAGCAGCTCGAAGCTCTCGGGGCTCACCGCCGCGCCCCAGAGCGGCGGATGCGGCTTCTGCACGGGCTTGGGCATCACGCGCACTCCGCGGACCTGATAGAACTTGCCCTCGAAGTTCACCTCGTCCTCGGTCCAGGCCTGGCGGATGATCTCGAGCGATTCGTCGAAGCGCTCCCGGCTCTCGATCATCGGGAGACCGAAGCCCGCGAACTCGCTCGGCTGGTAGCCGCGTCCCACGCCGAAATCGAGCCGTCCGTCGGACAGCACGTCGACCATGGCGAAGCTCTCGGCCGTCCGGATCGGATGGTTGAACGGCAGGATGCTGACCGCGGTGCCGATCCGCATGCGCTTGACCCGCTGGGCCAGCGCGGCCGCCAGCACCGCGACGTCCGGCGCCGTGCCGTACTCCGAGAAATGGTGCTCGGCGAGCCACACCGAGTCGAAGCCGAGGGCGTCGGCGTAGAAGGCCTGGTCGAGGGCATCGGCATAGGCCGCTCGCTGGGACTGCCACGGCGGCTGTTCGCAGAGGAAGAAGATGCCGAACTTCATCGCGCGCTCCTGAGACCGGAGAGGGCCAGCGCCGAGAACTGCGCAGCGATCTCGGTGGGCCCCAGTCGGCCCTTCGGGTCGTACCACTTGTAGAGCCAGTTCAGCATGCCGAGCAGCCCGTACACGACCACGGTCGGATCGAGATCGGCCCGGAACTCGCCGGACTTCATGCCGCCCTGGACGATGTCGCCCCACAGCCGCTCGTAGTCTCGCGGGCCGAGCCCGGCCGAGGCCCGGAACCGGCGCCGCACGTCCTCGGTCTCGCGGAGGTACACGAAGAGATGCGGGTAGTGATCGTGAAACGCCTGGACGTGTGCCGCCGCGGCGCGCTCGAGCTTCGCGGCGGCGGGACCCGGCATCGCCGCGATCTCGGCCACGGTCCGGTGCAGTCGGGTGATGGGCTCCTTGACGATGCGGTAGAGGATCGCTTCCTTGCTTTCGAAGTGGTGATAGAGGCTGCCCTTGAGGATGCCCACCGCATCGGCGATGTCCTGCACCGACGTCGCGTGGTACCCGCGCGTGCTGAACAGGCGCGCGGCCGCGTCCAGGATCACGTCCTGCCGCCCGCCCCGCCGGTCCTCGCTCTTGAGGAGCACGCCGTCCTCTTCCCGCCGCTCCGGGTCGGGACAGGACGTCCCCTCCCGGGCGACTTGACCAATCGTTTGGTAGGGGGAATTGTCCCGGCGCTCCGACGGTCTTGTCAAGGGCCTCCCAGGCAGCAGCGGCCCGCCGCTAAGACCAAGGTATGAACCGGAGGATCGCACGTGTGACGCGCAGCGGCACCCCTCCGACCGTCAGGGTCGCCCGTGGGGGCCGTCTCCGGAACCGGCGGGTTCGGCGAGAGGACGCACCACGCGGAACTTGCCGTTCGGTTCGGGCTCGACATCGGGAACGACCCGGATCTCGACCCGGGTCTCCGGGCCGACCAGCTCACCGAGCGCGTTCCGCAGGCCGCCGAGCGCGGCCGGGTCCGGCGTCGCGCGAAGCGAGATCCTGAACTCGACCGCGTCGGGCGCCAGCTGCGTGAGCTGGTACTGTCGCACCCAGGGCATCCCGGCGTTCTGGATCGCGCGGTTGATCTCGACCGGATGGATGACACGCCCGTTGGCCAGCGTCACGACCTCCCACGTGCGTCCATCGACGGCGAGGAGCGTCGGCCACGGCGCTCCGCAGGGGCATGGCGTCGGGCCGAGCGTGGCGAGGTCGCCGAGGCGATACCGGATGAACGGCATCGCGAACGTATGCAGCGCGGTCACGATGACCTCGCCGCTCTCGCCTTCCACCGCGGGGCGACCGTCGCGGAGCACCTCGACCACGGCGTTGTGCTCCGCGACGTGCAACAGATCGCTCCGGGGACACTGCGAGGCGATCAACCCGATCTCGTGGGCGCCGTACCAGTTGCGGACCGTGGTTTCGAAGCCCGCCTCGATCTGCCCGCGCAGCGCCGGCGTCAGGATCTCGGAGCCGCAGATGGCGAGCCGCGGTCGGATGCCGGCCGATCCGTCGTCGGCGTACAGGCGCGCCGCGCGCGCCAGCATGCTCGGGTAGGCGAACAGCACGTCGGGGCGGAAGCGGCGCAGCTCGTCGAGGATCGCGGGGAGCCCGCGGCCGACGTCGAGCGAACGCCTCCGGAAGAGCCCAGCGGCGCGCACCAGGCGCTGGAGGCGATGCGGTCTTCGAGGATCCCCGGGCCGCGGGGCGACGGAGAGGCTCACCTGTCGATCCCCGGCCCGCACACCCAGGTCCAGGAACGCGCGCAGGCGAAGCGCCGAGCGCAGGCGCTCTTCGCCGCGCGTGCGGCGGAGGACGAGAGGACGGCCGGAGCTCCCGGCGGTTCGGAGCGCGAGGACCTGACCCGCGTCCACGTCCCGGGCGAGCAGCGCTCCTGCCTCGGCGGCCTGGACGTCGCTCCGGCTCGTCTCGGGAACGTGGATCAGATCGCGCGCGCTCTTGATCCGCCCGGGGCGAACGCCGTGGCGGTCGAACAGAGCCCGGTAGTAGGGCACGCGCTCGTGCGCCAGGCCCACCACCCGGCGAAGCTGCGCGTCCCGGAACGCGGCGATCTGATCGCGACTTGCCCGGCCGAGGCTCGCGAGCAAGCCGAGCGTGGCGAGTCGACCCCGCTCGTCCATCCCCGGCCGGGCTACGGCTGCACGCTGGTCAGCGCGAGGCTCGTGTGCCCTCGCCTACACCACGGCCGAGCGGCCGCCGTCGAAGTTGATGGCGGTCCCGGTGATGTAGGCGGCGCGGGCCGAGACGAGGAAGGCCACGAGATCGCCGAACTCCTCGGCCTCGGCGACGCGGCCGAGGGGGACGTTCTTGCCGGCCTCCCGATAGAAGGCCTCCATGTCGCCGCCCTTGGCGCGGCGCTCCCACTGCGCGCTCTTCACCAGCCCGATGCAGATCGTGTTGACGAGGATGTTGTGGGGCGCGTACTCGTTGGCCAGCGACTTGGTGAGGTTGATGCCGGCGGCGCGCGTGACGCTGGTGGGGAGGCCGCGAGCCGCCGGGGCCTTGCCGCCCAGATTGGTGATGTTGATGATGCGCCCGCCGCCGCGCCGCTTCATGTGCGGGATCGCGAGCCGGCAGCAGCGGATGGCGCCCATCACCTTCAGTTCGATGTCCGCTTGCCAGGCTTCGTCGCTCACGCTCTCGAAGCCCGCCGCCGCCGACGTGCCGGCGTTGTTCACGAGGATGTCGAGGCCGCCGAACTGCGCGACAGTGGCCGCGACGAGCGCCTCGCAGTCGGCTGCGCGACTGATGTCCGCGACCTGCGCCAGCACCTGACCGCCCGTGGCCTTGCGGATGGCGTCCGCGGCGGCCTCGAGATGCTCCTTGCGCCGCCCGCAGATGGCCACGCGGGCACCCTCACCCACGAGGCGTTGCGCGGCCGCCTTCCCCATGCCATCGCTCCCGCCCGTGATGATCGCGACCTTTCCCTGAAGCTCGAGATCGAACATGGTGTCCTCCGTTCCGGATCTGGTGTGTGGGGTGTGACGGCGTGACCACCATAGCCAGCGCGTGGCATGTCGTCAAGGCAGCGCGGAGCGTCAAAGCGAGCGTCGGCGCCAGATCAGCGGGGCGCGACCGCGTCCAGGAACGGGCGCAGTTCCGCGAGGAGGCCGGCCGGGTTGTCGCCCTGCACGGTGTGACCGGCGCCCTCGATCTTGACCCAGCGGCCCTGTCCGAGTCGCCGGGCCAGGCGATCGGCGTCCTCGTCGTGGAAGACGTCGCTCTGGGCGCCGCGCACGACCAGGGTCGGGCAATCGACACCGTCGACGGCGGCCCACAGCATGTCGCGACGGCGCGCGTACGCCGCGGGATCCATCGCGCGCCCCCGGTGGCGCTGATCGTACTTCCACATGAAGCGCCCGTCGGGCATGCGGCGGAGGTTGTGGAGCAGGCTGCGCCGGAGCAGCTCGCGATTGCGTCGCGGGTTGAAGGCGAGCGCCCGCTCGACGAACTGGTCGACCGAATCGAGCGGGGCGGCCTCCGAGGTGAACGCGGCGATCTTTCGCACGCCGTCGGCACGCACCTCCGGGCCGACGTCGACGAGGACGAGCCCGGCCAGGCGGGCGGGGTGCCGTCCCGCCCACGCGAGCGCGTTGACGCCGCCGAGCGACATCCCGACCAGGACGAAGCGCTCGAGCCCGAGCGTATCGACGAAGGCATCGAGGTCGCCCACGTGGCTCTCGGTCGCGTAGTCCATCTGCGGGGACCACTCGCTCTCGCCGTGGCCGCGCTGGTCGAGCGCGACGCAGAAGCGCTCGCGGCGAAGGCTCAGACACACGAGGTCCCACGTGTGCGCGTTGAGCCCGCCGCCGTGGAGGAACACGACGGGCGGCAGGCCGTGTGTGCCCCAGTCGAGATAGTGAAAGCGCATGCGTCCGAGCAGGACGTGGCGCTCGTCGGGCAGGATCAGCTCGGGCAGCGTGATCCCGGCGGTGGCGGCGGACAGCTCGAGGTGCGCGCGGAATTCCTCAGGGCTCAAACTCATGCGGGCGACGCTACTGCGCCAGCGTGCAGGTGTCAACACGACGTATAATCGACCGCGCATCCCGAGGGCGCGCGAGAGCGACGCGCGCCGAGAATGTCCGGGCACCAGGAGAACGCCATGACCAGCCATGAGATCCGTCTCAAGCGCTTTCCCACCGGCGTCCCGTCCGACGCCGACTTCGAGATGGCGACCGTCACGCTGCCCGCGCCGGCGGACGGCGAGGTGCTCGTGAAGAACCTGTGGATGTCGGTCGACCCGTACATGCGCGGGCGCATGACGGGGCAGAACACGTACGTGCAAGGCTTCACGCTTGGACGCGCGCTCGAGGGCGGCGCCGTGGGGCGCGTCGCCGGGTCGCGCCATCCGCAGCTCAAGGTCGGCGATCACGTGCTGAATCAGCTCGGCTGGCGCGAGGCGTTCATCTCGAACGGCCGGGGGCTCCAGGTGGTGGATGCGAGCGCGGTGCCGGTCCAGGCCTATCTCGGCGTGCTCGGCATGCCGGGCATGTCCGCGTACGTGGGGCTCCTGCGCTGCGGCGAGCCGAAGGCGGGTGACACGGTCTTCGTGTCCGGCGCGGCCGGCGCCGTCGGCTCGGCCGCGTGCCAGATCGCGAAGATCAAGGGCTGCCGGGTCGTCGCGAGCGCGGGCGGCGCTGACAAGGTGGCCTGGCTCCGCGACGCCGCGAAGGTCGACGGCGCGTTCAGCTATCGCGACTACAAGGATGCGGCGGGGCTCGCCGACGCGATCCGGCAGCACGCGCCCGACGGCATCGACGTGTACTTCGACAACGTCGGCGGCGATCATCTGGAGGCGGCCCTTCAGACCATGAAGGACTTCGGGCGCATCGTGCTGTGCGGGTCGATCTCGCGCTACAACGACACGACGCCCCCGGCTGGCCCGCCGTCGCTCTTCGCCGCGACACGAAAGCGCCTCACGCTCAAAGGCTTCATCGTGTCGGACCATCGCGACGCGCAACCCGAGTTCCTGCGCGAGATGAGCGGGTGGGTGCGCGACAAGAAGGTCGTCTGGCAGGAGACCGTGGTCGATGGCCTCGAGAATGCCCCGCGCGCGTTCGCGGGCCTCTTCACGGGCGCCAATACCGGCAAGATGCTCGTGCGCATCGCGCCCGACGCCGCGCGCGCCTGACGGTTCTCGGAGTCACCGTCCTTGCGCTCGCTCCCGCTCGACGGCATCAGCGTCATCGAGTTCGGACAGAACCTGGCCGGGCCCTTCGCGGCGGAGATCCTCGCCCACATGGGCGCCGACGTCGTGAAGGTCGAGCGGCCGGGTCCGGGCGACGACGCGCGCGGCTGGGGCCCGCCGTTCGGCCACGGCACCTCGGCGGCGTTTCACGCGATGAACCTGAACAAGCGGAGCATCGCAGTCGATCTGAAGGACCGCGCCCAGGTCGCGAGGCTCCGGCGGCTGATCGGCGAGGCCGACGTGCTCGTGCAGAACATGCGGCCCGGCGCGATGGAGGAGCTGGGGCTCGGCGCCGAGTCGTTGCGCGCGGAGTTCCCGCGACTCGTCTATTGCTCCTTGTGGGCGCTCGGACGCACGGGGCCGCGGCGACTCCAGCCCGGGTACGAGCCCATGGTGCAGGCGTTCTCGAGCCTCATGTGGTTGTCCGGGGACGAGGGCGATCCGCCCACGCGCATGGGCACCTCCGTGCTCGACTTCGGCACCGGGATGTGGGCGGCGATGGGCGTGCTCGCCGCGCTCGAGCAGCGGCATCGCACCGGGCAGGGATGCGTGGTGGACACCTCGCTGTTCGAGACCGCGCTCGGCTGGCTCACGGGACACTTCGCGAGCTTTCGCCTCTCCGGAGAGTTGCCAACGCGCCATCCGACGGGGAGCCGGCGACTGGTGATCTTCCAGGGCTTCGAGACGCGGAACGGCCCCATCATCATCGCCGCCGGCAATGACCGGCTTTTCGCCAAGGTTGCCCAGGCGCTCGGCCATCCCGAGTGGGCGTCCGACCCGCGCTTCGCCACGAATCCGGAGCGCGTGCGCCACCGCGAGGTCCTCGTCCCGATGATCGAAACGATCATGCTGACGCGCACGAAGGGTGAGTGGATCGACCTGCTGGAACCGATCGGCGTGCCCTGCGCGCCCGTGAACACGCTCTACGAGATGCTGGCCGATCCGCAGACCGAGGCCATCGGCATGATCCAGAAGGCGCCCGAGCATGGGCTCGAGCTGATGGGGTTGCCGATCTCGTTCGACGGCGAGCGCCCTCCGCTGCGCCGCCGCGCCCCGACCGTGGGCGAGCACACCGCCGAGGTGCTCGGCGACGTCGCGCCATCCCGCATCGCCGGGCCCTCCAGATAGACGTCCCAGGAGACAGGAGCCCTCATGGACTTCGAGGTCACGTACACCGAGGAGCAGCAGCGGTTCCGCCAGGAAGTGCGCGGGTGGCTGGCCGAGCACGTGCCGCCCAGCATCACGCGGACACCCGTGTCGGACGAGGACAACTACCGGCGCTACCTCGAGCTGCGCGCGCTCGGGAGGAAGCTCGGCGCCAAGGGCTGGCTCTATCCGCGCGCGCCCGCCGCCTATGGCGGCGGCGGGCTCGATCTCGACCACGCGATCATCCTCGAAGAGGAGGTCGATCGACTCGACCTCTCGCTGCCGCCGTACTACGACAGCGGCGGACGGCTCGGCGCGCCGTCCATCCTCGTGTGGGGCACCGAGGAGCAGAAGCGCGCGTTCCTGCCGCCGATCTACAAGGGCGAGGTGCGCACGTGGCAGCTCCTCACCGAGCCCGGCGCCGGCTCCGATCTCGCCAGCGTGCGCATGACGGCCATCCGCGACGGCGACGAGTACGTCTTGAACGGCCAGAAGATCTTCGTGGGCAGCGACAACGGCGCCGACCGCATCTGGCTCATCGCGTGCACGGACCCGAACGGCCGCCGCCACGAGAACGTGTCGTGGTTCATGATCGACGCGAACCTGCCGGGCATCGAGGTCCAGCCCATGCGGCTCATGGGCACGGGCGGCGAGGGCGGAACCGACAGCGGCGTGAAGCAGACCGTGTTCTTCGAGGACGTGCGCGTGCCGGCGTTCTCGCTGGTCGGCGGTGAGAACAACGGCTGGAAGGTCGCGAGCACGCATCTCGAGCTGGAGCACGGAGCGGCCGGCCGCATCGGGCGCAACCGGCTGTGGGAGCGCCTGCTGCGCTACTGCCAGGAGACCAAGCGCGACGGCATCCCGCTCGCAGAGCATCCCGACGTGCGCGACATCCTCGCCGACGTGTACATCAAGGGCGAGGTGACGCGGCTCTTTGGCTTGCGGAACTTCTGGCTGATCTACAGCGGGCGCAAGCGCTCGTACGAGGGTCCGCAGCTCTCCTTCTATCGGAAGATGGCCGGCCTCTGGATGACCGGCGCGATTCTCGATGCCGTCGGCCCCGCGGCGCTCACGAGCGATCCCTCGTGGGGCTCGCCGGGCGGCTTCCTCGAGTTGCAACAGCGCAACGGCATCGTCGCGGTCCATCCCGGCGGCACCGCCGACATCCAGCGCGTGAGCATGGCCCGGCGCATCGGCATCGGGCGCTCGGCGGCCGAGGCCGCCGGCAAGGTGCAGTAGGCATGGACCTCGCGCTCACCGAGAGCCAGGAGATGCTGAAGGGCATCGCGCGGAACTTCATGGCGCGCGAGGCGCCCAAGGACACGATCGTCGAGATGGAGAACGACCCGTCCGGGCTCATCGTCGACGTGTGGCGCAAGGCCGCGGATCTCGGCTGGCTCGGCATGCTGATTCCGTCGGAGTACGGCGGCGGCGAGGCGAGCCTCGCCGACACCGCGGTGCTCTACGAGGAGATGGGTCGTGGCCCGCTGCCGGGGCCGTTCTGGAGCTCCGGGGTGCTCGGCGCGCTGGTGCTGCTCGAGGGCGCCACGCCCGAGCAGCGACGCGCGCTGCTGCCCGCCGTGGCCCACGGCGAGCGCATCCTGACGCTCGCCATCACCGATCCCGAGTCGTCGTGGGGCCCGCAGGGCGTCACGCTCCAGCCGCAGCGCCGGAACGGCAGCGCCGTCCTCACCGGGACCAAGGTGTTCGTGAGCGACGCGACGTCGGCCACGGACCTGATCGTGGCGGTGCGCACCGGTGATGGACCGTTGGACGTGAGCCTGCTCGTGGTCGACGCGCACGCGCCCGGCGTCTCGACGCGGCGTCTGCCTGGTTTCCTCTCGTGGCAGTGCGAGGTCGTCTTCGACGACGTGGAGGTGGCGGACGCGGCGCTGGTCGGCGGGCGGCCCAATCAAGGGTGGGCCGCGCTCGGCCGAGCGCTCCTCCGCGCGTGGCCGATCCTCTGCTCCTACATGGTCGGCGGCTGCCAGGCCGTCTATGAGATGTCGGTCTCGCACAGCCAGACGCGGGTGCAGTTCGGCGTGCCGATCGGCAAGTTCCAGCGTGTGCAGGACCACGTCATCCGCCTGGTGAACCACCTCGACGCCGCGCGCTGGACGACGGGCGAGGCGCTGTGGAAGCTCGACACGGGGCGCGCCGCCGAGGCGAGCGTCCATCTCGCCAAGGCGGTGGCGAGCGAGAGCTATCTCGAGGCGTGCAACGCCGCCCACGAGGTGCACGCCGG
>Ga0187894_10002819_pt1 | contig 20345 bp, 15 predicted proteins | sample GBC1701081metaG_FD_136650 | JGI IMG/M metagenome (GOLD analysis project Ga0187894, IMG submission 136650) | White microbial mat communities from a lava cave in the Kipuka Kanohina Cave System on the Island of Hawaii, USA - GBC170108-1 metaG ...
ATGTCGCGCAGGTACTCCGAGACGAGGTTCCCCTCGGGCACCGGGAGCAGCGAGTCGGGGCGCTTCCACGGGCGAGGCAGGGCGTCGATCGCCTTGCCGAGGCGGAGGAGCGAGCGCAGCCGGCCGTAGATCGACGGCGCCTCGAAGGGGCGGAATCGCGGGCGCACGAGCGGGCCGTAGCGCGTGGTCGCGGTCTCGGGGCCGAAGGCGACCTCGTGGACGCGCGCGTCCGTGTACGACGTGAACCCCTCGTCGAGCCACGACTCCTCGAACTCGTTCGAGCCGAGGAGCCCGTAGAAGAACTGGTGGCCGAACTCGTGGATCGTCACGCTCTCGAGCCCGGTCGCGTACTCGGGGGCGTGGCGGTCGCCGAAGATCGTGATCAGCGTCGGGTACTCCATGCCGCCCGCGCCGGCGCCGCCCGCCGGCGGGTCCATGATCGTGAGCGTCGCGTACGGGTACGCGCCGAACCACATCCCGTAGCACGCGAGCGACGCACCCGCCGCCTGGCGGATGCGGGGCACGAGGTCCTCGTGGTCCTCCTGATAGAGGATGCGCACATGCACCGTGTTCGCGGGCTTCACCTGCGACGCGTCGAGGCCGCGGTGCTCGGCCGTGCGCGCGAGCAGCTCGCGGAGCTTCAGGCCGAGCTTCGGGGAGTCGTCGCAGAAGGTGTCGAACGTCCACGCGAACTCCTTCACGCGGAAGCGCGGCGACGCGGTCCACGCGAAATCGTGGACGTCGTCCTGCTGGAAGGTCGTCGTGACCGTGCCATCGGGGTTCTTCGCCGGGTCGGACCCGCGCCCGGTCGCGCCGACCACGTACCCCTCGGGCACGGTGAGCGACACGAGGTACGTGCCGTAGTCGGCGAAGAACTCGGTGTTGCGGTGGAACTGGTGGGCGTTCCAGCGCGGCTCCCCGTTCGCGTCCTGCCCGAGCGCCGCGACCTTCGGGAACCACTGCGCGGCCATGAAGAAGAGGGACTGCGGGTCCTCGGGATCGCCGGACCAGCCGGTGCGGGCGAGGACGCGCGGGAGCCGGCTCGTGAACTCGACCTTCAGGGCGAGCGTCTCCTGGGGGGGCACGGGGGCCTCGAGCTTCAGCCGCGCGAGCGTGTCGTCCTTCTCGTTGCCGTCGTCGGGCCGGACGAAGGAAAGCGCGGCGCTGAACTCCTTGTCGCCGGCGCCGCGGAGCTTGTCGATCCGGACGAACCCCGGGTGCTCGTCGTCCCAGCGCGACCCCGCCTTCCCCTCCTCGCTCCCCTCCCGCATGAAGGTCGTGTCCTTGTCGCGGAACGCGTTCAGGTAGAGGTGGAAGTAGATCTCGTCCACGGGCTTGCCGGTCGCGTTCCGCCAGACGATGTCCATCTCGCCCCGGATCTCCTTGAGCGCGGGGTCGAGCCGCGCCCGGATGGTGTAGGAGAGAACCCGGTCCGAGCGCTCGGGGAGGTCGGCGCGGACGCGGCCCCGTTCGGCCGCGAGCGACGCGAAAAGCAGGACGGCGACAGTCGTCCTTCGCATACGGGGCGCATTGTCCGGACGGGAACGCTCTCCGGCAAGGTACGATCCCGCGGTGCACGCGATTCCCGGCCCCGTGATCGGCGTCGTCCACCTGCTCCCCCTGCCGGGAAGCCCCCGCTACGGCGGCAGCATGGGACAGGTGGTCGAGCGCGCGGTGCGCGACGCCCGGGCCTACGCGCGCGGCGGCGTGGACGGGCTCGTCGTCGAGAACTACGGGGACGCGCCCTTCCTCAAGGACGGGCTCCCGCCGGAGACGGTCGCGGGGCTCGCGTGCTGCGCGGCGGCGGTCGGGGAGGCCGCGGGGCTCCCCTTCGGCATCAACGCGCTCCGGAACGACGCGCGCGCGGCCCTCGGCGTCGCCGCGGCGGTCGGGGCCGGCTTCGTGCGCGTCAACGTCCACGCCGGCGTCTGCGCGACCGACCAGGGGCTCGTCGAGGGACGCGCGGCCGAGACGCTGCGCGTCCGGCGGCTGCTCGGCGCGGAGGTCGCGATCCTCGCCGACGTCCACGTGAAGCACGGGACGCCGCTCTTCCCGGGGAGCATCGCGGATGCGGCGCGCGACCTCGCCGAGCGGGCTCTCGCGGACGCGATCATCGTCTCGGGGAATTCGACGGGCGCGCCCACGGACCTCGCCGACCTGCGGGCGGTGCGGGCGGCGCTCCCTCGCGCCTTCGTCCTCGCCGGATCGGGCGTGCGGACGGAGACCGTGGCCGAGGTGCTCGGGATGGCCGACGCCGTGATCGTCGGGACCGCGCTGAAGCGCGGGGGAAGGACGGCGGCGCCGGTCGATCCGGCCCGCGTCCGCCGCTTCACCCGAGCAGCCAGGGGACGAGCTCGGGGCCGAGCGCGCTGACGAGCCGGTCGGGCCGCGCGGAGGCGAGCGCGGGCGCCTCCTCGAACCCCCACGCCACGGCGAGCGAGCGCGCGCCGATGTGCCGCGCGCCGAGGACGTCCGCCACCGTGTCGCCGACGACCACGAGCGGCGCTTCGCCGCAGCGCCGCCGCGCCGTGGCCGCGATCTCCGTCCGCTCGACGCCGTCCTCGGCGAACCCCGAGATCCCGAGGTCGAACCGGTCGAGGATCCCCACGGCGTGGAGCTTGACCTCGGCGCCCTCCCGCAGGTTTCCGGTCAGGAGGCCGAGCCTCGCGCCGCGCGCGCGCAGATCGTCGAGGAGCGGCACCACGCCTTCGAGGGGCGCGAGGTCCCGCCGCTCCGCCGCCGCCGCGCGCAGGTTCTGCACGTAGCGCGACCACATCGCCGCGCGGTCGCGGCCGGGCCCCACGCGCGCGGCCACGCCGCTGTCCGTCGCGCCGGCGAAGGAGATGCCGTCGAGCGCGCCCCGAAGCCCCCACACTTCCTCCATCGCGAGCGCCATCGAGCGCCGCCCGAGGCCGTGGAAGCGCACGAGGGTCCCGTCGATGTCAAACAGGATCGTCGGACCGCTCACGGGGAGAGTCGAGCCAAGGAGAACAGTCTGAGAATAGGGTAATGGTATGGAGTGAAGGTGTCGTTTTACGACCCTCGGGTGAGGGGCAACCCTGGCTCGACGGAAGTTCTCTTCCTCGTGAAGAGCACTGTCCTTCTAGGAGATCGGCAAGTTACACCGCGGCGTCGCGGGGGATCCGGTCGGCCATCATCCGCTCCGACCGCCCGCCGCCGAGCCGCGCCACGAGCAGCAGGGTCGCGTCGTCGCGGCGGCCCGCCACGCCGTCCCAGAGATCGTCGCGAAGCCGCTTGAGCGCGCCATGCGGGCCCGCGATCACGGCGCCCGCGGCGGCCGCGAGGAACCGGCTCTCGACCGCCTGCTCGACGCTCTCCGACGCGCCGTCGGTGTAGAGCAGCAGCGAGTCGCCGGGCGCGACGTCGATCGTCGTCTCCATGAGCGACTGCGCGAAGCCGTCGCCGCCGACGAGGCCGAGGGCGAGGCCGCGCGCCGCCACTTGCGTCGTCCGCCGCTCGCCCGGGTTCAGGAGGAGCACGGGGTGGTGGCCCGCACCGCCGAGGGTCAGACGGTGCGTCTCGGTGTCGAGCAGCGCGGCGAGCGCGGTCACGAAGACCCCCTTGCCGAGCGTCCCCGCGAAGCCGTCGTTCACGCGTCGCAGGAGGTCGGCGGGGCCGGAGGCGATCTCCGCGTTCTCGCGGAAGTGCGTCTGGACCATCGCCATCACCATGGCGCCCGCGGGACCCTTTCCGGAAACGTCGCCGAGGGTGAGAAGGAGGCGGCCGTCGCCGTACGCGTGGAAATCGTAGAAGTCGCCCGAGAGCGCGCCGCACGGCTCGTACTCGACCTCGATGTGGTAGCCGTGGATGAAGGGGATCTCGCGCGGGAGCAGCGCGCTCTGGATCTCCCGGCTGGCGCGGAGCTCGCGGTCCTCGAACGGGATGGGCATCCGGTGCCCCGAGGCGGGAGGGGGTGCGGGGGCCATGGGGGCCTCGGCGCGCGCGCGCGCCGACTCGAGCTGCGCCTTCGCGACCTTGGCCTGTCGTGCCTGCTCCTCGCCGCGCGCGACCACGCGGCCCGCGAGCCACGCGATCGCGACGCCCGCCGCGGCCGCGACGACGCAGCCCTCCGCCGCGTCGAGACCCGCGTAGAGGAGCGCACCGAAGACGGCCGCGGTGTAGAGCGCGACCGATGTGCCCGCGGCGAACGCCTGCCGGCCTCCCCTGCGCACCCGGCTCTCGCTGATCCGGGTCACCGGTCTCACCGCGCCGTCTCCGGCGGGAGCGTGAGGGCCTCGGCCCCCGAGTCCTCGATCACGAGTTCGCGGAAGCGGGCGTGGACGGGCGAGTCGCGCCGGGGGAGCGCGCCGTGCCGCACCGCGGGCGGGAGCGGCGGCAGCTCCGCGAGGACGCGGTCGATCGTCTCCGGGTCGGCGACGACGGGAAGGACGTCGCGCGAAAGGGCGGCCCGCACGGCCTCGGCCGCGGTCGCCGCCTTCGACGGGTCCACGGCGAGGATGCAGAGATCCTCGAAGAGCTCGACGGGCACGCAGCGCTCGCGGCGCAGGAGATCGGGGTCGAGCAGTCGCGCGGCCCGCGGCGTCATCCGGAGGAAGGACGGGTCGAGCCGGAGGCTCCCGCCGAGCTCGCGGTAGGCGCGGGCGATGTCCTCGATGGTCGGCAGCGCCTGCGCGAGGAGCGTCCGGATGAGCGCGGTCCCGGAGCGACCCTCGCGGTCGGCGGCGCGCTGGAGCCGTTCGCGGGTGACGGCGCCCCCGAGCACGGCCGCGAGCGCTCCGACCGGGCCCTTGGCCTTTCCCGTCACGAGACGAACACTCCCGAGCCCGCGTATGCGAAGGCGAACTCGGTCACGTTCAGGTGCTCCTCGACCGTCGCGTAGCGGAAGTCGAGGAAGAGGCGCGCCTGCGTGGCGAAGACGCGGACGGACTCCGCGGCGAGCGCCTTGCCGCGATCCACGATCCGGAGATGGAGCCGCTGCGGGCCGGCCAGCGCGAGGATGTGGAGCGGGCCCTTCCGGCCCCCCTCGAAGGCGTTCTCCGCGACCAGGTGGCAGACGTGCGCCGCCTCCCGCGCGAACCGCCGCATGCGCGCATGCGCGACGCGCCGCTCGACGAGGATCCCCTCGACGAGCCCGGCGAACGCCGCGAGGGTGCGCGGCGTCACGTCGAAGGTCAGGTGCACGGCCTCCGCGTCGGCGCGCGACCAGTCGAACGCGACGCCGCCCTCGCGCGTGGTCGCGAAGGGCGCGCCGCACGCGGGGCAGGCCCAACGCCCCTCGCCGCCGATCCGCAGCCGCGTGTCGCAGAAGGCGCAGACGACGGTACGCTTGTCGGTCGAGAGGACGGGCCGCGTTGCGCGGATGCGGCTGCGGGGCTCCGGGAGTTGGCGCGCGACCGAGGGTTCCTCCCCCCCCGCGGCCCCCCCCTCTTCCTTCGCGGGGGCGGGCTTCGGCGCCTCGGCGGGCGCGGGCGGCGGGCCCAGCCGAGCGATCTCGAGGGCCGCCTCGATCGAGACGGCCATCGGGATGAGGCTCTTCAGCCCGAGCATCTCGAGGATGATGCCGACCTTCGGCGCGACGCGCGCGAGGACGAGCGTGCCGCCCTGCTCGCGCAGCCGGTCGAAGTAGCGGATCAGCTCGCCGAACCCCGACGAGTTGACGTACCGCAGCTCCTCGCAGTCGAGGACGAGCGAGCGGACGCCTTGCGCGAGGGCCTCGCCGAGCCGTCGCTCGAACTTGTCGAGCGTGTGCGCGTCGATCACGCCGCCGAGGTGGAGGGTGAGGAGCCCGCCCTCGTTCTCGGTGGCCCGGATCGCGAGATCGTGCTGCACGGCTACGCCTCCCGCTCCCGGTATTTGGTGATCGTCACCCGGTTGCCTCGGTCGTTGAATTCGAGCCGGTCGGCGCACCGCTCCATCAGGTAGACGCCGAGGCCGCCCATCCCGCCCGAGCTGTGGCGCTGACGGGCGAGAGAGACCGGCGCGGCGTCCGCGAGCTGCCTCCGGAACGCGGCGTGGTCGAACCCGGGCCCCTCGTCCTCGACGGTCACGGTCATCTTCTCGCGATCGAGCAGCATCTCGACGTCCACGCCCTTCGTCGGGTCCTCCTTCGACCCGTGAATCTCCGCGTTGCGGACCGCCTCGCGGAACGAGGTGGTGAGCCCGACGAGGCCGTCTCCGCGGAAGCCGGCGTCCCTGAAGAAGCCGTCGGTGACGTCGAACGCGCGGAGGATCTCCTCCTCGCGCGCCGGGAAGCGCACGTGCAGCTGCCGCTCGAAGACGGCCGCCTCCTCGCTCGCCTGCGCGAGGAGCTGGTCCATCGAGACGAGGAACGGGTGCACCGAGATCGGCTCGAACACGGCCATGTCGGAGAGGACGAGCAGCTTCGCCGGGTGGCGCAGGTCCTCGAACCTCGTGTGGAGCGTGACGATCGGGATCGTGTTCGTCGGCCAGCCGGTCTTCAGCCCGGCCACGAGATCGTCGCGCCCTTCGAAGGAGTGGTCGCACACGAGGAGGTAGGGGCGCGAGCCGTCGAGCATGCCGCGGACGGCATCGGCCGCCGCCGCGAGGCGGACCTGCCAGCCGAGCCGCTCGAAGTGCTCGCGGAGGATCTCGCCGAAGGCGCCCTCCGCGGGCATCGCGAGGAGCACGGCGGCCGTGCGCTGGGTGGCGAGGCGTTCGCGCAGCTCGCCGCCGACCGCGACGTCGAGCCGACTCCGCGCGGGCGCGATCTCCGAGAAACGCCCCGTGGGGTCGCGGGTGATGCGCGCGGGCTCGACCACGACGCCCAGGTCGAGGAGCCCCCCCATCTCGACGCGCTCGCCGGCGACGAGGGCCTCCTTGCAGGCATCGAGGAACGCGGCGACGACCCGTTCGGCCGTCTCTTCCGGCACACCCACCCGGGCTGCGGCACGGTGCGCGAGCGCCTCGCGCGTGACCGGCACCGCGGTTCGCGATTCGATCTCTTTGATCACGGCCGTTCTCGCCGCCCGGTTTGTTGGCGGTTTTCGCAAGAACCCGATCCGCGTCGCGAAACCGCCTTTCCCCTGGGCGGCGCCTTTAAGCATGTCGGCTACGGGCCCGTCGGCGTCAGGGACAGGTCCGAGAGGAACCGCCCGGGCGCCCGAGGCAACCCCGAGACGGCGAAGAGAAGAACCAGGCCGGCAAGGAGAATCGCCAGACGACGATGGTTGAAGAGGGCGTAGGGAGGATCGCCGCCTTCGATTGCTCCGAGTGGAATCGTCCCGAGGAACCGCGCCCGGGCGCACCGGGCCAGAACCTTTGTCTTGTGTAAGAGCGCGGCGGGCCCCTTGCAACTCTCTCGTACCTGGGTCCCGCTTGAACCCAGACGTTAATGGCTCGCCCGGGGGTCGTCAAGAGAGAATCCACAAAATCTTGTGGGTCTTCTATCTTTCTCCTACCCGGTATGGATGGGGCGGGGGGGCTGGGGGGGAGGGGAGGAAATCCAAAAAAAGGGGGGCCCGCAACCGGACCCCCCTACCGTCAACGAGGATCAGCTAGTAGTCGACGAGGATCAGCTGGTCGTCGAGGTCGCCCCAGGTGGTGTTCGTGCCGGGGCTCTGGATGAGCCCCCAGCCGGGGCCGATCGGGACGAAGGGTTCCGTCCCCATGACCCGCGCTGCCGGCAGGGCGCTGATGGGGAGCCTGGTCGCGCTCCGGGCGGCGCCCAGTGCGCGGGACTGGTGGACCTCGAACACGTCGTCGGCCGTCTGGAAGACGCCGTCGCCGCCGGGCGAGATCGCGAAAGCCCGATCGGCGTCCGTCAACGGCGCGATCGCCTGGAAGTGGTTCGGGACGAGGCTGAACGCGCTCTGCGCAGCGGCGGTATCGATGTGGAGGGCCACGTCGTCGCCGGTCCGGACGGCAAGGTCGAACCCCGGCCCGAAGGTCACGAGCCCCCCGTTGCCGAGCGGCGCGAGAAGAGCCGTCCCAGCGAACGGGATGGTCGTATTCGAGCCCTGGAGCGGGTTCGTGTAGACGAGGATCGCGGTGGGCGCCGCGACGACCACGGCGATGCCGTTGCCGACGCGCGCGTACGGGACGACCGCGGCCGGGAAGGCGATCGGCTGGCCGATGAAGAAGGTCGTCCTCACCCAACCGCCGCCGAACGAGTAGACGTCGAGGGTGTCGTCGTTGTTGCCGAAGGTCCCGTTCGGACCCGCGCCCGGCGCGCCGAAGAGCGTCGCGGAGAGCGCGATCGGGCGGCCGAGCAGGAACGGCGACCCGACGCGCAGGAAGCCCGTGCCGGCAGAGATGATCACCGACGTGAACGTGTCGTCCGCGTTCCTGGGGACCCCGTCGGGTCCCGATCCCATCACGATGATCGTGTCCCCGTCCGCCGTGAAGGGGATCGTGAAGTTGGCGAGGCCGGGTGTGCCGTCGGCGTGGCCGGCGAGCGGGACGCGCCCCGCACCCCCACCCGCGATCAGCACCGCCGGCGGCGTGAGCGCGAGGTTGAAGTCCATGACCATCAGGTCGTCGCCGGGGTTGGGTGTCGGCAGCGGACCGAAAGCACCGTCCACGCCCGCCGTCATGAACCCGATCCGGCTGGGCCCGAGGGCCGCGATCGGCGCGGCGTTGATTCCCGTGTGCCCGAAGATGTCGGCCACGGGCGTCGTGCGCGCGTTCGTCACGAGCACGTAGCCGGGAGTGCCGGCGGCGCCCACGGTGTAGACGCAGAAGGTGTCGGGCCCGAGCACGGCCGGGACCGAGTTGGCAATGCTCAGGAAGCCGACCGGAATCCCGGGCGCGCCGCGGGGCGGCACGCTGAGGATCTGGACCGGGTTCGGGCGCCCGCGGACGATGCGGATGTCGTCGTCGGCGTCGCCCCAAGTCCCGTTCAGGCCGCAGGTGCACAAGGCCGCGAAGCCGTCCGCGAGCCGGACCGGCTGCGACGCGTTGCCCGACGTCTGGCCCGGGACGCCCGCGGCCATCGGAAGGGGTCCCGTGAACGGATACGTGACCGTCGTGGGCACATCGGCCGTCGCCGCGCCCGTGTCCACGGTCACCGTGATCGGGCCGACCGGAGGCACGCCGTTGGAGACGGGCGCGCGCCCGGTGATCGTCTGCCCGTTCGCGGAGACGTCGCCCGTGACCGAGCCGACGCCCGCGAAGATGACGGTGGACTGGCCGCCGAGCGGGCCGAGGCTCGTTCCCGTGATCGTGAAGTCCTCGGCGCCCGTCGCCGTGAACGACGTGGGCGAGATCGACTGCGGATCCGGGCCCGACGAGGCGTACGTGTAGCCGTCGTCGATCTGCTCGGTGCCGCCGCGCGCGCTCGTCACGATGACCGTGACCGACTGCGGAACCCCCCCGGGCGCGGGAGGCGTGTCCACGGTCATCTCGGTCTCCGAGAGGATCGTCCGGTTCGTACCGGCCACGCCGCCGAACGTCACGCCGAGAACCTCGGCCGCAAGGAAGTTCGTCCCGGTGATCGTGACCGTGTCGCCGCCGCCGAGGTCGTCGGAGACGGCAGGGTCGATCCCCGCGAGCGTAAACGTGATTCCGCCGCCACCCCCTCCGCCGCCGCCTCCGCAGCCGGCAATGAGGAGAAGGCCCATCAGGAGCCAGCAGGAAATGCGCATCTCACCCCTCCAGATCGGACCCCTCCCCACTGGCCCCCCACTCCAAGCTAAGCATACGGCTCAATCCGGCCGACGCGAGAGGTCCGCCCTAACTCTCTGTCGCAAAATGACTTGAGCGCACCGATTGAGTGCGCCCCGCCGCGGGCGGCGTCTCGGATCGGAACTCGGATCCCCGGCACGGGGCGACCTCCCCGCGGCGAGGAGGCGATGGGGGGAGCGGGGGCGGAATGCCGATAGGGGTCCGATGCGCATCGAGGTCTCGCAGCTTGACGGTTCCGGGACGACCTGGACGCTCGAAGGGCCGGTCGTCCGCCTCGGAGCCGCCGAGACCTCGGAGGTCGCGCTGCCGCTTCCGGGCGTCCTTCCCCTCCACGCGGTGCTGGTCCTCGACGACGGGGCGGCGCAGGTCAAGCCGCAGGGGCGCGTCCTCCTCAACGGGCAGCCCGCGAGCGACGCCGTGGTCCGCGATGGCGACGTGCTCGAGCTGGGCGAGGGCGTGCGACTGCGCGTGCGCTACGCGCGGGAAGCCGCGGCGCATCTGCCGCTCGGCCCGGCGCGCGTCTTCCACGGCCGCGCCGGCGCCGTGCTGACGTTCGTCTTCCTCGCGATCCTCGTCGGCGGCGCGTACCTCGCCGCGCGGCCCCGTCCGAGGGACCAGGTCGCGGAACGGCTCGACGGCGAGCGCGCGCGGCAGGACGCGCTCCGCGCCGCGCAGGAGCGGGCGCACCTCGGGCGGATCGCGTCGCTCAAGGGCGAGATCCGCGACCTCGAGGAGCGGATGGCGGACCGCGCCGACGTGGACACGCGCATCGGCGAGGTGCAGCGCGCGGTCGCCGAGATGGGGACGGACGTGCTCAAGCGCGTCGGGACCGAGATCGACGCGTCCCTCGAGCGCCGGCCGGAGATCAAGGAGACGCGCGACGCCCTCCAGCGCCTGGAGGAGCGCGACGCGGCGGCGGCGCGGATCATCGACGCGCACGCCCGGAGCGTCTGCCTGATCCAGGGCGCGTACGGCTTCGCGAAGAAGGGCGACGACGGGAAGTGGCGCTTCCTGCGCGAGGCCGAGCCCGAGATGGTCAAGGACGTTCCGGTCGCCGGCGACAAGGTGCCGCTGACGCTCGCGGGGAAAGGCGAGATCTTCACGGTCGAGTACACGGGCACCGGGTTCCTCGTGGACGCGAAGGGGATCGTGCTCACGAACCGCCACATCGCGCAGCCGTGGTGGAAGAACGACTCGGCCGCACCTCTCCTCGAGGACGGCTACGAGGCGCGGTTCGTCCGCCTGCGCGCCTATTTCCCGGGGCGGAAGGCGGCGGTCGACTTCGACGGCTCCCGCACCACGGTCGCCGGTGACGTAGACCTCGCCGCGCTCCGCTTCGAGCCGTTCGAGGGGATGCCCGCGCCGATCCCGCTCGCCCCCAAGGGCTCCGCGTTCGCGGGGCAGCGCGTGCTCCTCCTCGGCTACCCGTCGGGGCTCGACGCGCTGCTCGCCCGCGGCGAGGAGGACCTGGCCGTGCGCGTGAGCGGCGACTCGTCGTCCCAAGCGGACCAGCTTCTCGACGCGCTCTCGCGGAAGGGGCTCGTGCGGCCGCTCCCGACGCAGGGCCACATCGGGGACGTGCTCGACGACAAGATCCTCTTCGACGCGCCCACCGCGGTCGGCGGCTCGGGCGGCCCGCTCCTCGACCTCGAGGGGCGCGTGGTCGCCGTGAACTACGGCATCCTGAAGGCATTCGCGGGCGCGAACTTCGGCGTCCCGGTGGCCCGCGCCGAGGCGCTGCTCGCCCGCGCGCGCACGAAGTAGTCCGAAGGACCACCTCGCCGAAGCTCCGAAGGAGCGAGGGCGGGTGACGGGCTTGCCCGCCGAAGGCTGTCCTCGGGTGAAGGCGGGTCCCCGAAGCCCCTTCCTTCCCCGCGCCGATCAGCCTCGGCACTTGGGCGCGTACTCGACGACGAGCCCCATGTGCCGGACGACGAAGTTCTCCGTCTCCTCGACGAGGAACCACGCGGGCGCGCTCTTCCGCACGCAGTGCGCCTCCTCCGTATAGCCCGGCTTCAGGTGAAGGAGCAGCCGCTCGCGCAGGTCGCCCTTGCCGATGAAGATGCAGCCCGATTCGTTGAAGAGGCCGTAGACGCCGCGGCGGCCAGTGGCGAGGCGCTCGATCTCGTCGGCAGCGAAGGGTCGGCGCGGCTGGTCGGGGAAGGGCACGCGCACATCCTATTCCGGGAGAAGGACTTACGTCCGTCCTTGCGCCGTCCGATACGCTTGATATCCTTCCATGCGGATGAAAGGATGAAGCTAACGGACCAGGCCGACCTCGTGAGGCTCTTCGCCGACCCGACGCGGGTGAGGCTGCTCCATCTTCTGGAGCGGGAGGAGCTGACGGTCGCCGAGCTGACGCACATCACGCGCGCCCCCCAGTCGCGGGTCTCGACGCACCTCGCGCGGCTCCGCGAGGCGGGGATCGTGCGGGACCGGCGCGCGGGGCCGAAGAGCTTCCACGCGCTCCGCGACGGCGACATGCCGGACGATGCGCGCCGGCTCTGGGAGCTGCTCCGCGCCGACGCGCGGGACCCCGTGCTCACGGAGGACGGGCGGCGGCTCGAGGCGCTCCTGCGCGAGCGCGGTGGGACGTGGGCCGACTCGGTCGCGGGGCACATGGAGCGCCACTACTCGCCCGGCCGCACGTGGGAGGCGGCGCTCCGCGGGCTCCTCGGCCTCGCGCGGCTCGGGCGGGTGCTCGACGTGGCGTCGGGGGACTGCGCGATCGCGGAGCTGGTCGCGCCGCGCGCGCGGTCGGTCACGTGCCTCGACTCGAGCGCCACGGTCCTCGCCGCGGGCAAGCGACGGCTGGGACATCTCTCCTTCTTCCGCGGCGACATGCACGCGCTCCCGTTCGGCGACGCGAGCTTCGACCACGTGCTCCTTCTCGCATGCCTCGACTACGCGCGACGGCCCGCCGTGGCCGTCGCGGAGGCGTGCCGGGTGCTCGCGCCCGGAGGGAACCTCGTCGCCGCGACGGTCAAGCGCCACGCGTGGAAGGACGTCGCGGACCGCTACAACCACGTGCAGATGGGCTTCGAGCCCGCGGATCTCCGGCGCATGTTCGAGAGGAACGGCCTCCGTGTCGACCTCTGCGACGTGACCTCGCGCGAGCGGCGCCCGCCCCACTTCGAGGTCCTCACGGTGCACGCGCGCCGGGAGGGCGTCCGATGATCCGCGACCTCCTGAAGGAGCGCGTCCTCGTCCTCGACGGGGCGATGGGCACGGAGATCCAGGCGCGGCGGCTCGAAGCGAAGGACTTCGGCGGCGCGGAGTACGAGGGGTGCAACGAGCACCTGAACGTCACGCGCCCGGACGTGATCGAGGCGATCCACAAGGGATACCTCGACGCGGGCGCGGACATCCTCGAGACCAACACGTTCGGCTCGACGCCGCTCGTCCTCGCCGAGTACGGCCTCGCGGAGCGCGCGCACGAGATCACGCTCGCGGGCGCGCGGCTCGCGCGGAGGCTCGCGGACGCCTGCGCGACGCCCTCGAAGCCGCGCTTCGTCGCGGGCTCGATGGGCCCGACGACCAAGGCGATCTCCGTGACCGGCGGGGTCACCTTCGAGCAGCTCGTCGAGACGTTCGCCGCGCAGGCGCGCGCGCTCGTGGAGGGCGGCGTGGACTACCTGCTCGTCGAGACCGCGCAGGACACCCGCAACATCAAGGCGGCCATCCTGGGCGCAAGAGAGGGGAGCGCGAGGGGAGGGCGCGAGGTGCCGGTCGCGGTGAGCGGCACGATCGAGGCGTCGGGCACGATGCTCGCGGGGCAGAACGCGGACGCCCTCGCCGTGAGCCTCGCGCACGCGGACCTCCTCTACCTCGGGCTCAACTGCGCGACGGGCCCCGACTTCATGACCGACCACATCCGGGCGATCTCGGAGCTCGCGAAGACGCCGGTCGCGTGCGTGCCCAACGCGGGGCTCCCCGACGAGAACGGCTGCTACCTCGAGACGCCGGAGACGATCGCGCGCGTCCTCGAGCGGTTCGTCGAGGAGGGCTGGGTGAACGTGGTCGGCGGCTGCTGCGGCACGACGGCCGCGCACATCGCCGCGCTCGCGCGGATGGCCGAGGGCAGGCGGCCGCGCCGGCCCGCGTCGTACCGCCGCACGCTCGTGAGCGGCCTCGAGACCGTCGAGGCCGAGGAGTCGAACCGCCCGCTCCTCGTCGGCGAGCGCACGAACGTCCTCGGCAGCCGCAAGTTCAAGCGGCTCGTGGCCAAGGGGAGCTTCGAGGAGGCCGCGGAAATCGCGCGCCGGCAGGTCAAGGGCGGCGCGCACGTGATCGACGTCTGCCTCCAGGACCCCGACCGCGACGAGCGCGCGGACATGCGGGCCTTCCTCGGCCGCGTGACCCGGATGGTCAAGGTCCCCCTGATGATCGACTCGACCGACGCGGACGTAATCGAGGAGGCGCTGACCTACTGCCAGGGCAAGTCGATCCTCAACTCGATCAACCTCGAGGACGGCCTCCACCGGTTCGAGCGCGTGGTGCCCCTCGCGCGGCGGTTCGGCGCGGCGCTTGTCGTCGGCTGCATCGACGAGAAGGGGATGGCCGTCACGCGGCAACGGAAGCTCGAGGTCGCGGAGCGGTCGTTCCGGATCCTCACGGAGCAGTTCGGCGTGGACCCGAGCGACATCCTCTTCGACGCGCTCGTCTTCCCGTGCGGCACGGGGGACGTGCAGTACCTCGGCTCGGCCCGCGAGACCGTCGAGGGCCTGCGGCTCATCAAGCGCGCGCTCCCGGACACGAGGACGATCCTCGGCATCTCGAACGTCTCGTTCGGCCTCCCCGCCGCCGGCCGCGAGGTCGTGAACACCGTCTTCCTGCACGACTGCACGAAGGCGGGCCTCGACCTCGCGATTGTCAACGCGGAGAAGCTCGAGCGCTATGCGTCGCTCGACCCGGAGGAGCGCCGCCTCGCGGAGGAGGTGCTGTACGAGACCTCCGACGCCGCGCTCGCGCGCTTCACGGACCGGTTCCGCGCGGCGCGCCCGGCAGCGCCCGCCCCGGAGTCGCTCGGCCCCGACGAGACGCTCGCGCGCTGCATCGTGCAGGGCACGAAGGAGGGCCTCGTCGCCGCGCTCGACCGGAAGCTCGCGGAGGGCGCGAGGCCGCTCGAGGTCATCAACGGCCCGCTCATGAAGGGCATGGACGAGGTCGGGCGCCTCTTCAACGACAACCAGCTGATCGTCGCCGAGGTGTTGCAGTCCGCCGAGGCGATGAAGGCGGCCGTCACCCACCTCGAGAGGTTCATGGAGAAGGAAGAGGGAGGGGCGCGGGGAACCGTGATCCTCGCGACCGTCAAGGGGGACGTCCACGACATCGGGAAGAACCTCGTGGACATCATCCTCGGCAACAACGGCTACAAGGTCGTGAACCTCGGGATCAAGGTGCCGCCGCACGACCTCGTCGAGGCGATCGAGAAGTGGAAGCCCGACATCGTCGGCCTGTCCGGGCTCCTCGTGAAGTCCGCGCAGCAGATGGTCGTGACCGCGGAGGAGCTGTCGGTGCACGGCAAGTGCCCGCCGCTGCTCGTCGGCGGCGCGGCGCTCACGCGCGCGTTCACGCGCCGGCGCATTGCGCCCAAGTACAAGGGGATGACGCTCTACGCGAAGGACGCGATGGACGGGCTGGACCTCGCGAACCGGCTCCGGGACCCGGGGCAGCGGACCGCGCTCGAGCGGCTCGTGCACGACGAGGAGGCGAAGTACCCCGCGGAGGCGGAGACGGCGCCCGCGCCCGCCGTGGCCACCGCGTCGCGGGTCGCGCGGGTCCTGCCCCCGAAGCCCCCTGACCTCGATCGCCACGTGATGCGGCTCCCGCTCGACGAGGTGTGGCGATTCATCAACCCGCTGATGCTCTACGGGCGCCATCTCGGGCTCAAGGGCCGGTTCGAGGAGCTGATCGGCAAGGGCGACGAGAAGGCGCGGATGCTCCGCGACGTGATCGAGGGGATGAAGGCGGACGCGCGCGGCTGGATGGTCGCGCGCGCGGTGTGGCGGTTCTTCCCGGCGCGGGCGTCGGGGCACGCCGTGCAGGTCGGCGGCGAGACGCTGGCGTTCCCGCGGCAGCCGGGGGGCGAGCGGCTCTGTCTCGCGGACTTCGTGGGCGAGGACGACGCGCTGTGCCTCTTCGCGGTGACGGCGGGCGAGGGGGTGCGGGAGCGCGCGGAGCAGTTCAAGGCGCGCGGCGAGTTCCTGAAGAGCCATGCGGTGCAGGCGCTCGCGATCGAGACGGCGGAGGCGGCGGCGGAGTGGTTGCACTCGAAGCTGCGGGGGCTCTGGGGGTTCCCGGACCCGCCGGACCTGCCGATGCTCGAGCGGTTCCGCGCGAAGTACCGGGGCAAGCGGTTTAGCTTCGGCTACCCCGCGTGCCCGGACTTGGCGATGCAGGAGGTCCTGTGGCGGCTGATCGACCCGACGGAGATCGGCGTAGAGCTGACCGAGGGCTTCATGATGGATCCCGAAGCTTCGGTGTCCGCGCTCGTGCTCCACCACCCCGAGGCGCGGTACTTCAGCATCCCTTGCGCCATCAATCTCGCATAACCATCTGCGGGGAAACGGGTTACGCGAGCCGGATGCGGCATTGCAGTCCGCAGCCGCCGTCCACGCCGACGCTCTCGCCCGTAAGGCCAACGACGTCTGGGCTTCGTCGGCTCACCGCTTCGCGCCCGGCCCGAGGAACGTCCCCTCCTCGAGCTCCTGGAACGCCCGCCGCAGCTCCTCCTGCGTGTTCATGACGATCGGGCCGTACCACGCGACGGGCTCCTTGAGGGGCTCGCCCGAGACAAGCAGGAAGCGGATGCCCTGCTCGTCCGCTTGCACGGTGACCTCGTCGCCGCGATCGAAGAGCGCAAGCGTGCGGTTGTCGGCCTCCACGGGCGGCTTCGTGTCCAGCCAGCCGACGCTCTCGGTCGGCACCGCGAGCGGGCCCGACGCGTTGCAGAATCTCCCTGCGCCCTCGAAGACGTAGGCGAAGGCGTTGCGACCGGTCGCGACGGGCAGCGCCTTGCGCTTCCCCGGCGGCACCCAAACGTCCAGGTACGTCGGGTCGGCGGCGATCCCCTCGACCGGGCCCCGCGCCCCCCAGAATTCGCCGCAGACGAGCCGCACCTTCGTGCCGTCGTCGTCCGTGATCTCCGGGATCCCGTCCGACTTCACCTCCTGGTACCGCGGGTCGGTCATCTTGAACGCGGCCGGGAGGTTCGCCCAGAGCTGGAAGCCGTGCATCCGCCCGCCGCGGTCGCCTTTCGGCATCTCCTGGTGGAGGATGCCGCGGCCCGCGGTCATCCACTGGATGTCGCCGGCGCCGATCGAGCCCTTGTTCCCGATGCTGTCGGCGTGCTCGACGCTGCCCGCGAGCACGTACGTGATCGTCTCGATCCCGCGGTGCGGATGCCACGGGAAGCCCTTCCGGTAATCCTCGGGCCGGTCGTTGCGGAAGTCGTCGAGGAGGAGGAACGGGTCGAAGTCGGACGTCGCGCCGAACCCGAACGCGCGTCGCAGGTGGACGCCCGCGCCCTCGAGCGTCGGCTTCGCCTTGACGAGGCGCCGGACGGGTCGAATCGACATGCGGGCCTCCGCGGGAAGTGGAGGGGGCTTCGGGGGCCATCCCGGCCCCCGGACCCCCTCGACCTCGCATAGGATAGCGCTGTGGCGACGGCCGTGCGCGCCCACCCCACGAAGTACTGGCACCGTCTCGAGGACGGGCGGGTGCAGTGCGACCTCTGCCCCCGCTTCTGCCGGCTCCACGAGGGCCAGCGAGGCTTCTGCTTCGTGCGCGCGTGCGAGGGCCGGGAGATCGTCCTCCTGACCTACGGGCGTTCGAGCGGCTTCTGCGTGGATCCGATCGAGAAGAAGCCGCTCGCGCATTTCCTGCCGGGCACGCCCGCGCTCTCCTTCGGCACCGCGGGCTGCAACCTCGGCTGCAAGTTCTGTCAGAACTGGGACATCTCGAAATCGAGGGAGGTCGATACGATCGCGCACGACGCCACGCCGCGCCGGATCGCGGAGGCCGCGAGGGCGCTCGGCTGCCGGAGCGTCGCCTTCACCTACAACGACCCTGTGATCTTCCACGAGTACGCGATCGACGTCGCGAGGGAGTGCCAGGCGCTCGGCATCCGCACGGTCGCGGTGACCGCCGGCGAGGTCTGCCCCGAGCCGCGGGCGGAGTTCTACCGGTTCATGGACGCGGCGAACGTGGACCTGAAAGGGTTCACCGAGCGGTTCTATCGCGAGATCTGCGCCGGGCATCTCGAGCCCGTGAAGGACACGCTCCGCTACCTGAAGCACGAAACGAAGGTCTGGTTCGAGATCACGACGCTCCTGATCCCGGGCGAGAACGACTCCGAAGCCGAAGTGGATGCCCTCTCGCGCTTCGTGCTCGACGACCTGGGCCCCGACGTCCCCCTCCACTTCACCGCCTTCCACCCGGACTGGCGGATGCTCGACAAGCCCCCGACGCCCCCGGAGACCCTCAAGCGGGCGAGAGCGATCGCGCTGCGGAACGGGCTCCGCTACGTCTACACGGGCAACATCCGCGACCCGGAGGGTCAATCGACGCGGTGCCACGGCTGCGGCGCGGTCGTGATCGGCCGCGACCGGTATGACATTACGGGTTGGCATCTTCGCGGCGGCTGTTGCAAATCCTGCGGCGCGCCCTGCGCGGGCGTCTTCGAGGACGAACCGGGACGCTGGGGCTCGCGGCGGATGCCGGTGCACGTGTGAGCGTGCGCGAGCCGGAGGTCGCGGGGCTCTTCTACCCCGCGGATCCGGCGGAGCTGCGCGCGGCGGTGCGCGAGTACATCGGCGAGGGTAAAGGGCCCGCGCCGAAGGCGCTGATCGTGCCGCACGCGGGATACGTCTATTCGGGGCCGGTCGCCGGTTCCGGGTACCGGCTGTGGGAGGGGGCGCGGGGGGACCGCGTCGTGCTGCTCGGACCCGCGCACCGGTATCCGCTCCGAGGGCTCGCCGCGCACGGCGCGGACTGGTTCGCGACGCCGCTCGGGCGCGTGGCGGTGGATCGCGAGGCCGTCGCGCGGATGCCGCGGGTCGACGCGGCGCACCGGGGCGAGCACTCGCTCGAGGTGCACATTCCCTTCCTCCAGGTGCTCTTCGGGGACTTTCGCCTCGTGCCGCTCGTGGTCGGCGACGCGACGCCGGAGGAGGTCGCGGACGCGCTCGATCTCGTCTGGGGCGGGCCTGAGACGCTCGTGGTCATCAGCTCGGACCTTTCCCACTACCATGACGACGAGACCGCGAAGCGGCTCGACCGGCGGACGGCGGACGCGATCGAGGGGCTGCGCACGTCGGAGATCGGCCCCGAAGCGGCGTGCGGCTGCCGCGCGATCGGCGGGCTGCTCGAGGCGGCGCGGCGACGCGGGATGCGCGCGACGACCCTCGACCTCCGCAACTCCGGCGACACGCGCGGCCCGCGCTCCGAGGTCGTCGGCTACGGCGCATTCGCGTTCGCGTAGTGCGGCAGCGCTGCCGCACTCGGAGCGCCGCAACCTCTTGCCCCGCTACGGGTTACGTCCGTCAGGCAGGTTAAAGGTTAACCAGGCCGCTTCGAGGGCGCGGGCTTCGGTACGGGGGTCGTGGAGGTTGCGCAGCCACGCGAGGCCCTTCTCCACGCGGGCGCGGCGGGCGGCTGCGCTCTCGGCGAGGAGCGCGCGGTGGAAGGCGACCGCGCCATCCGTGTCCGCGGGGTCGAAGAGCGCCCCCGAGGCCCCCTCCTCTTCCAGCAGCTCGCGGTTGCCCGGCACGTCGCGCGCGAAGATCGCGCAGCCGTGCGCGACCGCCTCGAGCAGCGCGTTCGACCCACCCTCGTGGAGCGACGTGTTCCAGACCACGTCCGCGCCGAGGTAGGCCTCGCGCATCTCGTCGGGCGCGACCACGTCCACGGTCACGAACGCGCCCGCCCGCGCGCGCACCTTCCGCGCGTACTCCGGGTCCATCGCGGGGCCGAGGATGCGCAGCGTCAGCGGCAGCCCGCGCGCGCGCAGCCGCTCGAGGAGGTCGATCGCGAGGAGCACGTCCTTCACCGGGCGCAGGCCCGCGGGAAGGAGCACGCGCCCCGCGGGGTCGCGAGGAGGGAGGGCCCCGGGAACCAGGACGCCGCGCGGCACGGTCGCGTAGGGGAGCGGCCGCCCGAAGCGCTCGCGGAGCCGCTCGCCGAACCCCGGGAACGCCCCCGTGACGCACCGCGCCGCAAGGAGCACGCGCTCGGCCTCCGGCGCGAAGAGGTCGGTGCCTCCGAGGTTGACGACGAGCGGGGCGCCGTAGGTGCGCGCGAGTTCGAGCGCCCACGGCCCCCCGTGGACCGCGTGGTAGCCGTCCACGACGTCGGGCGCGAACCCGGGGGCCTGGCCCGGCGCGAGCGGGACGATCTCCGCGCCGCGCACGAACTGCGTCCAGCGCGCGACCGTCGTGAAGTTGCCGCGCCCCGGTTCCGCGGCGTGGACCAGCGCTACGCGCACGGGAGATCCGCGAAGGAGACGACGCGCACGCCGCGCCGCGCGAGCTCGTCCGCGAGCGACGCCGAGCCGAGCACAAGGGCCTCGCGGTCGCGCGCGGCGGACGAGGTGAAGGCGGTGCCGGGCCGCGCGCCCGGGTGGACCATGAACTCCACCGCGCCTTCGAGCCCCTCGAGGCTCGCGAGGAACACCTCCGCGGACGGCTCTTCCGCGAAGCGGTATCCGGTGAACCGGTCGG
>Ga0187894_10002820_pt1 | contig 20345 bp, 22 predicted proteins | sample GBC1701081metaG_FD_136650 | JGI IMG/M metagenome (GOLD analysis project Ga0187894, IMG submission 136650) | White microbial mat communities from a lava cave in the Kipuka Kanohina Cave System on the Island of Hawaii, USA - GBC170108-1 metaG ...
CACGTGATCGTGGGCGATGCCAACCTGGCCGAGGTGGCCACCTTCCTCAAGGTGGGCGTCACCGCCATCGTCCTGGCCATGATCGAGGACGAGTGGTTCGCCGGGCGGGACTTCAGCCTGGCGGTACCCGTCCAGGCCCTGCGCCGGGTGTCCTACGACCTCGACCTGTCCCACCCGCTCGAGCTGGCCGACGGCCGGCGCATGACCGCCCTGGACGTGCAGTGGGAGTACCACGACCTGGCCCGCAAGTACGCCGAGGACCGGGGCCTGGGGCCGGTCGGCGACGACGTGGGGGCCGACGTGCTGCGACGGTGGGAGCACGTGCTCACCGGGCTGGAGACCGACCCGTCGTCGTTGAGTGGCCAGCTGGACTGGGTGGCCAAGCACCGGCTGCTCGACGGGTACCGCCAGCGCCACGGGCTGGCGTGGTCGGACCCCAGGCTGGCCGCCATGGACCTCCAGTACCACGACCTCCGCCCGGGCCGCTCGCTGTTCGCGCGGCTGGGCACCGAGCGGCTCGTCACGGAGGAATCCGTGGCGTCCGCGGTCAGCGAACCTCCCAGGGGTACCCGGGCCTACTTCCGGGGTCGCTGCCTGCAGCGGTGGGCGCCGGCCATCGCCGCCGCCAACTGGGATTCCATCGTGTTCGACCTCGGCGGCGACCCGCTACGCAGGGTCCCCATGATGGAACCCCTCAAAGGTACGGCGGAGATGGTCGATACGTTGTTGGAGGGATGCCCCAGTCCGGCCGAACTGTTGGACAGACTGGGCTCCTGAGGAGGCACGCGGACAATGGCCGAACGTGAGCAGAAGAAGCGCCAGCCGACGACCCGGGAGGTCGAGGACGTCGACGAGGCGGCGCCCGCCGGGTCGAAGCAGGGCGACAAGATCAAAGCCGAACTGGACGAGCTACTGGACGAGATCGACGAGGTGCTCGAGGTCAACGCCGAGGACTTCGTCAGGGCGTACGTGCAGAAGGGCGGCGAGTAGCCCCGTTCGTGGCGGGCCAGCCCACTGCCGCCGGTGGGCTGGCCCGCGTCATCAGATCCGGTTGCCGCTCAGCTTGTAGTCGAAGTGGACGGGGCGGGCCCGCTCGTTGAACGGGATGGCGACGTCCTCGGTGCCGTCGGGATCGATGCGCACCACCACCCGCGGCGTGTACCGGCCACCGCTGCGCTGGAGGTTCATGCGGCGGATCTCGGCGAAGGCCTCACCGGGACCGGTGTAGCGGCCGAGCACCGTGCCGCCCAGGCCTTCGAACGACGTGTTCGACATCTCGCGGATCTCGTAGAACACACCGCTCATCGACTTGGGCTGCTTCGCCGCCTTGGGGGCCTTGGAGCGGCGACCGAAGCGCGATCGCTTGGCCGGCGAGGGCTCGGGTTCGGGCTGGGCGATCGGCGCCCACGACGACCCCGGCGGCGCCGCCGGGACTGCAGCCGCCGCAGGCTCGGGGGCCGATGCCTGCTCCTCGGGCTGCTCCGGCTCGATCTCGCCGGCGGGCGCCGCGTCGGACGCCTCGACGACGGTAAGACGGTAGGTGCGGCGGTCGCGAACCTCGCGGAGCAGCACACCGTCGGACTCGAGCTGGGCCACCGCCGCGGTCACCTCGGCCCGGCTCCAACCGAGGTCCTCGCCGACGACCCGGAACAACGAGCGACCCGGTGGGACCTCGGCGGCGCCGCCGCGTTGGGTCAGATAGTCGAGAAGCCGGACGGCATCGGTGGCCACTTCGGTCGGCATGCATGTCCTCCAGGTGACTTGGGGTCAAGGTTGATCCTTGCGAAACGGACCCGAACTACTCCTACCAGAGCGGTGCCCGGATGGGAACGTGCGGAGCGAAGGATGTCGGTCGGCGGCCCGGGTAGCCTCCCCGGGCCATGACTTTCCCGCTCTTTTCACCGACCGACGATCCCGGGCCGAGCTTCGTCGGGCTCCTCCGACGACTGCAGGGCGCCACGCCGCGCTTCGAGGTCGACCGCACGAGCGTTACCCACGCCACCACGATCGTGGCGGTCCGCTACTCCGAGGGTGTCGTCATGGCCGGCGACCGCCGAGCCACGGCCGGGTCCACCATTGCCCACCGGAACATGGAGAAGGTCTATCCGGCGGACCGTCACTCGGGCGTGGCCATCGCCGGTGCCGCCGGCCCGGCCATGGAGATGGTGAAGCTGTTCCAGCTCACCCTCGAGCACTACGAGAAGCTCGAAGGATCTCCCCTCAGCCTCGAGGGCAAGGCCAACCAGTTGGCCCAGATGATCCGGCTCAACATGCCGATGGCCATGCAGGGCCTGGTGGTGGTGCCGATCTTCGCCGGCTACGACCTCCGGCGGCGGCAGGGCCGCATCTTCACCTACGACGTCACCGGGGGGCGCTACGAGGAGGCCGACTACCACGCCGACGGCTCCGGCGGCCGGGACGCCCGCACGACGGTCAAGCTCGGGTTCCGCAGTGGCATGGATCGCGACTCGGTGATCGAGCTGGCCATCCAGAGCCTCTACGAGGCGGCGGAGGAAGACAGCGCCACCGGCGGACCGGACCCGGTGCGCGGCATCTACCCGGTGATCGCCACGATCTCGGCCGTCGGATTCGAGCGGGTGCTCGACGCCGAGGTGGCCACCCGCTTCGGCGCCCTCCTCGACCGTAGGACACAGCGATGAGCATGCCGTTCTACGTCGCCCCCGAGCAGCTCATGAAGGACAAGGCGGACTACGCCCGGAAGAACATCGCCCGGGGCCGGCCGTTGCTGGCCACCATCTACGACTCCGGTGTCCTCCTCGCCGCCGAGAACCCCTCCAGCACGCTCCGCAAGATCAGCGAGATCTACGACCGGATCGCCTTCGGCGCCGTGGGCCGCTTCAACGAGTTCGACCAGCTCCGCATGGCCGGGGTCCGGGCCGCCGACTTCAAGGGCTACTCCTACAGCCGCGAGGACGTCGACGCCCGGTCCCTCGCCAACACCTATGCCCAGCACCTGGGCCAGGTCTTCACCCACGAGATGAAGCCGATGGAGGTCGAGATCCTCGTGGCCGAGGTGGGCCCGGCGGAGGGGAACGGTCGCGACCAGCTGTTCCACATCCTCTTCGACGGCACGGTGTTCGACGAGGAGCGGTTCTCGGTGCTCGGGGGCGAGGCCGAGGCCATCCACCAGCGGATGAAGGAGTCGTGGACCGACGGTTGGGACCTGGGCGCCGCTCTCACCGCGGCGCTGGCGGCGCTGGGCGGGGCCGAGCGGGCCCTCGCCGCCGGCGACATCGAGGTCGCAGTCCTGGAGCGGTCCCGACCGGGCCGAGTGTTCCGCCGCCTCGACCGCGACGAGCTGGCTGGACTGCTGGCGCCGGCCGTGGGCGCCGAGCCGCGGTCAGAGGCCGCGGCCGAGCCACACGGCGAGGACGGCCGTGAGGACGGCCACGACGGCGATGGCGGCCAGCCAACGGACGGCTGAGATGGGCCGGCCGGCGGCGGTCGGCCGGTCGTCGATGTCGGCGGTGTCGGCGGTGTCGGCGGTGTCGTCGAAGCAGGACTCCACCTGATCGGCCAGCAACAGCTCGCGCGCCGTCGGCAGATCGTCCGCCCCCACGAACACGCCGACCTCGCCGGGGACCGGGTACGGGCTGTCGAACGCGCCCCGCAACTCGGCGAAGATGCCGTCGGAGCCCAGCCGGGCCGCGATCACGCGGGCGTGGAACGGATCGTGCACCGAGGTGAGGTGGACCATGGGGCCCGTTCCCATGTGGTGAACGGTACCGTGGGCGGGCTGGCGGCCGCGACGGTGCTGTCGTCCAGGCCTTTGCCGCCGCACCCACCCGCCGGATCAACGGGGACGATGGACCGACGCATATTCGGGCTCGAGAACGAGTACGGCGTCACCTGCACCCTTCGCGGGCAGCGCCGGCTCAGCCCGGACGAGGTGGCGCGCTACCTCTTCCGCCGGGTCGTCAGCTGGGGCCGCAGCAGCAACGTCTTCCTCGAGAACGGCGCCCGCCTCTACCTCGATGTGGGCAGCCATCCCGAGTACGCCACGCCCGAGTGCGACTCGATCGCCGACCTCGTCGTGCACGACAAGGCGGGGGAGCGCATCTTGGAGTCGCTCGTCCTGGCCGCCGAGCAGCGGCTGCGGGAGGAGGGCATCCGCGGCGACATCTACCTGTTCAAGAACAACACCGACTCGGCCGGGAACTCCTACGGCTGCCACGAGAACTACCTGACCAGCCGGCGCGACGACTTCGGCCGGTACACCGAGGTCCTCATCCCGTTCTTCGTGTCGCGGCAGATCTACGCCGGCGCCGGCAAGGTCCTCCAGTTGCCGCGCGGCGCGGTGTACTGCATCAGCCAGCGGGCCGAGCACATCTGGGAGGGCGTGAGCAGCGCCACCACCCGAAGTCGGCCGATCATCAACACCAGGGACGAGCCGCACGCCGATGCCGAGCGCTTTCGACGACTGCACGTCATCGTGGGCGACTCGAACATGAGCGAGTACGCGACCTTCCTCAAGGTGGGTGCCACCAGCATCTTGCTGCGGATGCTGGAGGACCCGGGCGTGGTCCTGCGCGACATGACACTGGACAACCCCATCCGGGCCATACGTGAGATCAGCCACGACACCACGTGCAGGCGGCGCGTGCGCCTGGCCAACGGCCGGGAGGTGAGCGCCATCGACATCCAGGCCGAGTACCTGAGCCGGGCCCAGAAGTACGCCGACACCCGGGGGATCAGTCCCCTCGAGGAGGAGGCCCTGGCCATGTGGGAGCACTGCCTGACCGGCATGGAGAAGGACCCGTTCTCACTGGACCGTGAGTGCGACTGGGTCATCAAGCACCGCCTCATGGAGGCCTACCAGGCCCGCTACGACCTGCCCCTCAGCCACCCGCGGATCTCGCTCATGGACCTGCAGTACCACGACGTGTCCCAGGAGCGCGGGCTGTTCTACCTGGCCCAGCGCAAGGGATTGGTGGAGCGCATGTGCGCCGACGAGGACATCGAGCGGGCCGTCGACGAGCCGCCGCAGACGACCCGGGCCCGGCTGCGGGGCGAGTTCATCCGGAAGGCCAAGGAGCGCCGACGGGACTACACCGTCGACTGGGTGCATCTCAAGCTCAACGACCAGGCGCAGAAGACGGTCCTGTGCAAGGACCCCTTCAAGGCCCACGACGAGCGCGTCGATCGACTCATTGCCTCGCTCTGAGCTCCTGGGCGGCCCTGAGTACCTGGGCGGCCCTGAGTACCTGGGCGGCTCTGAGCTGGCGGGGGACTAGGCCCGATGCCAAGTTTCGCGACCCGGTTCGTCACGTCCATCGTCAGTGAGCGCCCCGGCCTGCAGCGGGTGGTACTGGATTCCGGGCGGCGGGCCTACGTGCTGACCGAGGTGGTGGGGCCGGTGGCGGCCGGCGACGAGGTGGTGGTGAACACCACCGCGGTGGATCTCGATCTCGGCACCGGCGGCTACGACGTCGTGCACTGGAACCTGGCCCGGCGGAGCTGGTCGGGAAGCCACGGCGGCCACATCTTGAAGCTCCGCTACACCAGCGTGCAGGCCGACGTCGGCGCGGCCGAGGAGGGCGCCGACTACCGGCCGCCGGCGTCGCTGGACGGCCTGCCGGTGGTCGTCTGCGGCCTCCACAGCCAGGTGGCGGCGGTGGCGGTCGCCTTCAAGCACGCCCGCCCGGCCCGGCGCCTGGTGTACGTGATGACCGACCAGGCCGCCCTGCCGCTGGCGCTGTCGGACCTGGTGGCCGGGCTTCGGGGTGCCGGCCTGCTGGACGCCACCGTCACGGCCGGCCACGCCTTCGGGGGCGATCACGAGGCCGTCAACACGCCCTCCGCCCTGGAGGTGGCAGTCGCTGTCGCCCGGGCCGACGCCGTCGTGGTGGCGGCCGGGCCCGGCAGCGCGGGTACCGGCACGCGGCACGGCTTCGGCGCGCTCGACGCGGCCGCCGTCATCGACGCCGCGGCCAGGGCCGGCGCCTGCCCGGTCATGGCCCTGCGATGGTCCGGGGCCGATCCTCGGCCCCGCCATCGCGGCCTCAGCCAGCACACCGTGGCCGCCCTCGACCTGGCGGCCCGCCCGGCGGTGTTGGCGGTGCCTCGCGGACGTGAGGTACCCGAAGTCCCGCGCCATCGCTCGATCGTGGTGGACGTGCCGGACGTGGCGGCGCTGCTGGCCTCCCGGTCGGTGACGGTGACCACCATGGGACGGAGCCCGGCGGAGGACCCGCTGTTCTTCGAGTACGCGGGGGCGGCAGGGATCGCGGCGGCCGGTGCGCTCGAACCGTCGCCGAGGGACGGTAGCGTGCCGGTGTGAGGGAAGCGGAGCGACCGAGCGGGGCAGCGGCGCGGTGACGATCCCCACCGATGTGCTGCCGGCGGAGGAGTCAGACGAGCCTGGCCCGGCTCCTCCCGCCCGGCCCCGATGGGTGAGGACAACCATCGAGTGGGTGGTGATAGTCGGTTCGGCGCTGCTGGCCGCCTTCCTCATCAAGACGTTCCTACTCCAGGCCTTCTACATCCCGTCGCCGTCGATGGAGCCGACGCTCAACGTGCGGGACCGGATCCTGGTCAACAAGCTCAGCTACCGCCTCCACGACGTCAACCGGGGCGACATCGTGGTCTTCGAGCGCCCGCCCAACGAGACGGGCACGGTGCGGGATCTCGTGAAGCGTGTGATCGGCCTCCCTGGCGAGACGGTCGAGGGCCGCGACGGCCAGGTCTTCGTCGACGGGGCGGCCCTTCCCGAGCCGTACCTCCCGGACGGCGTGACCACCGCCACCTTCGGTCCGGAGGTGATCCCGTCGCGGCACTACTGGGTGATGGGTGACAACCGCGGCAACTCCAGCGACAGCCGTGTCTTCAAGAGCATCGACAAGTCGCGGATCATCGGCCGTGCCTTCGTCCGGGTCTGGCCACTGGGAGACCTCGGCCTGCTCTGATCCTCTGGCGGCCGGCGGGCGCAGGTCAGCGGAGGTAGCGGGTGACGGCGTCGACCATCCGGTCGACGTGGTCGGAGTACACCCCGTCGGCACCGTCGGCCAGCGCTCGGTCGAGGGCCGGCCCGTGCTGGCAATCCCACGCCAGGGTGAGGCGCTCGAAACGGTGGAAGAGCGTGGCCAGCCCGAGGTTCCAGTCGCTGTGGTGCAGATTGACGGCGTCCACGCCGGCCTCCGCCAGGCGGGCAGCTCGCCGTTCGGGCCCCTCACGCATGTGGCGGAGGCGGGTGGAGTCGACCAGGCGGACCGCTTGGGACAGCGCGCGCCACTCGGCCACCTGCTCCCACGACGGGTGGCACAGCCAGAGCCGATCCTCGCCACCGGCGGCGCGGGCGACATCCACCACGGCCCCGGCCGACTCCGTGTCCTTGACGTCCAGTGACAGCTCGTAGTCCGCTCCGCATGCCTCGTACAGCTCGGCCAGGGAGGGAATGCCGGGGGGAAGCTGGTCGCGCCGGAACGACGAGATGGGCCGGCGTCGCCACCACCTTCCCGCCACGCCGTCATGGTCCAGCACGGGCACGCCGTCGGCTGTGAGCCGGACATCGCTCTCCAGTCCGGTCGCACCCAGCCGCAGGGCGAGCCGGAAGGCCTCCAGCGTGTTGGCGGGCGCGTGCGCCTGGCCCCCCCGATGAGCGAAGGCGATCGGGGGTCGCCGCGTCGGAGGCACGGGCGACACCGTAGGGGCCGGATCGTGGGTGGTTCGCTCAAGTGCGGAACGGATAGGTCGAGGAGACGATCATGAGGAAGGCACACTCCGACACCCTGATCCGAGCGACGTGCGACACCTGCGGCGACATCGAGCTGCGGGTGGCCGATGTGCAGGTGCTGCTGTGCGCCAGCACCAATGAGGGCTCGTACGCCTTCCGCTGCACCATCTGCCGCCTGGCCGTCTCCAAGCCGGCCGACGCCCGGGTCGTCGACATCCTGATCGCGGCCGGCGTCAAGCTGGTGGTGTGGGACATGCCGGCCGAGCTCGACGAGCTGCATGTCGGCCCGCCCATCTCCTACGACGACCTCATCGAGTTCCACTTCGGGCTCGACTCGGGCGCCGTCGACCAGGCGGTACAGGCGATGGGGGAGGCCCGCCGATCCGCCCATCCCGCCGGCGGCCGCCGCCGAGGTCGCGCTCGCCGCTGAGCGCGTGGCACCGCGGGCGGGACGGAGGGCCACCCCAGGCCGCCGGTTCACCCCCGTAGACTGCGCTGGGTGGGATCCATCGGGCCGCTCGAGCTTGTCCTCGTCATGGTGGTCGCCCTCGTGGTGCTGGGGCCCAGCCGCCTCCCCGACGCGGCCCGTGCCGTCGGCAAGGCCATGGCCGAGTTGCGCCGGATGACGACTGGGTTCCAGGCCGAGGTGCGTGACGCGTTCGCCGAGCCGGCCGCACCACCGCGCCCGGCGCCGGCTGAACCGGTGGCGCTCCCGGCCCGGCCCGAGGACGCCGACGTCACCGCCGCACTGGAGCCGGCCGAATCGGACGACGCGGCCGAGCCGCGGGCGGCCGCACCGCCGCAGCCTGCGCCCACCCTCGACGACTGAGGGCCTCCCATCGTCTTTCGACTACGGAAGCGGGCTGCGGCACCGGCGTCCGGCGACGGGATGCCGATCCTGGAACACCTCGGCGAGCTTCGGCGCCGGATCGTCGTCTCCGCGGTGGCCGTGGCCCTTGGCGGCATTGCCGGCTTCGTCGCCTACGACGCCATCCTGGACTTCCTCGTCGACCCGTACTGCCAGCTCGACAACCGGCCGCCGGGGCCGTGCACGCTCTTCATCACCGATCCGCTGGAGGGCTTCGCTACCCGGATCAAGGTGGCCAGCTACGCCGGCCTGATGCTCGCCTCGCCGGTGGTGCTGTTCCAGCTCTGGCGGTTCGTGACGCCTGGCCTGAACCCGAAGGAGAAGCGCTACGCCATCCCCTTCGTCGCATCGTCGATCGTGCTGTTCTGCTTCGGCGTGGTCCTGGCCAAGGTCACCTTCCCCCAGGCGCTCGACTTCCTGGTCGGCGTGGGTGGCGACCTCCAGCCGATCTTCAGCCCCGCCAAGTACCTCCGCCTGATCCTGCTGATGATCGTGGCCTTCGGTGTGGCCTTCCAGTTCCCGGTACTCCTGGTGTTCCTGCAGCTGGCCGGCGTGCTCACCAGCCGGCGGCTGGCGTCGTGGCGGCGGCCGGCGGTCGTGGTCATCTTCCTGGTCGCCGCGGTCATCACGCCGAGCCAGGACCCGTATTCGCTCCTGGCCATGGCGGGGCCCATGTACCTCTTCTACGAGACGTCGATCGTCCTCGGCCGGCTCTTCAAGAAGTGACGGACCGGCCGGCCGGCTGGGAGGGCCGGGAGCGGTTCGTCGCCGGCCTCGGCTTCGAGCCCGACCCGTTCCAGCTCCGGGCCTTCGACGCGGTGGACGCCGGCCACTCTGTCCTGGTGGCGGCGCCCACCGGCTCAGGCAAGACGCTGGTGGCGGAGTATGCCGTCGCTCGCGCGCGCCACGGCGGCCACAAGGCCTTCTACACCACGCCGCTCAAAGCGCTCTCCAACCAGAAGTACGCCGACCTGTCGCGGGCTCACGGCGTGACACAGGTCGGCCTGCTTACCGGCGACACCTCGGTGAACGGCGAGGCACCCGTCGTGGTGATGACCACCGAGGTGCTCCGCAACATGATCTACGCGGCAAGCCCCACGCTGCAGGGTCTTCGGGTCGTGGTGCTCGACGAGGTCCACTACCTCCAGAACCCCTATCGCGGCGCGGTGTGGGAGGAGGTGATCATCCACGCTCCCCAAGACGTCGCGCTCGTCTGCCTGTCGGCAACGGTGTCCAACGCCGAGGACCTGGCCGACTGGATCGGCACCGTGCGGGGGTCCACGGATGTGGTCATCGAGGAACGCCGGCCGGTCGCCCTGCACAACCTCTACATGGTCGGCGACCGATCCGCGCCACGCCCTCACCTGCTGCCGACCATGGCGGGAGGTGGGCCCAACCCGGCCGCCGCCGCCCTGGACAAGCCTGGCCCGGACTCCCGCGACCACCGGGGCCGGCCCCGGCGGGGCCGGCTGTACACGCCCCGCAGGGCGGAGGTCGTCGAGGCGCTGTTCGACCAGGCGATGGCGCCGACCATCTATTTCATCTTCAGCCGGGCCGCCTGTGACGACGCCGTCCGCCAGTGCATGGCGGCCGGCCTGCGCCTCACCACGCCCGAGGAAGGGGCACGCGCCCGGGCGGTCGTGGAGGCCAAGGTGGCGGCGCTGTCCGAGGCCGACCTCGCCGCGCTGGGCTACGCCGAGTGGCTCGCCGGGCTGGAAGCGGGCTTCGCCAGCCATCATGCCGGCCTGGTGCCTCCGTTCAAGGAGGCGGTCGAGGCGTGTTTCGCGGCCGCCCTGGCCAAGGTGGTGTTCGCCACCGAGACGCTCGCGCTGGGGATCAACATGCCGGCCCGATCCGTCGTCATCGAGAAGCTCAGCAAGTTCACGGGCGAGCACCACGAACCGCTCACCGCGGGGGAGTACACCCAGCTCACCGGGCGGGCCGGGCGTCGGGGCCTTGACGAGGTCGGCTACGCCATCGTCCTGTGGTCGCCCTTCGTGCCGTTCGAACAGGTCGCCGGCCTGGCGTCGAACCGGGCGTATGCCCTGTCGTCATCGTTCCGGCCGACGTACAACATGGCGGCCAACCTGATACGCCGGTACCCGGCCGACCAGGCGCGCCACCTGCTCAACCTCTCGTTCGCCCAGTACGGAGCGGACGCCGAGGTGGTCCGCCTCGAGTCGCACCTGGCGTCGGCCCGTGCCGCCCTGGCATCCGCCGGGGTCGTCGCCCGATGCGAGCGGGGCGACGTGAACGAGTACCGGGCGCGCCTGCAGGCGATGCCGGCGCGGGCGGCGCCCGAGGCCGCCGTCGCCGAAGCTCTCAGGCGGGCCCGTCCCGGCGATGTGATCATCGTCCCCGGGGGCACCGGCGGTGGGCGGGTGGCGGTGCTGGCCACGAGCCAGCGCCGCCGTGGGGACCTGCGCGTGACCGCGCTCACCGTCGACCGCCGCCGCCTCAGCCTCGCTCCGCGGGACTTCTCGGCACCACCTCGGGTGGTGGGCCGGGTAACGCTCCCGACGCCGTATGCACCCGGCAGCGCCGCCTTCCAGCGAGCGGTGTCCGACGCGCTGCGCCGGGTGCGGTTGCGGGAGGACCCGGGCGCTCGCGAGGCCCGACGGCCGAAGGCTCCCCGGCGCGGCGCCGACCATCCCGTCGCCGCCTGTCCCGATGCCACCGTCCACCTGCGCGCCGCGGAGCAGGTCGAGCGGCTCGGCCGCGACGTCGACCGCCTGGCGCGCCGGGTGGCGGGCCGCACCGACTCGCTGGCCCGCCAGCTCGACCGCGTCCTCGCCCTGCTGGGCGAGCGCGGCTACGTGGCCGGGTGGTCCCTGACCGAAGCCGGACAGGGCCTGGCCCGGCTGTACCACGAGAGCGACCTTCTCGTGGCCGAGTCCCTGTCCCGGGGTCTGCTCGACGGGCTGGATGCGGCGTCCCTCGCCGCGCTGGTCTCGGTGTTCACCTATGAGCGGCGGCGGCCGGGGCCGGCGCCGGCACCATGGTTCCCCTCCGAGGAGGCTCGCCACCGGTGGACTGCCATCCAGCAGCTGGCGACCGCGCTGAACGACGCGGAGCGGGCCGGCGCGCTGCCCGAGACCCGCTTGCCCGACCCGGGTCTGCTGGCCGCCGTCCATGGCTGGGCGGCGGGCAAGGACCTGGGCGAGGTGCTGGACGCGATGCAGGGCGAGCTGTCCGGTGGAGACTTCGTGCGCAACATCAAGCACCTGCTCGACCTGCTGGGTCAGCTGGCGGGCGTCGCCGCCGACCCGACGACGGCGGCCACAGCCCGGCGAGCCCGGAACGCCCTCCATCGGGGGGTCGTCTCGCTGTCCTCGGGCCCCTCGGTCCCCGCCGGGCCGGAGCCGTGACCATCAGCAAGGGTGGGCCGTATGGCGAGCCCGGTCCGCTGCCCGCCGGCGGCGTCGTGGTTCGCAGCGACGCCGAGGCGCGGGCGGCCCTGCAGGGCGCGCGCCGCCGCCACGAGCCTTACCCGCCCCTGGGATTGCTGGCCGGCGATCTCTGCCGCACCCTCGGTGGGCCGGGAGACGAAAGGCGGCTGCGCAGCCCCGACGCGGTGCGGTTCCAGGTCGACCTCGGAGTGGCGCTGGTCGACGGCGTCGTGCGCCTGTTCCTCGCCCACCTCGTGGCGCACGACCGCACCTGGCGACGCAGCTTCGTGGCCATGAACGCCCAGTGGCGGGGGCGTTGGAACCTCGGGCCCCGAGCCCATCCGAACGACGGTCGCCTCGACACCTACGACGCCCGCTTGACCGTCCGCGACCTGGTCCTGGTCCACCGTCGCCTCCACCACGGGGCCCACCTGCCCCATCCCCGCATCGTCGAGCGGCGTGCCGCGGCCGTGCAGGTCGACCTCGGCCGCCGGCTCGCCCTGGAGTTGGATGGGGAGCGGGCCGGGCGGGTTCGCGTGCTCTCGGTCCGCGTCGAGCCCGACGCCGTGACCGTCGTCGTCTGACCGGAGGGGTCCGCGCCGCAGTGGGGGAGCGGTCCTACGCTTGCCGCTCCATGCTGTACAGCGCCGAGGAGTTCACGACCGACGAGCAGGCCGTCCTCCGCCGGTACGTCACCAACCTGGACCGGCCCGTGTTCGCCCTGGTCAACCTGCCCGAGGTGGTCAAGGGGGCGCTGTTCGCCCGTTACTCGCGCTCGGCCAAGACGCTCCGCCGACTGTTCCTGGACGAGTTCGTCGGCGACCTCGACATGGCCGGCGACCTCACCATGGACGCCACCGTCGGCCTCCCCCGGGCCGAGGCGCTCTACGACCGGGTGTTCGTCGAGTACGGCGACGACTCGGTTGCCCAGCTCGGTGGGGTCCACTTGGCCTGCGAGCAGGCCTCGAACCTGCTCACCAAGGTGTTGGAGTGGGGCCGGCTGATGTCGTACCTGGAGCAGTCGACCCGCTACGTCCCCTACGACGGCCGCTCGCCGACGGGTCGGTACCGCTACTACCGCGACCCCGACATCGGGCGCTCGCCCCTCGCGGCCCGCTACGTCGGGGACATGGACCGGCTCTTCGACACCTACGCCGGCCTGCTGCCGACCATGCAGGAGTGGTTCGCGGCGGCCCACCCGAAGCAGCCGGGCGACTCGGACTTCGTGTACCGCCAGTCGATACGGGCCAAGGCGCTGGACGCGGCCCGGGGCATCCTCCCGGCCGCCGCCCTGTCCAACCTGGGCATCTACGGCACCGGGCAGGCCTACGAGGCGCTGCTGCTGCGCATGCGGGCCCACCCGCTGCCCGAAGCCCGGAGCTATGCCGCGATCATGCTGGAGGAGCTGCGCAAGGTGGTGCCCTCGTTCCTTCGCCGGGTCGACATGGCCGACCGGGGCGGGGCCTGGTCGGCGTACCAGGCGGACCGCCGGGCGGCGATGGCCGAGCTGGCCGACCGCTTGGTGGGCGACCTCGGGGACGGGCCGCAGGAGGGGCCGGGCGAGCGGCCCGAGGTCACCCTGGTGGACTTCGACCCCGATGCCGAGAACAAGCTGGTGGCGTCGATGCTCTATCCCTACGCGTCGGCACCGGAGGACCAGCTCCTGGCCCGAGCCAGGGGCATGACGGCCGACGAGAAGGCGCAGGTGGTCCGGGCCTACTGCGGTACCCGGACCAACCGACGGCACAAGCCCGGGCGGGCGCTGGAGCGCACCGCGTACCGCTTCGACGTCCTGTCGGACTATGGCGCCTTCCGGGACCTCCAACGCCACCGCATGCTCACCATCGAGTGGCAGGACCTCACGCCAGCCCACGGGTACGCGGTTCCCTCGGCCATCACCGAGGCCGGCCAGAGCCCCGCCTTCGAGGAGGCCATGGAGCGCTCTCGGCAGCTGCACGCCGCAGTGCGGGCCGCCTTCCCGGCGCAGGCGGCCTACGCCGTCGCCCTGGCCTACCGGGTTCGCTACGTCATGCAGTTCAACGCCCGGGAGGCGATGCACCTCCTGGAGCTCCGTACCGGCCCGCAGGGCCACCCTGACTACCGCCGCGTCTGCCAGGAGATGCATCGCCTGATCGGCGAGCAGGCCGGCCACCGGGCGGTGGCCGAGATGATGACGTTCGTCGACCACGGCTCCTACGACCTGGGCCGCCTCGGCGCCGAACGCAGGACGGAGGCGAGGCGGGGCGCCCGGACCACCTGACGCTTGGACGGGACCCTGTTACTGGTGGGGTTGATGTTGTTGTTGTTGTGCACGTACCCTCTCTCCGGGCGGTGGGAGAGAGACGAGGATGGGTCGGGTCGGCGCGGCAGTGGCAGTGGTCGCTCTCGTGGCCGCCGGGCAGGCACACACCGCCGCCGGTGGCGGGCGTCAGGTGGTACGGGCGGCGACCCACACCGTCGTTCGGGGGGACACCCTGGCCCGGCTGGCGGGGCGCTATGGCGTGGCCACGGCTGCGCTGGCCAGTGCGAACCGCCTGGCCCGCCCGGACCACATCCGGATCGGCCAGGTGCTCGTGATCCCCAAAGACGGCCCCAGAGCCGGTGTGGAGGCGCCGCGGTCGGCGCCGGCGCCCCTCCCGTCACCCAGGGTCGTGGTCGGCGCCGCCGCGTCCACCTACCAGGTGGTCGAGGGCGACACCTTGGGGGCGATCGCCCGGCGCCATGACACCACCGTCGCGGAGCTGGTCGGCGCCAACGGACTGGTCGATCCCGACCGCATCCGAGCCGGCACCGGGTTGGCCGTGCCCGGCGCCGGATGGATCTGCCCGGTGCAGGGCTCCTCCCGCTTCACCGACGACTGGGGCGCGGCCCGAGACGGCGGGCGGCGCCACCTCGGCACGGACCTCTTCGCCCCTCTCGGCACCCCGGTGGTGGCCAGCGTGAGCGGCACCGTCAGGCACGCATCGGGAGCGAGGGCCGGCCTGGCCTACTACCTGGAGGGCGACGACGGGAACACCTACTACGGCGCCCACCTTGACGGCCTGCAGCCACCCGGCGACGTCACCCGCGGCCAGGTGATCGGCACGGTCGGCTCCACCGGGAACGCCAGCGCCACCTCGCCCCACCTCCACTTCGAGCTGAAGCCCGGCGGCGGCGACCCGGTGAACCCGTTCTTCACCCTGCAGCGGTGGTGCCGGGCATGACCGGCCCGGGAGGCCGGTCCATCAAGCGTTCACCGGCGTGGCCGCCGCAGGCGGGCAGGCCGGTGACCGGCCCGGGCCGGGCCCTGGTCATGCCGCGCCTTGTCGCCGTGGTGGCTGTCGCCGCTCTGGCCGCCGGAGGGGCGGCGGCGGCCGGCGGTTCCTCGGCCACGGGATCGGGGGGCATCGTGCACGTCGTGGCGCCCGGCGACACGCTGTCGGGCGTCGCCCGCCGCCTGGGGGTTAGCGTGGGCGCCCTCGCCGCCGCCAACCGCATCGCCGACGTCGATCACATCCGCATCGGCACCCGGCTTCGCCTCCCCGGGGGACCGGCGCCGGTGGCGCCGGTCGATCCCCGCCTTCCGGCGCGCCTGCGGGCTCTCCCGCAGCGCCTGACCCTGCTGCCGGTCTTCGACGCCGCAGCCCGCCGGCATCAGGTGCCCGACGACCTGCTCAAGGCGCTGACCTGGCTGGAGTCGGGTTGGCAGAACGAGAAGCTGTCGTCGACGGGGGCGCGGGGGATCGGCCAGCTGATGCCGGCCACCATCAGCTTCGTCAACGACATCTTGCTGCGGGCCGATCTGAACCCGGCCCGGCCCGAGGACAACATCGAGATGTCAGCCCGCTTCCTGGCCTACCTGCTGCACCAGACCGGCGGTCATGCGCCCACCGCGCTTGCCTCGTACTACCAGGGCCTGGCGTCGGTGCGACGCCACGGCCCGGGTCGGGCCACGACGCGCTACGTCGCTGACGTGTTGGCGCTCCGTCGAAATTTCTGAGAACACGGTCTGGCCGACCAGGACCCTTCTGACCTGCGCCGACGCGAGAACTCCCAGGTCAGCGGCCACTTGACGGCACGTGGCGGGCTGTCGAGACTGGATCAGTCCCTAGACGCCCCAGACGCCAGGTCGTGGGCTTCCATCCCGCTTCGGAGGGATGGAAGGGGCCGTCACGGGCATTGCGGGGGGAGCCAGGAAGCCAAGTAGACAACGCCCGAATAACTCGGTGGACCGCGCAGCGGGCTGATCGAGCCAAAGGGTGGTCCCAACGGCTTCCTGGCTCTCCAGCACCCCCTGGGCCGCGGTGTAGGGTTCCGCCCGCATACTGGCCAGTCGCGGGGGAGTTCATTGCCTGACGAGGACGTCGAGGACACCCTCGACGACGGACCTGACGTCGACGAGGAAGACCTCGCCGATCCAGATGACGACGGCGATCTGGACGACGAGGATCTCGGCGACGACGCCCTGGCCCTCGACGACGACGGCGAGGACGAGAGCGGGCTCGACGACGAGCTCGATGACGAGCTCGATGACGGCGGCGTCGACGATGTCGGGAGCACCCTCGGCAGCCCGGCCGCGGCCGTCGCCGCCACACCCGACGAGGAGGAGGAGGACGACGACGACGACGACACCGACGAGGACGACGTGGAGGCGAGCCTCGACGTGATCCTCAAGGAGAAGCTGGTCGTCCCCGACGAGGAGGACGAGGACGACGCCCCCGACGCGGAGGACCGGACGGAGAGCTCGGGCAAGGTGCTCCCACCCCAGCCCGACGAGTTCCAGTGCGCGTCCTGCCTGCTGCTCAAGCGCGGTATCCAGATGGCCGACCCGAACGGCCCGCTGTGCCGGGATTGCGTCTGACGGCCCGCCGATGACCGCCGCCCGCAGCCCCGTCGAGCAGGCGCTCGACCTGCTCGTGTTCGCGCCCCTCGGGTTGGCCGCGCTGGCTGCTGAGCACCTGCCGGGCCTGGCCGACAAGGGTCGGCGGAACTGGGAGAGCCAGGCGTCGATGGCCAAGGTGGTGGGCCAGTTCGCGGTCGGACGCGGTCGCAAGGAGGCGACGACGGTCCTGCGCCGCGCCGGCGACGCCCTGGGCCAGTTCGGGGGTCGGACCTCACCGGGCGCAGCCCGGCCGGCGCCCGCCGACTCCGTGTCCCCGCCCCGCCCCGCCCGGCCCCGCCCCGCCGGCGCCGCGGGTTCGGCCGACGACCTGGCCATACCCGGCTACGACGCGCTCTCCGCACCTCAGGTGGTCTCCCGCCTCGACGGCCTGTCGGCCGACGAGCTGGAGGACGTCCGGGCCTACGAGGCCGGGACGCGGGGCCGCCGGACGGTGCTCGGTCGGGTCGCCCAATTGCAAGCCCTTCTCGACTGAGCGTTCGCTTGGGAACGGCCAGGATGGCCATCGCCGCGGATCTGAGGCGCGTGGCGGAGCTGTGCCGGACGGCCCGGGCCGAGCTGGGTGCCCAGGCGCGGGGCGGGTCGGTCTTCGTCAACCACGAGGTCCGGCCCGAGCCCGTGGAGGCGAGCCTCGGTGCCGCCCTCGACGACCCGGGCCAGGCAGTTGTGGTGGGCAGCTTCGGCGGCGCCGTGGCCGGCTACGGGACGGGACGGACCGAGCTGCTGGCCGACGGCCGGCGGCTGGGGGTGATCGACGACATCTTCGTCGAGGAGGGCCTGCGCGGCGTCGGGGTGGGTGAGGCCGTGATCGGCCGGCTGCTCGAATGGTTCGCGGCCAGTCGGTGTTTCGGGGTCGACTCGTTCGCCCTTCCGGGGATGCGGGCCACCAAGAACTTCTTCGAGGCCTCGGGCTTCACGGCCCGCCTGCTGGTGGTGCACCATCGCCTCGATGGCTGATCCGCCGCCGCGTGCCGGCAGCCGGCCCGAGCTGTGCGTCGGGGCCGTCGCCTGCGACGCCGACCACCTGCTGTTGGTCCGCCGCGGCCACGGCCCGGCGGCGGGAACGTGGTCGGTCCCGGGCGGCCGGGTCGAGGCCGGCGAGGCGCTGGCCGAGGCGGTCGTGCGGGAGCTGGCCGAGGAGACCGGCCTGGAGGCGGTGTGTGACGAACTGGTGGGCTGGGTCGAGCGTTTCGGCGAGGGGCACCACTTCGTGATTCTCGACTTCCGCGTCAGCATCCTCGAGGGCGGCGACCCGGTGCCCGGGGGGGATGCGGCCGAGGCGGCCTGGGTCCCGCTGGCCGACGTCGCCACGTTGCCGCTGGCCGACGGCTTGGCCGAGTTCCTCCACGAACACGGCATCCTTCCCACCATCGCGTGACGGGTGGCCGGCGAGACGAACCGCTCAGTGCACCTCGGCGGTCGCCTGCGCCACATCGTCGGCGACCGGTGGCGGCACCTCGACCGGGGCCGGGGTGGCGGCCGCGGCCTCCGGCACGGCGGCGGGCGCACGACGTGTCGGCGCCGCCGGCCGGGGGCGGGGTGGAACAGGCCGAGGGGGGCGGGCGCCTCGCGGCGGTCCCGGAGGCGGGGGCATGGCGATGCCCAGCAGCGCGGCCAACGCCGGGATCCGCCCCGACGCCTGACGGGCCTTCTGGAGGAGATCCTCGCCGGCGTCGCCCGGCAGGGCCGCCGGCTTCACGTTGCGCCGCAGGGGCGACTCGACCACGGCATCCAGCAGCGCGGCCCAGCGCTCGGGTGGGGTGTCGGCGGCCATGGCTCCGCCGGCCGCCTGGGCCAGGCGCACGGCCAGATCGGCCGGGAACCGGGCGACGGCGTCTGGTGGGCGGGCCGAGGCCCGCAGGGCCCGAACGAGCCGGCCCTCGTCGAGGGAGGTCGTGATCTCCCCGAGCCACTTCTGACGATGCTCATCGACCCGGCGGTCGAGCGCCTGGCGGAGCGTACCGGCCAGCAGTCGGCTCTCGTCGTCCCGGGCCAGGTCGGCGCCGGCCACCACCGAGCGAAGGTCGCGAAGCGCGATGTCGTCCACTGCCTTGGCCGCCGCCTCGGCCCGGTCGCGCCATTCGGCTCCCCGCAGCCGGGGCAGGAGCTCCTCGGCCAGGCCGATGAGCGCGTCGGCGTGGACCTCGGGCTGGCCCTGCTCGCGCAACGCGGCGTTCTGGGCGTCCACGGCCTGGCGGACGGCGGGGATCCCGCCCCGCAAGACCTGCTCGGCGATCGGCTGCTGCTCGGGCGCCAGGGTGGCCATGACTGCGGCCCGGTGGACGTTGGCCGGCGTGAGCCGCCGGGGCTTGGGCGGCGCGGCCGCGGGTTCGGGACGGGGACGGGTGGGGCGGTCGGGCCGCTCGCTGATGGCTGCCCGCGGTCGCGCCGGGCGGTCTGGGCGCGAGTCGCGTGGAAAGCGCTCGCCACTCGGTCGGGCGGTGCCGGCACCGGCCTCGGTCCGGCGACGCCCATCGCCTGGTCCCTCCGGGCGAGGTGGGCCGTCGCGGCGAGCCGGGCGAGTGCGGGTATCGGGTCGGGGCCCCGCACCGGGAGCCCGGTCCCGGCGATCGCCGTCGCGACGAGGACTGCGTTCGCGCTGGCGCTCGCCACCGGTGAGCGACGTGGTGACTCCACCCTCGCTCCGCGGCGGGCCGATGATCTCCAGCCGCTCGGCCGGGGCCGGCTTCTTCTTCTCCTTGGGGGCCTGGACGGCCGTGATGAGGATGCCCTCGATCTCGAAGTCCGCCTCGGCGCGCACGACGTCGCCCACGCTGGCCCCGTCGTACAACAGCGCGGCGGCGACGACGCCCTTGGGCTGCTTGGCCCCGGCCGCCCGCCACGTCCACGTGCCGTCGGCGCGGGCGCTGGTCAGCTCCACGTCGATTCGCCGGCCCATGGCGACCCAACCTACCCGCGTGACCCGACGGGAGCCGCCCCCGCCGCAGTCTGCCCGCATAAATGTTTGCATAGCAGCCACGCTGCCCAGCGCCAGCCATCAAGTCCCCCCGCCGAGAGGCGTCGAGCTCCCGCTCCTTGCGCACCGGCCCGCGGCAACCGAGGTGCCAGCAACCGATCGTTACCGCCTTGTCGACCGGTCCCTCCTTTTCGACGGCGTGCCAGGTGGCGTGGCGGAGCACCGAACGGCCGACGTCCTCGCTGAGCGCGGTGACGGACGGGTGAAAGGCCATGGTTCCTCCGGTTGGGCCCGTGGGTTCGCTCGGTGCCGCTGCCCTCATACCAGCCGAGCGTTTCCCGGACGCTCGAGGTGCCGCTCAGGAGCCCCGACTCGGGAGAATCAGCCTAACCGTGCTGGACAGCACCGAGTACGCCTTGGTCCTCCAACTGGCGCTCAGCCAGTACGCGGCGAGATAACTCGAAGACGAGTTCCCAGTCCGGCAGCTCGTCCCGCTCGTAGGCACGCTCGACGACATCGGCGAGCGCGCCGGGCGCTAACTCCTCGTAGCGTCCCGACCTGCTCTGCGGAGCCCTGGGCACGAAGCCACGGTAGCGCGC
>Ga0187894_10002821_pt1 | contig 20345 bp, 21 predicted proteins | sample GBC1701081metaG_FD_136650 | JGI IMG/M metagenome (GOLD analysis project Ga0187894, IMG submission 136650) | White microbial mat communities from a lava cave in the Kipuka Kanohina Cave System on the Island of Hawaii, USA - GBC170108-1 metaG ...
CTCTGGCGTAATCGGTCAGTCATTGGGGTAGGACGGGCTGCCAGCCTGTCGCTTTGGGGTAGGACGGGCTGCCTGCCTGTCGCTTTGGGGTAGGACGGGCTGCCTGCCTGTCGCTTTGGGGTAGGACGGGCTGCCAGCCTGTCGCTGTTCTTTTTTCTTTCGCATTTTTTCGACAGGCTGGCAGCCCGTCGTACTTTTACACCCAATAACTCACCGATTACCTCTGGCAAAAAAAAGTTGTTGACGGTTTTGCTTTCAAAATAGTAGGCTGAAAAACAGCCCACAAGCGGCAGATGGTTTTCTTTGTGTCGTTTGCGAATCCACCGATAGCTTCACTGAGTCAAAAAATTCTGAGGCTCGTGACAATTCTAAAGATTTTATTGTCTTCGCGCTCTTTTATAAGAGCGTGTTGGCTTTCAAATTTTCTTCCGTTTAAAAAAGGAGAAATTAACGTGCGGATTAGAAATCTCTTTTGTCGCGTTATGGTTTGCGCGATTTTTGTTCTGAGTTGTGTTGGTTTCGCTATGGCACAACCGTCAAATCAACAACAAAAACCAATTATGGTTCTGCCCGATGACAAGCGTCCTACGTTTGCGGCAAGCAAGCGTAGCCTTTATTGCGCGGGCTTTATTCAACATGCTCCGAATGCTTTGCCGTTTGAAATTGCAGGTGCAGAGCAGGAACAAGAACAAGTCGTTTACGGCGAAGCCGATTATGTTTATATCAACGCCGGAGCGGGGCAAGGAATTACAGAAGGCAGTCTTTACACGGTCGTTCGCCCGCGCGGGCAGTTCAAATCCAAGTTCTCGAAAAAGAGCGGTTGGCTCGGTTCTTACTTTCAGGAAATAGGCGTCATTCGCATTATGAAAGTCAAAGAGAGTGTTTCTCTTGCGTTTGTCGAAGCCGCCTGCGACTCGATGGTTTTAGGCGACCAGCTTCGTCCGTTTGAAAACCGAACGTCACCACAATTGGAACCCGAAAAGCCCGTTGACCGTTTTGCTGACCCAACCGGTAAAGCAAACGGACGCATCGTTCTGGCAAGAGAGAACCTTGAACTTTTGACAAAAGACAATATAGTCTTTATTGATTTAGGTTCAGAAGATGGCGTGAACGCAGGTGATTATCTGACAATTTACCGTCCATTGGGCAAAGGCAAAACTACATTCTATCGTGATGACAACGTGACGGTTTCATCAAGCGGTGGTTTTGAAAGTGATGTTTTCAAAGGAGGTCCCTTTTCAACATCGTCGCCTCGCGTGAAAGACGCAAACGGTAACGGAGTATATGGACCGACAACCTCGATTCCCAATGTCGAAAACCGTCGCCCGAAAATGCCGCGTAAGATTGTTGGTGAGATGGTTATCCTTAGCGTTCAACAAAGAACTGCAACAGCCGTTATCACTCGCATAGCTCAAGAAGTTCATACGGGCGATTACGTCGAAGTCAAGTAAAGGTATTTAAGTTTCCTGCAACCCCGCAATAAGCTCCTAACCTTGTCTTTTTTCCGGCAAGGTTAGGAGTTTTGTATTTATTCGTTAACTGGTTTCTTTTTTGCTTCGTTAGCCTGATAAAAAGCTTTGAAATATCCGTACATAGAGGCAAAAGACGTAAGTACAACAACCCAGAGCATTGCACGCCCGAGCGTGTAAATCAGCACGCGAAGTTCATCAACTGTCAGGTTGTGATTGCCAAACAGATGTTCAAAAGCAAGTCGTAGTTCGGGCACTGTCCAAAACTGAATTGCAGGAAATGCCTGACCGAAATTTGAAACGGGAGGTTTACCGCCTGCGCTTGAAACAATCAATAACGTGATGGCAATGACTTGTGTCCACATCTTTAATTTTCCGGCAGCCGAAGCCCCGATTACCAAACCTTCGCTCGCGGCAATCGAACGCAAACCCGTAACGGCAAATTCGCGTCCGATGATTATCACCACAGCCCAAGCAGGAGCGAGTTGATTTTCTACCAAAGAAATCAAAGCCGCAGAGATTAAGAGTTTGTCCGCAATCGGATCGAAAAGTTTTCCGAAACGTGAAACCTGGTTTCTGCTTCGCGCCAAATATCCGTCAAGAAAATCCGTAAACGCCGCCGCCAGAAAAAGCGAGACGCCCGCAATATGTCGCGGAACGCCAAGCCAGTTTTCCGAAAACGGTGTCAGCAAAACCGCCACCAGAAACGGTACTATAAAGATTCTTAAAATTGTCAACGCGTTTGGGAGATTCATAAAAACAGTAAGGGAGAAAGGGGGTAAGGGAGAAAGGGAGAAGGAGAAATTTGTTCTATTCTCCCTTTCTCCTTTACCCATTTTCTCCCTTTCTGCTTTTCAGTTTCCAACATATTTCGCATAAAATGAGCGTGCCGTTGAAATATCGTCAACACCTTTTATAATTGCCCGTGCGTCTTTAAAAACAGTCAGTTCGTAATCGCCCTGTCGAAAGCGAAGAAGATATTGATTCACTTTTACTTCGCCCGAATCCTTTAATTTTTCCGCCAACTCTTGTAAGTCAATCTGTGTTTTCCGTTGCGGCGAAATTTGTACTGCATCACGCCCGCACAGTACAGCTACAAATTCGTTTGAATCTGCATCGAGCATCTCATATTTTTCCAGAGCACAAGTCTGGCAATCCGCTCTTGGCGCGGAAAGTTTTATCTTCCGCCATTCGTTCTGCCAAACATCAAACTGCATTAACGAACGGTGAAGTTTTTCTTTTTTACCCGTTAGTAATTTCAAAGCCTCGCTCGTTTGCATCGCCGAGACAATTGAAATTATAGGCATTATGACGCCTGCCGTGTCGCACGTCGGTGCGCTCCCTGCCGGAGGCATTTCTTCAAACACGCAGCGCAGACACGGCGTTTCTTTCGGGATGATTGTCATTGTCACGCCGTAAGATGAGACAGCCGCGCCGTAAATCCAATTTACGCAATGCTTCACACAGGCATCGTTTATCAAATAGCGTGTTGAAAAATTGTCTGTGCCGTCAATCACCAAATCACAATCTTTGATAAGCCGCTCGATGTTTGAAAAATTAACGTCCGTTATTTCAGCCTCGACTTCAATTTCGGAGTTGATTTCAGCGATTCGATTCTTACAGGCAATTGCCTTTGGCAAACGTTCTTTTGCATCCTGTTCGCTGAACATTGTCTGACGTTGCAAATTTGAAAACTCTACAAAATCTCTGTCAACGATTCTTAATCGCCCGACACCTGCACGCGCCAACATTTCGGATTGTGCTGAACCGAGCGCACCGCAACCAACAATCAAGACACACGAAGCCAAAAGCTGCTCTTGCCCTTCTTTGCCGATGCCGTCAAATAAAATCTGTCTGCTGTATCTTTCTCTAAGTTCCAAGTTCCAAGTTCCAAGTTCCAAGTTCCAAATCTCAAATCCAAAGTCTTTACTGCTCACTGCTCACCGCTCACCGCTCACCGCTCACTGCTTACTGCTCACTGCTCACTGCTCACCGCTCACCGCTTACTGCTCACCGCTCACCGCTTACTGCTCACCGCTTACTGCTCACCGCTTACTGCTCACTGCTCACCGCTCACTGCTTACTGCTCACCGCTCACCGCTCACTGCTCACTGCTCACTGCTCACCGCTTACTGCTCACTTTAGCAACAGCGGCGTTGTTCATTACTTCCTTTGGCACATCAAGCCCTGTCCACAGTTTGAATTGTTCCATAGCCTGCGCGACCAGCATGGCAAGTCCGCCGATTGTGGGGATATAGATACTTTGCGCTTCACGCTGAAACGCAGTTGTGAAAGGATTGTAAACCAAATCGTAAACAAGCCCCGCGCCTTCAAGTTGTTCTGCGACTGCGGGCGTTTCGTTTTCGAGTTTCCCTTTTGTGCCAAGCGGCGTTGTGTTTACGACAATATCAAACCCGCCGAAATTTGCGCCGTCCAACGGTTTACAATCCAAATCAAAATTTGCTTTTGCCTTTACGGTATCACGGGCAAAAAGCGTGACATCCGCGCCTTCATTTTGCAAAGCCCAGACAGCCGCACGCGCCGCACCGCCCGCACCAATCAAGGCACAACGCGCATTCTTTAACCCGCCGTAAGACGTTTTCAAAGGTGTGATAAACCCGACTGCATCCGTGTTGTAACCAAATAACAAATCATTTTCGACAACAATTGTATTGACCGCTCCTATTTCTTTTGCTGTTTCATCAATCCAATCAAGATGTTTCATCACAGTCTGTTTGTGCGGCGCGGTTACGCTTGCTCCATAAAGACGCAAAAAATCTTTACTTCGTAGAAAGCCGTTCACAAAACGCCCAATCTCTTTGTAATCGTATTTGAAATAAAATGCGTTGATGCCAAAATGCCTGAAAGCCGCTTCGTGCATATCGGGCGAAACGGAATGAGACACGGGATGACCAACTATGCCATAGAATTTCGTGTTCATATTGATTTCGTCTATTCGGTAAACTTCACGCAAATCTTTTGCTGTAATTTGTCCGGGCGCAGTCCCGCTTTCATCATCAAGCGCGGCGTAAGTTAAAAAACTTCCTAAAGCCGGAAAGACAATCCGTGTAAATTTTCCTGCTTCGCCCATAGCAATCGGAATCAATTCTCTTCCCTCACGTTTCGCACGTTCAAGCAGTTGAAAGTGTTTAATGCAATCCGTCGCGTCGTTTGCCTGTGTGGCGATTTTCAAGATTCTTGCAGGCGTTTGCGTCATAGCCTCGTAAATCTTTTCTAAATCATCGGGCGTCTTTTCAAAATCATGATGCGACACAATAACGCGCCGCCAGTCTAGTTCGCCGCCGTCTTTCAAGATGGTCGCTAAATCTAATTCAAAATCAAAAAATGTAGCCGAAAAGTTTTTCGCTTTTGTCCAAAATTCTATTCGCTTTTCTAAATTGGCACCAGACTTTCCGCCTTGTTCTTTCGGGCGGTAAGTTAGAAGCGTTTGGGTCGAAACCGAATCAATAAAAGATGCGAGTTTTTCGATTTCAATGTCGCGCAAATAATCAACACGGAGTTCGACAATATCAGCCACATCAGCCGCACACTTTGTTTTTGCGCGAAGTTCTTCAAGGGTTTCCGCACCGACAGGCACACAAATTTTCGGGTTCTCGTTCATTTGAAGTGCGGCGACTTGTCGTCGCTTTATTTTTTTAGTTTTATAGCTTTACAACAAAAGTGATGACTTGTCATCGCACTCCAAATAAGAATGCAAACACAACTACATTTTTCAAACGAAGAGAACGATTCAATTTTCAAACAGCGCGGTTGGATTGTTGCGCTCATTATTATCGCGGTTCTTTATATTGTTTTTAGAATCTGGCGATTAACTTCGACCTGTCTGTGGTTTGACGAGATTTTTAGCGTTCACGCGGCGCGGCATGGTTTTGGTGAACTTTTTTCTTTTGTGGCGCAAGACCTTATCCATCCGCCGTTTTTTTATTTATTGTTGAAAGTCTGGATTTTAATCGGCGGAGATTCGCTTTTGTGGCTACGTCTGTTTCCCGTTCTCTTTTCTTGCGCGGCGATGCTGCCGTTCTGGTTTTTATGTAAAGAACTGCGTTTGCAACCCCAATCAATCTCGCTCGCGCTTCTCTTTCTTGCAATCAACGGCTCGCTTATTAAGTATTCACAAGAAGTCAGAATGTATAGCCCGCTCTTTTGCCTTTCACTTTTTTCCGTTTGGCTATTCGTAAAGTTTTTTAACACGCCCGAAAACAAATCTCTCCTCGCGCTTTCAATTGTTAATTTGCTTTTGATTTACACACACTATTTCGGCTGGCTTGTCGTCTTTACAGAACTTTTATTTTTCATCCTTTACGCCAAAGAAAAACGAAAAGAGTTTTTAGTTTCATTTGCTCTATTGATTCTTTTATTTGCGCCTTGGGTTGTTGCCGTTGTGAAAGCCGCAAAGACAAACGCAGGTCTTCAACAAAACATTGGCTGGATGACCAAGCCTGGTCTAATTACTTTGTGGCAAATGTTTTTGTCTTTGAATCAGCCTTTTTATTTTCCGATAAGCAGTAACGAAACTCCCTTTTTAATCTTCACACCTTTGCTTGCAATTATTTCATTAACGGCAATCGTTTTGTTTTTATTTTATAAACAAAAGCCGCCTGAAGGCACGAAGAACTCCAATTTTATAATTCAAAACTCGTTTTTGTTATTTGCACTTTTGCCCGTCCTCATTGCATTCGTCGCAAGCAACGTCGCACCGTATTCATTTTGGGGAGCGCGACATTTGATAATTGTTTTCGCTCCCTTCGCTATATTTACAGCCATTGCGATTACGAATTTTCGCCTTGCCATGCTAAAAGACACAGCCGTTTACATAATCATTGGTCTTGTGGCTTTTGCTCTGTTCGGACAAATTTTACGCGGAGTGAATCAACCGATTTGGTGCGCTTGGGAAAACCTGGCTCAACAACTGAGAGAAAAAGAAAAAAGCCCTGCAAAAATTTATGCCACAGAAGAATTGATTGCTTATCATCTATGGTTTTCTTTTGAAGAAAGCGACAAGAACAATTTTCAGATTGCCTCGCTGAAAAATATCCCCGACATCAGAGAAGATACTGCTTATTTTTTGCCGCGTGGTTTTTACGAAGTGAAGATTCAGAATGCGGATTCGATTACGGATGAAAGTTTTTGGCTGGCATTTCGTGATACCGAGTTTAATACTACCAAACAGCCTTTGAAATTTTTTGTTGACAGAGGCTACATGATTGGAAACCCGCTTGAAATAAACGCACAAGGTTTGAGAGCATTTTTGGTAAAACTTAGCAGGGATGTAAAGGAGTAGGGGAGTAGGGGAGAAAGGGAGTAGGGGAGTAGGGGAGAAAGGGAGAAAGGGAGTAGGGGAGTAGGGGAGAAAGGGAGTAGGGAAAAGAACATTTGTCATTGATTTCTTTTTCTTCGTTCAATGACAAATGTAAAACTACCCTTTCAATGACAAATGGCAAATGAACAATGACAAATGTTCTTTTCCCTACTCCCCTACTCCCCTACTCCCCTACTCCCCTACTCCCCTACTTCTTCTTATGCCGCGATTGAAGCCAATGTTCCTGCCAAAGAACGAAAGATGTCGCGCCCGTCGCTTGAACCCAACAGGTCTTCACAGGCGCGTTCGGGATGCGGCATCATTCCCAAAACATTTCGTTCGCGATTACAAATGCCTGCAATGTTCTCGCGTGCGCCGTTTGGATTTGCTTCTTCCGTAACATTTCCTTGCGAATCACAGTATTGAAAGATAATTCTGTTTTCGTTTTTTAATTCTTCCAATGTCGCATCATCACAAACGTAATTTCCCTCTGCATGTGCAATCGGAATTCTTAAAACGTCGCCGTCTTCCAACTCGTTCGTAAACGGCGTGTCGTTGTTGTTTGTCTTTATATAAACATGGTCGCAGATGAAATGAAGGTCACGGTTGCGAATCAACGCACCGGGCAAAAGCCCCGACTCGCAAAGAATCTGAAAGCCGTTGCAGATGCCAAGAACCAAGCCGCCTTTTGACGCGAACTCTTTTACGGAATTCATAACAGGCGAAAAATGCGCCAATGCTCCCGCACGCAAATAATCGCCGTAAGAAAAACCGCCCGGCACAATCACAGCATCGTAACCACGTAAATTTGTCTGACGATGCCAGATAAAATCAACAGGTTGACCGACGTGCTTTGAAATAACGTGGTAAGCATCGTGGTCACAATTTGAACCCGGAAAAACAATTACACCAAATTTCATTAAATTTTACTCCAATACTTGCTGACGAAAACCAGTCCTATTCCATTTCAGAAGACAACCGTGCTATATCTTTTTCAGAAAGCCCTGTGAGTTCTGCGATTAGATTCACAGGTAATCCTTTTTTTAAGGCGTTTTGTGCAACTTCAATCTTTCCTTCAACCTTTCCTTCAATCTTTCCCTGCATCTTTCCTTGAATCTTTCCTTCTTCAATCGCAGTATTTATCACGTTGTTGAAATCTCTGTACTGTTTCAAACTCTCTTCGTATTGCATAGCCTCCTCCTTTGTGTATTTCGCTATTTCAGCCGCTTTGAACAATCTTTCAAATACTCTCTCTTTCAATTTCGGAGGTCTTTTCTGAAACCCGGACAGATGTTTCAAAACATATAGCCATTTGTCAAAGATTGTTTCTAAATCTTCTTCACCTTTCTTGAATTTTGGCATTTCAAGAAAGATAAAATTCAACTTGTCATAGAAGATTCTATTCTCATCGTCTTTTAATTCAACCCGGTGAAAGAATTTTTCTTTTCGCTCTTCGTCAAAACTGAAATCCAGAATCGCAACCAGATAAACAGGATTCAGTTTGAAATCCCAATCACCTTTTTGCGCTTGTTCCTGAATAGGAAATGTTGTGTAAAAGATACTACGGTCTTTGAAGTATTTCTGTCTGGCTTTCTGCGTTTCTACGATAAACCTCTCGCCTGTTTGCGAGATGCAATAAAGGTCGAAGACAGCACGTCTATCAAACTCATCACTACCAAGATTTTCGGTTTTCAGATATGAGAGTTTCTTTATCTTATGATGTTGAGGCAAAAGTTGATTCAAAAAGCTAATCAATAAAGGCTTATTTAATTCAGTCCCAAAAAGCTTTTTGAATCCAAAATCAGTAAACGGGTTGATATACTTCTCTTGCAAAGCCATAGATGAACTCAAAACTAATCAACTATTTCAACACGATAATCTTCGATAACAGGATTTGATAAAACGTCCGCAGCGATTTTCACAGCCGTTTCATATCCCTGTTCTTCTGACAAAGAAGTGTCAAGCGCGACTTCAAAATACTTCCCTTGCCTAATGTCTGCAATCCCCTCGAAACCCAATAACTCAATGGAATGTTTGATTGCTTTACCTTGCGGGTCAAGTACGCCCGGTTTTAATGTCACATAAACTTTTGCTTTCATCTCGAAAAAAATTAGCTCCTTACAAAATATGTGTTGCGTTATTCATGTTACTTACTTTAAGATTCGCACACTGTTTCTTTTACCATCATCGGCGTTTCAAGTAGAGCGCGTGCGGCTCAATTCTTTTTGATGGCATTGTTGCCGTCAAGCGGCTTTTAATAACATTTGGCTATTAGCTATTAAGTCGTAACTTAAAAAATTTCAAATTTTCAGGAGAAAAATAAACCATGCCTAGTAAATCGGCTTTAGGACTCGACGAAAATATTGCGGCGTTGTTGTGTTATGTAAACATCTGCCTTCCGATAGGCTTAGTCGTCAGCATCCTTGTTATTGTGCAAGACAAAACAAATAAACTGCCTCGCTTTCACGCATTTCAATCGCTTTTGTTAGGTGTTTTAGGGGTTGTTATCGGTATTGTTCTCAGTGTTTTCTATTTTATTGCGATCCTAGTTGACAGCATAATAGCGAGTGCAACCGGTTTGCCAATTCCGATTCTTTTCCTTCTTGTTGCTCTGGTCGGAGGCGTGATATGTATCGGTTTGTTCATTATGCTCATTCTCGCCGCAGTTAAGGCTTATGGCGGACAAATTTACAAGATTCCAATCATCGGTGGATTTGCCGATAAATTCTCAGGATGATTTGCTGATTAAAATTCAAAGACCTATATTTTCGAGTGATGAATCGGCTTTCGGTTTCGGTTCATCACTCTTGTTTCTTTTCAATTAAAGGAGTTAAAAAGATGCCGCATCCGCAAGCTTTTCAAAAGTCCGGTTTAGGAATGAACGCAAATGCCGCCGCCTTGTTAGGTTATCTTGTCGGCATCTTTTCTATCGTTAATTTAATTGTCGAAAAAGACAATAATTTTGTTCGCTTTCATGCCGTTCAGAAACTTTTCTTTATACTTTTCTGGACGATTGGTTACTTCGCACTCATTTTCGTTCTTTTCATACTCACTGTCGTAGTAATGCTAATCGGCGGCGTTGCTGCATCTGCCGCAGGTGATGCGGGCGGCATCATCGGGGTTATCCTCTGGGTTATCGCTATGTTGACGTGGGTTATTTTACCGATTCTCTTTGTAGCGGTTTTCTTGGGCGGCTTAATTCTTTGCGCTGTCAAAGCCTACAACGGCGAAGCCTTCAAGCTACCAATCATCGGAAGTCTTGCCGCAAAGATATTTCCCGTTTAATTTCCGGGAACGCCGCCATCTTGGCGGCAGGCTAATTTCCGGGAACGCCGCCATCTTGGCGGCAGGCTAATTTCCGGGAACGCCGCCATCTTGGCGGCAGGCTCAAAACGGTAAGTATCTTGCTGACAAACACTTTGCCGTCAGGATGACGGCGTTCCCGGCGTTCCCAGCACCCTTTCAAAAACCTTATCAACATTTCGCAAATAATGCTCAAGCGAAAAAACCTTGTCTATCTCTTCCCGTGTCAATTTTGATTTGATGTCTGCGTCATCGCTAATAAGTTTTTGATATTCGCCTCCTTTGTCCCAAACGCGCATTGCGTTGCGTTGCGTCCAGATGTATGCATCTTCACGCGAAACGCCTTTTTGCGTTAAAGCCAGAAGTAATTGTCCGCTGAAAACAAGCCCGTGTGTGATGTTCAGGTTTTCAAGCATACGCTCAGGATAGACAATAAGCCCGTCAATCAACGAAGCCGTTTTCGCCAGCATATAGTCAACTGCGGCGGATGAATCAGGCAGAACAATTCTTTCGGCAGATGAATGTGAAATATCGCGTTCATGCCAGAGTGCGACATTCTCTAAACCTACAATTGCGTTTGCCCTTACGGTTCGCGCCATGCCGCAGATTCTTTCCGACAAAATCGGATTGCGTTTGTGCGGCATCGAACTTGAACCTTTTTGACCGACTTTGAATTTCTCTTGAGCTTCGCGGACTTCGGTTCTCTGCCAGTGGCGGATTTGAAGCGCAAATTTTTCAAGGCTTGAAGCAATAATCGCAAGCGTCGAGAGATATTCCGCATATGTGTCGCGTTGAATAACCTGTGTTGAAACAGGTGCAGCTTTTAATCTGAGAATCTCACAAACTTTTTCTTCGACAATCGGGTCAAGATGCGCGAATGTTCCGACTGCGCCGCTTATTTTTCCTACGGCTGTAATCTCTTTAGCTTTCAACAAACGCTCACGGTTACGGCGCATCTCGTCATACCAAAGAGCGAAAGTCATTCCGAAAGAAGTGGGTTCGGCGTGAATCCCGTGAGTGCGCCCGATTTGCGGCGTATCTTTGAATTCAAAAGCGCGGCGTTTCAATACTTCCATCAGCGCGTCAATCTTCTTCAAAAGAATCTCGCAGGCATCACGAAGAAGGAGCGCGTTCGCAGTATCAACAACGTCCGAAGACGTTAAGCCGTAATGAACAAACCGCGAGGCTTCGCCAATATTTTCCGCCAGGTTTGTTGTAAACGCAATAACATCGTGGTCTGTGGTTTTTTCGATTTCGTTGATGCGTTCAACCGTGAATGCGGCTTTTGTTTTAATTTGCTCAAGCGCATCAACAGGTATAGCGCCCATCTCGGCATGGACTTCGCAAACGGCTATCTCAACATCAAGCCATTTTTGAAACTTATTTTCCAGCGACCATAACGCGCCCATTTCGGGTAATGTGTAACGGGTTATCATTACTTATTATCTTTCGGTTGATTGAATTGAAACGCAAGACTATACCTCATGCAATAAAATCTGCCAAAGCCATCAGTTTTATGAGAAGAAAGTAAAACAGTCTGCCAGCCTGTTTCATCCATCATTTTTCATCCGTCATTGATTTTGCTCACGGAGTCTTCGACAGGCTGGCAGACTGTCGTACTATTTGGTTTCAATGTTCACGTAACTGACGCATTACGAAGCAAATCTGAAACGCCCCAATCGTCACGGCGGCGACAAAGAGTTTCTTTGTATTTTTATTCAGGAGTAAGAGCAATGATAAAAAAGCAAAGTTTGATTTCTACTTTATTGGCTTTAATTTTAATCCTATTGCCGGTTTTGGCTTGTAAAGTTCCAAGGAACGATACAAGAGGCGGACAAGGGCAACGCGGAAACAGGGAAACACCACAGGGTGACGGTAATACAGAAATACCAAGCGGAAACTATGTAGGAAATATCAATGGTGCAGAAGCCATAGCAAATGTTTCGTTTGAGGATTTAAGGGACTATACGATTATGGCAGGCGAAATTCGCAGTAGTAAATTTTACTATACATTCAGGGCGGATATTGTCGGCTCATCGGGATATGGTGACGTTGTTTACCACAATGAGAACATACGATTCCAAATTAAAATTGACCTGACACCGGACGGTTTTATTCTGACATCGAACCCTTTAGGCCCGAACGAGTCTGCGTCATACAAATTTGTCAGGCGATAAAAAATTGTTTTACAGAGAGGAACTACTATTTACTCAGACAGTCAAATTTTTAAGATTGAAAATGTCTTAGCAAAAAATAGCGTCTGAACTTATCCTTATTTGTAAACAAAGCTGAATTCGGTGTGGAGGTAAAAATTTATGTCAAGAAAGGCAATGAGTAAAGAGGAGTTTAAAAAAGCTTTCGACAAAATCAAAAACAAACCTATTCAAACAACACGCGGTGGTGATACCGGCGTAGGACATACATTGGAAACTTTGCTTGGATTGGAAGAGGACAACCTTGACCGCCCTGATTTGGGTTTCGCAGAACTTAAAGCTCATCGCAAAGGCTCAAACGCCTTAATTACCCTTTTCACTTTCGACCGCAAAGCGTGGCTTTTGAAACAGAAAGAAGTAATTAAAAAATTTGGTTACGAAGATGACGAAGGGCGACAGGCTCTCAAATTTCAATTCCGCCACGACGGAAAGCTGACAAAGGTTGGTCTGACACTTTCACCCAACAAAAACAAGACTTCCGTATCTCTCATCAGTAAAAACAATGAAGTCGTAGCAGAGTGGAAGTTAGATAGTCTTGCCAACAAATTCTTACAAAAGATGCCCGCTCTTGTTGTAGTAACAGCCGAAAATACCAAAGGCGCAAAAGGCGAGGAGTTCAAATACACAGAAGCCAAATTTTATGCCAAGCCTTCGCCGGAACTTATTTGTCAGCAGATTCTGGCAGGAAATGTTTGCGTTGATTTGCGTATGCACATTCAAGATGAAAAAGTAAGAAATCGCGGAACGGCTTTCCGCGTTTATGAAGGAGCGATTGGTGACCTCTTTGGTGTAAAAGAAAAACTCTAAACCAGAGCATAGTGCCAAATATGGAACTAACTTATTCTGTATTATCTAATGTGCAACTCATTTAATCACTTTTTAGCCGGCGAAGCAGGCGACATATTATTAGCCCGCAGTGAAACTGTGGGTCTGTCGTCACACAAAAAACAAAGTCCGCTTTGCGGACGACATAATCCGTTTTATGTCACCCTCTCAAAGAGGACTTTCGGAATGATTTCGTGCTTGTCTTCCCACAGTGAAACTGTTGGCTAATGACATACCACACGTTTCACGGGTTAAAGTGTCACACATTCGGTTGTATGCTGTTTTAGCGTTAAACCTCAATCCACTCTGTCGGTTCTTTCGGATGAGACAATGAGATTTTTGTGTTTGAAGGAAATAAAGGAGAACGCTCCTTTAGTGCCATTTCTGCGTTGAGTTTTGCAACAAACGGGTTATTGGCTTTTTGTGAAAGGTGCGCTAGGACAATGTGCTCAGCCTGTCCGTCGAAACCATTGCGAAGCCAATCGGCTATGTCTTCGTTTGAAAGATGTCCTGTGCGAGAGAGAATTCTCTGTTTCAAATCCCAAGAATAGACTTCGCAGGTTTTTAACATATCCCTGCTGTGATTCGATTCAATCACAATCGCCGCACAACCGCGCAACCTCTCTTCAATCAACGTAGTGACGTGACCGAAATCCGTGAGCGTTGCAACCTTAACGCCTTGATGTGTTGCGGTAAAACCAAAATTATCAACTGCGTCGTGCGGGACGGTGAAAGGGTGAAAATCAATCGAACCGATTTGAAAATCCCTGCTTGATTCAATCCCAACAACACGGTCGCGCAAAACTTCCGTTCGCTTGAAAGGTTCGTCATTTGAAACGCGCTTGCGTTCACCAATGTATGCATCCCGTGTCAGCGAAGACATATAAACGGGACAACTCAGATACTTTAACAATACACGAAGACCTCCGGCATGGTCGCCGTGTTCGTGCGTTATTAAAACTCCGTCGAGTTGTTCCGGCGCGATACCAACAACAGCCAAACGCCTTAACGTATCTTTCGCGCTTAATCCTGCATCAACAAGCACATTCGTCCCGTTCGCGCTTATCAAAATCGCGTTCCCTGTCGAACCGCTACCGAGTACAGTTAGTTTCATCTCATAAATCGTGAATCGTGAATCGTAAATCATAATAAGACATATTTCTTTCTATTTACGATTTACTCACTATCAAATTTCCAATCGCTTTCTATCAACTTTGAAGCCGTTTAAGTCACCAAGAGCCGCAAGGGACATCTTTTCCGTAGAGAAAAATTCAGTTGCAATCCGTTGCAAATCTTCGCTTGTGACGGCTTCGATTTTTTCAATTGTTTCGTCCGAGGTGATGTAACGCCCGTGAATCATCTCGCAGTGCGCCAGCATAGAGGCACGAATGCTCGAAGATTCAAGGCTCAACAGAATAGAAGAAACCGTTTGGTCTTTTGCGAGTTGTAATTCTTCTTCCGTCACACTTTCACGCACAACGCGCCGCAATTCCGCCAATGCCAAATCAACAAGTTCATCAAATTGTTCGGGCGATGTTCCCGCATACATATTGAACAAACCTGTATCGTTAAATGTGATTTCGTCAGCACCGATTGAATACGCAAGTCCGCGTTCTTCGCGTATTGATTGCCACAAACGGCTTGATGTTCCGCCGCCTAAAACATTTGCCAATAATGAAGCGGCATAACGGTCTTCGCTCGATTCATTTATCCACGGCGAAGCGATAATCAAATGAACTTGTTCAAGATTTTCTTTTCGTTCAAGGAGAATCGGCGTAGCTGATTGTGGCAACCCGAAATTAATTACGGAGTCATCTTCATTTTTAAGCTCGCCAAAAACCTTTTCTGAAAGCTCGACGAGTTCATCGTGATTTACATTTCCTGCCGCCGCAATGATTAAATTTTTCGGCGCGAATTCCTGTTTGTGAAACGCAAGAGTTTTTTCGTGATTGAATGTTGAAACTGTCGCGGGCGTGCCCTCAATCGGACGTCCAAGCGGATGGTCAGGGAAATAAGCCGAGTTGAAAAGTTCTGAAAGGTATTCGTCCGGCGTGTCTTCGACCATCTTCATCTCTTCAATTATGACACGCTGTTCACGTTCTAAATCCTCCTGGTCAAAACGCGGATTCGCAATCATATCCGATAACAAATCAAAGGCTTTGGGTAAAGCGTTGTCACGGACTTTCATTGTAAAGCCCGTCACATCCTGCGAAGTGAAAGCATCAAAGTTTCCGCCCAAACGGTCGGATTCGATTGCTATATCTAATGCTGTGCGTTTGTGTGTGCCTTTGAAAACGGCGTGTTCTATGAAATGAAAAATGCCGTTAAGGTTTTCAGGTTCATGGCGCGAACCGCGACGAACCCAAATGCCAACCGTAACGGAACGAACGGCGGGCATGAAATCCGTCAAAACTGTCAAACCGTTATTGAGTCTTGTTATTTTTACTTGCTCTGTCATACCGCGAAGCGCAATAAACTTGCGTATCTTCCAATTAAAGTGAGGCATCGTAGCACGCCGAATAAAGCGACTCAAACGCAAAGCAAAACCAAGCTGTGGTTTGAATTAGAAAACAAAGAATTGTTACGGGGCAAATAATTTCCTATAACCCTTTCATGGTTCCATATTAGATAATCGGCGTGTTATTATCCCAATCGCCATCCCCCGATGTCGGTTCAAGAGCCAACTGTCCCAATGCTATGAAGGTAGAAACAAAAAACGAAGACGCTCGGAAAAGAGCCTTAGAGGTTCTTTCAGGAAAAAAAGCATCCGTCAACATTCACAATTCGCAGTCACCATCGCAGGATTTATCAGACGATATTCATACCACACATACCCCTACGTTTGCCGAAGAGGTACAGGCGCGTAAAAAAGCGAGTGCGTCAAATCCGCTTGCGAAGCTCCGACAGGTTTCGTCCTCTGAATTTAATACCGCCATGATTCATTTTTATCGTGGCGAAGTTCAACGCTCAAACACTTGGCGCAATCGCCTTGACACAACAACAAACTGGGCTGTGCTTACGGCAGGCGCGACTCTGTCCTTTGTCTTTAGTTCTACGAACAACCCGCATTTTGTGATTCCGATTAACTCAATTCTCGTGGCGATATTTCTTCTTATGGAAGCCAGACGCTACCGCTATTATGAAATTTGGTCTAGCCGTGTGCGTGTACTTGAAACGGGATATTTGGCACAACTGCTCGCACCCGAAGGAGTTTTGCCGGATAAAGAATGGGCGGCACATCTGGCGTCAGATTTATTGACGCCGCATTTCACGATTACCGAATGGGAAGCAATCGGAAGACGCCTCAGAAGAAACTATCTTTGGATATTTGCACTTCTTGCGCTTAGTTGGAATTTGAAAGTTTATTTACATCCTTACGCCGCACATACGTTTGCAGAGTTTTTAGACCGCGCAACCGTAGGACTCGTACCAGGCTGGATTGTTTTCGCCGTCGGAGTTGTCTTCAATACTAGTGTTGTCTTTTTTGCCGTTGGCACTCTGCGACTGCGTGATGCAACCGGAGAAGTTTTGCCGCATCACGAATTTTCTTTACGTCCATTAAAACGTATGTCTGACTGGACAAAAGCACACACACCGACATTAAACCGTCGCCCGTCACAAAGCCGCGCAAAGAAAGCGCGTCAGCGCGTTCGCGGTTCAACAGGAAAGATAGACATTACGGAAACACCCGACCGTTTGGAACGCACGGAAACACCGGAAAGAAAATCAAAAAAACAAGAGACTATTTTATGAACTGGTCTTAGGTTTTCGGTCTTTGGTCTTCGCAGTCTTGAACCTTGAATTTTTAATTAATGATTTAACCAAGACCTAAGACCGAAAACCTAAGACCAAAACCCGAAACAATGATTGAATTAAACGGACAGCCGCTTACACTTGAACAAATCAACGCCGTAGCAAAAGGCAAAGAATCGGTTTCGCTTTCCGATGAAGCACGCGAAAAGATGAACGCATCGCGCCGTGTTATTGAAGAAATTATAGAGTCGGGACAGATTGTTTACGGCGTCAATACTGGCTTTGGAAAACTTTCAGACGTTCACATTCCGCATGACCAATTAAAAGCTTTGCAGTTAAACCTTGTTCGCAGTCACGCTTGCGGTGTCGGTGCTTTATTAAACGAAGAAGAAGTTCGCGTGATGCTGTTACTGCGTGCGAATGTTCTGGCAAAAGGTTTCAGCGGTGCGCGTGTCGTTGTAGTTGAAAATTTAATAGCAATGCTAGAGCGCGGCGTTCATCCTGTCGTTCCGTCGAAAGGTTCTGTCGGAGCGAGCGGTGATTTAGCTCCTTTGTCTCATCTTTCATTAACACTTATAGGCGAAGGCGAAGCGTTTTATAAAAACGAGAGAATGCCAAGCGCAGATGCTTTGAGAAAAGCCGAAATCGAACCGCTAATACTTGAAGCAAAAGAGGGACTCGCGCTTACAAACGGAACACAGGCGATGTGCGCCGTCGGCGGACTCGCGCTTTATCATGCTGAACGATTAACACATCTGGCAGATATTGCGGGCGCAATGGCACTGGAAGCATTGCGCGGAACGCCGACAGCCTTTGACGAACGCATTCATAACGCACGCCCTCATGCAGGGCAAATAGAAGTCGCAAAACATCTGCTTGAACTTTTGCAAGAGAGCGAGATACGCGAATCGCATCTTGAAAATGACCCGCGTGTTCAAGACGCTTACGCACTTCGTTGTATGCCGCAGGTTCACGGCGCAGTTCGTGATGCGCTTCGTTACGCACGCAATGTCATAGAAATCGAAAGCGGTTCTGCGACCGACAACCCGCTCGTCTTTGCCGAAACTCAAAATTCAAAATTCAAAATTCAAAATGTTATTTCGGGAGGCAATTTTCACGGCGCACCGATAGCTCACGTTTTGGATTATGCGGCGATTGTTCTGACAGACCTTGCAAGTATGTCTGAGCGCAGGATTGACCGTCTCGTTAATCCCGATTTGAACGAAGACCTTCCGCCCTTTTTAACAAAGAGCGCGGGAATATCTTCGGGATTTATGATTGCTCAAGTAGCGGCGGCGGCATTGATAAACGAGATGAAAGTCCTTTCGCATCCGGCAAGCGTTGACAATGTACCGACGGACGGCGGTAAAGAAGACCACGTTTCGATGGGAATGACTGCGGCAAACAAATTGAAAACGATTGTTGAGAATTTGGAAAACGTGATTGCGGTTGAGCTATTCGCGGCGGCAGAAGGTTTGGAACATCGCAAACCCTTAAAACCGGGCAAAGGCGTTCTGCGCGTTTACGAAAAAATCCGCGAGCATGTATCACCGCTTGAAGAAGACCGCATTATGTCAAACGACATGCAAACGATTGCAGGGTTAATCAGAAGCGGCGCGTTTGAAGAGTAAACGAAAACGCCTCACATCTTCGCTATCGAAAAAATCTTCAAACGATTCTTCTTTCAAACCTTCGTCAATAAAAGTTTGAAATTCATCTTTGCTCAAATTCCAAGGCGGTCCGTCAATCTCTTCGCCCGTTTCGCGCCCGCGTGCAATCACCAGCAACAAACCATTATCAGCCAAAAGCGTCGGCAAACATTTCATCGCGTTAATGCGAAACGGCGAAGGCATTGCTTGGAGCGTATTGATTTCTATAATCAAATCAAAAGCCTTGGTCCAATTGTCTGGAGTGTCGAAGAGGTCTTTAACAACATAATCAACCTTTGTTTCGGGAAATCTTTTCTTGCACCATTCGATTGCAGACTGTGAAATATCAAACGCCGTCACATCAAAACCTTTTGACGCCACGAACTCGGCATCGTCGCCAAGTCCGCAACCGACAATCAGAGATTTCTTCCCTTCTCCTTTAATTTCATTCTTTGCAAACCATTCAATTAAAAACTCTGTTGGCTCTGTATCAGCCCAAGGGATATGTGATGTGTCGCCGTCTGCTTCTGTGTAGAGCGCGTCGAACCAGCCTCTGTGGTCGCCGCGTTCTAAAAATTCGTGTGCGAGTTGTTTGACTCTTTCTCTGCTCATTTCTCATTTTATGGCGGCGGTTGAATTGCCCCATTGAAAACTTCCGCTTGCTACTGTTTTACCTTTAACAACACAAACCCACTTGTAGTTTGTAAGTTTTGAATAATTTATGTTTCCTTGTCCTTCAAAGTCATCAGGGAAATTAACATAAATCCAGTCATCGCTTCCGATTGCTTCTGCAGTAGCCTTTTTTCCATTCGGTGCGGTCACGATAAACGTGGCTTCGTATGCCCTTCCGCCGTATTCGCCGCCTTTGTCCCAGACTCCGAGTTGAATTATCGCGCCTTGCGACAATAGCCATCCTTGCCTCTTTTTACTGTTTCCCGTATATCCAAAAGCAAATGTAACCGTTGCCAAAAGACAAACGATACAGGCAACTAAAACTTTCTCCCTCAAACTGAACCTTGTCATTTTCTATCCTTCAAAACTGATAATGCTTTTGACTTTAACATCAGTTTATCGGAGAACCAACAATCAAGTTTTAAGTCACATTGTCCTGAACTTTTCTTTCGCTTTGTTTAGCTCTTTTATAATTTTTCTGCTATTAGATAAGCATCGAACTTTAATTTTAATCTTCAATTCAAACTTGAAAGGAAAACCAAAATGTCAGACGCAATGGAAGAACGCGGACAGGCGTTAGAGAACGAGTATTTTCATCGTAAAAACCAAGAGCTAATCGAAAAGATGAAGGAGAAACTAACAGCCGAACAATGTCAACCCGTCGCCAGACGTTGTCCGAAAGAATGCGACGGAAGTTTTGTCGAAGTTGATTACGAGAACATCAAAATTGACATCTGCGAAACCTGTGGCGGCGCATGGTTAGACGCAGGCGAATTAGAAGCACTGACAAAGAAAGAAAACCAAGGCTGGCTCTCAAGATTATTGGGCTAACAATGTCCGGCGTTTATGCCGCTCTATACATTCATAACGGAATATCGCGGAGGCACGTACATTTCACAAGCGCGTGCCTCTTCGTCCAAACATGCCTTAAAGCATTTTCATCGTAAACAATGACAGATTCATCCCCGTCGCAAGCAACGGGGCATTCTCTGAATCTTTCGTAAACCTCATCAACTCTGTCAATGTCAATCAAGGATAGGAATCTTACTTTTTTTTCCATTAGCCCAACCGTTCACGGTTGGGAACTGATGGTCTAATCCAATTTTCAGCCCCGTTTAGGGGGCGAAAGATGGCTAAAGCC
>Ga0187894_10002822_pt1 | contig 20343 bp, 16 predicted proteins | sample GBC1701081metaG_FD_136650 | JGI IMG/M metagenome (GOLD analysis project Ga0187894, IMG submission 136650) | White microbial mat communities from a lava cave in the Kipuka Kanohina Cave System on the Island of Hawaii, USA - GBC170108-1 metaG ...
CCTTCGACCACATCGAATCCTACATCGCCGAGGGCAAGGCGGCTCCCGTGTCTCGCGAGCCGAGCGAGATCTCCGCGGCGCCGGTGACCGTGCGTCTCATGGCCCCCGACGACGCCGTGGCCGTCGCGCGGTGCACGTATTCCGTCTACGCCTACACCCTACCCGATGACTATCTCTACTTCCCGGATCGAATGCGCGAGATGCTGGCGGGCGGACTGCTCGAGATCTACGTGGGCGTGACGCCCGACGGCGAGGTCGTGAGCTGCCTCACCCGCGAGGTCGAGCGTCCCGGCGGGCCCGTCGGGTACATGGGCGAAGGGCTCGTCGATCCGCGCTTCCGTCACCATGGCCTCATGGAGCAGATGCTCCGGTTCGCCCAGAGCCGGGCGCGCGAGCAGGGCATGCTGGGTCTGTACGGCGAAGCGGTGACGGTGCACACGTACTCGCAGCGGAGCAACATGGCGCTCGGCTTTGCCCAGACGGGCATCCAGCTCGGCGACGAGGCGCCCACCGTCGAGTTCAAGCAGATCGCGGGGACGGCGTCGAAGACGCGCACGGCCACCGTCCTCAACTTCCTCAAGACGAACGAGGGGCCGCGGCGCCCCGTGTACGCGCCGCCGCACCACCGGGCCGTGATCGAACGCGTGTACCGGCACGGGGCGTACGAGCGCGACCTGCGCGACGTGCCCGCCAGCGCGGCGGGGGGCGCGGCGGAGGTGCGGGTCGACGTGTTCCCCGAGTGGAGCGAGGCCGTGATCCACGTCACGGCCTATGGCCCGGACCTGCCCGACGTGGTCCGCGCGCGCCTTCGCGAGCTGTGCCTCCGGCGCATCGACTGGATCGCGCTCGACCTGCCGCTGTCCGACCCGGGCGCGGGTCGATTCTGCGCCGCGCTGGAGGCGTTCGGCTTCTTCTTCGCGGGCGTCATGCCCGACCTCGTCGGCGACGACATCCTGCGCCTGCAATATCTGAACGAGGTCGAGGCCGACGTGGCGTCGGCGCAGATCGCATCGGAGTTCGCCCAGGAACTGTTCGCCTACGTCGTGAAGGCGATGGGAAAAGCGGGCTAGACAGGGAGACGAGCATGCGACATCGGATCGCGGTGATTCCCGGCGACGGGATCGGCAGGGAGGTCCTGCCCGAGGGCATGCGGGTGCTCGACGCGGCGGGGCGTCGGTTCGGGTTCGACTTCGAGTGGAAGGTCTTCGACTGGAGCTGCGAGACCTACGCGCGGACGGGCCGCATGATGCCCGAGGACGGCATCGCGCAGCTCCGCCCGTTCGAGTCGATCTTCCTCGGCGCCGTCGGGTTCCCCGGCGTGCCCGACCACGTCTCGCTGTGGGGGCTCCTGATCCCGATCCGGCGCGAGTTCCGGCAGTACATCAACTTGCGGCCGGTTCGCCTGCTCAAGGGCGTGAAGTCGCCCCTCGCGGGCCGCGGGCCCGCCGACATCGACATGCTGGTGGTGCGCGAGAACAACGAGGGCGAGTACTCCGAGATCGGGGGCCGGCTCTACCGGGGCAGCGCCGAGGAGATGGCGATCCAGCAGTCCATCTTCACCAGGAAGGGCTGCGACCGCGTCATGCGGTACGCCTTCGAGCGGGCCAAGACCCGGCCCGACCGCCACGTGACCTCGGCGACCAAGTCCAACGGCATCATCCACAGCATGCCGTACTGGGACGAGCGCTTCGCCGCGATCGGGAAGGAGTACCCCGACATCCGCACCGATCAGTTCCACATCGACATCCTGACCGCGCACTTCGTCCAGCATCCCGACTGGTTCGACGTGGTCGTCGCCTCGAATCTCTTCGGCGACATCCTGTCCGACCTCGGGCCGGCCATCGCGGGATCGATCGGCATCGCGCCGGGCGGCAACATCAACCCCGAGAAGGAGTACCCGTCGATGTTTGAGCCGGTGCACGGCTCCGCCCCCGACATCGCGGGCCAGGGCGTCGCCAACCCGATCGCCCAGATCTGGACGGGCGCGATGATGCTCGAGCACCTGGGCCACCCCGACGCCGCGCAGGCGGTCGTGAACGCGATCGAGCGCGTGGTGGAAGACGGCAAGACGGTGACGCGCGACCTCGGCGGCAAGGCGTCCACCGTCGAGGTCGGAAAACTGGTCGAGTCGCTGATCTGACCGCGGGGGCGGGCGCGCCTACACCGCGAGGTCGGCGGCCTCGGCGATCACGCGGATCGCGAGCGGCTCGCGGCGGTTGCGCACGGTGATCTCGTGGCGCGCGAAGGCCGTCACGTCGATGCCCGCGCGCTCCGCGACCTGCTCGGAGATCACGAGCTGCGCCTGGTACTGCTTGGTCAGATCCTGAAGCCGGCTCGCGACGTGCACCGTGTCGCCGACGGCCGTGAGGTAGACCGTCTCGGCGTAGCCCATCTGGCCCACCACGGCCGGGCCCGTGTGGATGCCGATGCCGATCCTGAGGGGCTCGTCCAGTTCCTCGGCCATCGTGAGGCTCAGGGCGGCGACGCCCTGCGCGATCGCCTGCGCGCCGCGCAGGGCGCGACGGCACCCGTCGGATGCGTCGGCGTTCACACCGAACAGCGCCATGACGCCGTCGCCGGTGAACTGGTTCGTGACGCCGCCCGCCTCGTCGATGGCCCGGCCGACCGCCTCGAAGTAGCGATTGAGGAAGAAGACCACGTCGTAGGGCAGCCGCTGCTCCGCGAGGCTGGTGAACCGCCGGAGGTCGGCGAAGAGCACCGTCACGTCCTGCTCGCTGCCGGCGAGCGGCCGGTCGGGGCGGCGCTGGGAAGACGCGGCGGTCGAGACGAGGGGCCGCACGAGGACGTCGCCCCGCGGACGGACCTGGCAGGCGAGCCGCACGCCAGGCGGCGCGCCGACGCGATCGAGCACGCGCTGCTCGTCGACGCTCGCGGGCGGAATGGCCTTGAGCCCCTTCGCGACGTGGACGCGACACGTCGAGCACCGCCCGCGGCCGCCGCACACCGACGCGTGTGGGATCAGACCGAGGCGACTCGCCTCGAGGATCGTGAAGCCGATCGGCGCGATGACCTGCCGGCCGTCGGGATAGCCGATGCGTATCGTCCCGCGACGATGCTCGAGGACGCGACGCCCCGCCCGCGCGAGCAGGACGGCGCCGAGGGCGCCGCCGAAGGTCCCGTAGATCGCCCACTCGATGCGCTTCAAGCGAGCCGCCTCGTCGGGACGCACCTTCTGCTGGAGCAGTCGCGCGACCGCGCCGGGCTCGCGCGCCAGTGTCGCCACCTCACGGCCGCCCTGGGTAAAGCCGAGGAGCGCCAGCACGGGCCAGAGGACGGCGGCGGCGAACAGCGGTGCGCGGGCGCGCGGATACCACCGCCGGATGCGGAGCCAGAAGTGCATCCCGATGCACCCGTGAAGCCACGCGACGACGAGCACGATCGTCTGGCGCAGGCCGATGTCCGGCCGGAGCTGCCACTGCACGAGCACGACGCGGTGATACGGGTCCGCCTGGTCATAGAGCAGGTTCGCGAGGCGCGTCCCGACGACGTGGGCGGCCAGCAGCACGGGAATCGTGAGGCCGAGCGCGAGCTGCGTGGCCTCCCACGCCGGCATGCGCCACGTGCGGCGCCGGTAGATTGACCAGAGCGCCATGAGGATGTGCGTGATGAATGCGCTGTAGAGGAGGACGGCGCCGAGTGGATTGCGCCAGAGCGCGAGGAACCAGACACGCCCGGCCTCCATCGCGTCGAGGGAGATCAGCCCGAGCGCGTGGTTCGCGAGGTGCAGCGTGACGTAGGTGAACAGCACGCACCCGGACCAGAGCCGGAGCCGCCCCCGCCATCGCTCCGCGCCGGTCCGCCAGTCGCTCATCCGCCGCCCGTCGTCTCGCACGTCATCCGCCGTCGGTGGGCCCGAGAGTACACCGCGCCGGGGGCGCATCGCGTCGCTTCTCCTTGACAACCCGCCGAAGCGGGCCCTAGACTGCCTCCGCTCGTAGAAATCGACCCGCCCACCTCGGGAGACAAGGATGCTCCGGTTTCGCTCCGCGGAAATGCCGTCGGGAGACCTGTGCGAGTCGCGCGGATGGCCCGGCCGGCCGTGAGACCGATTGCAACCGCCGCACTGCCCGGGATGTTCCATTGACCAGGAGGAGCACATGGAATCCGTCAGCCGCCGTCACTTCCTGACCACGACCGCCGGCCTCGCGGGGATCCTCGCCACCGGCATCCCGCCCGCCCGCGGGCAGCAGCGCGAGATCTCGTATCTCTGCTGGAACAACTTCGCGCCCGCCTCGGACAAGAAGCTCGCCGAGATCGGACAGCGCTTCACCAAGGACACCGGGATCAAGCTCAAGATCGACCACATCTCGCACATGGGGCCGCAGCAGGCGAAGTACGCCTCCGAGGTGCAGACGCAGGCTGGGCACGACCTGGTCGAGATGCGCATGCACTTCCCGTGGCTCTACGAGCCGCAGCTGGTGGACGTCTCCGATGTCGTGGCCGATCTGGAGAAGAAGTACGGCAAGGCCCTCAGCTCCGGCTACGAGGGAGCGCACGTCCATGGCGTCTGGCGCGCCGTGCCCCAGTACCACGGGATGTTCCTGGCCACGTACCGCGAGGATCTGTTCAAGAAGGCGAGCCTCAAGGTCCCGGACACGTGGGAAGACCTCTACGTCGTCGGCAAGGAGCTGAAGAAGATGGGGAACCCCGTCGGGATTCCCATCGCCCAGAACTACGACTCGATCTCCACGGCTGGCCCGGTGCTGTGGTCGTTCGGCGGCATGGAAGTCGACAAGGACGGCAAGACGGTCAAGATCAACTCGCCGGGCACCGTGCAGACGATCGAGTGGTACAAGAAGATGTTCAAGGACTGCATGGAGGCCGAGGTCCTGTCCTGGTCGGACGCCAGCAACAACGAGTCGATCCAGCAGGGCAAGGCGGGCTGGATCCACAATCCCGTCAGCGCGTACATCGTGGCCAAGCAGCGCAAGCTCGTGACGGCCGACGGCATCAACCACCACCGGAGCCTGGGCGGGCCCGGCGGGCGGCACGAGACCGACACCCCGCGGCACATCGGGATCTGGAAGTTCTCGAAGAACGTCGAGCCCTCCAAGGAGTGGATCCGCTATCTGCTCGGCAAGCGCGAGGTCTACGACGAGTACATCATGTCGGGCGACGCCTTCAACCTGCCGGCGTACGAGAAGCTCCAGGACCATCCGGTGCTGAAGACGGATCCGAAGTACGCGGCGCTCAAGGGTGAAGGCGTGCAGTACCACACGTACGGCTGGCCGGCGCCCGCCTCGGACAAGGTGCAGCTCATCACCAACTCGTACATCCTGCCCAACATGATCGCCAAGGCGGTCACCGGCACCTCGACGAAGGACTCGATCGCGTGGGCCGAGACCGAGATGAAGAAGATCATGGCCGGGTAGGTGGGCTCCCCCCAAACGGATTGCGCCGGCGAAGCCGGCGCTCGAACGAGGCGAGATCAGGCGCGGCGAGGTGATGAGTGACGATGTGGGTGGCCAGCGCATCACGGGATAGGAACCGGCATGGCTGTTCGGGCTGATCAGCTTGCTGTTCCGCGCGAGCGGTCGCTTCCGGCGCGGGTGCGTGCCTGGCTGGATCGGGAGTCTGTGCTGGGGCCGGTGTTCGTCGCGCCGGCCCTGCTCCTCTTGCTCCTGCTCGTCGCGTACCCGTTCGTGATGGCGCTCTACTTCGCGCTGTCCAACTCGTTCATCGGGCGGCCGAGCGAATTCGTGGGCATCCGCAACTTCGTGCGCCTCTGGGACGCCGACGCGTTCCGCCAGACGTTTCAGAACGCCTTCGTGTTCACGGGCATCGCCGTCCTATTCAAGGTCGTGCTCGGCATCATGCTGGCGCTGCTCCTGAACGAGCAGCTCTGGTTCAAGCGCATGATCCGCGGCGCGGTGCTCCTGCCGTGGGTCATCCCGACCGCGCTGTCCACGCTCGGCTGGTGGTGGATGTTCAACTCGCTCTACAGCGTGGTGAACTGGACGGGGCTCGCGCTCGGCATCATGGATCCGCCCGGACCGAACTGGCTCGGGCAGAAGTACTACGCGATGGCGGCGGTGATCACCGTCAACGTGTGGCGCGGGTTGCCGTTCTTCGCGATCACGATCCTGGCCGGGCTCGTGGCGATCCCGAAGGAGATCTACGAGGCGGCTCACGCGGACGGCGCGGGGGCGGGCGCGCGTTTCTGGTACATCACGCTCCCGCTGCTGAAGCCCGTGCTGGCCGTGGTGGTGCTCTTCTCCACGATCTTCACGTTCAGCGACTTCAACATCGTGTACGTCCTGACCCACGGCGGGCCGATCAACTCCACCCACCTCTTCGCCACGTACTCGCGCATGCTCGCGATCGACGTGGGGCGGCTCGGCGAGGGCGCGGCGGTGTCGCTCTACCTGTTCCCGCTACTGGTATTCGTGGTGTGGGCCCAGCTCCGGTTCGTCCGGAAGCAGGCGTACTAGGCCGATGACGGTCGCGCGCCGGCCCCTCGTGAAGCGCCTGCTGATCCACCTCGGGCTCGTGCCGTTCCTGATCTTCGCGCTGTTCCCCTTCTACCACATGACGCTCACGTCGCTGAAGCAGGACCGCGAGCTGTACGACCGCCACGCGGTGCCGCTCGTCATCAAGCAGGGCCCGACGCTCGAGCACTACAGCAAGCTGCTCTGGGACACCGCGTTCCTCACCTGGACCAAGAACAGCCTGCTGGTGACCATCCTCGCGACGGCCGTCTCGGTCGTCATCGGCACGATCGCCGCGTACGCCCTCGCGCGCATGAAGTTCCTCGGGGTGGGGACGTTCGGCACGGGCATCTTCGTGACCTACCTCGTGCCGACGTCGCTGCTGTTCCTGCCGCTCGCGCAGGTCGTCAACTGGATCGGCCTGGCCGACACGAAATGGGCCTTGGTGCTCACGTACCCCACCTTCCTCGTGCCGTTCTGCACGTGGCTCTTGATGGGCTACTTCCGGACCGTCCCGAAGGAGGTGGAGGAGTGCGCGATGGTGGACGGCGCCACGCGGGTGCAGGCGCTCCTGCGCATCGTGCTGCCCATCGCCGTCCCCGGCCTCGTGTGCGCGGTGCTCTTCGCCTTCACGCTGTCGTGGAACGAGTTCATCTACGCGCTGACGTTCACCTCGTCCTCCGAGCAGATCACCGCGAGCGTGGGCGTGACGAGCGAGCTGATCCGCGGCGACATCTACTTCTGGGGCTCGCTGATGGCCGGCGCCGTGCTGGGCTCCGTGCCCATCGTCATCCTCTACGTCTTCTTCCTCGACTACTACGTCTCTGGACTCACGGCCGGCGCCGTGAAGTAGGCTCGCGTCCAGCCCGCGAGGGCTCGCCGTGAAGGACGTCTGGATCGCCGGCGCCGGGATCGTCTTCGGCTGGCTCATGAGCAAGACATGGGACGATCCCGGGTGCCGGCTCGGCCTCGTGATCTTCCTCGTCGTCACCGCCGTCCTCGTGCTGACCTTCGCGCTCGCCGTCGTGGGTCATGGCCGACAGGATGTCTCACCCCCCGAGGACAACGGGGACGAGGAGCGCCCGGACCGGCGCGAGCCTCGCTGACCTGCCCCCGGCGCCTCGCTGACCTGCGCGGCCGCCCCGCGCATCTTGCGCGGCGTATGTATGATTGAAGAATGCAGCGCGAGGCCAGCATCTCATCTGTGATCGCGGTCGAGCCACGGCCGTGCGGAGGGCTCCTCGATGCGTGTCCTGCTCGTGCATCCCAGTCCGCTCATGTACTCCGAGCTGTATCTGCGACTCGAACCACTCGGGTTGGAGCGGGTCGCGACCGCCATTCGCGCGGCCGGCCACGACGTCCGACTGCTGGATCTGCAGATCTTCAGGGCGAGTGACTATCTCCGCGAGCTCGACCAGTTCCGGCCGGGCGCCGTCGGCTTCTCGCTCAACTACCTCGCCAACGTCCCCGAAGTGCTCGATCTCGCGCGCGAGACGAAGCGGCGGATGCCGGACTGCTTCGTGTTCGCGGGCGGGCACAGCGCGTCGTTCATCGCGCCGGAAGTGCTCGATCACGCCCGCGACGCGATCGACTGCGTCGTGCGGGGCGAGGGCGAGCTGATCACGCCGCGCGTCCTCGAGGCGATCGGCGACGTCCGGCTCGAGAGCCTGCCCGGCGTCATCACGCGGCACGGCGAGGGCCCGCGGCCGACGCTGCTCGACGACCTCGATCGCTTCCCGCCCGCGCGCGACCTCGGGCAGCGCCGGAAGAAGTACTTCATCGGCGTGCTCGATCCCTGTGCCTCAGCGGAGCTCACGCGCGGCTGTCCGTGGGACTGCTCGTTCTGCAGCGCGTGGACGTTCTACGGGCGGAGCTACCGCAAGACCTCGCCGGAGGCGGCGGCCGAGGACCTGGCCCGCATTCGGGAACCCAATGTCTTTCTCGTCGACGACGTCGCGTTCATCCATCCCGAGCACGGGTTCGCGATCGGGCGGGAGATCGAACGGCGGGGCATCAAGAAGGAGTACTACCTCGAGACGCGGTGCGACGTCCTGATCAAGAACGAGGAGGTGTTCGCGTACTGGCGGCGCCTCGGCCTGCACTACATGTTCCTCGGCGTCGAGGCCCTCGACGAGGAAGGGTTGAAGCTCCTGCGCAAGCGGGCGACGCCAAACGAGAACTGGCGGGCGCTCGAGATCGCGCGCCGGCTCGGATTCACCGCGGCCATCAACATCATCGCCGATCCCGACTGGGACGAGCGCCGCTTCGCCGTGATCCGGGAGTGGGCGCTCACGGTGCCCGAGATCGTGCACCTGACGGTGAGCACCCCGTACCCGGGAACGGAGACGTGGCTCACGGAGTCGCGCAAGCTCGCGACCCGCGACTACCGCCTCTTCGACGTGCAGCACGCCGTCCTGCCCACGCGGCTGCCCCTCCGGCAGTTCTACCAGGAGCTGGTCAGGACGCAGTCGATCATCAGCCGGAAACATCTCGGCTGGAGCGCGGTGCGCGAGGCTGGCCTCCTCGCCGTGAAGTCACTGCTGCGCGGCCAGACCAACTATCCGCGGATGCTGTGGAAGTTCAGCTCGGTCTACAACCCGGAGCGCCAGTTCGCCGACCATCAGCGGCCGGTCACCTACGAGATGCGACCGCCGCGGCTCCTGGCGAGGAAGCCCACCAAAGCCGATCTCTACGTGCACGCGCCGACGCCAGTGGAGCGCCAGGCCCGCGGAGCGTAGCCGCCTACTGGCCGGCGGCCACCTCGCCGCTCAGGCCCTGGATGACCGTCGCAGCGGGCAGGCGGCGGAACACCTCCGGCGTCACCAGCACCTTGGTGGACCGGCTGCCGCCGCCGAGGATGATCCGGTCGCACTCGAAGAGCGTCTCGTCCACGTAGATCGCGAGATCGGGCGGCAGCGCGAACACGGTGACCCCGCCGATCATCATGCCGGTGAGGCCCATGGTCTCATCGGCGGTCGCGAAGGACAGGCGCGGCACGCCCATCAGCTTGCGGACCGTGTGGTTGACGTCGAGCCGGCGCGTCGCCTTGACCACGCAGGCGGCGTACTGCTTCGGCTCCTTCTTCGAGCCGACGATGATCGTGTTGCCGGATTGCGCCATCGCGTAGCCGTACCGCTCGCAGAACTGCGCGGTGTCGGCGAACGCGGGGTCGATGTGGATGATCTCGTAGGGCATACCGAGCCCGTCGAGGACCTGGATGACCTGCTGCTCGATGGCCGTGCCGTCGTCGGATGCGTCGCTCATGACCGAGTGTCGTACCAGAAACCGCGCGCGCCGACAAGCCGCTGATCCGCTCGTGATGGCTCTGGTAGACTGAGCCGGTATGTCGGCGCTCGCTTCGTTTCATCCCGCGGTTCGCGCCTGGTTCGAGCGGCGGTTTCCGCAAGGTCCCACCGAGCCGCAGGAAGCGGGCTGGCCCGCCATCGCCGCCGGCGAGGACACGCTGATCGCGGCGCCGACCGGGTCGGGCAAGACGCTCGCCGCCTTCCTCGTCGTGATCGATCGCCTGCTGCGATCGGACGCGATCACGGACGCGAACACGGGCGAGACCGAGGGGCCCGAGATCGTCTACGTGTCCCCGCTCAAGGCGCTGGCCGCCGACGTCGAGCAGAACCTGCAGGGCCCGCTCGCCGAGATCCGCGCGACGGCCCGCACGCTGGGACTGGACGTGCCCGCGCTCCGGGTGCTGCTGCGCACCGGCGACACGCCGTCGTCCGCGCGCGCCGCGATGATCAAGCGCCCGCCACACCTGCTCGTCACGACGCCGGAGTCGCTCTATCTCCTGGTGACGGCGGCGAGGAGCCGCGAGCGCCTCCGGCGCGTGCGCGCGGTCATCGTCGACGAGATCCACGCCGTGGCCCGCGACAAGCGGGGCGCTCACCTCGCGCTGACGCTCGAACGGCTCGATGCGCTCTGTGGCGCGCGCCCGCAGCGCATCGGCCTCTCCGCGACCCAGCGGCCCATCGAGACGATCGCGCGCCTCTTGGTCGGGGTGGGGGAGGGACGGACGCGCGCCGACCGCACGCCGGCCTGCCGCGTCGTCGACCTTGGCCATCGGCGCGCGCTGGACCTCGCCGTCGAGCTGCCCGAGACTCCGCTGGAGGCTGTCGCCTCGCACGAGCAGTGGGGCGAGATCCTCGACCGGATCGCCCGTCACGTCGCCGAGCACCGCACGACGCTCGTGTTCGTGAACACGCGCCGGCTGGCGGAGCGGCTCGCGCACCTGCTCGCTGAGCGCGTGGGCGAGGATCGCGCGGCCGCCCATCACGGCAGCCTCTCCAAGAACCGGCGGCTCGCCCTCGAGACTCGCCTGCGCGCGGGCGACCTGAAGGTGCTCGTCGCGACGGCATCGCTCGAGCTGGGCATCGACATCGGCCCGGTCGAGCTGGTCTGCCAGATCGGCTCGCCTCGGAGCCTCGCGACGTTCCTGCAGCGCGTCGGGCGCTCGGGCCACGCGCGAGGTGCCACGCCGAAAGGCCGCCTCTACCCGACCACGCGCGACGAGCTGGTGGAGAGCGCCGCGCTCCTGCGCGGCGTGCGCGCCGGCCGGCTCGACCGGGTGCTGCCGCCGGTGGCCCCGCTCGACATCCTGGCCCAGCAGATCGTCGCAGCCTCCGTCGGCGAGGCGTGGCGCGAGGACGACCTCTACGCGCTCGCGACGCGCGCCGCGCCCTATGCGGACCTGCCCCGCGCCGACTTCGACGCCGTCGTCGAGATGCTGGCGGATGGCATCCGGACCGGCCGGGGCCCGCGCGGCGCCTGGCTCCACCGCGATCGCGTGAACGGCGTGGTCCGCGCTCGGCGCGCCGCCCGTCTCGCGGCCCTGACCTCGGGCGGCGCGATCCCAGAGACGGCCGACTACAAGGTGGTCGCCGATCCCGACGACACGGTGGTGGGCACCGTGAACGAGGACTGGGCCATCGAGAGCATGGCCGGGGACACGTTCCTGCTCGGCAGCACCTCCTGGCGGATCCGACGCGTCGAGGCCGGAATCGTGCGCGTGGTCGACGCGCAGGGTGCGCCGCCCTCGGTCCCGTTCTGGCTCGGCGAGGCGCCCGCGCGCACCGCCGAGCTGTCGGCCGAAGTGTCCGAGCTTCGGGCGCGTGTGGGCGACTTCCTCGCGGTCCACGACAGCGCGGGCGCGACGGAGTGGCTCAGGGCCGAGTGCGGCGTGGACGGCGTGGCCGCCACGGAGATCGTCGGCTATCTCGGCGCCGCGCAGCTCGCGCTCGGCGTGCTGCCGACGCAGCAGGACCTCGTGTTCGAGCGCTTCTTCGATGAGGCCGGTGGGATGCAGCTGGTGATCCACTCGCCGTTCGGCGGGCGCATCAACCGCGGGCTCGGGCTGGCGCTCCGCAAGCGCTTCTGCCGGCGCTTCGACTTCGAGTTGCAGGCGGCGGCGAGCGACGACGCGGTCGTGCTCTCGCTCGGGCCGGGCCAGAGCCTGCCGCTCGACGAGGTGCCCCGGTTCCTCACGCCGAGGACCGCGCCCGAGACGCTGGCGCAGGCGCTGCTCCTGTCGCCGATGTTCCAGGTGCGCTGGCGCTGGAATCTCGGGCGCGCGCTCATGGTGCTGCGCCAGCGCGGTGGCCGCCGCAACCCGCCGCCCATCCAGCGCATGGAGGCCGACGACCTGATGGCCGCGGCTTTCCCGGCGCTCGCCGCATGCCAGGAAAACGCCGCGGCCGGCCCGATCGATCTCCCGGACCATCCGCTGGTCCGGCAGACCATGTACGACTGCCTGCACGAGGCGACCGACGTCGACGGGCTCGTGGCGCTGCTCGAGGCGATCGAGGCCGGGAGGGTGCGCCCGCATTTCGTCGACGCCACCGAGCCCTCGCCGCTGTCGCACGAGATCCTGAACAGCCGGCCGTACACGTTCCTCGACGACGCGCCGCTGGAAGAGCGGCGGACGCGCGCCGTCGCCCTGCGCCGCGGGCTCCCCGAGAGCGCGCGCGAGCTGGGCCGGCTCGATCCCGACGCGATCGCCCGCGTGCGCGACGAGGCGCGATCCGAGCCTCGCGACGCCGAGGAGCTGCACGACACGCTGCTGAGCCTCGTGGTGCTGCGGCCCCAGGCGGAGTGGGCGCCATGGTTCGACGAGCTCCGCGACAGCGGCCGCGCCGCGAGCGTGATGTCCGCGGATGGCCCCCTCTGGCTCGCCACCGAGCGGCGCGGCCTCGTCGAGGCCCTGTACCCTGGCGCGACGATCGAGCCAGACGTCCAGCTGCCCGATGCGCTCCGAGCCCGGGGCGCCGTCGACGCCGAAGCGGCCGCCACGGCGGTGGCGCGAGGGCACCTGGCCACGCTCGGGCCTTCGACGGCCGGAGAACTTGCCGCTCGCACCGGGCTCTCGACGGCATCGATGGAGTCGGCGCTGGCGAGGCTCGAGGCCGAGGGGTTCGCCTTGCGCGGCCACTTCGAGGCCGACCGGGCCGACGATGCCGTCGAGTTCTGCGAGCGGCGCCTCCTCGCCCGCATCCACCGCTACACGACGGACCGGCTCAGACGCGAGATCGAACCGGTGACGGCGCAGGACTTCATGCGGTTCCTGCTGCGCTGGCAGCACGTGGCGCCGGAGACGCAGATGGAGGGCCGGCAGGGGCTCCTCGCCGTCGTCGAGCAGCTCCAGGGGTTCGAGGTCGCCGCCGGATCGTGGGAGGAGTCGGTCCTGCCGGCGCGGGTGGCGAGCTACCGCACCGAGTGGCTCGACGACCTGTGTCTGTCCGGTCAGGTGGCCTGGGGGCGTCTGGCCGGTCGGTCGACAAATGGCGCCCCCGACCCCTCGCGAGACGAGGCGGCGGGCCGCGGCGGTGTGGTGCCGTCTCGCGCGACGCCCGTCACCTTCGCCCTGCGCGACAACCTCGGCTGGCTCTCGCGCGCCGTCCGCGGATCCGCCGAGCCCGTCCTGCCTGGCGACGGCGCAGCACGCGACATCCTGGAGGCGCTGCGCGCGCGCGGCGCGCTGTTCTACAACGACATCGCCGTCGTCACGGGCCGCCTGCGCGTCGAGGTGGAGGAGGGACTGTGGGATCTCGTCTCGCGCGGGCTCGTCACCGCCGACGGCTTCGGCAGCGTGCGCGCCTTGCTCACCGCGCGCGAGCGCTGGGCGAAGCGCGCGGCGCAGGCGCGCGGGCGCCGGCTCCGTCAGGGCGCACGCGATCTGGTGGTGGGCCGCGAGGGACGGTGGTCGCTGATGCTCGCGCACGCGCCCGCCGAGCCCGACGGGAGCGCGGAGACCGACACGCTCGCCGAGGCGGTCGCCGAGCAGCTGCTGGCACGCTACGGCGTCGTGTTCCGCGACCTGGCCGTGCGCGAGGCGCTCGCGCTGCCGTGGCGCGAAATCCTCTGGGCCCTGCGCCGCATGGAAGCGCGCGGCACCGCGCGGGGAGGGCGCTTCGTCACCGGGTTCGTCGGCGAGCAGTACGCCCTGCCGGAGGCCGTGGAAGCCCTCCGCCAGACGCGCCGGCGCGATCGGACGGGCGAGATCGTCAGAGTCGCCGCTGTCGATCCGCTGAACCTCACCGGGATCATCACGCCCGGCCCGCGCGTCCCGGCCGTTCGCGGCAACGTCGTCGCCTACCGGGATGGCCTGCCGATTGCCGCCCCGCCGGCGGTGACCGGAACTGCCGTCAGGGCCTGATTCGCTTCTTCCGATACCGCAGGTTCAGCATCTCCACGAGCAGCGAGAACGCCATGGCGAAGTAGATGTAGCCCTTGTTCACGTGGCTGCCCACGCCCTCGGCCACCAGCATCACGCCGATCAGCAGCAGGAAGGCCAGCGCGAGGATCTTCACGCTGGGATGGCGGTTCACGAAGTCGCTCACGGCGCCAGCCGACACCAGCATCACCAGCATCGAGAGCGTCATCGCGATGATCATGATCGGGATGTCGTTGGCCATACCGACCGCCGTGATCACCGAGTCGAGCGAGAACACGATGTCGATCAGGAGGATCTGGATCAGGACGAAGACGAACGCCCCGCGCGCCGCGCCGGCCACCGCGGTGCCGTGCTCCGCCTCGACCTTCTCGTAGATCTCCCAGGTGGCCTTCGCGATGAGGAACAACCCCCCGCCGAACAGGATCAGGTCCCGGCCCGACACGCTGTGACCGAGCACCGTGAAGAGGGGCGCGGTGAGCCCCATGATCCAGCTGATCGCGAGCAGGAGCAGGATGCGGATCCCGAGGGCCAGGCTCAAGCCGAGCCGGCGCGCGACGCCCTGCTGGGCGACCGGCAGGCGTCCGACCAGGATGGCGAGGAATACCACGTTGTCGACGCCGAGCACGATCTCCATCGCCGTGAGCGTGACGAGGGCAATGAGGCCGTCCGCAGTCAGGAGCGCGTCGAACATGGCGAGTTCCTCATGCTATTCACGAGTCGCCGGTCGCGCAAATTGACAACGCGCGCGCCCGCCCGCGATAGTGGGGCGTGCCAATGGCCCCTCGGGGAATTGCCGTCGCGCTCGTCATCCTGACCGGCCTCTTCCTCGCGCGCGTGCTCGGGCAGGCGCTGGTGGCATTCTTCGACGTGCCATTCCTTCCGCCGATGACGGAGTGGTACTCCGGGCTCTTGCCGTATCCCATCCTCCTGCCCGTCCAGATCGTCATGCTCGTCGTGATGGCGAAGATCGACACCGACGTCGCACGCGGCATCGGCGCCTTCGCGCGGCGGCGCTCGGCGGTCGGCCGCGTGCTTCGCTGGTCGAGCTACGTGTACGCAGGCGGCATGGTGCTGCGCTACGTCCTCACGATGACCTGGCACCCTGAGCGGCGCTGGCTCTCCGGCACGATTCCCATCGTGTTCCACTGGGTCCTCGCCGGCTATGTCTGGACCCTCGGCCGCTACCACGAGCACCAGGTCGGCGCGTGATCGCCGAGCCCGACGTCACCCTCACGGACTGGGGCCTCGCCGTGGAGTGCGCGGTGCTCTCCCGCATGATCGCCCGGGACGGCGGACCTCGACCGCACGCGCTCGCGCGCCCGTGGCTCGCGCTGTTCTTCGCCTCGACGGCGGTCGCCGCGCTCCTGGGCGGAATGGTGCACGGGCTCTTCCCTGGGACGACGGCCGTCGGCCGGCTGCTCTGGCCGACGACCATTCTCGCCATCGGCGTGACAGCGTGGGCGGCATGGGCGGCGGGCGGTCACCTGGCCTTCGGGCCGAAGGTGGGCCGCGCCATCGCGCGGCTGGCCGGTGTGGGCTTCGTCGCATATGCCGTGGTCGCGTGGCGCGGCGGATTCGCCTTCGCGGTCGCCATCGCGGGCTACCTTCCGGCGGCGGCGTTCCTGCTGGGCGTGTTCGCGTGGCGCTACCGCACGTCGCATGACCGACGCTTGCTCGCTGGGGTCGCCGGAATCGGCCTCACGTTCGTGGCGGCGGCGGTCCAGCAGGCCCGCGTGAGCCTGAGCGCCGCGTACTTCGACTACAACGCCCTCTACCACGTGATCCAGGCGGTCGCGCTGTGGCTGATCTACCGCGGCGCCGCGAGAGCGCTCGCACCGCCCGCGTGACGGCCGTGCTCTCCCGACGACGGATCCTGGGCGCTGGCCTCGGCGCGAGCGCGGCCGCGCTGCTGCCGGGCGGCTGCGCCTGGCATGCGGGCTCGTCCGACGGCATCGCCGTCAACGACGTCCACTCGAAGCTGAATGGCTCGCGCGTCGCCCGCGTGGTGCAGCCGGCCGACGTGGAAGGCGTGCAGCGCGCGCTCGAGGCGGCGCGCGCCCAGGGGCAGGCGGTGAGCATCGCCGGCGGACGGCACGCCATGGGCGGCCAGCAGTTCGGCGAGGGGACCCTGCTGCTCGACACGACGGCGATGAACCGCGTGCTGGCCTTCGACACCGGTCGGGGACTCCTCGAGGTGCAAGGCGGGATCGAGTGGCCCGAGCTGGTCGGATACCTCGTCGGGTCGCAGCAGGGTCGCACGCCGTCGTGGGGGATCGTCCAGAAGCAGACCGGCGCCGACCGCATGACCCTGGGCGGCTCGCTCGCGGCCAACGCCCACGGGCGCGGGCTCATCTACCGCCCGATCATCCAGGACGTCGAGGCGTTCACGCTGATCGACCCGCAGGGGCGCGTGATCCGCGCGAGCCGCGGGGAGAACGCCGAGCTGTTCCGGCTCGTCATCGGCGGCTACGGACTCTTCGGCGTCGTGGCGTCGGTGACGCTCCGCCTCGGGCCGCGACGGAAGCTCGAGCGCATCGTCCGCGTGATGGACGTCGACGAGCTGATCCCGGCCTTCGAGCGGCGCATCGCCGAGGGGTTTCTCTACGGCGACTTCCAGTACGCGACCGACGCGGGATCGGACGACCTGTTGCGCAAGGGCGTGTTCTCCTGCTACCGGCCCGTCGACGACGCGCGCCCGGTGCCGGAGGCGCAGAAGGAATTGGCCGTGGAGGACTGGCAGCGGCTCTTCTACCTCTCGCACAGCAACAAGCGCCGGGCGTTCGAGACGTACGCCGACTACTATCTGTCGACGTCCGGCCAGCTCTACTGGTCCGACACGGCGCAGCTCTCCGTCTACATCGACCACTACCACGAGGCCCTCGACCGGCAGCTCGGCGCGGTCGAGCGCGCGACCGAGATGATCACCGAGATCTACGTGCCGCGGCGCGCGCTCACCCGATTCCTCGACGACGTGCGCCAGGACGTGCGCCGGAACCAGGTCGACCTGATCTACGGGACCATCCGGCTCATCGAACGCGACGGCGAGAGCATGCTGGCCTGGGCGCGCGAGCCCTGGGCGTGCGTGATCTTCAACGTGCACACCGTGCACACGCCCGAGGGCCTCGCGCGCGCGGCGGCGGCCTTCCGCCGCCTGATCGACCACGGCCTTCGCTACGGCGGCAGCTACTTCCTCACGTATCACCGCTGGGCCACGCGGCAGCAGGTGGAAGCGTGCTACCCGCAGTTCGTCGAGTTCCTGAGACTCAAGCGTCGCTACGATCCGGAGGAGCGCTTCCAGAGCGACTGGTACCGGTTCTACCGCACGATGTTCGCCGACGCCCTTGGCCCCGGCGTAGGGCGAGACTAAACATACGGCAGCACGTCTCGCGCGAAGGCCTCGAGCGCCGGGATGTCCTCCTGGTCCATCATCTGCAGCAGCACGCGCTCCAGGCCCGCGCGCGCCCAGGCGTCGAGCGCCTCGCCGACGCTGGCGGCCGAGCCCGCGAGGAAGTGCGCCGCCCGCCACGCCTCCTCGTTCTCCGGCAGGTTCGGGAAGATGGCGCGCGCCGCCGCGATGCGCCGGGCAACCTCGGCGCGCTCGTGCCCGATCACCATCGGGATCATGAGCGAGCGCCGGACGGTGTTGGGATCGCGGCCGACGTCCGCGCAGTGGCGGGCGAGCACGTCGAGCTTCTGCCGGTAGCCCTCGAGGTCGACGCGCGTCACGTTCCATTCGTCGGCGAACTCGGCGGCGATGCGGAGCGTGCGCTTCTCGCCGCGCCCGCCGACGACGATGCGGAGGCGCCCGTGCGTCGGCAGGGGATACACCTCGGCCTCGCGCAGGCGATAGTGCGGCTGATCGAGCGTCACGGGCCGACCGGCGCCGAGGGCGCGGATGTAGCGCGCGGCTTGCTCGAGCCGATCGAGGCGCTCCTTGAGCGGCGGCATCGGGATGCCGAACATCGCGTGCTCGTGCTCGTTCCACCCGGCGCCGAGGCCCAGGTCGAGCCGGCCGTCGGACAGCGTGTCGAGCGCCACCGCCATCTTGGCGAGGATCGCCGGATGGTAGAACGTGATCGGCGAGACCATGGGCCCGAAGCGAATGCGCCGGGTGCGGGTCGCCGCGACCGTGAGGGACGTCCACGTCTCGATCGAAGGGCGCCGCGACTGGCCGGCGAGCCCGGTGAGATGGTCCGAGCGGCACAGCGACTCGTAGCCGAGATCCTCGGCGGCCCGGATCAGTCGCGACCACCGATCCCAGGTGAGTCCCTCCTGTCCTTCGATCATGATGGCGACGCGCACGATGAGTCCTCCTTGGCGTGGTGTCTATGTATACCGCAATCGGACGGCCGCGAGGCGTGTGATACGCTGTGCCGCGATGTCAGAGCCGGCGCCCTCCTCGACCGCGCGCAAGCGGCTGCTCCTCCTGATCCCGACGACGACCTACCGGACCGAGGACTTCATGGAGGCGGCGCGGAGCCTCGACGTGGATCTGGTCGTGGCGTCCGATCGACCCAACGTGATGTCCGGTGAGTTCCCCGACTCGCTGCTGACCCTGCCCTTCGCCAACCCCTCCGCCGCCGCGAGCGAGGTGCATGCCTACGCCGCGCGTCGCCCCATCGACGCGGTCGTGCCGGTCGACGACCTCACCACCGTGGCGGGCGCGGCCATCGCGGAGGCGCTCGGGCTTCGCGCGAATCCGGTCACCGCGGTGGCCGCGACGCGCAACAAGCTCGCGATGCGCGAGCAGCTGGCCGCGGGGGGCGTCCGGGCGCCGGCATTCACGTCGTGTCCGGTCGCGATCGATCCGCGGACCGCCGCGCGACAGGTCCGCTATCCCTGCGTGCTGAAGCCGCTCGGGCTCTCGGCGAGCCGCGGCGTGATCCGGGCCGACGACGAGGCCGGATTCTCCGAGGCGTTCTCGCGCATCGTGGCGATTCTCGACTTACCGGACGTGCGGGAGATGGGCGCGCCGACGGAGCGGATCCTCATCGAGGACTTCGTGCCTGGCGTCGAGGTGGCGCTGGAAGGGCTTTTGATGGACGGCCGGCTCGAGACGCTCGCGCTCTTCGACAAGCCTGACCCGCTCGACGGCCCGTTCTTCGAGGAGACGATCTACGTGACGCCGTCGAGGCTGCCGGAGCCTGCGCAGGCGGCCATCGAGGAGTGTGCGCTCGCGGCGGCGCGGGCCCTTGGGCTGTGCGATGGCCCCGTGCACGCCGAGTTGCGGCTCGACCGCGACGAGCACGGCCGCGACCGCGCCTGGATGATCGAGATCGCCGCACGCTCGATCGGCGGGCTCTGCTCGCGCACGCTGTCCTTCGGCACCGGGATGTCGCTCGAGGAGATCATCCTGCGCCATGCGCTCGATCTGCCGATCGCCTCGCTGGCGCGAGAGCGGCGCGCCGCCGGCGTGATGATGATTCCGATTCCCCGCGGCGGCCTCCTCGAGGAGGTCGAAGGCCTCGACGAGGCCCGGGCCGTCCCGCTGATCGAGGACGTCACGATCGCCATGCACAAGGGACAGGAGGTCGTGCCGCTGCCCGAGGGCTCGCGCTATCTCGGTTTCATCTTCTCGCGGGCCGACACGCCCGCCGCCGCCGAGGCCGCGCTCCGGGACGCGCATCGCCGGTTGCGTTTCGTCATCCGCTGACCGCCGTCCTTCGCCGAGAGGAGGAGACCGCCGTGAGCATCGTGAGAGAGTTCGAGCGCGCCTTCAACCGCCAGGACGTCGACGCCCTCGTGGCATGCTTCACCCCCGGCGGCACCTATCGCGACAACTTCTTCGGCGAGCACGCGGGCACGGCGGGCCTCGCCGGGATGTTCCGGCGGATGTTCCGAGAGGGCCGCGAGTACGTGTGGGCGATGGACGCGGTGGTCGAATCGCCGGAGCGCGCGGCCGCCGAGTGGACGTTCAGCTACGTCGTGACCGAGGCGGTGCCCCGGAGCGCCGGCCGGAAGGTCCGCTTTCGCGGCATGAGCCTGTTCGAGCTGGACGGCGGCAAGATCGCCCGGTACCGCGAGTACTTCGACACGGGCGCGGCGCTGCTCCAGCTCGGCTTTCAGCCCGAGTCGCTCGCCAAGGTCCTGGCCCGGCGGATCTAGCCGAGGCGGTATGACCTGCTGCACGCTCGACCGACCGTCGCGGCGCGCGTTCATCGCGTCCCTGCTCGGGGGCGTGGCAGCGGCGTGCGCCGGCCCGACGGCGGATGC
>Ga0187894_10002823_pt1 | contig 20333 bp, 22 predicted proteins | sample GBC1701081metaG_FD_136650 | JGI IMG/M metagenome (GOLD analysis project Ga0187894, IMG submission 136650) | White microbial mat communities from a lava cave in the Kipuka Kanohina Cave System on the Island of Hawaii, USA - GBC170108-1 metaG ...
AAGATCAGCGCCGCGTCCTTGCCGTGCAGTCCGGCCAGCTCGCGCTCGAGCTCGACGTGCAGGTGGTTGGTGCCGGAGATGTTGCGCGTGCCGCCGGCGCCGGCGCCCTGCGCCGCCACCGCGTCGCGCATGGCCTCGAGCACCAGGGGGTGGCTGCCCATGCCGAGGTAGTCGTTGCTGCACCAGACCACGACCTCGCGCGGCGCACCCACGGGAGGGCGGTACCGGGCCAGCGGGTAGCGGCCGGCCAGCCGCTCCAGGTCGGCGAACACGCGGTAGCGGCCCTCGCGGCGCAGCCCACCCAGCGCGTCGCCGAAGAACCGCTCGTAGTCGAATCCCATGGCGATCTCCCGGCCGCCGCGTGTTTGCATGGCACGCGGTCCTTACCGTCTACAACCCTGTTCCACCAGTTAAATTCCCTTATGAGGACCGGCCTTGACCTGCGTCAAGCCCGGGCAGGCCGCATATTGTCCCGGGCGCGAAGCGCCCGGAGCGCAGGCCTCCGGCCCGCTCATGATGCGGAGCGGGACGCCCGCGCTCCGAGGGATGAGTCGGGCAGCGGCCGTGCTACAAGCCGCGGCGATGGACGGAGGGAACGAAGAGCGCCTGCTCCGGGCCATGACGGCGACAGCAGGCGGCGACAGGGCGGCATTCGCCGACCTCTACCGGTTGGCGTCGCCGACGCTGATGGCCGTGGCCCTGCGCGTGCTCGGCCGCCGGGACGCCGCCGAGGACGTGCTGCAGGAAGCCTTCCTGGCGATCTGGGACAAGGCAGGCCTGTACCGGGCCGAGCGCGGCGCGCCGCTGACCTGGATGGCGATGGTGGTGCGACATCGTGCCATCGACCGGGTGCGCCAAGAGCGGCGGCGCGGCGAGGACACGTTTGCATCCCCCGACGAAGCCCTTGACGTACCATTTGTGACAGAGGCGGCCGACGGCACGGCCCGGGACGTGCTGGGTTGCCTCGGCAAGCTGGCGCCAGAACCGCGCCGGGCGATCTGGCTGGCGTTGCGGCATGGCTTCACCCATGAAGAGGTGGCAGCTCGCATGGGCCGGCCGTTGGGCACCGTGAAGAGCTGGATCCGGCGTGGCATGATCGATCTGAAGGAATGTCTGGACGGATGAGCGACAGCGATCTCGAGGCCCGGGCGGGCGAGTACGTGCTGGGCACGTTGGAAGGCGACGAGCGCACCGCCTTCGAGGCGCGCCTGGCGGCGGAGCCCGATGTGCGCGCCCGTGTCGAGGCCTGGGAGCGCCGGCTGGGGGCGGCCGTGACCGTGGCGATGGCGCCCGAGCCGCCCGGCGCCAGCGTCTGGCCGCGCATCCAGGCGGTGCTGCAGGCCCGCCAGGCCGAGGATTTCGGCGGCGTCACCGTGCGCAGCGACGACGGCGAATGGCAGTACCTGTCGCCGGGCGCCGACATCAAGGTGCTGTGGGTCGACGCGGCGGCGCGCACGCGCTCGTTCCTGCTACGCCTGCAGCCGGGTGCCCGCGTGCCGGCGCATCCGCACCCGACCACCGAGGAATGCTTCGTGGTCTCGGGCGACATGGTGATCGGCGACACGATCTTCTACAGCGGCGACTATCACGCGGCGCTGGCCGGCATAAAGCACCCCGTGCTCAGCAGCCGCGGCGGCGGCGTGGTGTTCATCCGGGGGCCGATCTACGACTGAGCCGGACGGGGGCAGGGCTTCGACAGAGGGCGATTCTGTATGTATGCCTTACAGGCGTGCATCAGTTGACGATGGCAGCATAAATCCATGTACATTCCAAATGCGTACGTGAGACTCCCCATGCCAAGAGCAGTCGTTGAAGACAACAAGCGGCTGAACCTGCGGATGCGGCCCGAGCAGAAGGCGCTGATTGCGCGCGCCGCCGCGTTGACGCAGACTGACCTGACCGCCTTTGTTACGCGGTCGGCGCTGCGTGAGGCCGAAGCCGTGATCGACGACGCCGAGCGGCTGAAACTGTCGAAGAGGGACAGTCTTCGGGTGGTTGAGCTGCTCGAAAGTCCGCCGTCGGCCAATCGGGCGCTGCGCACAGCCATTGCCGCGATGGCCAAGCCGAAATGACGCTTCCCTCATGGCGGGAAGAGCCGATCTCGAAATCCCATGACCGGAAGTCGTTCGACTGCGGCGACGCGGAGCTGAACGGCTTTTTGCAGCGCTACGCGCGCCAGAGCCACGGTGCGCCTGCATCAAAAGATCCCTCGCTGCGCTCGGGATGACGGCTTTTCGTCCGGGATTACGTCGTTGAGTGAACCTCAGATCGCCGCTTCCGATTCGGCGTCGAAGAAGTGGAGGCGGTCGGGGTTGAGGGCCAGGCGTATCTTGTCGCCGACCTTGGCCGGCACTGTCGGCTCGACGGCGGCCACCATCTGGCCGGGGCCGGCCTTGAGGTCGAGCAGGATCTCGGAGCCGAGCTGCTCGGTGACCTCGACCAGCGCCTCGAACCCGAGCTCGGCCGGGTCGGCGCCGTTGGCGACGCGCAGATCCTCGGGCCGGATGCCGAGCACGACGTCCTTGCCGGCATGCTCGCGCAGGCGCGCGGCCGACGCCGGCGGCGGCTTGATGCGGAACTCGGGCGCCTCGGCCCAGATGGCGCCGTCGCGATCGGTGGCGAGCAACACGTTGGCGAAGTTCATCGCCGGCGAGCCGATGAAGCCGGCGACGAAGCGGTTGGCGGGCGTGTTGTAGAGCTCCAGCGGCGCGCCGACCTGCTGCACCAGGCCGTCCTTCATCACCACCACGCGGTCGCCCAGGGTCATGGCCTCGACCTGGTCGTGGGTGACGTAGATCGCCGTGGTGCCGAGGCGATTGTGCAGCTTCTTGAGCTCGACCCGCATCTGCACGCGCAGCTTGGCGTCGAGGTTGCTGAGCGGCTCGTCGAACAGGAACACCTGCGGATGGCGCACGATGGCGCGGCCCAGGGCGACGCGCTGGCGCTGGCCGCCGGACAGCTGGCGCGGCTTGCGCTTGAGCAGCTCGCTGATGCCGAGGATGTCGGCAGCTGCCTGCACCCGCTTGGCGATCTCGGCCTTGTCGAACTTCCGCATCTTCAGGCCGAACGCCATGTTGTCGTAGACGCTCATGTGCGGATAGAGCGCGTAGTTCTGGAACACCATGGCGATGTCGCGGTCCATCGGCGGCAGCTCGTTGACCACGGTGTCGTTGATCAGGACCTCGCCCGACGTGATCGACTCCAGCCCCGCCACCATGCGCAGGGTCGTCGTCTTGCCGCAGCCCGACGGGCCGACGAAGACCATGAACTCCTTGTCGTTGATCTGCAGGTTCACATCCTTGACGGCGTGGACCTCGTCGAACTTCTTGTTCAGGTTCCGGATCACCACCTGTGCCATGCCCGATTATCCCTTTACCGAGCCGGTCAGGCCGGACACGTAATGCTCGACGAAGAACGAGTAGACCATCGCCACCGGGATCGAGCCCAGCAGCGCCCCGGCCATCAAGGGCCCCCAGAAGAAGACGTCGCCGCGGATCAGCTCGGATGTCACGCCGACCGGCACCGTCTTCTGCTCCGACGACGATATGAAGACCAGCGCGTAGATGAACTCGTTCCACGACAGGGTGAAGGCGAAGATGCCGGCCGACAGGATGCCGGGGATCGCCACCGGGATGATGATGTAGAGCATCGCCTGCAGGCGCGAGGCGCCATCGATGCGGGCGCACTCCTCCAGCTCCTTGGGCACCGCCTTGAAGTAGCCCATCATCAGCCACGTGCAGAACGGGATCAGGAAGGTCGGGTAGGTGAGGATCAGCGACCACGGCGTGTCGCCAAGCTTGAAGTTGCGGATGATCTCGGCCAGCGGGATGAACAGCAGGGTCTGCGGCACCAGGTAGGTGATGAAGATGCCGGTGCCCAGGCTGCCGGCGAACGGGAAGTTGAGCCGCGACAGCGCGTAGCCGCCGAGCACGCCGCAGAACAGCGAGATGACGGTCGACAGCGCGGCGATCAGCATCGTGTTCCAGATCCATGCCGAGAACAGCGTTTCCTCGAACAGGTACTTGACGTGCTCGAGCGTCGGATTGGCGGTGTAGAAGGGCTGGTAGCGCGGCGAGTTCCACGGCTGGTACAGCTCGCCGTCCGGGCGGAACGTCGTGATCAGCATCCAGTAGAACGGGAACAGCAGCACGAACACGAACAGCGTCAGCGGCAGGTAGAAGAAGACCCAACGTCTCCAGGGGGCGCCTTCGATCATGGGATCACCTGACTCATAGGCGCAAACGTTGCCTTGACCATACCGCTCCTCACCCTGAGGAGGCCGCGCAGCGGCCGTCTCGAAGGGTGGGCAACAGTTGCGATGGGGCGTTCAAGCGGCTGTCCAACCGCAGGTGCGGTTGCCCACCCTTCGAGACGCGCGCCTGCGGCGCGCTCCTCAGGGTGAGGAGGAAGTTGAACGCCAAAGTTGGCGCCTGGGGTCACCGGACCTCCACCCTGCGGATGTACAGGAGCTGCACGACGACGATCAGGAACAGGAACGGGAACATGGCCAGCGAGATCGCCGCGCCCTCCGACAGCAGTCCGGTGCCGATCCCGATCTGGTAGGCGTAGGTGGCGAACAGGTGCGTTGCGTTGGCCGGGCCGCCGCCGGTCATGACGTAGACGAGCTGGAAGTCGGCGAAGGTCTGGATCACCGAGAAGAGTGTGACCACCATCGTCACCGGCAGCAGCAGCGGCCAGGTGACGTACCAGAAGCGTTGCCACGGCTTGGCGCCGTCGATGGCGGCCGCCTCCTGGAGCTCGGGGCTGATGGTCTGCAGGCCGGCCAACAGGCTGATGGCGTAGAACGGGATGCCGCGCCAGACATTGACGACGATGATCGAGGTCATCGCCAGGTCGGGGTCGCCCAGCCAGTTGATGCGCGCCGAGATCAGGCCGACCTTGAACAGGGCCCAGTTGATGACGCTGAAGGTCGGGTCGAACATCCACTTCCAGGCGAAGGTCGACAGCACCGTCGGGATGATGAAGGGCAGCAGGATGGCGGCCCGGATGTACGCCTTGCCCTTGAAATGACGGTTCAGCAGCATCGCCAGCCAAAGGCCCAGCGCCAGCTTGAAGACGGTTGTCACGACCGTGTACCAGCACGTGTTCCAGACGGCGGTGCGGAAGATGCTGTCGCTCCAGATCTTGTCGAAATTCGCCAGGCCGACGAAGGGGCCCGGCACGCCGACCCGGCTGGCGCTGAGCGACAGGTAGACCCCCTCGAAGAAGGGATAGGCGATGAACAGGCCGAGCAGCACCGCCGTCGGCGTCAGCAGCGTGAAGGCAAGCCAGCGCTCGTCCTCCAGCACGCGGGCGCGGGGACGAGGATTTTGCTGCCGGCCGCTGGCCGCCATCGTCGCTATCGCCATTCCGGTACTCTCACTTTCACGGTGCGCGGCACGGCTGACGTATAGGCCTCTTCGGTCGGGGCGCGCCACTCCAGTGGCGCATCGCCCGAAGCGTCAGCGGAGGGCGACCAGGGACCGGTCGGCTGGATCGCTGCCGGGCAGCCATCGAGGCCGCCCGGCGGCGTGCGCCACTGGAGTGGCGCAGCCCGACCAAGGCGCGGATCACACGTAGATCTTCTTCAACTCGCTTTCGGCCCACTTGACGGAGTCTTCGGCCGGCATGCCCTGGACCGCCTTGGCGTACATGTCGGTGATGATGTACTTCGACAGCACCTCGGCGGCCTTGGCGTTGGGCGGTCCGGCGAAGCCCGGTGCCTGGCCCAGCCGCGCCGCGACCTTGTAAGGCGACATCACGGGATCCTCGTCCCACAGCTTGTGCTTCTCCCAATCCGCCGTGCACGGTGTCGCGAAGCCCTTCTGCGACAGGAACCACCTCTCGTAGTTGGCCGTGGTGTGCATCCATTTCAGGAACTCTTTCGCCGCCGCCTGGTTCTTCGAGTACTTCATCAGCATGTGCGAGTGAATGCCGTGGAAGCCGAATTGGCCCGCGGGGCCACTGGGCAAGGGTGCGTGCAGGATGTCCTTGTTGAGGTGCTCGCCCTTGTCGGTCTTGTACTGGTCGGCCCGGCGCAGCGACTCGATGTAGATCGAGGCGCCATTGAGGGTCGCGCAGATCGTCTGCGACAGGAAGGCGCGGTTGTTGTTGGTGTCGTCCCAGGCAAGCCCGCCTTCGTCGTGCGCGTCCTTCCAGAAGCCGACCATAAACTTCACGGACTCGACGGTTTCCTTGCTGTTGATCACCACCGTCTTGCCGTCGGCCTCGACCTCCTTGCCGCCCCATGACCACATGTAGGGATACGAGAAGCCCGGCGCGTCGCCGAAGGTGTGGCCCAGGGTCTGGCCGATCGGCCTTCCCTTGGCCTTCAGCTTCTTGCCGGCCTCGCGATAGGCTTCCCACGTCTCCGGGAATTTGGTGACTCCGGCTTCGTCGAACCACGATTTGCGGTAGGCGATCATGCCGCCGATCACCGCCCACGGCATCGACATGTACATCTTGCCGTCGCCGCACATCGACTGGGCGTACTTGTAGAGCCCGCCTTCCTTCTTCGCGACATCCTCGACCAGGTCGTTCAGATCGACGACGCTGCTGGCGTAGAGATGCGTGTGGTTGTTCAGCGCCATGATCAGGTCGGCGCCGGTGTTGCTCTGGATCGCGGCAGTAATGCGCGGCTGCAGATCGTTGGCGTTGATGGTTTCGAAGTTGATCTTCACGCCCAGCGCCTTTTCGGCCGCGGGCAGGATCTCCCGCCGCAGGGCCTGGTCCGACGCCGGCACGAAATCGTTCCACCTCAGCCAGTGTATTGTCGTGGCCTGGGCATAGGCCGGGGCCTGCCCGGTGGCCAGGATGGCGGCCAGGCCGCCGGTCTTGGCCGCCGCGGCGCCGCCGCCGGTGGCCTGCAGGAACTTGCGTCGCGTGATGCGCGGCATCGTCGATGTCCTCCCGAAGCGTTCTTGATTGTCGGCCCGAAGGGTTGGCTACGGGTCGCAGTGCGACAAACGTATTCTTTGCAACGCCTGATGAATCCGATTCATCGACGCGGTGGCACGGTGGCCCCGGCCTGACGGTTTTGTGTTCGAGCTTGCGCAGCCAGCCGCCACCTATCAGCACGGCGGCGACTTCGTCGTCACCTTCTGCATCGACAATGTATGCGAGCGCCTCGCGTCGGATCTGAAGGCGCGACACTTCGCTGGATCGCGATCAGCCGTGACGCGCTCCTGGTGACGCCCCGACCCACCGTCGGGCGAGGACGAGGCCGGCCCGGAAGATGATCGCCGTGCCGAGGCCGAAAACCGCGTGAAAGCCGACCTCGATCGGCACCCTCGCGAGATGGAAGCCGCCGCCGATGCCGGCACCCTTCAGCGGCAGCACGACGAACCAGTACGCGACCAGCGGCAGCGCGAGGCCGAAGACGAGCCCGCCCGACCACCATGCGTGAAGCGCCGTGAGCCGCCGCTCGAGCAAGGCGTAGGCTAGTCCCCAGAGCCCGGCCCAGAACCCCAGCGAGAGGCTCCTCGGCACGCCCAGCGGCGGCACCGGCATGAGGCTCCAGGGCAAGGCCGGCACCAGATTTGCGGCGTAGAGAACGGCACCGAACCCGCCCTGGAAGACCAGGTGGGCGAGGAACCCGGCGAGGAAGCCGAGGAAGAGGCGCGTCGCGGTCACAGACATGTGGAAGTCCCTTTCTGCTCACGGGACCACGAACTCGACGACGACTCGATCCAGAGGCTGGTGGTTTGCGTCTGCGAGGATCATCTCTACCTTGTGCCGTCCCGGAGCAAGACCGACGAGGATCACGGGCTCGCCGCTGGCGCCCGCCCAGTGCCATGGCGCATCGTCGACAGTGATGTGGAGATGCCCGATGCGCGGCGATACGTCGAGGGCATTCGGGCCGAACACCGGCACGATCCGCAGATTCTCGGCTCGGTACTGGATGAAGACCATTCCCCGTGCCAATGGCCCGGCCAAAGGCGGATCGACGATGAGTTTCGCCGGAGGCTGCCCTGCGAGCGGCACGACGGCGGCTGGTCCGAGCATGTCTCTCGCGGTTTGAGCCAGGGCGATGGACGCCTGCAGAGCGGCTATCGCTGCGACAATAGCGATGAATGCATGCTTCATGACGGCGTCTCCTGAGGCGTCTTCCTGTGCCCGACTGGATTGCCGGCCGAGCCGGCATGTCCGATATAGGCGAGGCCGGCCAGTTCCGCGACCGGTCCGGCTCAGAGGACGGAAAATGCGCTTTTCATGGTGAGCGCGTCGAACCATGAAGGCGGTCGCTACATGATTCGATCCGGCAAGATGCGCCGCGTCTGCCTGTGCTCACCATGAAGCGATTCTGTTGCCAGGCTCGAGGCGGGTGATGAGGGATAGTGTGATGACACAGGAGCCCGGGAGCGCCCCCGACGCAATCGTCGCCGATGTCATGGCCGTCCAGCGCATACCGGCGGTTCCGACCATTCTGGAAGTCGTCTGCCGGACGACGGGCATGGGCTTCGCGGCGGTGGCGCGCGTCAGTGAAGACCGGTGGGTTGCCTGCGAGGTGCGCGACGCGATTCAGTTCGGTTTGCGGCCCGGCGGGGAGCTCAAGCTCGAAACCACCATCTGCAACGAAATCCGGCAAAGCGGGCAAGCCGTCGTCATCGACCACGTCGCTGCGGACAAGGCGTTCTGCGGGCATCCGACGCCGGCGATGTACGGCTTTCAAAGTTACATCTCCATGCCGATCGTCCTGCCTGACGGGCGGTTCTTCGGCACTCTCTGCGCCATCGACCCCAGGCCCGCCAAGGTGGATACGCCCGAGACGGTCGGCATGTTCAAGCTCTTCGCCGAGCTCATTGCCTTTCATCTGGACGCAAACGAAAGGCTTGCCGCCACAGCCGCGGTGCTGGGAAACGAGCGAAGGATTGCGGAGCTTCGCGAGCAGTTCATCGCCGTGCTCGGCCACGATCTTCGCAATCCGCTTGCCGCCATCGACGCCGGCGCCACGTTGCTTCTGCACACGCCACTCGATGACAAGGCCATCCAGATCGCAGGCCAGATCAAGACCAGCGTCGGGCGAATGGCGGGCCTGATCGCCGACGTCCTCGACTTCGCCCGTGCCCGGCTGGGAAGCGGGCTTGCCCTGACCCGCCGCCAAACCCCGCTCGAGCCAACGCTGGAGCACGTGATTGCCGAGTTGCGCGTCAGCCATCCGGCAAGGACGATCGAAGCGGCATTCGACCTCGCTCAACCGGTGGATTGCGACCCCGACCGCCTTGGCCAGCTTCTTTCCAATCTCGTCGCCAATGCCCTGACGCATGGCGCGGCCGATACGCCGGTACGGGTACGGGCCGCGACAATCGGCGACATGCTCGAATTGTCGGTGTCCAACAGCGGCGATCCAATTCCGCCTGCGGCGCTGGAGAGGTTGTTCCAGCCCTTCGAACGCGGCGCGGTTCGTCGCACCCGGGAGGGGCTTGGACTTGGCCTCTACATCGCCGCGGAGATCGCCCGCGCCCACGGCGGAACAATCGATGTCAAATCCTCGGCGGAGACAACGACGTTTACGTTCCGCATGCCTCGCAACGCACCGCGAGACTGAGCCCGGAGGCGCTCACCACACCCAATTTGGGTAGTTGCCGGATTGACGGCGTGCATGCCGGAAGCAATGTGACGGCAATCAATGCAGGGCAAACCCTTCCCCGGTACAGCCCTGCTCGCAAGGGTGTGTCGTCGTTGGGAAGCGAAGCCCGGCGTGCGTGCCGGGCTTCGCCTTCCGTCAAACTGCCGATATCACATAGCTTCCAGGCCCGTTCATCTGGCAATTGAAACGATACGTTTCAGGCGACCGCCCGGTCGTGGTGTAGAACTCGACAATCCGGGTCGCCCGGTAGTGGTTGCGGAATCGCTTGCCCAGCCGCAAGACGCGCGTCTCCGTCGGCTGCAACTGGAAGGCGGCCCGTAGTTGATCGCCCGCGCGAAGGGCGCACTCCCTGTCGAAATCGTCGAAGTCCCGGGGCTCGATCCATGCCCGCGGCGTGACCTGTGGATCGGGAGGTTGTTCATTCCTCCCCACACACGCGCCCAGCGTCACGCCCACCACCACACCCGTCACCACCATCGATCGCATCGCGCCCCCCACCGGCGCGACATTTCTACCACCCCTGCAAATTTCCTGGAAGCGGCGCTCCAATGTTAGGGTAGGGCGTCCAGCCGCGGCCGACGCGTGTTCGTCCGCGGCACCGCGCCGGGACCGACGGTGGTGTCCGCCGGGGCGGCGCGCGCAGGCACGCCATCGTTGAGAAGGATCCGCCATGACGGCGCTCAGCCAGATTCGCCAGGTCGACTACACCGTCATCTTTGCCCGCGACATGGAAGCGATGCGGCACTTCTACGAGATCGTCATGGAGTTCCCGCTGCTGCGGACCCTGAGCGACCGCTGGATCGAGTATCGTGTCGGGTCCACGACCCTGGCGCTGGCAGCCCATGGCGGGAGATTCAACGACCCGCCGCCCGCTCAAGGCGCGCTGTCCTTGCAGATGGCCTTCCGCGTCGCGCCGCAGACCGTGGCCGACTGTGCGGCGGCGCTCGACGCCAAGGGCGTCAAGCTCGTCTCGCCGCTGACCGACCACCCCTGGGGGCATCGCACGATCTTCTTCCGCGATCCGGACGGCAACGTGCTGGAGATCTTCGCGGAGATATGAGGCGGCCCGCAGGAAGGACACCTGTCGGCGCGGAGCGACGGCGAGGGTCAGGCTTTCTCCCCGCCCTCGCGGGGAGAAAGCGGAAATCCTATGTGCCGTAGATCTTCTTCACCTCGCCCTCGGCCCACTTGACGGCGTCCTCGGCGTTCATGCCTTGCACCGCCTTGGCGTACATGTCGACGATGATGTACTTGCTCAGTACCTCCGCCGCCTTCTGGCCGGCGGGGCCGGCGTAGCCGTAGACACGGCCGAAGCGGCCGGCGACGCGGTAGGGCGCCATCACCGGGTCCTCGTCCCAGACCTTGTGGTTTTCCCAGTCCTTGGTGGGTCCGGTGGCGAAGCCCTTCTGCACGGTGAACCATTTCTCGTAGACCGCGGGCGAATGGAACCAGCGCAGGAAGTCCTTGGCCGCCTTCTGGTTCTTGGAGTAGCCCATGACCATGTGGTTCTGGAAGGGATGGACGCCGTACTGGCCTTGCGCTCCCTTGGGCAGCGGCGTGTGCAGGATGTCAGCCTTCATCTGCACGCCCTTGTCGGTCATGTACTGGTCGGGCTTGCGCAGGGCCTCGATGTAGATCGAGGCGCCGTTGAGCGTCGCGCTGATGGTGCCCGACAGGAAGGCGCGGTTGTTGTTGCTGTCGTCCCAGGCGAGCCCGCCCTCGTCGTGCGCTTCCTTCCAGAAGGCGGTCATGAACTTGACCGACTCGACCGTCTCCTTGCTGTTGAGCTTTACGGTCTTGCCGTCCTCCTCGACCTCGCGCCCGCCGAACGACCACAACAGGGGATAGGCGAACGCCGGCGCGTCGCCGACGGTGTGGCCCAGCGACTGGCCGATGGGGCGGCCCTTGGCCTTGAGTTTCTTGCCGACGTCGCGATACTCATCCCAGGTTTCCGGGAACTTCGTCACGCCGATCTCGTCGAACCACGACTTCCGGTAGGCGATCATGGCGCCGATGATGCAGTAGGGCACCGCCACCCACTTCTTGCCGTCGTGCGACTGGGCCTTCGCCAGGTCGTAGAACCCGCCCTGCTTCGAGGCGAGCTCCTCGCAGACGTCGCTTACGTCGGCGCAGCTCTCGGCATAGAGCTGGGCATTGTTGTTGAAGGCCATGGTGATGTCGGCGCCGGACTTGGACTGGATCGCCGCGGTGGCGCGGGCCTGCAGGTCGTTGAGGCCGATGGTCTCGAGGTTGATCTTGATGCCCAGCGCCTTCTCGCCCTCAGCCAGCATCTGCCGCCGCAGGATCTGGTCGCCGGCAGGCACGAAGTCGTTCCATTTCAGCCAGTGGATCTGTGTCCCCTGGGCGTAGGCCGGCGCCTGCCCGGCCGCGAGGATCGCGGCAAGGCCGCCGGTCTTGACCGCGGCAGCGCCGCCGCCGGCCGCCTGAAGGAGCTTGCGTCGAGTGATGCGTGGCATTGGATGGCCTCCCTTGCGTCTTGTGTTGTTTTTGCTTGGCGCTGCGCAGGGTTGGCCGCGGATCGGCGCGCGACAAACGCATTCTGTGCAACTGGTGAGGAAATCGATTCACCTGTCTCTTTCCCTCTCCCGCAAGCGGGAGAGGGAGGGGCCCATCGCGCTTTAGCGCGATGGGAAGGTGAGGGCTTCACATGAGGTGCTGTGCGTGGAGCCCTCACCCGGCGCGAAGACGCGCCGACCTCTCCCGCATGCGGGAGAGGTTAATCGACGATGAACAGGCGGGCGCCTGTCGTGGTGCGCGAGCGGTGCGGCTCGGCGCCGTCGGCGACCTGGTAGCTCATGCCGGGCCTGAGCACCGACACGCGCCCGTCCTTGAGCTCGGTGACCAGCTCGCCGTCGAGGCACAGCAGGATGTGGCCCTTCTCGCACCAGTGGTCGGCGAGGTAGCCCGGCGTATAGTCGACGAGGCGGACGCGGATGTCGCCGAACTGTTGCGTGCGCCACAGCGCCTTGCCGGTTTCGCCGGGATGCTCGGTGGGGACCACGGCCGACCACTCGGTGGTGCCGAACGGGATATCGGACATCTTCATGAGGCACTCCTTTTCATGAGGCACTCCTTGCAACGAATGCACCGCGCCATCGTGACGGGGATGGCATCACAAGCACGCAGCCGGCGCCGATGAAGGACAGCGCGGCGCCCAGCAGGATCGTGCCGGCATAGGAGCCGAGGAAATCGAACACGAAGCCGGCCACCGTCGGCCCGAGCAGGGCACCGGCCGAGACGCCGGCGTACTGCGCACCGAGTATGGCGCCGAGCGCGCGCGTGCCGAAATAGTCGGCGATCACCGAAGGCGCCATGGCAACGAACCCGCCGTAGAAAGCGCCGAACAGGGTGGCGAAGACCGCCAGCAACCAGGCGTCCGACGTGGCCGCCCACAGCAGCTGCGCCGCGCCCGTGCCGACGAACATCGCGGCATAGGCCCGCTGGCGGCCGACGCGGTGGGCGAGGCCGGCGAAGGCAAAGCGGCCGACCGTGCTGCCGATGCCCAGCAGGGCGATCAGCGTGACGCCATAGACCTCGCCGAGTCCGGCGTCGCGCGCAAAGGGCACGAGGTGAACGTAGGGAATGAACAGGCCGAACGCGTTGGCGCCGCAGGCCGTGAACAGCAGCCAGAAGGGCAGGGTGCGCGCCGCCTGGGCCATTGTCTGGCCGCCGTCATTGGCAGCGGCCGCGGCGGCCATCGCGGGGTCGCCGTCGGGATGCTGGCCGTAGTGCCCGGGCGAGCGCAACACGCTCAGCGCCGCGAAGGCGGCCGTCCCCAGGGCCAGCACGCCGAGCCAGAAATACGCCTCGCGCCAGCCCAGGCGGTCGATCAGCAGCTGGGCCAGCAGGGGCACGGCGATCGTGCCGACGCCGATGCCGGCGACGGCGATGCCGGTGGCCAGCCCGCGTTGCCGCACGAACCAGCGCTGCACCGCGGCGACCGACGGCACGTAGGCGAAGCCGATGCCGATGCCGACTCCGGCGCCGTAGCCGACATAGACCTGCCACAGCGCCGTCGCCCCACTGGCGGCGAAGCAGCCCAGCCCGACCAGGGCCATGCCGCCCGCCACCACCCAGCGCGGCCCGATGCGGTCGGCGAGCGCGCCGCCGGGCAGGCCGAGCGCGAAATACAGGCCGCCGGCGATGGCGAAGACCAGCGAGATGTCGCCGCGGCGGGCGCCGAACTCGGCCTGCAACGGCAGGAAGAAGGCCGCGAAGCAGTAGGCGATGCCGTAGCCGACGCACAACACCGCGAAGGTGCCGGCCACGACCCGCCAGCCATGGAAGGCGTGGGGGTTCATTCGGAGTGGGGGGAAGGGTGAGCGTACGTGGGCGAGACGGGACGTTCTGTGCGAAGCGGAGGGCCTCATGTTTCGGACCGCGCGCGTCCACGTGCGCTCATGATCCGGCGCTCCGCGCCGGGGCGCGCGTGGACGCGCGCGGTCCGAAGAAGACGCGTCACTCCTTCCGGTTATTCTTGCCCCTGGATCGGGCCGGTGTTGCCGGGTCCCAGCCGAACGCCTCCTGGGCCGCCTTGGAGACCTCCGGATCGAGCTCCGGCGGCGCGAGGTTGGCGCCCTTGCTCAGCATCTTGGCGACCAGCTCGATGCCCTCCAGGCGCGCCCGGCGCTTGCTGTCGGTCGCAATCACCTCCCACGGCGCCGCGTCGGTGTCGGTGCGTTCCAGCATGTCGTCGTATGCCTCGAGATAGTCGTTGCGCTTGCCGATGTTGCGGAAGTCGTCCAGCGTTACCTTGAAGCGCTTCTCGGGCGTCTCCATGCGTTCGATGATGCGCTTGCGCTGTTCCCTGGCGCTGATATGCAGCACCAGCTTCACCAGTCGCGTGCCGTCATCCGTCAACTGGCGTTCGAAGGCGTTGATCTCGTCGTAGGCGCGCTTCCAGGCTTCCTTGGAGGCGTAGCCCTCGACGCGCTCGACCAGCACGCGGCCGTACCAGGTGCGGTCGAAGATGGCGATCTCGCCCGGCGCCGGCAGCTTCTGCCAGAAGCGGTAGAGGTAGTGGCGTCCCTGCTCCTCGGGCGTCGGCGCGGCGATCTGCCAGACATGCATCGGCCGCGGGTCGAGTTGCTCCGTCATGCGCTTGATCAAGCCGCCCTTGCCGGCGGCATCCCAGCCCTCGATGGCGACGATCGCCCGGCCCCTGGTCTGCGCCAGCCATTGCTGGATGTGCAGCAGGCGGAACTGGGCACGGGTCAGCCGTTCCAGATAGGCGTCCTCGTCGATGCCGTCGGCGAGGTCCATCTTGTCGAGTTGCTTCCATTTGCCCATCGCGACACCCTCCGGGAGGACAGTGTGCGCGTCGGCACGGCGGGGATGCAACCCAATCTTCCCGCCACGCGAAGCGTGGGGAGGTGGCCCGAAGGGCCGGGGGGCCAAACTGTCATCCCGAGCGCAGCGAGGGATCTTTTGCGGATGGCGCACGGTGCGCCTGCATCGGAAGATCCCTCGCTGCGCTCGGGATGACGGTTTCTCCCCGTCCATCGAACCCTTCCCTCACGTCGCAAGGACATCGCGTTGACACGGGCCGGGCGCTTGCCTCCAATCAGCGGCGATGACGGACCTTGCTTCACGTGCCACCCAGGCGTGGCTGCGCCCGGTCGACCGGGACGGCCGGGTGATCCTCGAAGCCGGGGGGACCTGGACCGTGTTCGCCGTCGCCCAGCTGCGCCATATCCACGACCCGGCCCAGGGGCGGCGCAACGTGGCGGCCATCGACATCGCCGGCATCGACAGGCTGGACACGGCCGGCGCCCTGGAGCTGATGCGATTGCAGCGCCAGTACGCCGATGCATCCCTGGAGGGTGGCACGCCCGAGCACCGGGGGCTGATCGATCTGGTGGCCAAGGGGGTGGTGAGCGGCCTGCCCAGGCCGCCGAAGATGGGCTGGCTCACGCACGCGCTCTACGAGCTCGGCGAGACGGTCATGGAGTTCTTCGAGCAGACGGCCCGCCTGCTCGGGTTCTTCGGCGAGGTGCTGGTGGTGATCGCCGGCGCGATCCGCCGCCCGCACCGCTTCCGGCCGTGGTCGGTGATCGCCCAGATGCACGAGGTCTGGATCCTCGCCATGCCGATCGTGGGCGTGCTGATCTTCCTGGTCGGCGTCGTCATCGCCTACCAGGGCGTCGAGCAGCTCAAGACCTTCGGCGCCGAGACCTTCACCGTGGAAGCCGTCGGCATCGCCATCATGCGCGAGCTGGGCGTGCTGCTGACCGCCATCATCGTCGCCGGCCGGTCGGGCAGCGCCTTCACAGCCCATATCGGCACCATGCAGGTGAACCTCGAGCTCGACGCCATGCGCACCATGGCCCTCAATCCGATCGAGTGGCTGGTCCTGCCGCGCATCGTGGCGCTGGTGATCTCGATGCCGCTGCTGGTGTTCTTCGGCAACCTGCTGGGGCTGTTCGGCGGCGCCTTCGCGGCCTCGATCTACCTCGATTTCACCCTGCCGCAGTTCTTCGCGCGGCTGCGCGACACCGTGCCGATCTGGAACTTCTGGATCGGCATGATCAAGGCGCCGGTGTTCGGCTTCGTCATCGCCGCCATCGGCTGCTACGAGGGCCTCCAGGTGCGCGGCTCGGCCGAAAGCGTCGGCAAGCAGACCACCAAGTCGGTGGTCGAGGCGATCTTCTTCGTCATCGTGCTGGACGCGTTGTTCTCGATCATCTTCCTGCTGGCGGGGGTATGACGTGAACGACCTGCCGGCATTGCCGCCGCTGGGCGAGGGCGGGCAGATCACCGACCAGTCGCAGGGGCGCGAGCGGGTGATCTCGATCCGCGGCCTGCGCAACCAGTTCGGCCCCCAGGTGCTGCATGACCGCCTCGATTTCGACGTGTTCCGCGGCGAGATCGTGGGCCTGGTCGGCGGTTCGGGCTCGGGCAAATCGGTGCTGATGCGCACCGTCATCGGCCTGAACCCGTCGCGGGAAGGACGGATCGAGGTGCTGGGCGAGGATGTCGGGCAGCTGTCGGCCGCCGAGCGCCTGCAGCTGCAGACGCGGTGGGGCGTGCTGTTCCAGGACGGCGCGCTGTTCTCGTCGCTGAGCGTGATCGAGAACATCGAGCTGCCGCTGCGCGAGCATGCGCGGGTGCCGGCGACGGCGCTCGACGCCATCGCGGCGCTGAAGATATCGCTGGTCGGCCTGCCCGCCGATTCCTGCGCCAAGAAGCCGTCGGAGCTGTCGGGCGGCATGCGCAAGCGCGCCGGCCTGGCGCGGGCACTGGCGCTCGATCCGGAGCTGCTGTTCCTCGACGAGCCGACGGCCGGACTGGATCCGATCGGTGCCGCCAATTTCGACCACCTGCTGCTCAGCCTGCAGCGCAGCCTGGGGCTGACGGTGCTTCTGGTGACGCACGACCTCGATACGCTGAACGCCATCTGCGACCGCGTCGCCGTGCTGCTCGACAAGCGCATCGTGGCCGGCACCATGGCCGAGTTGCTGGCCTACGACCATCCGTGGGTTCGCGAATACTTCCACGGCCCGCGGGCCCGGGCGGCGGGGATCGGGTAGTCATGCACACGGAGCGCGGACGTCCCGTCCGCATTCATCCCTTCCGCACGCCTTGGCGTGGGGAAGGTGGCCGAAGGCCGGATGGGGAGCCGACGTGGTCTCTGTTATCAAGACCTCGCCGGCTCCCCTCCGCCCCTTCGGGGCACCTCCCCAACTGCGTTGGGGAGGGAAGAGAAGCGGGCGGGACGCCCGCGCTCCCAGGGCGAAATCCGCTTCAGGGCATATCGCTATCGGGTATGATCGGGGCGAGGAGAGCGCATGGAAAACCGGTCCCCTTACGTGCTGGTCGGCGCCGCGGTGCTGGCGTTCGTGCTGGCCATCACCGGCTTCGTGATCTGGAAGCTGCGGGCCGGCGGCCAGCAGCAGCAGGCCTTCTACGAGGTTCTCTTCTCCAGTGACGTGCAGGGGCTGGGCGCCGATTCGCAGGTCTTCTACCGCGGCATCCGCGTCGGCAGGGTCCACTCGATCTCGCTGCGCACGCGCACGGAAACGCCGCGCCGCGGCGGCGCGCCGCGCGCCGTCGAGCGCATCTCGGTCGTCATCGCGGTCGATCCCGCGATCGACATCCGCGAGCGCGCCGTCGCCGTCCTCGAGCGGCCGCTGGTGACGGGTGTCGCCTTCCTGCAGATCGTGTCCACGGATGAGGGCGGCGAGGTCAGGCCCAAGAAGGGCATGGGCCAGACGCCCTATCCCGAGATCCGCGAAGGTTCGTCCTTCCTGCAGACGACCACGACGAGTGCCCAGGAACTGATCGCGCGGGCCGGGCAGATCGCCGATCGCCTCAATGAGGCGCTCAACCCCGACACCATCAAGGCGTTCCAGCAGATCGTGGCCAACCTGGCGGCGATCTCCGCCATGCTGGCGAAATCCGAACCGTCGGTCACCCGCACGCTCAGCGAGCTGCCCGATACGCTGGCCGAGCTGCGCCGCGCGCTGGACAGGTTCGGCGCTGTGGGGGCGCGCGCCGAGCTGATCCTCGCCGAGCTGGGGCCGCAGGACGAGGCGACACGAAAGCTGCTGGCCGGCCGCACGCCCAGCGACCTGAAGCAGGCTGTGGCGCAGTTGCGCGACGCGCTGGCGAACGTCAACCAGGCGGCCGGAAACCTGAACCGCACCGTGACCGAGAACCGCGGCGCGGTACGCCAGTTCTCGGAGGGCGGGCTTGCCGAGCTCAGCGTCGCCATCCGCGAGCTGCGGTCCCTGGTCGCCAGCCTCAACGCCATCTCGGCCCGGCTCGACCGCGACCCCGCCGGCTATCTGCTGGGCGGCGGCAAGCAGGGGTACCAGCCGAAATGATCATGCCGGGGGGAGGGGCGCGCGGCGCCGTCGCCGTGCTTGCGGCAGGTGCGCTGCTGGCGGCATGCGCCGTGCTGTCGGCGGGCGAAGATCCGCCGAAGCTGTACACACTGACGCCGAAGAGCACCTTCGACGCCTCGCTGCGGCCGGTGTCGTGGCAGCTCGTCGTCGAGCCGCCGACGGCGTCGGCCTACCTCAACACCTCGCGCATCGCGGTGGCGATGACCCCGACCTCGGCCGATTACTTTGCCCAGTCGGCATGGACCGACCGGGCGCCGCTGATGGTGCAGACGCTGATGGTCGAGTCGCTGGAGACGTCGCGGCGGGTCATCGGCGTCGGTCGCGATCCCGTGGCGGTACGGCCGCACTATGTGCTGCAGAGCGAGCTGCGCGAGTTCCAGGCCGAGTATTACCACGGCAAGCCGCCGCTGGTGCACGTCCGCGTCGTGGCCCGGCTGGTGCGCCAGTCGGATCGCCAGATCGTCGCCAGCCGCGGCTTCGAACGTTGCGTGCGCGCCGCCACCGACAAGATACCGGTGGTGGTGCAGGCCTTCGACGACGCGCTCGGCGGCGTGCTCAAGAGTCTGGTGACGTGGACCGTGAGCGTTGCGCCGCCGCGGCCCCTGGCCGACGGCGAGCCGTTCCCGGCGGCGCGCGGGCCGGCCACGGGCGACGACTCGAGCGGCTGCCCCCGACCCTCCGGCTGACGGGCGCAGCGACGCGTGGCCAATCTCTGGACCAACTGGGCCGGCAACCTGAGTTGCGCGCCACGCGCCATGGCGGTGCCCCACGACGAGGAGTCGGCGATCGCGGCCGTGCGCGCCGCCATCCGCGAGGGCGCGCCGATCCGGGTGTCGGGGGCGGCCCACTCCTTCACGCCGATCGTGCCGACCGACGGCACGCTGCTGTCGCTGGAGCGGCTGGCCGGCGTGCTCGACGTGGACACGGCCGCCGGCACCGCACGTATCGCCGCCGGCACGCGCATCCATGCGCTGGGCGACCCGCTGCGGGCGCAGGGGCTGGCGCTGGCCAACCAGGGCGATATCGACCAGCAGGCCATTGCCGGCGCCATCGCCACCGGCACTCACGGCACCGGCCCGTCGCTGGGCAGCCTCTCGACCATGGTGAGCGGGGTCGAGCTGATCGACGGGCGGGGCGAGCTGGTCGCGCTCGACGCGGCGCAGCCGCAGGAACTCGCGTGCGCGGCGTTGTCGGTGGGGGCGCTGGGCGTGATGCTGTCGGTAAGCTTGCGGCTGCTGCCGGCCTACCGCCTTCACGAGCGCATCTGGGACGAGCCAGTCGAGCCGGTGCTGGCGCGGCTTCAGTCGCTGATCGGCGCGACGCGGCACTTCGAATTCTTCTGGCGGCCGCGGACCGACGATTGCGAATGCAAGGCGCTGCACCCCACCGCCGCCCTGCCGGGCGTTGTCGCGGGCCGGGAGAGCGAGCGCGTCGATCACAGCGCCCGCGTCTTTCCTTCCGTGCGCCTGCGCAAGTTCGTCGAAAGCGAATGGTCGGTGCCGGCGGCGCGTGGGCCCGAGTGCTTCCGGGAGATCCGCCACCTGATGCGGACGCGCCACGCCGAGGTGGCGATGCCGGTCGAGTACCGCACCGTCGCCGGCGACCACCTGCCGGTCAGCCCCAATCACGGTCGCGACAGCGTCACACTCTCGATCCACGATTTCCCCGACCGGCCGTGGCATGCCTTCTTCGCGGACGCGCAGGTGGTGTTCCGCAACCATGGCGGCCGCCCGCACTGGGGCAAGTGGCATGGACTCACCGCGCGCGACTTCACCGACCTGTATCCGGCGTTCGAGATTTTCCGGCAGGTCCGGCGCAGGTTCGATCCCGAGGGGGTATATATGACACCGCCGCTGCGGTCGTTGTTCGAGGACTGA
>Ga0187894_10002824_pt1 | contig 20331 bp, 15 predicted proteins | sample GBC1701081metaG_FD_136650 | JGI IMG/M metagenome (GOLD analysis project Ga0187894, IMG submission 136650) | White microbial mat communities from a lava cave in the Kipuka Kanohina Cave System on the Island of Hawaii, USA - GBC170108-1 metaG ...
GGTCGACGATCACGACGGCGAACAGGCTCGCGAGCGACGCGGCTGCGGGCTTTTCCGAGATGACGAGCTCCTCGCGAGAAGGCCACGCTACCGAAGCCGCGGCGCGACGGGCCGCGTCTCCCAACCTTCTGTCGTGCTGTTGCCGCGGCCACGGAACGCCGAAACGCGCGCGATGCGTTTCATTCGCTGCCCGGAAGCGGCATAAGCTGCGCGCGATGTCCGCGCTGCAACGAGCTCCCGATTCGCTGCTGCAGGCGCTCGAGGCGGACGTCTCGCGCGCGCTCGGCGAGGGCGTGCAGCTCGCACCGTTCGCGGCGATCAAGGGGATCGCGGACGAGACGCTGAAGCTCGCCGCGCGCGGCGCCCGCGGACAACCGCTCGGCGTCGTGCTGTGCGCGCCGGAGATCGCGCCGCAGCTCGTCGCGCGCGGCTGCGAGCGCGGCCGAGAAGCACAGCACGCTCTCGGCGAAAAGCTCGGGCGCGCGGTCGTCGTCGCACGCGCGGAGGGCGCGTGCGAGGGCCGCAGCTGGGCGCTGTTTCCAGGCGCGCGGCCGACCGGCAGCGGCGTCGCGGCGCGCCTCGAGCGCCGCTGGCTCGCAGGGGCGGTGCTCGCGTGGCTGCGCGCTGTCGTGCGCCAGAGCGCTGGCCCCGCAGACGAAGCTGCGCGCGCGCGCACCGACGAAGCGCTCGCCTACGCGGAGCGCGAGGCCGCGCTCGCTGCGCAGGTGCGCGAGGCCGCCGTCGCGGCGCGCGCGCGCATCCGCGCGAACGCGTGGCGGCCGCGCCATGTGTTGATGCACGGCGATCTCTGGAGCGGCAACGTGCTCGCTGCGCCGGGCGCCGCGCGCTTCTCGCGCCGCTTCGTGCTGATCGATTGGGACACCTCGCGCGCCGAGGGCTACGCGCTGTTCGATCTGGTGCGCGCCGCGAGCGCGTTTCGCGTCTCGCGCGGGCGCCTCGCGCGCGAGATCGCGCAGCACGCCGAGCTGCTCGGCTGGCCGCGCGAAGACGCGCGCGGCGCGCTCGTCGCTGCGCTCGGGCACCTCGGCCTGGCGCGCGAGAGCTTTCCGCTCGCGCGCTACGCGGAGATGTGTCGGACGACGCTGGCCGCCTTCGACGCCGCGGTCTGACGCGCGCGGCTTCAGCCGCGGGGTCGGACTTGCGAGCTCGAGAGGCGGCGACCAGACGCGCGCTGCCGAGGCACCCGATGCGCGAGATCGATTAGGATCGAAACGTGCGGCCGCGCATTGAATCGTCAGCTCCCTCGGCCTGCGCGAGCGCAGCGCGCCGGCCGGCGCGCCCGTGAACGGCGCGGCGCGCGACGCGAACCTGCTGATCGCAGCGCGCGCGCTGCGCGGCCTCGGCGATGGCGCGCTCGTCGTGTTGCTGCCTGCAGCGTGGCTGGCGGAAGGCCACGGCGCGAACGCGATCGGCGCGCTCACGACCGCGACGCTGCTCGGCTCCGCGCTCGCAACGCTCGCCGCGGGTCTCCTCGCGCATCGCGTCGCGCCGCGTCGCGTGCTGTTCGTCGCGTGCGCGCTGCTCGCAGCGACCGGCCTCGGTATGGCGTTCGCGCCGAGCTTCGGCTTCCTACTGGCGATCGCCTTCGTCGGCACGTTCAACCCGTCGGCGGGCGACCTCTCGGTGTTCCTGCCGACGGAGCAAGCGCTGCTCGCGGGCAGCGGCGCTGCCGAGCGCCGGGCGGAACGCTTCGCGCTCTACAACGTCGCGGGCGCGGTGCCCGGCATGGCCGGCAGCTTCGCCGTCGGGCAGCACGAGGCGCTCGGCATTCCGCTCGCGAGCGCGACGCGCTGGGCGCTGCTCGCGTATGCCGCGCTCGGTGCGCTGCTCGCCGCGCTGTACCTCGCGCTGCGCAGCGGCCGCGAAGCGCCTCCTCGCAACGCCGCCGCCCGGCCGCTCGAGCGCTCGCGCGGCACCGTGCTGCGTCTCTCCGCGCTGTTCACGCTCGATTCCTTCGGCGGCGGCTTCGCGGTGCAAACGCTGCTCGCCGCCTGGCTCGTGCAGCGCTGGGGCGCGAGCGTCGAGCAGATCGCGCTCACGCTCGGCGTCACGCACGCGCTGAACGCCGCCTCGCAGCTGCTCGCGCCGCTCGTCGCGCGGCGCATCGGGCTGATCCGCACGATGGTCTTCACGCACGTGCCGGCGAACCTGTTCCTGATCGCCTCCGGCTTCATGCCGACGTTGCCGCTGACGATCGCGTGCATCTGGCTGCGCGCGACGCTCTCGCAGATGGACGTGCCGGCACGCCAGGCGTACGTGATGTCGGTGGTTCCCGAGGAAGAGCGCAGCGCAGCCGCCGGCGTGACGAACGTGCCGCGCAGCTTCGGAGGCGCGCTCAGCCCGCCGCTCGCGGGCGCGCTGCTCGCAGCCGGCGCCTTCCACTTTGCGCTCGCGCTCGGCGGCGCGCTCAAGCTCGCTTACGACCTCTTGTTGCTCGCCGGCTACGGCAGCCGGCCGGCGCCGCACGAGAGAGCGAGCGACGTCTCGAACGCGCGCATCCGGTAGACGACGAGCACTTAGGCGAGCGCGCGCGAGCGCCGATACGGGCGAGATGTCTGCGACGCGCGACTCGCTGCTGGTGCTCGAGCGCGACGCGCTGCGCATCGCCGCGCGCGCACTCGGTGAGCTCGCGACCGGCCCCGCGCGTCCGCCGCGCGAGCAGATCACGGACGTGCTCGCGGAGCTGTGTGCGCTGCTCGGCGCGAGCGCCGCGCTGGCCGCGGAGCGCGTGCCGCCGGCGCGCGCGAACGCGACCTTGCGCATGCTCGCGACGCACGGCGCAATGCGCGCCGATCTCGAACGCGGCGCCCCGCTGCCCGCGGGCAGCGCAGCGCTGCAAGCGGCGCTCGCGACGCGCCAGCCCGCGCAGACGCCCGCGCGCGCTGGCGAGCGCGCCGCGTTGGCGCTGCCGCTGCTCGCGCGAGGCGAGCTGTTAGGTGCGATCGCGCTCGAGTGCGACGCGGACGGCTTTCCGGAAGGTGCGAGCGAAGCGCTGGCGTCGTTTGCGGGAGCGTGCGCGGAGCTGCTGCTCGGCTACGAGCGCGCCGCCATGCGCGCGCGCGCCGCCGAGGATTTGGTCCGCTCGCAGCGGCACATGCGCCGCAGCGCGACGTTGGATGGCCTCACCGGGCTCGCAAACCGCGCCGCGACCCAGCGCGCTCTCGAAGACGCGTGCGAGCGCTCGCACGCGGCAGGGCTGCCGCTCGCGCTGATCGCGGTCGACATCGATCACGCCAAGCCGCTCGCGGATCGCCTCGGCGCGGGCGCCTTCGACGAAGTGCTCGCGCGAGTCGCGCGCACGCTGCACGAGACGCTGCGCCCGAGCGATTGGAGCGGGCGCTGGGGCATCGACAGCTTCGTGATCGCGCTGCTCGGCTCCGACGCGGAGGGCGCGGCGCTCGTCGCGGAGCGAACCCGCTTGCGCATCGAAGGCATGACGCACGTGCTGCGCAGCGGCAGCGAGGTGTCGCTGACGATCAGCGCCGGCGTCGCCAGCACGGGAATCTGGCGCGAGGAAGCGAGCGAGCTCGTCGCGCGCGCGTTGCGTGCGCTCGACGAAGCGAAACGCGCGGGCCGCAACCGCGTCTGCGGATCGCGGCCCGCGCGGGCTTAACTGGTGCTAGTAGCGGTCGCGATCGCGATCGCGGCCACCGCCGCCGAACCCGCCGCCGCCACCACCGCCGCCGTAGCCGCCACGGCCGCCGCCACCGCCGCCATAGCCGCCGCGGCCGCCGCCACCGCCGCCGTAGCCGCCGCGGCCGCCGCCGCCGCCGAAGCCACCGCCGCCGCCGCCCTCGCGGCGATCCTGGGCTTCGTTCACGCGCAGGCTGCGGCCGCCCATCTGCGACCCGTCGAGCGCGCGAATGGCGTTCGCCGCAGCCGTCGCATCGTCCATCTCGACGAATGCGAAGCCGCGCGAGCGGCCCGTCTCTCGGTCCGTAATGACCTTGACGGAAGTGACCGCGCCGTGAGGCTCGAACAGCGAGCGAAGATCAGCGTCGGTCGTGGTGAAGGGGATGTTTCCTACGTAAAGCTTCTTGGCCAAGAACTCATTTCCTCTGCCGCGCCGCCCCTAACAAGTGGGCGGGAGCGACCTGCGTGGGTTCGGAGCCGGACTGTCCGGGCAGACGAAGCCCCTCGCGATGGGTGACCGCGCGCTGCGCCGTGGCGTCCGCGCGGGAAAGGCGCACTCGAGGGGAACTAGACGCGGGCTGACTGGGCCAGTTGCGAAGAACCAATCGGAAGGCCTTTCAGCCAGTCACCCTAGCAGCAGGCTTCGAGAAGCCGCCAGCGAAGAGGCGCCTCCGAACGGGCTCGGACAGGCCGTCGGTCCATCCGGATCGTTGCGTCGAGCGCTCGGATCGCTGTCGCACGGGTGATGGCAGTCGCCGATTCCCGCTTTGCGAGCCTTCCGCGCCGTCGCAGCGATTGCGGCGGGCGGCGCAGAGATGCGAGCCTCCGCCCCGTTCGCCCCGGAGGCCCCCATGACCGACCGCATCGAGCCGTTTCGCATTGCCGCTACCGACGAACAGCTCGCCGACCTGCGCCGCCGGCTGCGCACGGCCCGCTTTCCCGAGCGCGAGTGCGTCGACGATTGGTCGCAAGGCATCCCGCTCGCCTACGTCCAAGACGTCTGCGGTTATTGGGCGGAGAAGTACGACTGGCGCGAGCGCGAGTCGCGTCTGAATCGCTTCCCGCAGTTCCGGACGGAGCTGGACGGCGTCGGCATCCACTTCGTTCACGCGCGCTCGCCGCATGCGGACGCGATGCCGCTCGTGATCACGCACGGCTGGCCCGGCTCGATCGTCGAGTTCCACAAGGTGATCGAGCCGCTGACGAACCCGACTGCGCACGGCGGCGAGGCGCGCGACGCGTTCCACGTCGTGTGCCCCTCGCTCCCGGGGTACGGCTTCTCGGACAAGCCGGCAAAGAACGGCTGGAGCGTGCAGCGCATCGCGCGCGCGTGGGCACAGCTGATGCCGCGCCTCGGCTACCGCCGCTACGCCGCGCAGGGCGGCGACTGGGGGGCGATGGTCACCACCTGCATCGGCGTGCAAGACCCGGCCGGCTGCCTCGGCATTCACCTGAACATGCCGATCGCGCCGCCCGATCCCGCGACGCTGAACGACCTCACCGACAAAGAGAAAGCCTCGATCGCGGGCATGCAGCACTACAACGACTGGGATTCGGGCTACTCGAAGCAGCAGAGCACGCGCCCGCAGACGGTGGCCTACGGCCTCACCGACTCGCCGGTCGGCCAGGCTGCGTGGATTCTCGAGAAGTTCTGGTCGTGGACCGACTGCAACGGTCATCCCGAGAACGTGCTGACGCGCGATGAGCTGCTGGACAACGTGATGCTGTATTGGCTGCCCGCGAACGCGGCCTCGTCGGCGCGGCTCTACTGGGAGAGCTTCCGCAGCCCGGTGATGGATCCGATCGCGATTCCGGTCGGCTGCTCGATCTACCCGAAGGAAATCTTCCGGACCTCGAAGCGCTGGGCCGAGAAACGCTTCGCGAAGCTCGTTCACTTCAACGAGCTCGAGAAGGGCGGCCACTTCGCGGCGTTCGAGCAGCCCGAGCTGTTCGTGCGCGAAGTGCGCGAGTGCTTCCGCAAGCTGCGCTAGCCGCTCGCCCTAACAAGGGGATTGCAGCGCCAGCTCAGCGCAGCGACACCCAGCGCTGCTCGGGGCCGATCACTACCTGTTGCCGCAGTCGGCGGCCGTCCGCGAATTCAGCCTCGAACTCGTGCGGGCCCGCCTCGAGCTGGAGATGGCTCAGCGGCGTCGGACCGACGGCGACGCCGTCGACGCGGATGTAGGCCCACGGCCGCGCGTTCACACGCACGCGGATCGGGGAAGCAGCGACGGGCGGAGGTGCGGCGACGTCCGGCGTCCGCGTCGCAGGTGCAGGCGCTGCGACGACGGCAGATTCGTCGCGTACGCCGCCCAGGGAGAGAGCCAGCACTGCACCCAGGGACGCTGCGAGCAGGACCTGATGCCGCGAGAAGGCGGGCATGCGCGGAGCGGGGAGACGCCCGCTCAGCGCCACGACCTGTCGCGAGGCGAGGCGAGCTCGCGCAAGGCCCGCGTCTCGCACGAGCTCCGCGCGCGTGATCAGCTGGCGGCGCGCAATCTGCCCGCGCCGGACAGCGCTCCGCGCGAGGCCTGCTGCGCGGAGCGCGAGGCGATGCCCGCGATCCGCTGCCAGCTCCGCCTGCGACTGGACCACGCGCCGCACCCGTTCGGCGTCAGCGCGGGCTTCCTGCGCGAGCTGCCCCCAAGCAGGTGCGCCCACCGCATCCCAGCGCTCGCTGAGTACGTCGACGCGAGCGACGACGCCCAGCACGGTATCGATGAAGCTCTGAACCCACTCAGAGAGCCAATCGCACGCGCGGTCGGTCCCTAACAACAAACGCGCGCGCGCGCCGTGTACGCCGATGCCGAGCAGCACAAGCAGCAGCGCGAACGCCCCGACGAGCGTGGACGCGGCCGTGCGCAGCGCCTTGGCGCCGCGCCGCAGCGCATGCGCGAGGCGCGCGGGAACTCGCGCCGCGCGCGAAGAGAGTCGCACTGCAGCGCGCCGGCCTCGCTCGCGGATCGTCGGCGAGCGCTCGTGGATCGCTGCCGCTGCCGGAGGCGATGCAAGCTGCTGCGGGACGGGCGCTCGCGGAACCCCGGCCACGGCCGCGCTGCGCTCCACACCTGCCGCTCGCGGAGGCTGCGCTGCTGCCGCTGCCGGAGGCGCTCCCGGCGGCGGAATCTCGCGCACGCGGATGCGCAGCTCCGCCGCTGCCGGCTCCGCCGCCGCCCAGTTGGGCTTGCTCTGAATCCGCTGGGACTCCCACTCCGCCACGTCCCTCGAGCTCCCACGCACCGCCAGCTCTGTGCTGCAACGCTGCAGCTCGGCCACCAGTATCGCTGGGACGCCACGGGCACGGGCGACGATTCGAAGTCGTTCACCGTCTGAGAAGCTGCGTAGCCCGGGCGGCAGCCCCGGCCGCGCGAGGAACGCGTCGCAGATGGCGCGAAGCTCGGTCGGCGGGAACGCTTTCTCCAGCAGCACCGTCGCGGCGTTGTGGAGCTCCGGCGCCAGCCCTGAGCGGTCGTGCTTGGGACCGCCAGCGGTCACGAGCATCAGCGTCGGTCCCGCCGCGGTCGCGAGCTCCGCCAGGCGCCGCGCCGAAGCCGGCGTGGCGCTCTGGATCTCGTCGACGATCAACAGCGTCGTGCGTAGCCCGTGGTTGCGCAGCTCCGACACGAGCAGCTCGTCCGAGACTTTTGCCAGGCCGCGCGGCCAACCCACCAGATGGAAGAGCCAGGGCGCGACTTCCTCCGGCGGGAGGTGAAGGAACGGCGAAAACAGCACCCGCCGCCCCGCGCGCATCTCGCGCTCGGCGAGCACGCGCAGCAGCAGCGTCTTCCCGACCCCGCTCGGGCCCTGGAGCAGCAACGGCGAGCGACCGGCGCGAATACCCGCCTGCAGCGCGGCCAGCGCTCGCTCGCTCGTCGCGATCGGCACGTAGCGCCGCGGATCGGCAGAAGTTCCGAGCGGATCGAGCGAAGCCTGCGGCATCGTTCTTGCTCCGACGGTCAGCGGGGGAACGAGGACGAGACGTGTTCCCCAAGCTCCACTCGCAAGAACCGCGCCTCGCAGCAATCGCAGCGCTCGCGTTCGCACTCGCGTTCGCGTTCAGCGGTCTCGGCTGCGTCATGCCGCCGTGCAAGTGCTCCCAGCCGCCGGTCGCCGCGGCGCCGCCGGCCGTGACGAACGCTCAGCCGACTCCGCCGTCGCCGAAGCCTGGTGGATGGCGGGAGTACCTCGTCCAGCCCGGCGACACGCTCGCGAGAATTGCGGCTTGCCGCGGCGTCAGCGTCGACGAGATCGTGCGCGAGAACGCGATCTACGACCGCAACCGAATCCTCGTCGGCTGGAGCCTGCGAGTGCCTGCGGAAGACCTGTGCGCAGGAAGAGATCGCATCGCCGAGCTCGAGGCCCCAAAGCGCGCGGCCCCGCGCAGCCACCCTCGAGCCAGCCAGACCGCGGCCGCGCCGCCCGCCGCGGCGCCGAGCCCCGCTGTGAAGGACACCCGCGCCCAGCAGCTGCTCGATTCCGCACGCGCCGACTACGACGCCGCCCTTTTCGACGCCGCACTCCGCGACGCCGAAGCCGCCGCGCAGGAATTCGCTCGCGCGCCTCGCGGCGCCGAAACCGACACCCAGCGCGCCAACGCCCACCTGCTCGCGGCGATGGCCGCCGCCGGCCTCGAGGACCGCGAGCGCGCGCTCGCCGAGTTCGAGCGCGCGTTCGCGCTCGATCCCGAGGTGCGCCTCGCGCCGGAGGACCAATCCCCGCGCCTGCTCGAGCTGTTCCAGCTCGCAAGAGGACGGCGAGCGGAGCGGGTGCGATAGCGCGTTTGTAGATTCTTCTGAGCCTGATAAGTCGGCGGCGGAGCTTTGTCGGAAGCGCCCAGGCTTGCGCGTGGGCCCTCCTGGATTCGAAACGGGAGGAAGGAAGAAAACGCCTCGCAAAATCAAGTAGTTGCGAAAGCGAAAAGGGCTTGGCGACAAGTTGGCGACAGAGCGCCTCCCTGACCACGGCGCGCGTTCAGTCCAGATCGACGAGTGCCTCGCGGAATGCACGCGCGGATCTTCTCCCTTGGATTCCTTCGAGCTCGCTCGCTCGCTATCGACTGCGCCGCGGCGCCTCGTGCACAGCGTGACCGCATCTGTCGCAGGTGGGGCGGAGAGTTGTTCGGGGGGCTCGATGCCGAAGAGGAATCGGGAGCGGCGGAGCGGCCTGTCTCGTCGAAGAACCGATCGCGCGGCCGGGCTTCCGGCAATCGCAGCCGAGAAGCCTGAGATCGTGATCGGATTGGTCGCCGCGGTTGGCACGCCCCTCGAGTTCGTGCAGAAAGCTCTGTCGTCTCGCCTGAAGGCCGTCGGATACACGACGCGGCTGGTCCGGTTGAGCGGCTTCACGAGGCGATTCGAGCTTGGTCCCGCTTTTCGTGGCCATGACGAGGCGAAGCGAATCGGCTCGCTCATGAACCAAGGCGATAGAGCGAGGACGCGAACCGGTCGAAACGACATCCTCGCGCTCGCAGCGATCGCGGACATCCGGCTCAAGCGTCGGGCTGCAGCAACTCCGCTTCCTGGGAGCGCGTTCGTGCTCCGCCAATTGAAACGCCCCGAGGAAGTTCACCTACTCAGGCGGACGTATGGCGAGGGTTTCGTTCTCCTCGGCGTTTACTGCCCGCGCGCGGAGCGCGAGAAGAACCTGCGCAAGCAGGGCGTGAGCGCGCCGGATGTCGCTGCTCTGATCGAGCGAGACGAGCACGAGGAAATTCTTGGCGGCCAAGCGCTTCGCGAGACGTTCCACCTCGCCGATCTCTTCGTCGAAGCTGCGCAGGATCCAAATCGGGGCGACGCTGAGATCGCTCGAACAGTTGACGCGTTGTTCGGAACCGGGTTCCGCACGCCTACCAAGGGCGAGTTCGGAATGTTCCAAGCCTTCGGCGCCTCGCTCCGTTCGGCCCAGCTCGGACGCCAGGTCGGCGCATCAATCATCTCCTCCGCGGGGGAGTTGATCGCTGTTGGCGCGAACGAAGTTCCGCGCGCAGAGGGCGGCCAGTATTGGGAGGGGGACGCGAACGATGCGCGCGACCATCAGTTTCAGCGCGACTCGACCAACGAGGCACAAGAGGAGATCGTCCGCGAGATCCTCGAAAGGACACACGCCGAATGGGGGAAGGCGAGCGCGCTGCGGCGCCAGGAGCTCCTGAGCGAGTACCTAAAGAAACTTCGTTCTAGCCGCGTCATGAGCCTGACGGAGTTCGGGAGAGCAGTTCACGCCGAAGCGGAAGCGATCGTCTCCGCCGCGCGAATGGGGGCATCGACGAAGGGAGCGTCGCTCTATTGCACGACATTTCCGTGCCACGTCTGCGCGAAGCACATCGTCGCAGCGGGCATCACGAGCGTGACGTACATCGAGCCCTACCCGAAGAGCCGGGCCCTCGCGCTCCACAGCGACTCGATCTCAATTGAGGAGCCGGAGCCCGGACGTGTCCTGTTCCGACCCTTCGTTGGCGTGGCGCCGCGGCTCTTCCCTCGACTCTTCTCGATGACCGCCGCCGATGGAACCGAGATTCCCCGGAAGGATGCGAGCGGCAAACCCATCGCGGATCGTGCAAACCTTCGCCTGCGCATGGCTTACTTCTCGGCTCTTCAGAACGAAGAGCTCGTTGCGCAAGAACTCGAAGACCTAACAATCAACCGGAGAGATGCATGAAAGAGAAACTCGTCCGGAACACGTCCAACGCGCAATCGAAGGCTTGGTGGGACGCCGTCCGCGAGATCGCGGCGAACGCGCCGAAGCTGAATCTCCAAGGAGGTTCGAAGAAGCCGGAGAGCTCCAGCGAAGCGACATTGGAACGGCCCCGCCCTGGCAAGAAGCGGTAACGGGCGGTCGTTCCCATCCCCGACTCGCGTTCCCTCTCTAATGCGGGTCGCGCTCCGACACCAGCAAGAGCGCAAGACGCGCTTCGGCGCCTTGCCCGACGAGGCCGAGGACACGAAGTTCGCGCGGAAGAGTCTGCCTCTACTGCACGCGGGGCGGTGCGGAGTTCACCCATATCGCGTCGACCGAGGCGACGCTTCCCTTGCTCGCCGGCCCCGACGCCGCTCGCGCGGTCGCAACATCCACCAGCTGCAGGTTGCTCCGGCGCATTTCAATATTGATGCTCGTGCTGCGTGGTGCCACCCGTTCTGGAGCCGGCTCCCGCACTCCGGACAGTTCGTTGGTATGCGATTCGGAGTAATCCTGAACCGCTCCGGGATCGCTGTCCCCGACGGAAATGCCTCGCGAAGCATTGCGACGAGTTTTCCGCCGTCGATGAGTTCAACAGATTGGCCCCGCGCGCAATCGCGGGCTCCAGGCGTGAAGGAAGAAGTCGTTGCAATCACGCCGCCCCCAGCACGCTCGATCGCGATGCATCCCACCATCTCCCTGACGACCGCTGGAGAGACGGGGGATGCGTGCCTCTTGCACTGAAGCAGCACAGTGCTTCCGTTCTTCCTGAGACGACCGTCCACTCCGCGGTCTCCCGTCGCCGGCGTTGCCTCTGCCGCCCACCCGAGCCGTCGAAAAAGTTCAAGTACGAGATTCTCAAAATCCACCGGGTGCATTCGTTGAAGAGCCGCCAACCTCATCAGCTCTTCTGAGTCACGGATCGCGCGGTGATGCGCCTCCTCACTTCGCTGACGGCGAAGCTCCTCCGCCTCGGCGCGGACTCGGGCGCATCGGTCGCAGCCCTCCCCCTCTCTGAAGCCGTGAGTGCAGCGCCAGCTGATCCAATCGCTGAGGAACCAATACGAGGCAACGAACGCAACGATCCCGAGGATGAACTCCATGCGCCCTCCGGACAACTCGGGCCCGCTTCGGGCTTCGCCCCGTAACAAGCTCTCACCCGAGGCGGAGCGCACTTTCATCGACGTGATGAAGTCTGGCAATGGTCAATCCACGAGAACGCGCGAATTCAGAAACCCCGCGGCGTATAACACCAGGTGTCCTTCTATAGTTAGTTATAGGATGCACCCATACTTATGTCCTAGTTAGAGCTATATAGGTAAGAGCTTGTCGGGGCAGCGATCGGTGGTTGCGGATCGGAGCCTCTGTGATCGGGCCAGGTCGCGCTGTTGAACCGGAGCGAGCTCGCCGCGGCTAGGAATCGGCGACGGTCTGGGCGTTGCGACCGGATCTGTCGCGGCGCAAGCCGATGATCTGCGGCGCGAGTGTGGAAGTGGAGACGCTGGCGCGCCGGCGTATGCCTCCTGTCATTCGACCCGACGGCGGCCAGGTCGACGGCATTTCCCTTCCTTCAACAACCCACACAACTTAAAATCGAGAATGCAGTTCATTCCCGACGGTCCAGACATCCCGGTCGAGGTGCTCCGTGCGCAGGAGGAGGGACGACTCGTTCTGTTCTGCGGCGCCGGCGTCTCAAAACCAGCTGGGCTGCCCCTATTCAAAGAGCTCCTGGAGGACGTGTATCGCGCCCTCACCGCGACGCGCGATGCGATCGAGGAGAGCGAGTTTGCAAAGGGCAACTTTGACCGGGTCTTCACCCTCCTCGAGAAGAGGTTCGACCCACGCGATGTTCGCAAGCACGTCAGGCGCTTGTTGTCCGTCCCTCCCGATCCGCGGTTGGAGACGCACTCTGCGTTGATCAGACTCGCCACAGATCGCGGGCGCCGCCTCAGGCTTGTCACGACGAACTTCGACCGCTTGTTTGAGGTGGCATCACCCGAAATAAACCGAACGGCCGCGCCGTTTCTCCCGATCCCTAAGCCGGGCAAGTGGAACCACCTCGCGCACTTGCATGGCGTCTTGGACCCTGAGAAACCAGATGGTGAGCAGCTGGTACTGAGCTCCGCAGACTTTGGAGTCGCGTACCTGGTCGAACGCTGGGCGAGTCGGTTCGTTGGCGAGTTGTTCAACCACTTCACTGTGCTGTTCGTTGGCTACAGCGTTGACGATCCAGTGATGCGCTACTTGGTCGACGCGATTGCTGCAGAACGCCGCGCCGACAACCGAATTGGCGCCGCATTCGCGATCGCGCAAACGAACTCCGACTCGCCGCTGAGCGCGGAGGAACAATGGAGGGCGAAGGGAATCATCCCGATTCTCTATGACCCAGCGGATAACCACCGTGCTCTCCACGCAACCCTGCGCTCGTGGTCAGAGTTTTGGTCCGGAGGGCTCGGCTCCAAAATCAACGTCGTAACTCGGCTTGCACGTTCCGATCCCTCGGCGCTTCCCAGCGACGAAGTTTCGCAGTTCATCTGGGCCGTCGCGGACCCAACGGGCGTTCCAGCGAGGCAGCTCTCCGCCGCAGAAGCGAATCTTGCTTGGCTCGAGCCGCTCCAGCGTGGGGGACTCCTCAGCAATGAAGCTTCGCGGGAGTCGAACTCCGGCGAGGCCAGCGTCGCTCTCGTCGACCGAGGACAGACGACCCGAGATGTCGCTCAATTGGATCCAGTTCGTTGGTACCTCGCCGTCTGGCTGACGGAGCGCCTGGACGATCCCGTCGTCGCACGATGGGCCGTGAAGTCCGGGGGACGACTTCACGCGCAAATGATGGAACTTGCTCGGCGGAAGTTGAGGGCTTCTCCGCAACTCCCTGACGGGATTCGGGCCGCGTGGCTTGCGCTGACCGGCGCAGTCCCACTCACCGGCTCGCTCGACGGTCGTCGCTTCCACCACGTCGATCACCGAATCGAGAACGAAGCGTGGTCCCCATCGCTTCGAAGCGAATTGATCTCCCTTCTCGCTCCGTGCATTGAACTCCACGAATCATGGGCGTCCCTCACAGAACTGGACGAAGCCGGTTATCAGGTTCCCAGGGACTCCGTTGAAGCAATCTTGACCTTCGATTGCGAGCTGCAAGTCGATCAGGGCTCTCTTCGGCTGACTATCGAAGCTCTGCGGGCTCGGGCGGATTACCAGAGCATCCTTCGCGATATCGCCTTCGAGGTTGGCGGCTTGCTCCGGCGCGCGCTCGACATCCAAGCGTCTCTTGGCGCCGCATCTGCCGACTACGACCGCAGCATCATCGAGCACCCGTCAATCGAAGCCCATGAGCAGAACCACCACTTTCACGGATGGACGACGCTCGTCGACTTGGCGCGCGATTCGTTCCGAGCCCTCGAGGCAAGCGAGCCCGAATCCGCGCGCGCCCTCGCCAGAGTGTGGAGGCTCGCGCCGTATCCCCTTTTTCGCAGGCTCTTCCTCTTTGCAGCGAGTCGGGGAGGTGCCGATCCGGACGAAGTCCTTCGGATTATGTCGGCCGATCCCGTGCGTTGGGTGTGGTCGTCCGATGTGCGGCTGGAGTTCTTCCGAAGCCTCCCTTGGCTGTGGAACGGTTTGACCGAGGCGGGAAGGAACTCCTTGCTTGAGGTCGTCTTGGCCGGGCCTCCGCGCGAAATGTTCGTCGACGACCTCGCGGATGCGAAGTGGGCGGAGACACGAGATCGATGGGTGTGGCAGCGCCTAGCTCGCCTTAGAGACAGCGGTGCCTCACTGCGTGAAGATGCTCTCGCTCGGCTCGATTCTCTCGAATCGCTCCACCCGTCGTGGAGGTACACCGGAACCGATCGCGAGGACTTCCCGAGCTGGAGCGAAAGCCACGTTGGGCTCCGAACTGACTTCTCGGCCACGGAACTGCTCGCGTTATCCGATGACGAGTTGATTCGCGTCCTGATGGAGCATGAGTCGAATCGAGAGGGGCTGCTCGACGCGTGGAGTGGCGCTGTCCAGCTCGCTCGCCGGCGCGCGATCGGAATCCTCGATCGACTCCGTGCAGAGAATCGACTCGATCCTGAGGTCTGGTCGCACGGGATCGCCGCGTTCCGCAACGAACCTTCTGACGCAGTAGATGCGGACGAATCCGCTGCCTTCCTACAGAGAATGCCCCCGGAACTCTTGCTCGACCGCGGCGTAGCGCGCGCTCTGGCCGATGCGATCCGGACGCTTTCCAAGGACGTCCGGGAGCATCAGCGATCTGCTGTTCTCACTCTCTGGGATCTCGCGTTCTCGTCGGCTCTCGAGGCTCAGGCGATGGAGTCTGACTCGCTCGTTACTACAGCGATCAATCACCCCGTTGGTGTCCTCGTTGAGGGGCTGCTGGATGTTCTGAAGGCAGGCAACCCAGCTCGGCACAGCGAGATCGAGATGGGTGTCCGGACCAGGCTTGAGCGGGTACTCGATACACCGGGGACGCCGGGCAATCTTGGGCGAGTGATCATTGCATCGCGGCTCGCGTGGCTTTTCGACATCGATCGCGCATGGGCCGGTCGCCGCGTCGTGCCGGTCTTGGACTGGCACAATCCGGTTGAAGCGCGAGGCGCTTGGCAGGGTTTCCTCTGGTCTCCTTGGCTGGGACAACCGCTCTGGAGCGAGGTCAAGCCATACTTTCTCCAGACCTTCGACCACCTCGGGGGTCTCGAGAGACTGTGGCGAACGCTCGGGTCCGCCGTCGCTGCAGTCTCAATCGAGGGGGATGGGTTCCTTACGCCAATTGAGGCAGCGGACTGCCTGCGGAAGCTCGACAACCAAGGGCGTGAGGCCGCGGCGATGTGGATCGGCAAGGCCCTAGAGGGGGCAGGCGAGCAAGCTGCGGAGTTGTGGCGGACTCGCATCCAGCCTTGGCTTGAAATCGCATGGCCGAGGGAACCACTGCTCCGTGGATCCGGAGTCTCGTCTCGCCTCGCGTGGGTAACGACGCGCGCCGGTGAGGCCTTCCCTGAGGCGGCGGCCCTTGTCGCCGAACTTATTGGGCCCAGCACGCAGCCCGGCTTCGCACTCAGCGAGCTTCAGGAGCGCCAACTCGGAACGGCGGCACCAAGCGAGTGTCTTTCTCTGGTCGCATCCTTGGTGCCCGACAATCCTCCGCCTTGGATCGAGGGATTGCGGCCTCTGCTGAATCAGATTCTCGCAGCGAATCCCCTCGTCGTCGGCGATCCCCGCTATCAGCGTTTGAACGCCATTGCGCATAGGGCCGGAAACTGAAAGAAGGAGAGAAGCAAGATAACTCCCGCCTCCTAGTGCAGGTTCCCCAGCCCCAATCGGCTGTTAGGTACCGGATTCCGTCGATGTGCGGACAGGCATAGGATCGCGCTCGCGCGCAGGCGCTAGGAGTGCGAGGATGGCGAGCGACGAGCTTCGCGTGCGGCTGCGACCAGGCCGCGTTCGATCCGAGGACTCAGCGCACCGCGCGAAGAGGCTGCGCGCGGCGGTGGCGCGAGGACGGCGCAAGAGCGGCGCGGGCAAGGCGCGAACCTCGGTGCGGTCGTGGCGTAGTGCTCGCTCGGCGCTCTCCTCGCCACTCGTGCAGCGCAGCATCGTGAAGGTGCGCTTCGTCGCGAATCGAGCGCGCGGCGGATGGCGCGCGCACGGCCGCTACCTCAGCCGTGAAGGCGCGCAGCGCGAGGGCGAGCGTGGCCGCGGCTTCGGTGCTTCCTCGAACGAGGTCTCGCTCGAAGATCGACTCGGCGCGTGGCAGAAGGCGGGCGATTCGCGGCTGTGGAAGGTGATCGTCTCGCCAGAGCAGGCGCAGCAGCTCGATCTGCGCGCTCACGCGCGCGGGCTCGTCGCCGCGATGGAGAGCGACCTCGGGACGCGGCTCGAGTGGGCGGCGATCGATCATCACAACACCGCCCATCCGCACGTGCACCTCGTGGTGCGCGGCGTGCGTGATGACGGCCGCGTGCTCGCGCTTCCGAATGCCTATGTGCGCGAGGGCATTCGCGCGAGAAGCCAAGAGCTCGCCACGCGCGCACTTGGCTACCGGACCGAACACGACCGAGACCTCGCGCGCGAGCACGCGATCAACGCGCCGCACTTCGGCGAGCTCGACGCGATCCTCGCGCGCGAGGCAAGCGCGGATCGCACGATCGTCTTTGACGGCCCTGCGCCGGCCACGGCGCGGCAGCGCGCCCTTCGGGTGCAGCTCATCGGGCGCCTGGGCTTCCTCGAGAGAGCCGGGCTGGCGTCTCGCGTCGGGGCGCACTCGTGGGTGCTCTCCGCCGCGCATCGGCCCGCGCTTCAGCAGATGCAGCTCCTCAGGGACGTGACCAAGAGCGTCTCGCGAGGGGAAGTGCTGCTCGAAGATCCAGACTCGCCGAAGTCGCTTGTCGCCCTCGCTCCCGGCGACCTCGTTCGCGGGCGCGTCGCGGGAGTTGTGCGACTGGATGTCGAGGAACGCGCCTATCTCGTCCTCGAAGCGACGGATGGGCGCGTCCTCCTGATCGCTGAGACGGCCGCGATCGAGCGCCGGCGACGCGAAGGCGCGCTCGAACGCGGCACGATCGTGACGCTCTCGGGTCGCGAGGCGCACCGCGCCGACGGCGCGGCCCGCTGGATTGAAGTGCATCCACACGGCGCGCTCGAAGCGATGGAGCGCGAGCCCTCGCCGAGCACGGTGCTCGACCAGGTCGCGCTCGAACGCACAACGGCGGATGACAACACGGAGTCGCCTCCGAGCGCGCGTGGGTTCGCGAGGCGCTGGCGCGAAGCAGTCGGCCGACGCGCAGCGGTCCTAGAGCAGGCTGGCCTGATGATTCGCGACGGAAGCGGCGCGCCGCGGTCAGCGCCCGGTGCCGTCGACGAGGTTCGCCGAAGGACATTCGCCCGCGATCGCATGCCGATGCCGTTGTCCGAGGTCGGCAGAACGTTCACGAAGCCGGTGCGTGACATGGACACCTGGTCCGGCAGCGGCAGCATCGCTGGGAAGCTCGTTGCGTTCGCGCAGGACGAGCAAGGGCGCGGCCACATCGTCCTCGACATCGGCCCAACTCTTTACGTCCTCGCGACCGAGCGTCGCGACTTGACGATCGGCGCGCGCCTCGAGGGCTGGCACACGCGCGCCCGCGACGTCGCAGACGCGAGCGAGCACGACCTAAACCGAGGGCGCGCGTGGAAGCTCGCCGATCTGTCCCGCGAACTTGATCGGGGTCGCGGGCGCTGAGATCAAGGCGAGAACCGTAGTCGCGATCGGCACGTCGCGTGCAGTTCTCACCGCGCGTATGAACTCAACGCACACGAGACGGGAGATGGCGCGGAAATCGGCGCCAGTCAGCAGGCGTTCTGGTCACGGCTGCGCCGCCAGCGACAACCAGGACCGATCTCCATCATGCCGCGTGGCCGCCAAGAAGAGCTGCGGCTCTGGCTTCCGCCGGAACTCTACGAGCGCGTTCTGCGCGATGCGGCGGTGCGCGGCGTGTCCGTATCGCGCTGCGTGCGCGATCGGCTCGAAGCGCATCTCGCGCTCGAGGAGGAGCTGCTGCACGTCGTCGTGAAGGACGCGCGCGAGCAAGGTCGCGCCGCGGGCGCTGCGCTTCGACTGCGATTGCTCGATGAGCTCGAAGCGCGCCTCGCGGCGACGCTCGGCCGGCAAGCGGACTCGCTCGCACAGCTGACCTCCGACCTGCGCCTCGTCGTCTGCCAGCTCGATCGCGCCTACGCGGGCCTCGTGGGCAACGTGCTGCTGAAGGACGTGCGTGATCTCGATGGCCGCGTGCGGCAGGCAGAGGACCTGTGTCTGCGCTGGCGCGAGGCAGTCCATCGGTTGTGGATCGACGGCGGACCCGCGGCGCCGGCGATCGCGGAGAGAGCCATGGCCGCCTCGAAGAAAGGAACCCATGCGACAAATGAAACTGCGAGCCCAACAACCCGATCCGCCTGAGCGTAAGCTGCGACTGCGAATCAACGGCCGACTCGCGGCCGACCTCGACGACTACCGCGCGCTCTATGCGCGGACGCATGGCAGCGAGATAGAGCTGCCCGCGCTTATCGAGGGAATCGTCGCGCAATTCCTCGCTACGGATCGCGCGTTCCAGAAGCGTACTTCGGGTGTGGAAGAAGGCAGAACAGCCCCTACTTCGGCGGAAAGATCTGCTGAAAATCCTTGCCGCGTAGAGGAATCATGAAGCCGGATCCTGTTGGGGCCTCACGCGCCTTCAAGACGATCGAGGGCCACCACGCGACGAGATCGCCGGCGAGCCTCCAATAGCTCTGGCTTGCCCATCCCTTCCCGAAGAAGAAGGCAGTGAGGCCGGACTCGCGCCAGGCAGCGAGTTCAGCCTTGCCTCTCGTGATTCGGGGGTCGCCGGAAACGACGATCCACTCTCGCTCGTTGCCGAGAACGCGCAGCCACTCGGCATCAGGAACGTCCCGGTGTTCGAACTTCTCGGAGAGGTGCACGATCTCGTTGCGCTGGATCTCCGCTAGAACGCGCACAGCTCTCGTGATCACGGGCGAAATGCAGTTGTCGACGAAGAACTTCACGCCGCGGGGCGCTGCTCAAACTCGAGCGCGTCACTTACGGATCGCACATCCACCTCGAAGAGCCGGGCGACGAGCGCGGTATCTCCTTCGAGTCGACAAGATGCAGCGAGGATCTCAGTGGGAACACCCTCGAGACAAATGGGCGCACCGAACGACCGCGCCGGATCCAAGAGCACACGACGGTCCTGCCCGAGCGGCCACCAGGCTTCCGGCTCGTCGAGCTTGTTGAAGACGACTCCCTCATAGAGGTAAGGCGCAATCACCTTCTCGAAGACATATTGCTTCTTGACGAGGTCCAGAAGCACCGGATCGCCGACGCCAGCGACGATCTCCGCGAGGATCGTTCGCCCATCGGTGCGAAAGATCCGCGTCGAGAACGGGTGATGTCGACCGAGCAGCTCCTTGGCTCGCACCGCCGCAAGTCGAATCGCCGGCATGCTGACGCCGTGGCGGCGGAACGCATTGAGAAAGCGGACCTCCAAGAGATCGGCGAAGTCTATTGCTGGCGCCCCGGCAATGGACTCGATCCCGGCAGCGACGACAGGAGGTGAGAAGATCCTCTCACCGCGATACTCGAACTCGTATCCGGCCGTCCAGCGGCGAATCCGAGTGCGGGGCACCCCCGTCAGCCGTTCGGCCTCGGAAAGCGTGTACAGCCCTCGCCCAACCAAGCGGAACTTCGTAGGCACCGATCCCCCGCGCTCGCGCTTAAACCTTATCGATGCATTGTGACAGATCGGGTCGCACCTCAGTTCGCCTGAGAACTGCTCGACTGCCGAGGAATGCTGGCTGCGAATGGTGCCCGGGCCCGCGCCAGCGAATGCAGGCCACGTCGCTCCGGTCGCGAACCGTTGCCCTGGGCTACGCCGGCATCGAGATTGCGTCCTTCCGAGCCGCCAATGCGAAACGCCGCTCGCCTACTCGCGTCCGCAGCCTCTGCCTCTCGCGCGGTACGATGGACCCTCGTGGGCAAGCTTGGTCGCATCTGCCACCGCGTACGCGGCGAGAACGCTCGTCGAGAGTTCTTCCTCGACTTCCGCCCGTACGGTCGCGTGTGGTCGAACCGCGGCATCGCGATCACCGACGAGGAGACGGCGCGGCGGCTGATCGAGCAGATTCGCGGGCTCGTCGCGGAGGGCGCGACCCTTGAAGCGGTGCTCGCGCGTTATCAGCCAACCACCGCCAAGGCGAACAGCATCGCTGCGTGGCTGCCGCGCTGGCTCGAAGTGCGCCGGCGCGAGTGCGCGGCGGGCTCGCTCTCGCCGAACTACCTAACAGAACTCGAACGTCTCGCCGGGACCGGCGGCTACTTCTCGTTCTTCTCGGACAAGAGCATTCACGAGATCAGCTTCGGAACGCTCGAGGACTTCTCGCTCTGGCTCGCGGATCGCGATCTCGCGCCGAAGAGCCGGCGCAACTATCTGGCCGCGTTCCAGGCGTTCCTGAAGTGGCTGAAGCGCCGCGGCGAGA
>Ga0187894_10002825_pt1 | contig 20328 bp, 17 predicted proteins | sample GBC1701081metaG_FD_136650 | JGI IMG/M metagenome (GOLD analysis project Ga0187894, IMG submission 136650) | White microbial mat communities from a lava cave in the Kipuka Kanohina Cave System on the Island of Hawaii, USA - GBC170108-1 metaG ...
ATGCCGCGAATGAGCACCCCGCCGCGGGGCATCATACGGGTCTCGCGATGGGCCTCCCAGTTGGGCATCTCGCCCAGCGGGGTCCAGGTGTAATGCAGATTGACCAACTCGATCCCCGGCTCGGCATCGATGTAGGTACGCTTCATGTAAAACGACATGGTAGATCCCTCCCCTTTTTTGCTAGACCTACGGTCGGTTATGCTAGGACTGGCTGTGAAAGTTTCGGAACCATATCCGGCTTTCTCAGACTGTGCAATCTGTCAACCGCTTAAACATCGGTATTCCAGCGGATAGACGTGCTGGCCTAGGGAGGCGTGGTTGGTGGAAGGAGTTAGCGCTTGAAGATGAGTAGAAATTCCTGCTTGTTCCCCCTGTCGCGTAAAGTGGGCAGCGTAACCTACGGAAGGATCGTGCCACCTCTTCATTCCTTTGTATCGCCACTCGTGCGATCCTTGTTCATATTTTTGACAGGGTGCCTCTCTTTGAGTGCGGGTTGCACGGCAGCGCCGTCTTTCGTGAACTCGATTCTCACCGGTGAGGCGCCAGCCGATGAAACCTACGCTGGTCGGCAACACTTTCCCGTAACTCCTGCCGAAGCTGTGGAGTGTTTGATTGCCGTCGCTCCGCAACAAGGCTGGGACGTGGTGAGTACGGGAGAAGAGCAGGCTTTGTACGGTGAGCGCGGGAAGTTTTTTCGTCTTGAACCTATCAAGAGTAACAGCGGTAAGCAGTCAGTGAGCGGCATCTTCTACGCCGAACCGTCTGGTTCGTACGTACGGGTGAGTGAACAAAATGGGTTGCCCGAGACACTGGTCGAGCCGCTCATTGTCGAGATAAAGAAGAAAAAGGCGCGATGAAGTCGTCAGCCTCGGTCGCTATGACCAATTACAAGAACGGGGGAATATCGAGTAGAGACGAGGTCAGTTGAGAGACGAGCTGTGGAGATTGCGGCTCGCGCTGAGTGGGCTGTGTAACCCATAGATAAAAACCAGGAGACAGTTTTCCTAGCACTGCTGCACCAATGCTGGGCAGCAACTTCTGCCGCTCACGACTCAAGAGGATCTCAGAAGAAGAGGATTCGGGTGGGGCGACGACCTCAACTTCCATACCATTGCCGAGACAGGCAATCTGAAACACTGCAGCCGTTCGACGGAGATGAAACTGCGAGGTCACGATAGTCGCTCGTCGGACTCCTGCTTGGGGTAAGGCGCGACACATCAGCAGGGCCTCATCTACCGTATTCCGTACTCCAGATGGACAGCGACGTGGAGATTGTCCGGCTCGGATGCAGGCGGGATTTACCAGGGAGGAGTACATAACCGGAGCGAAGCCACGAGCAACCAGCGAAGCCGCATACGGTCCGCGGTCGGGCGCGCCGGCGAGGGCAACGATAACATCGGATGGAGCCGGGATAGTTGCCGCTCGATCAGCAACAAATAATAAGCTGCTCGCACTTACTAATCCCGCTGCCAAAAGAGTGCCGAGAAAAAGGATACGCTTCCAATAGTCCCCAACGCTTGTCACGCAACGCCTCCAGGCTAGGCTTATACCCACTGGATATATTTTATTAATCGTCGGCTAACTATTGGACTTTAGCAGTTCACGATGCATCAAGAGAACGGACTTCTGACCTGCCGTATTCTTCGAGTTTACGGTATAACGTCTTACGGTCGATCCCCAAAAGCTCTGCCGCCTCTTTTTTCTTCCCTTCGGTAAACTCTAACGCCAAGAGAATGTATTCACGTTCAAGATCGGCGAGTGCTCGACGACGTAAGAGCGCGTCCTGTAATCCTGAGACTTGCGGCTTACTGCCAGTCAGATGATCAGGGAGATCTGCTGGAGTGATTTCTTCCCCACGGCAGAGGACCAAAGCACGTTCGAGAGTGTTTTCTAACTCACGCACATTGCCGGGCCAGGGATAGTTCAACAGGATACGCAGTGCTTCAGCCGAGAGGCGCCGCACCTGCGATGATTGGGCGGAGCGCGCGATAAAGTGTTGGATTAAGAGCGAGAGATCCTCAGGGCGCTGACGAAGCGAGGGAAGATGAATGTCAACTACGCTCAAGCGATAAAAAAGATCTTGGCGAAACTCTCCCTGCTTAACCGCGCTGCGAAGATCGCGATTGGTCGCAGCAATGAGCCGGACATCAACTTTTTCCCCTCTGGTAGCCCCCAGCGGGCGGACTTCCTTGTCCTCAATCACCCGCAAGAGCTTTGCCTGCAGAAGCAATGGCAACTCTCCGACCTCATCGAGGAACAGTGTTCCCCCATCCGCTTCCACAAAGAGACCCTTTTTATCTTTCCGTGCATCCGTGAAAGCACCGCGCACATAACCAAACAGTTCGCTCTCAAGTAACTGTTCAGGAATAGCCGCACAGTTCACCGGCACGAACGGTGCCTGCTTACGGCTGCTCTGATAGTGCAGGGTTCGCGCCAGCAGGTCTTTGCCGGTTCCGCTTTCACCACTTAACAAGATGTTAATCTGGTTGTCTTTTACCCGCTCGACCAAGTCAAACACTTGCTGCATCGCCGCACTTTTGCCAATGATCTGATCGAAGTGATAGTGAGTTTCTACTTCCCGCTGCAAGCGCTGGATCTCGGTCCGCAAGTGTTTTTCTTCCAGGGCTTTCTCCACCAGGAACAACAAGTCGGCGCTCTTAAAAGGCTTGGTCAAGTAATAAAACGCTCCCGAGCGCATGGCCTCGACGGCGCTCTCGATCGTGCCGAATGCCGTGATCATCACCACCGCCAAGCTTGGGTCACGCAATTTGGCGCCCCGTAAGACTTCCATCCCTTTCATGCCGTCCATCACCAGATCAGTAATCAGCAGATCGGAACCATTCTTCTCCAAGGCGAGCAGTGCGTCCGATCCCTTTTGATAGGCTTCAGCACTGTAGCCTTCGTCGCTCAGCAAGTCGACCAAAAAAGCGCCCATCTCACGCTCGTCATCCAGCACCAGGATATGCGCGCGTCCCTTACGCTCTACCGTTAGCATGGAATTCCTCCCACGACTCGACAACCGAGATGGCTTGTTGTTGTGGTCTCGGGCTGTTCACTCCAGGTAAAGAGACGATAAACCGGGCACCCTGACCAGGTTCACTTTCGACGCGAATCTCTCCGTGATGATTCAGTACGATCTCACGGCTGATGGCCAAGCCGAGCCCGCTGCCACCAGTGGGTCCTTTGGTGGTAAAAAACGGCTCAAACAACCGCGACATGTCATCCGGGCAAATACCTGGACCTGTATCGGCAACCATCACTTCAACACTCGCCGGACTCTCTACACCATTAGGTTTCACACTCCGGGTGCTCAGAGTGACTTTCCCTCCCGGACCCGTGGCCTGCAACGCGTTGACGCTGAGATTGAGCAGGACTTGCTCGAGTTGATCGGGATCAGCAAAAATGGACGGCAAACTTTCGCTCAGTGCTAAGTCGACCTCGGCGTAAGATGAGTTGCCTTGGCCTCCAACCACGTCACGAACCCGGCGGACGACGTCATTGAGAGAGATGATGCGCGGTTGTGGCTCAGGACGACGTGCCAGGGTAAGCAGCTGACGCAGAAACCCGCTAATCCGCTCAATCTGCCCAATGATGACACCAATGAAGGCGCGATCTTTTTCCGCCAATCCTTCTTGCCGCAAGAGCTGTTCAGCTCGCCCTTGAATCACATTCAGTGGAGTGCCAATTTCGTGTGCGAGGCGTGACGCCAATTGTCCCAAAGCGGCCAGCTTCCCGGCATGCCGCAGCGCTCGCTCCAAGCGCAATTTTTCCTCACTCTCGATCATCAGTTTCTGCTGTGCTGCTTCTACTCGCGCACCCATGCGGTCAAATTCTTGCGCGAGTCGCCCGATTTCATCACGGCGAGTTGAAGCAAGACGCTGATCGAATCGCCCTTGCCCGATGGCCTCGATCTGCCGAGCAAAATGATCGAGGGGCTGGGTCATTCCTCGCCGAATCGCAGTAGAGACAATGATAGCGAGCACGGCAAGTAAGATCAGAGTAGTAAGAAGAGTTTGCCAAGCTCGGCTGCGGAACTCATTGGTGAAAAGCGGCAGGTCTTCAATGATGAGAAAAGCAGCAATGCCTTCACCATCCGAGTTGGCAATCGGTCCTATCCGATAATAGCGTTGTGCCTTGCCTTCGGTGAGGAGGCCTTCGACGGGCGTGCGAGTCACAATCACGGCACGGACATCCACTTTCGGCAGCTCTCGCCCTTGCAGAGAAGCCGAGAGCGAAGTCACTCGTCCCTCATGATCGTAGAACGCCACGCCAAGAACGTTCTCAAACCCACTAATGCCGGCGGCGAGCCGGGCAAAATAGCGCTCCGGTGCGTTCCCTCCGGCAGTATCGAGCGCTAGCTGTAGGGTTCGACTGATCGTCGCAACTTCACTACGCAGATCGATTAAGAGGCTAGCTCGCGTGCGTTCGAGGCTCAAATACAAATCTAGCCCCATAGCCACGAGGACACCGATCAATAAATAGCAGGTAAGCTTATTGCCGAGGCTCATTATTTATCGGGGCAAGATGCCACCCTCTCCTTCTAAAAGTCCCGAATCTCCCCTATCCTTTGCTTCTAGCGCTAATAAGGCCGTGGGAAAAGAGACCGGGTTTCTTTATGCCTCGTTTTCTTTTCTCCTTCCCTTCAAAAGAGGTGCCAGAAAGTTCAAGAGGGTTTTTCTGAACTACAAGCTATAGGGGCGATATGAAAAAGCGTCAGCAAGAATGATTTGCCTCTTCCCCTTTCTTAGGCATACTAGGATCTGGCTTCGCACTTGCCTGCCTTTACCTTATGAGCGGAGGCCGAGAAGGAACGAGAGAAATCGCAAGACTTCCTGCGGATTTCTCAGCGTATACCGTGCAGCCGTGGGCTGTGGGAAATCGGCAACGAGGACCGTGAGCCCTCGTCCATTGAGGGCCTGAAAAGCTTCTTCGTCGGTGAGATCATCACCGATATAGATGGGCAACGTTGTCCGGTGCTCAGACTCAAGGAGTGACTGTACCGCTTTTCCCTTGTTGACCCCTATCGGCCGCACCTCAACGACTTTCTTCCCGTGAATGACTTCTAGGGGAATTCCTCTTCGTTGATACTCCTGAACCGCGGCGAGAAACTGGCGAATGGCCCACTCCTCATCTTCCGGTCGGGCGAGTCGATAGTGCAGCGCAAGCGCATAGTGCTTGTCTTCTAGAAAAAATCCGGGGGTCTGCAAGAACGCAGGAGCGATGTCCTGGCGGAGCCGAGCAATAGCCATCGCCGTCACCCCGCTCAGTACGAGCCGCCGGGTCTCACCAGCGGCGGTGCATATTTCCCCTCCGTGTGTGCCAATATAGGCCATTCCGTCGATCGGCAAGAGCGCACGGAGGTCAGCGAGTGAACGACCGCTGACCACCGCGACCTTCATATGCGGGTGTCGGACAAATTGAGACAAGAGGGTTAGCAACGCAGCCGTGGGACGAGCCTCTTCCGGCCGGGGCGCAATGGGGACCAGTGTCCCATCGTAGTCAAGGCAAAGAAACAACCGTGACGCGGTACGGAAGAAACGCTCAAGCTGGGAGTTCAACCACAAGGGTTGAGGTGGTGTGGTCATAATGACGTACCGGGAATCGTTTGCTCTAATGGGATTGAAAGTGAGAGGGAGGAATGGCCGAGGATAGCCTCGTGCCGAAGAGAAGCTAAGGTGGTAAGGACTTTTCCTGCCCAACGATAGATATTGTTCTTCCGTACTCCCTCACGAAGGGAGCGCATGCGACTCCGGCGCTCGTCTTTACCCATCTCGAGGGCTGTGGCCAGGGTGTCAGCAAACGTCTCCGTATCGTACGGATTAATGAGTAAGGCCCGACTGAGTTCTCGTGCGGCACCGGTAAACCGGCTTAATACCAGCACGCCATCTTCGCCGTTCTTCGCCGCCAAGTATTCTTTAGCAACGAGATTCATACCATCGTGCAACGAGCTTACCACACAGACCTCGGCCAGATGATATAGGGCCAACACCTGAGAAGGAGAGAAATGTTGGCGTAGCAATACCACTGGGGTCCATTCTGGACTGCCATACTTGCGGTTAATCTCTGCCGCCAGGCCAGCAATTTCCTCATGCAGCGCTTTATAGCGAGGAATGGCGGCACGACTCTCCGGTCCAGCCTGGACGTACACTACCTGTCGCCGGTACTGCGAATATTTGTTGAAGAGTCGCTCTACCGCTCGCAGACGTTCGGGAATCCCTTTGGTGTAATCGAAGCGGTCGAGCCCCAAGCAAATGCGCCGGCCGCGTATCTCGCGGAGGGTCTGCAACCGGCGAATTTCGGCTTTTACTTCTTGGCTCTCAACCTCGAGCGACATTCCGGAAAAATCAGTGCTGATCGGGAACGGCCGCACCAAGGTTTCAACCCCATCATGATGAAAAACGGACAAGCGTTCGCGATCGACTCGCACCTCTAGCTCGCGATCCACAGTGGCAAGAAAATTATTGCAATGGTAGCGGATATGAAACCCGAGCAGGTCATTGGCGAGTAGCCCCCAAAGAATTTCGTGCTTCCAAGGACAAATCCGAAACGCTTCAGGATTCGGCCAGGGGATGTGCCAGAACTGGGCAACCAAGAGATCAGGCCGCGCTTCTTTGAGTAACCGAGGCAACAGGGCGAAGTGATAGTCCTGGATCCAGACCATAGCTGGCTCGTCCTCGATTTCAGCGAGAATCGCCTGGGTAAATTTCTCGTTCACCCGTGCATAGGTGGTCCAGTCAGTCAGATCAAAGCGGGGCCGGGCAAATACTACATGACAGAGCGGCCAGAGTGCTTCGTTGGCAAACCCGTAGTAATAGCCAGTCTCTTCTCTCTTAGAGAGCCAGACACGCTTGAGCGTGTACTGCGGCGCTTCAGGCGGAACGGCGAGGCAATCTCTGGAGTTAACCACGAGCCGATCTGCGCTTCCGCTCCCGTGCGCTACCCACAATCCACCACACGCTCGCAAAACCGGATCAAGAGCACTCACCATTCCTGAAGCTGGACGCTCACAAATAATCTCTTCCCTCGCATGTCCATGGATGTAGGGTTCACGGTTTGCCACTACCACCAGGCGGAGGCCTGCCAGCTTTTCATGCACCGTTTCTCGCAGCAGGGTGTTTGTCCATAGCATGACACTGCCTCGTCGCTAGATGTTTTTTACTCCGCGTGCCGCGACAACCCACGCCAAGGAGTAAGGGATACGGGAATGCGTGAAGATTTTTCCTCTAAATATAAATAGAAAGTGACCTGAGTGGGCATTTCTCCATCACGCTTTTAGACCAGATAGGGTGCTCTCTTCTGCTCGTCTGTTTCCTCTCTGAACTGCGGCAATGCCCATTCCACCCGGTAAGCATCCTGCATCGCGAGGCGGAAGCCATCATCATAGGCGGTGCGATAGTGTCGCTCTGGACGGTAGCTAGAACCCTTCAGAAAATCACCGATCGGTGTCCCCTGCCATCTCATCTTCTCCGCCGTACACACTCCATCGGCGTACCCCTTCTCGTAGGCTTCCTGGAGATTCCGTGTCATGAGGTTTTCTCCTTACTGCTGGAACTTGACGTTATAGCGTTGGATTATTCGCGGACCCCACGCCGCCGGTGAGGCGCGAGCACGAAAGCGAATCCCGAGGACGGGGGTGAAGTTGATCGGTTCTCAGGTCGAAGGAGGAGCGGGATCCGAGACGAGGAGGATATCACCGCAATGGGCATGCCACTAATGGAGAAAAAAAGATCTCGCTCGGGGCGAACACATTTCCTTACAAACATAACAAAAAGCACGATGAAAAGTTGCTTTCGGAAGCCACAAAGACGGGGCAAAAAGGGACAAGGAATGAATGAGTGAGGCAAGTCTCCTCAATTCCGCTGCGCACTCTCCTTATTCAACCATTGAACGTCTGCTTGGCCTGATCTTTGCTCCCCTCACAGAGATCCGAAGTGGAGATGCCGCAGAAGCGCAGGCTTTGCCGACGCGACCACGAGCATATTCTCTTCTCTAGGCAGAAACGAGGATGCAATGGGAAAACTACAAATCTTAGAAACTTTTTCCTTCCCTTCTCACCCTAACGTCTTCAGCTTGCCTCCCACTGAAAGTAGAAAGCTGCAACCGCTGCTCTGTTCTCCGGAGCAGTTCTTTACCGCCGCACAGCAATCTGAAGCTCGCTGGAACGGAGAGCGGCGCCTGCTGTTTGCCGTCTTGCAAGACGCGATTGCCTGTTGGTTTCGTTACCGCTATGCGCGCAGTGAACAAGGACGGCAACTCTTTCGTGAAATTTGTGACTGGTTCTGGGAAAAAGACCAGCAATGGTTATACGCTTTCGAGAGTATCTGTGTCCATCTCAATCTCGATGCGGAATATGTCCGCCGTGGACTCTTCTGTTGGGACTCAGCGTATCGCAAGCAACAGCACTACGGATACTGGGCAGCGCGTCAACGTTTTCCTCATAAGCTTTTGCGGCGTCGTAGTTGACCAGTGAGGACATGCGACGAGGGCGTCGCTACCCGCGAAGTAAAAAAAATAGGCTGCCCGAATGTAGAGCGCGTGACTCGCGCCACTTTATCGGCGCACTGCGCGCCCTCCGATCGCCTCACCCGGCACTTTTCGCGTGTTTCTACTAGAAGCAAGACAGCCAGCCGAACGAGTCGAACCGCGACAAAAAGTGAATAGCCTACTGGAGAGGAACTAGCTTGGCATAAGTATCGTAACGACTTTGAATCTGACTGACATACTTCACCGGTTCGTCGCAGCGACAGTAGCCGTAGCGCGCCTTCTTCGCGATCTCCGCTTTGCTGAGTAAAAGCATCGCTTTCTCCACGTTGCCAAACCATTTGTCAGGATTTAATCCCATCTCCTTAGCGAGCAACCGCGCGTCCTTCACGTGTCCCGGTCCACAGTTATAGCTCGCTAGCGCAAAGCGAATGCGGTCTTTCGCTTTCACGTCCGGACTATCGAACATGGCTGAGTAACGCGCCATCAGCTTGACGCCGGCCAAAACGCCCTTGTCCGGATCGATAACATCATCGACCTTGAGCTCTTGGGCGGTACGTGGCATGACCTGCATCAATCCCTTTGCACCTACCCAACTTTTGGCGTTCGGATCGAAGCGTGATTCCTGGTACATCTGCGACGTGACCAGCCGCCAGTCAAATTCATATGCGCGGGCATGTTTCCTGGCCAGGTCATCGTACGGCGACAGTTGCCCCGCCTTGTCCGAGCGGGTTTTGCCGGTTGCCAGTCGCATTTGCTTAGCGTTCTTAAAATACTTGGTCACGGTCATGTTATAGAAAACTCCCTTATACAACTTCTTGAGAAAGGCATCGGCGGCCGCCTTGAGATTGGGTTGGTCCTTGCGCGTCGCCCAACAGATTTCCTTGAGGTCGCCGACTGGTCCTACTGAGCGAATGTTATCATTGTAGGTCAGTTCCAGCTCGACGATATTCGAGTCGGCGAGAGTTGCGGCGATTTTGCCCGCACCAACCCGCGCGAGAATGTCCTCGGTTTCAAGGTCTTCGGGTAAGACGTCAATCTCGAAGCCGAGTTCGTCCTTGAGGCTAGAAAGTGTCTGGTAATAGCTGGAAGACTTCCGCACGGAAATCTTTTTTCCTTTGAGATCCGCGAGCCCCTGAGTGCTAGTGTCCGTAGCGGGGACAATGAGCAGCTCATTGACAAACTGATACGGGGCCGAGAACGCATACTCCTGCTCACGCTCGGAAGTCCTTGTCACCCCCGCCGCGATGAGATCACCCTTCCCTGCTTCAAGGTATTGGAACAGCGCCTCGCGGCTGGGGGGAACGATGATTTCGAGCCGGACATCAAGGTTCTTGGCAAACTCCCGTGCCAACTCGTAATCAAAGCCGAGTTGTTCACCTTTGTAGAGAAAGAAGGTGGTTCCGGAGTTACGCGTGAGGACGCGCAGGACCTGGCGCTTTTTGATCTCTTCCAAATCAGCCGCATAGGCATCGTTCTTAAATTCAGTCAGGGCGTGCTCGACGAGGAAGGCATCCATTGCCGCTTTAAGGTCGGCATTATTCTTCCGCATCCCCCAGGCAATCGCCTGCTTCTCGGTAAGTTTAAACGGGCTGTGGATGTTGGGGGCGAAACTGAGCGCAGCCGCAACAATGTCCGAGTCGGCGACGGTGATCTTCTCCTCTCCACGTCCAACCTTCTGCAACAAATCAAAAGTATCAGCGTTCTCTGGGGCAGGTTTGATTTTGATTTCTTTCCCTTTCAGTCCACGAATCGTTTCCGCATAAGAACTCGAGGCACGGACGGTAATCTCTTGACCAGCAAGGTCGTCGAGATCCTGAATCGCCGTGTCGGAGGCTCGGACCACGACCAGTTGGTCGACGAAGCGAATCGGCCGGCTGAAAGTGATCTTGTCACTCCGTTCTGGGGTGACGGCGAACGAGGCGATGATGACATCGCCATGCCCTTCGTTCAACTCAGAAATAAGGTCGTCCTGCTCTGCGACTGGAACAAAGATCGGTGTGAGTCCGAGTTTTTTCGCGAACTCATTGGCTAAGGCCCTCTCGGCAGTTCTCGGGTCGCCGTCGCGAGTAAGATAGTCCGCTTCCCCATGAACGAGAAAACGGATAGAGCCCTTCGTTTTCATTGCGGCCAAGTCACCATTTAAGACATAGGAAGAAGGGGAAGTTGAGTCTTCATCGGCGGCATAGGTTCTGAGCGATATCAGCGTAAGGGCCAACAAGCCGAGGCCGAGGGCAGCGCTCAGTCGGTTCCAGTTCCCCATGAATCCTCCGGGGTGGGGTTTTGCATTTTAAAGAGACGCATGGCCGCGAAAACTGACATGGGGCGTAAGCAAGAGGGCGGGAATGTGACGCTTCCTAGAGGTGAGCAACTGGACAATGGCTCGACTTTCTCCGCACGGTTATGGTGGTCCTACCTGACGTGGACATTGACACGGATTGTCAAGCCGTTCGTTAGATGGGACCACCCCGGGGATGAAGAAATAGCCAACTGCCAATACCAACAATGATCCCTGCTGCAACCATCGGACGTTCTCGGACTCTGGTCGGCTTCATCGCCTCGGCCGGTCCCCCACGATCGGCGCGCGTTTTTCATCCCAAAGACCCTGGTAGGTTAAACCGCCCAGGATCGCCCCGACAATGGGCGCGACCCAAAATGCCCACAGCTGCGCCAGTGCCCAACCACCGACAAACACCGCCGGTCCAGTACTCCGCGCAGGATTCACTGAGGTATTGGTCACTGGAATACTAATGAGGTGGATGAGGGTCAGCCCAAGCCCAATCGCGATAGGGGCAAAGCCAACTGGAGCTCTGCCATCAGTTGAACCCAAGATGATTAAGAGGAACATGTAGGTCATGACGACTTCGCTCACTAACCCAGCAAACAGAGAGTATCCCCCCGGCGAGTGCTCGGCGTAGCCGTTCGCCGCGAAGCCACTTTGGACGACATCAAAGCCCGCTTTGCCGGTGGCAATGAGGTACAAGATAAAAGCGCCGGCGACTGCCCCGAGCACCTGCGCCACGATGTAGGGAACCAGATCAGCGGATGGAAACCGCCCGCCCGCCCACAAGCCAATGGACACCGCAGGGTTGAGGTGACAGCCAGAGATGTGTCCAATAGCATAGGCCATGGTCAACACCGTTAGCCCGAAAGCGAACGACACCCCGGTCAGGCCAATCCCGACATTAGGAAACGCCGCCGCCAAGACCGCACTACCACATCCCCCCAGTACCAGCCAGAGGGTGCCGATGAACTCCGCCACCAAACGATTGCCTATTGCCATATACTCCTCCTTTCCTCAAAGATCCGGTTGATACTTAGAACTAAGCTAACCAGTTAAAGGAATTTTGCCTTTTGTCAAGCTCACATACAGTTAGCGAGTGATTTCCATGCGAGACGCTAGCATTCCCCCATCATCTGGTAGCGTGAACGGCCATGACTGCACGTACCGCTCACAGCCCTGATGCTTTCGCATCATAACCCCGCCATCGAGACTCGATTTCGGCTCCTGCCCTACTCTGGCGAACACGCCGTCAGAGCACGAACAGTGACGTTCTTCTGTAAGCACTAATCGTGTATCGGTGTAGCCCCCCTAACGGGTACACCGATACGAGAACGAATGTCAAGGAGGCTAGATATTCGTATGGTGGTGCAGTTTGCCCGCCGTTGATTCCTTCACTGTACGATGGTGCAATGGTTCCGTAGGGGCGTATAGCTATACGCCCCTACAAAGACGAAACCGCGCCACCACTCGACAGTCCGCAGGCTGGCCTTATCGCGCGAGTCCTTGCTGAAGTGAGGTTTCTTCGACCTCCACGCTGAGTGCGTTGGATTCGGCGGTTTTGTGGAGAAACAGAATGCGACGCACTTCGTCGATGGTGCGGGGATTAGCCTGGCAGGAGTGCGTCGAGCGCACTACCAGTTCAGATTCGACTCCGTCGATATGGGCGCTCTTGTACTCGACGATACCATCGTCGCCGCTTTCTATTGGCCCGTCTCCCTTGACGGCGATGATCGAATGCGTGGCGACCCCGGGCGTTGTCGGAAGCGAGGCCAGGGTTTTGATGAAGCGTGTCCCGGGTGTCATGTTGTTCACCGCTGTGGGTATCCTTCCCATAGAGGCAAACGCGAGCGCTTCTTTATTATTGGTGACGAGGTCTGCACTAATGTTCATCATATCGAGAGGAAAAGTAACAAAGCGCGCGACCCAATGGCTGAGCCAATTCCCAGCGAAATAGCTGCCGTGCTGCGGCGTAGCAATGAACACCAGCCGATGGACGAACGGCAATGGATGGACGAATTGAGTACGCTGGAGAAGATCTTGGCTCGCTTTCGTCAGAGCGAGCTTCTCCAGCGGTGTCTTGCTAATCATGTCCCAAAAGCGATTTTCACTCTCGATAGCAGTCAACTTGGTCAACAGCCCACCCTGGCTGTGCCCAATCACTACCATTTTGCGTAACGCCGGGTCCTTGTGCTCAGGATCGAGTTGCTCAACCGCCGCACTCAACGCCTCACGCAAGAGCATGGCCGAATAGAGGATAGGATTGCCGGTGTTGTAGCTGAAGATCCAGAACTGGAAATACTGGTTGATGCGCGGGTCGTTCCCCAGCTCATTCACCATCTCAGCCCAACGTCCTGGGCCCGACGCCGTTCCATGCACAAGCACGACCGGCATGCGGCCAGGCGTATAGGGGCTGAGAGCAGCTAATCTACTCTTCTCGTCAACCACGCCAACGCCCTGCAGGAACCCTTTGAGTTCCTGCGCCCATACTGGGGACTCGGCTAGCGTGTAGGCGAGCGCCGCTGTCGATTCAACTTCAAGCGGAGCGCTCTGATCGCCGATCTGGACCATCTTCGCTTCAGGCACGACTTCGAGTGTCAAGGAAGCGCGTACGCGTCCGTTTGCGAGCTGTTGCCTAGGGCTGTCGATACGCAACAGTGCAGTAGCTGGCAACTTTGCCCACGGAATAACAAAGTCTTGGAAGCCAGCCTCAGGATCGAGGGGGACTGTCCCAGCTGCCAGGGGTGCGCCGATGCCTGGCTGGCGATAGCGGGTGGGCAGCCCTCTGACCTGCAGTTCCGCTACCGGCTCGAAGTGGTCGAGCCGACGACTCCCCCAACGTAGGGCCGCTGAGTCGAAGTCCACGTCCATCCAGCCAAAGGGTAACTCAAATGTGCCCGCCCGTAGTTCGACCTCAGTACCATCTTTTGACTTGAATCCCTCGGTGATACCCCGATTGTAGAGATCCGCGGCCAAGCGCAGGCGGGGGTCGAAGGGGTCCGGCTGGGTGTGACCTTCGCCCGGAAATAAAAATGCGTAAGCGTATACCACCGAGGCCAGATAGTAAGATTGCTTGCCGGTAGTCTCGGCATGCGCAAAAGACAACTCGGCGAGGGCGCAAAGGTCGTCCCTCCCTCCCTTTCCAGCAACAACAGCAGCGTGCATCTCGGCCATCGTCGCTTCGGGCTGGTCGGTAAACTTTACGAAGAGATCTCGCCGGTAGAGAACATTCTGGGTCGGGTTGCTCAGCTCATCGGCCGAGAGCACGTTAGCAGTAAGCTGGTGGTGTACGGTGCGCGGATCGGCTCGTTTCACGCCAATCGGGGGCGAGCAGGCGGTCGGGAGTAACGCGAGACTGAAGAGGAGGCCTAAGAATAAGCGCAAGCTTTTAGGATATATTGATCGTAGCGCTCGTCTATCTTGTGATTTGCATTGACAGATTGTGACAGCACCGCTCGTCATGCGAAGATTTTCGGCGCCTTGGTTTTGCCTGGGCGTCCTGCGGCGTCCCGTTTCTCTGGCAAGTCATCGAAGGGCGCGTAAATATTTACTCTTTATGCTCGACAAATCGCAGGGTAACGCGAGAATTCAACGCCCGGCCGGCCTCGGTATCTGACGGCGCTTTCTTCTTACGGTTCCCTCTACCAACGATGCTGAGCCGCTCTGCGGCAACACCGTGCTCCACAAGGTAGTTCTTTACCGCCTGAGCACGTTTCTCGGAGAGTTCAAGATTGTACTCGTCTGAACCTGGCGCGTCGGTATATCCTCTAATAACTAGGTCCTGGTTCGGACACGTTTGCAGAAGGAATTTAGCAACTTCATCCAGAATCACGGAATGATCATTGCGAATCGAGGCAGCATCTCCACTGAACTTCAGCCCGCGTGGACGGATCTTCCCTGCACATTGTTTCGCCGCTGCTTCCGGTGCAGGGGGAGACTCCGAGCGCTCCGGTGTTTGTGCCATGGCAACGGTGGTTAATCCCAGCACACAGGTCGAGACTATGCTGACAATAGCAACAATTCTCCAGCGGTGCACACCTTATCTCCTTAATTGTTTGATCCGACAGCGCGCCCTTTTCTCAGCCATCAGACCGAGCGTCCCACGGGACGAGCCGTGTCTTGCTCAGAGGCGAAAACCTTCATTCGGCAAAGGTACGCCCGTTTACCGCCCCCCTGCGGGCGCGCCAGTCTTTATTGGCTATCCCCTACTATTCTTTCAGCTTGATCGACAGCCCGCCCGGGCCGAGTTGGAGTTTTGCCCCTTGCGAGACCGAACGCACATGGAGAACCACCCCGTTCTGGTTGCGCAAGACCATGCCACCCATGCCCCCAGCCAGGGCAAACCCCGCTTCCGCCGCTACGTAGGTACCAGGGAATTTTGACACATCTGTCAAATTATAGACGTTCCCGACCGCGTTCGCCTTGGTGATGCCCAAGTCAATAAGACTAAGACCGTCCACCGAAAATGGGTAGGTTTTGCCTTTAAACTTCAGCATCCCATCTCCCCAGCTCACACCGATGCCGGCGGCGATTGAGGTGCTCGACACCGTAATCTTCCCGGATGGAGTCTGACCTTTTCCGAAGACGGGCGCTCCGATCATGAGCAAAAGGGTGGCTATTGTGAGTTTTAAGAATGTTTTCTTTTCAAATTTCATTGCACCTACTTCCTTTCGTTGTTGAGCTCCATACTGCCGAACTCATGTCCACATCGATCCGACGTCGGAAAGACTTTCTGTTTCACTTTTTTCCCTCGTCTACATCGCACCTCCTTCCTCCTGTCGCGGCGTGATCTTTCCACAAGCTTCACTCGGCCAACAGAGCTAGCCCAATCTTTGAGAAAAGACACATGATGTTTTTAGACTACAGCAAACAATTTTCCGGCAGGGTTTCTTTTCATCAACTCGGCACGGCAAAGTGGCAAGAGGTTCTCTTCCTCCTCTGAGCTACGTTCAGCCACTTTCATACGCTAGAGGTTTGTAGCATGAGGACCTTTGGTCAGCCAATCCCATGCTTGTTCATTCGTCGGTGCCAGGTTGTCCTACCCTTCCGGTAGAGAGAACACGAGGAGCGTTCCCTCCCCTGCCTGGCGATCTTTTCCGTGGGCATTGTCTGTAATGCGTTGATAATGCCTACACTGTGGCAGGTACTCGCGGACTCGTTAAATGTCGTACATGAGCGTGTGTCTCTCGCGGTGTTGACTCTGAGCGGCGCGACGACAAATGTCCGCGACAGTAATTTGATCGAGTACGGCAGCCATTCCCTCTCCCACCTCTTGCATCACCGCACGTAACCAACAGTTATCGAAACTGGAACAGCCCGGGCATTTCACCGGAGCGGTGGCACTGACACACGGGAGCGGGGTAAGCGGACCATCCACCGCACGGGTAATGTCCCCGAGCGTGACTTTGGCCGGATCGACGTGCAGAGTATAGCCGCCAGTTTTCCCGCGACTACTCTGCAGGATGCCCGCTTTCTTGAGAGCCAAAAGCACTTGCTCGAGAAACTTCTTGGGAATCTTCTCTCGTTCGGCCAGCTCTTGAATAGGGATGAGCTGCGGGGCTCGCGGATCGCACAACCGAGTGAGTGCTCTCAGCGCGTATTCGCATTTCTTTGACAGTTTCATGGGTGATTATGGACTCGGCAAACCATTGGAGATTCTTTCGCAGTTTGACCACCTCTCCTATAACCGTTACTACCGGGGGTTCAAGCCCGGCCGCGGCAGCGGTGGGGATGATGTTAGCTAATTTCCCAGTAATTGTTCGCTGGTCCGCTGTCGTGCCCCAGCGGATCAAGGCAACCGGCGTATCGGGCGAGCGACCATGGGCTAATAAATGAGAGACGGTCCGTGCGAGCCCTTTCACTCCCATTAAAACGACCAACGTATCTACTGCGGTCGCCAGCCCCCGCCAGTCCGCACTGGCAGAGTCTCTTCTGCCTTCTTCATGGCCGCTGATCACGGCAAAAGAAGACGCGAGTTGGCGATGGGTGAGCGGGATGCCGGCATACGCCGGCACCGCCACAGCTGAACTAATACCAGGGACGATCTCAAAAGGCAGGTTAGTCGCCGCCAGTGCCTCGGCCTCTTCTCCGCCCCGGCCGAACACAAAAGGATCGCCACCTTTAAGCCGCACCACTTGTCGGCCCCGGCGCGCCTGCGAGATAAGCAAACGATTGATCTCAGTCTGCGGCAAGCAATGCAAACCTGACTCTTTGCCGACATACACCCGTAGCGCTGCTTCGGGAGCTTCTCGCACGAGCTGAGGATGGACCAACCGGTCATAGACAACCACCTCAGCTTGCCGGAGCAGTTCCAGGCCACGTACGGTTATCAGTCCTGGATCACCCGGCCCCGCACCTATCAAATAGACCTTCCCTGGTTTCATGTTTCTTCTCCTAATTGTTGCACCAGCTGCTCTATCGCTTGCGCGCGACGGCCTTCGCGAACCAGACGGCGGAAACCACTGTCTGTCAGCGCCTTGCTCCAACACTCTCCCGTAGCCCTACGTTCGGACGCACACAGTCGCTGTCGCGCCTCTGCCGCGACCTCGGACAGCAGGGCATAATCGGCGCTCAAGTACGCGTCGAGTTCGTCCCGGATTGCCCGTGTGAGCGCTGGGCTTTTTCCCCCAGTTGCTACTGCCACGCTGATGTGACCACGTCGCACGACTCCCGGCAAAATAAAGTCACAGTGAGTGGGGTCATCTACCGCATTCACCCATACCCCCAGCTCCAATCCCTCTTGATAGACAGCCGCATTCACCGCGCTATCGCCGGTCGCTGCAAAAGCCAAGCGAGAGCCAGCCAGGTCACCGGAGCGATAGGTGCGCCGTACGTGGCGAACTGTCCCTTCCCTTGCCCATTGTTCTAACCGTGGCGTCAGGGTCGGACTGACAACCGTCACTACCGCGCCGACAGCACGGAGCCCGGCAATTTTGCGCTCAGCGATCACGCCGCCGCCGAGGACCACGCAGGGGTGGTCAGCCAACTCAAGCAACACTGGATAGTAGGCCACTGATATTTTCCTCACTTAAAGTGAATATAGCGAATTAACAGCATGAGCCTTGACACGACATGCAAGAGTCGATAGTAACAAGATAATACTAATATGTCTATAGATTTTATAGATATTAACAAAAAGGTAAATCATGCGTGACGCACCCAGCTGGGATTTAGTCCTCAAGCGTAACGCTATCGAACGCTTGAAGCGGGAGAAGTTCCCTTTGGATATTCTCCAGGAAATTCCCCAACTTGCCGCTCAAGGGTACGAGCACATCCCAGAGGAAGATATGGTCCGCTTGCAGTGGTATGGGCTCTACCACGATAAGCCGAAGATCGGCACCCTCATGATGCGAGTCAAGATTCCTAGCGGGATCCTCTCGCCACAGGGCCTCAGAACGATCGGCGAGATTTCGCTCCGTTACGGCCGCAACTCCGGCGAACTGACCACTCGGCAGAACATCCAGCTCCATTGGATCCGCCTGGACGCCATTCCGGAAATTTTTGCTACCCTCGACCAGGCCGGGCTGACCACGGTATGCGGCTGCGGTGACACCGTGCGCAACATTACCGGCTGTCCAGTGGCCGGCTTGCAGCACGGTGAGCTGTTTGACACGACTTCCCTTATTAATGAAGCGGCTCGTTTCTTTTACGGTAATCGAGAATACTCGGATCTCCCGCGCAAACACAAGATCACCATCGCGACCTGTCCGGCCCAGTGCAACGCACCAGAGATTAACTGCGTTGCCCTGCTTGGAGTAAAAGAACCCAACGGCGAACGACTGGGATTTGCTGTCAGGGTAGGAGGCGGTCAAACGTCTACCCCTCGTCTTTCCCGTCACCTCGGAGTGTTTGTCGACCTTCCTGATGCCATCCCGGTGTTACGCGCCATCCTTGACGTCTGGAAGAGCGATCCACGCTATCGCCTCTCCCGTGTGAAGGCGCGTCTCAAATTCATGATCGATGATTACGGACCGGAGAAGTTTCGCGCACTGGTGGAAGAGCGACTCGGCCGGAAGCTGCTCGATCTTCCCCAGTTGCCCCAGCCGGTGGGAACCGCTGATCACAGCGGTATTCACCGCCAGCAGCAGGAAGGGCTCTACTACGTGGGGTTCCCCGTTTCTCTCGGTCTCATGTCGGGCGAGCAGATGATCCGCGTCGCGGAAATAACCGAGAGTTATGGCGGCGACATTCGTTTGACCCGTCAGCAGAATTTTATTCTCACGCAGATTCCCGAAGACAAACTGACCGAGATCATCGCCGAGGTCACCACGGCTGGTTTTCCGCTCGATGCCAATCGCATCCGCGCCGTGAGCATTGCCTGTACCGGTGAGCCGTTCTGCAATTTCTCGGTGACTCCGACGAAGAGCAAACTCGATGAAGTCCTGACTCATTTAGAACAGACTTTTGGTCGGGCGGTGGAAGATCTGAAAATTCACTTGGATGGCTGTCCTCACGCCTGCGCCCATCACTGGACCGGCGACATTGGTCTGCAGGGCACGACTGGCCGTGGCTCAGGTGGGGAAAAACTGGAAGCGTTCGACATTATTTTACGCGGCGGCCTTGGCGTCGATGCGGCTATCGGCAAGCCGTTGTTGCGCCGCGTACCCGCGGCACAGGTAGAGCCGTATCTTGATCGCTTGGTGCGTGCCTATCTCGACCGCAGGCAGAAGGAAGAGAGCTTCAAAGCGTTCTGCGACCGTCATTCAGACGACGAGCTTGTCACCATCGCCACGGCAGGAGCAGAGTAACACCCGAGTGGGCAGGACGGACACTAAGGGACACCCTGTGATAAGCCCAGGCACCGAGGAAAAGGAGGCGCGTATGGAAGAACAGATTGTGCTTGACGAGTTGGAAGCGGGAGAACTGGCAATCGAGTTTGACGACCGAGAACCGCAAGACGTCATGCGCTGGGCGCTCGAACGCTTTGGTCACAAGGCAGCAATTTGTACCAGCTTGCAGGCTGAAGGCCTATCGATTGTCGATATGGCGTGGCGGATCAACCCCGACGTGCGTGTCTTCACCATCGATACCGGGCGGTTGCCCCAAGAGACGTATGACCTGATCGACCAGGTGCGAGAAAAATACGGCATCGCGTTAGAAGTGCATGCTCCCGAGGCTCGCCAGGTAGAAGCCATGACGCGCCGACACGGAGTGAATCTCTTTTATCGCGAGGTGCCGCTGCGGTTGCTCTGCTGCCAGATTCGTAAGGTCTTGCCCTTGCGCCGGGTGCTGGCTGGGCTCGACGCCTGGGTCACCGGGCTGCGTCGCGAACAATGGGCGACCCGCTCGAACATCCGCAAGATCGAACTCGACCACGATCATGGCGGTATCGTGAAGATCAACCCCTTGGCCGACTGGAGCGAGGAAGAGGTATGGGACTACATTCGTGCATACGACGTCCCAACCCACCCGTTCTATGCGCGGGGATACCCGAGCATCGGCTGCGGACCGTGCACCCGGCCGATTCAACCAGGCGAGGCTCCGCGCGCCGGACGCTGGTGGTGGGAACAAGGAGCACCGAAAGAGTGCGGCATGCACTGTGCCATTGAGACTGGCGGGTTCGAACA
>Ga0187894_10002826_pt1 | contig 20318 bp, 15 predicted proteins | sample GBC1701081metaG_FD_136650 | JGI IMG/M metagenome (GOLD analysis project Ga0187894, IMG submission 136650) | White microbial mat communities from a lava cave in the Kipuka Kanohina Cave System on the Island of Hawaii, USA - GBC170108-1 metaG ...
GCCGAGGGGGACGCGATTGCGCGCGTACTCGACCAGACGCACTGGAATCGGCGGCGGGCCGCGCGGCTCTTGGGAGTCAGCTACAAGACGTTGCTGGCGAAGATTCGGGAGTGTGAGCTGAGCCCGGAGTGAGGCCTCGTGTCCGCACCGATCCCTACGCCGAGCGTCTGGAGCGCATCGAATGCATCGCGGTGATCCGATCGGATCCGCGTCAACATCTTCGCGAGAGCGGAGCCGACTCACGGGCGCCTGGCTGAGACTCGTCGGAGGAGCCGGGATCGCGGGGATTCAGGCGGTCGTCGTCTTCTGTCTGCTCGAAGTGATTTGCAGGCTCGCCGACCCGCTCGGCATTTCGTATTACCCAGAGACCGCCCGGTACCTCGACACGATGATCGTCGAGGAGCCAATCGGATATCGGAACCGACCTGGGCTTCGCGGTGAGTTTTATGGAGTCCCGGTCGCGATCAACTCCCTCGGGATGCGAGACAGCGAGATTCCGTCGAAGGGAGCAGACGAGTTCCGAATCCTCGTGCTTGGAGATTCCGTTCCATTCGGGATCGGCGTCGATTTCGACGAGACGATTCCAAGCCAGCTCGAGGAAATTCTGAACCAGGCTGCACCTCCTCACCGCACCTACCGAACGCTCAACATGGGCGTTCCCTCGTACAACACCGAACAGGAGTTGCTTCAGCTAAAGACGCTCGGTTTGTCGCTCGAACCCGACGTCGCAGTTCTGCTCTTTTCGCTAAATGACATAGAGCGGAAGAAGTGGGTCTTTGAAAAGCGGGCATCGTGGTACGCGGACCTCGCGCAGAGAAGCTATGCCACTTCGTTCTTGTTTGTTCTCATTCGCCAGTTGCGCTCCGCCGTGGGACGTCCCGAACAGCTTATCTCCGTCGGCGAGTATCATGCGGATAGCCCGCGTTGGCAGGTGATCAAGCGCTCGCTGCTCGAGATCAGCCAGCGGTGCAAAGACCGTCGCATCGGGTTCATCGTCGTGACTAGCCTCGCTCAGCTCGGGGCTGAATCTCGAATGCTCGAGGAAGTCGGCCAGCAGAGCGGCTTCGAGGTCGTGAATCTCTCGACGTCCAGTGACCCGCGCTGGGCACACCGAGACCGGCTCGAGCTCGCGAATTCGCGGGTCGATAGCCATCCCAACCCCGAAGGCAGCCGCGCCTTCGCAGTCATGATCGCTGAACACCTGGGCGAGGCAGGCTTCCTCGCCGGATCGATGGATAAACACAGCGCGGAAGCCCGACTCGGCTCCGATGCGTCGAGACCTTGAGGATCACGATGCTCGATCGCGTCCGGCATTGGATCCGCACGAATGACGCGACCTATCAGGCCTATCGGAACCTGCGCACCGCCTGGGTGCGCTGGCGAATGGGCCTACGCGGCGTGGACCGCACGTTCTACTTTGCGGGTCGGAGTCGTGTCGCTCGCGATTTCGTCGCGGGGCCCCACGGGTTCATGAACGACGGCTGCTGGGTCTCGCCCGGCGTCGAAGTGGGCGCCTACGTGATGTTCGGCCCACGCGTTGCGATCGTCGGAGCTGATCATCGGATCGATTGCGCGGGTACGCCGGCGATCTTCGCGGGAGCGCCCCCGCGGCCGCGCACGCGAATCGAATCGGACGTTTGGCTCGGATACGGAGCCGTGATTCGCGCCGGCGTGACGATCGGTCGAGGAGCCGTGATCGCAGCAGGCAGCGTCCTCACACGCGACGTACCGGCATATGAGGTCTGGGCCGGTGTACCGGCGCGAAAGTTGCGAGACCGATTTGCATCCGAGGAAGAGCGCGCCGCACATGAAGCGATGCTCGCGCTTCCGGCGCGTGGTGGTCGATATGTCCCCCCCGATCCCTAAGCCACTCGTGGGCATCGCGTACCACCAGATCGCGCACTATCGGCGTGCGGTCTTCGATGCTCTCGCACGCTCGGACCGGTTCGCGTTCCGGATTCTCTCGGATACGCGGGCACCGGATCCCACCATCGCACTTGTCGAGCCGGAATCGACGAAATGGGATTGGCTCTCAACGCGCAACCTTTGGCTGGGCCACTGTCTTTGGCAGAGGGGAATCGTTCGAGAAGCTCTCCTTGGGGATTACTCAGCATTCATCTTTCTCGGGAACTTTCTCTACCTGAGCACCTGGATCGCAGCGCCAGTGGCTCGGTTGCGCGGTCGCCGAGTCTTGTTCTGGACGCATGGCTGGCTTCGACGCGAACGAGGGCTGAAGGGCTACGTGCGGCGAGTGTTCTATCGGCTCGCCCATGGTCTTCTCGTGTATGGCCACTGGGCGAAGTCGATCGGCATCGAGCTCGGATTCGACGCGTCGCGGATTCACGTCGTGTACAACAGCTTAGACTCCGAGGCGCAGACTCGCCTACGCCTCGCAGTGACGCGCGAACGGCTCGCCGCCGTGAGGGAAGAACTTTTTCCTGGAAGTGCCGCGCCAATCGCGATCTGCTCGGCTCGGCTGGTCGCCGCACGCAAGCTGGACTTACTGATCGACGCGGTCGCGAGGTTGCGCACGCGAGGTAGGGATGTCCGACTCGTTCTTGTCGGAGATGGGCCAGCCAAGGCCGAGCTCGAAGCAGCTGCGCGCGCAGCGGCGATCCACGCGAAATTCGTCGGCGCATGCTACGACGAGGCGCGGATTGCGGAGTTGACGATGGCAGCGGACGTGACAGTGATGCCGGGATCGATCGGGCTCACGGCGATTCAGAGCCTGGCGTACGGGACTCCCGTGATCACTCACGCGAACCGCGAGACGCAGAATCCCGAATGGGAAGCAATCGTTCCCGGCCGGAGCGGCGACTTCTTCCAGCCGGACGACGTGGAAGATCTCGTGAGGTCGCTGGAGCGCTGGACCAGCAAACCCCGCCGAGATCCGCGCATCGTGGCTGCCTGCGTCGGCACGATCGAGCGACTATGGAATCCAGCAACGCAGAGGCGGGTAATCGAACGCGCCCTAGAGGGCGCTGAAGCGGATGACCTATTTGTTTCGCATCCGCAAACGACGCGGAGCGGGGCAGGCGGCCGTGAGTCGGCAGATGCGATCGTAGGGAGGATCGAACGGTGAGTGCCGTGGTCGGAGCCGTGTTCCTCCTCCTCGTCGTCGCAGCGATCTGCTTCATCCCTGCGCGCCCGTCAATTGCAATCGGCCTCCTGATCACGCTCTACGGCGTCGAGCAAATGCTGATGGCTCACCTTCCCTTCATGATTCCATATTCGGCGCTCTACAACTTCACGGTTGGCGGTGCTGGCGTGGTCGCGATCGTGTCTGCGTTCTATCGGTTCGGCGCGCCGAAAACACCGGCGCCGTACATAACTCTCGTCGGACTGTTCTTCGCCTACACCTGCGCGTCGTTCCTCTGGACGGACGCTCCAATCACCGCACGTGAGTGGCTGACTCATTTCGTGGCGGAGGTTCCCCTCTGCGTTCTCGTTCCGATTTTCGCCTTGCGACGGTACGAGGATTTCAATGCTCCAATTCGGTTCGTCCTAGCGGTCTCGGCGCTTGTCTCGCTCACTCTCTTGGTCAACCCGGGCTTCGCCTTCGGCGGCCGGACGTACCTGGTCGGCATGGCCACAGTGCTTTCTCCTGCGGAGATGACGGGAGCGGCGCTGGTGCTTTTGACTGCCCTGGACCGTCGTGTCCTCGGTTTCTTTGCGAAAATCCGAATTCCGATGGCTGTGATCATGGCCTTGGCGCTGTATCGCTCTGGGGCGCGCGGACAGTTCCTGCTCGCGCTTGCGCTTCCAGCATTTCTGTACCTGAGCAAGCGCTTCACGACGGGTCTGACTACGGCCGCCTCGACGGTTCTCGCGATCGCCGTGGCCGCGATCATAGGCCTAGCGGTCGTAGCGCTCGATGCTGACCTGCCGACTCTGCAAATCCAGGAGCGCTACTCAGCCGAATCGCTCGGAGAAGGCATGCAGATGCGGCTGCATTTCATCGAGAAGTCGTTGAGCGGGGAGAATCCTCTCTTCGGCCACGGAGTCGCAGGCTGGTCGTTCATGCACAATCACTCGGATCTGGTTTCTAAGCTCGACAGAGGCCGAATCACCTACCCGCACAATTCGCTGGCGCACGTCTACTTCGAGCTGGGGTTTGTCGGGCTCATCCTGTTCGCGTCCATCATCGCGGTCTCGCTACTACAGGCTCGTACCCTTCTTCGCTCGACGCCTCGCGATCACGTCGCACACCGGATCGCAGGTGCATTGCTCCTTTATTTTCTCTTCTCGTTCGGCCTATCCCTGAAACAGAATACGTACTTGGCGATCCTGGGATTCTATCTCTCCGCATCGATGATCACGGTTCTGATGGTGCTGGTTCGCCAAGAGTCCCGACAGGTTGTTTTGGGAACCGGCAATCGCCGAATCCAGTCTCGGGCGATCGGGCAACATGTCTGAATGGGTGAGGTGCCTGAGGGCGCGACTCTTCGCCGACGTACCCCGCGATCGCGATGCATATCACGCAGAGATCGAGCGTCGCCTTGCTTCTGGCATGCGAGTGCTCGACGTGGGATGCGGGAAGGGCGTACTTCATCCTTTTCCCTGGGATCGCTTTCCGGACGTGGTCTTGGCGGGTATCGATCCCGATCCGGAGGCCGCTTCGAATCCAAGGATTCGAGAGTTTAATTTGCTCGTGCCCGGCGAGCCATGGAAGCTACCGCCCGAGAGCTTCGACCTCGTGATCTGTCGCTACGTCCTCGAGCATGTAGAAGCGCCAAACGAGTTCCTGGGCAACGTTCATCGCGTGCTGAAACCTGGTGGCCTACTCATCTTTCTGACGCCGAGCAGGTACTACCCCGCGATGATCGTGTCGGCGCTCCTTCCGCACGCGTCCCATCGCCGCATTCTCGCTCGCACCAAAGTGAGCGCCGAGAATGATGTCTTCCCCACCTTCTATCGGATGAACTCGAAGCGAGCGTTGCGTGGGCAAGCACAACAAAACCGCTTTGAAGTCGATCTCCTCATGCAGCGGGATTTCCAGCCGGCGGACTACTTGGATTTCAATTCTTTGCTGTTCGTCCTCAATTTGCTCGCTTACTACGTCGGCAAGCTCGTTCGCCTGGACCGCCAGATCGGCGCCTCCTTGCTCGGCGTGCTCCGGCGGAGATGATCGAGCCGAACTGGTGCTAGGGCAGCGTGCGAGCATGAGAGCCCTACGCGGGAGGCTGTGCGAGCGCCGGCGCCTGGCGCGGCAGAGCGCCGCGCGAGAGTGGGCCCGACTGACCTGCCCGACTTATTCATGGGAGGCCTCCTTTCCGTCGGAAGCCATCCTCCCAAGAATCAGCTGGTCCGAAGATCGCCTGCAGGTCAGCGAAAACCTGCGGAGCCTTGCTTCGCGTGTCTCAGGGAGTCGGTTCCGATTCCGCGCGCCTTCGTGGCCTCACCAATTCGATCAAGTCCAGCACGTCGGCTCTGAGGAAGAGTCCGGTTAGCAGAGCGAATGAGCTCGCGTAGACCAGCGCCGTGGCGAGGAGTGCGCCCAGCGGAGATTCTACTGGCAAAATCCACGTCACCGCCGCCCAAGTGGCAAAACCCGCGCCGATCCCGGCGCTGGCGGGGACGGCTACGGATTCGACGACGCGGAACGCATCGATCCTGATGACGCGCGCGGTTACGAACACCTGGACGAAGCCCCACACGAAACGCTGTCCAGACACCCAGACGACGAGCCTCGTCATGTTCCCCGATGACGCACCAACAGCCGCAGCAGCCATCAACGTCAACGCATCGAGCCCGATCAGCGTGGCGTGAAGCTTCCAGGCTCCGACCGCGGATACAGCCTGGAGCGAAAGCTGCCCCAGCAGCCAGCCCATCAATCCTACGGACGTCCACTGCACGACTGGAATCGCGTCGTCCCATTTTCCTTGCCATGTCAGGTGAACCAACGCGGGGGACAGCAGCGAGAGCGAGACACAGGCCGGTGAACAGAACAGACTGAACGAGCGCAGCGACCTGAGATACGCCGCGATTTGCCGGGGCCGATCGCCACCCATGCGTGCAAGCGTGGGCAGAAGGACGTTCGCGAATCCAGCTTGCATGAGGTTGGTAAGGCCGAGGACGAGTTGCGAGCCGAAGAAGTAAGTGGCCAACAAGGCAGGCGCCCAGCGATCGACGAAGAGTTTCTCGCCGTGGAGAGCCATCGTCGAGCCGAGTGTTCCGAGCACGAGCCAGCGTCCCGATCGAGCGAACTCGAAGAAACGCGCGCGATCGAGCTCGACACCGCGTGGCCACGGCCCCGCGATTCGCCGCAACAAGAGCCATTCGAACGCCGCCGTGACTGCGTAGTGCAGGACGAAGCTTACGGCGCCCAGGCCTGCGAGACCGGCGGCGATCATGGATCCGCTTCGCACCATGCCTCCGCTCACCATCGCCGCCGCGGAGCGCCTGAATCCGAGCTCGGTGGCGAGCTTCGCCTGGTAGATCAGCGGCGGAACCTGAAGCGGATACGAAATGGCTCCGATCCAAAGCAGAATCGTAAGACCGGGCCTTTGCAAGCACGCAGTCAGGATCGGGGCACTGATGAGGAGCACCGCCATCGTGAGCACCGCAACCGTGAAGGCGTAGCGAAACCCAGCCGACGCCAAAGCCGGGAAATCATCCGGCCGCTGCACCAGCACAGGACGGACGCCGCCGTTATGAACGGACTGGCCGATCCCGATGATCAGGACCGCGAGGCCGAACAGACGAAAGTCGTCCTTAGCCAAGATCCATCCGAGCACCACTTGCGCGGCCACGCCGCCGGCGCGCGTCGCGATCATCGACGCGACGTTCCAGAGCATCCCGACGAGGGCACGGCTACCCATCGGTTGGCTGCGAAGGTCCTCTACCACGTTGGCTCCGGTTGTCTCGTCTGAATTGCCTCAGGTTCGCTCATCGTCAACGCAAGAGGGCGCACACGTGCCAGCGCGAAGAAATCGGGAGAGCGTTCGGTGGATGGGTCATCGATGACGTATCGGAGTGCGCGCGGTTCGAGCGCGCGGTTCCTGCGACGGACCATCTTCGCTGCCGTCGCCGGAGCGATTGTCGGGAGTAGCTCCGGTAGCACTGAGACGTCTTGGGCGGAATTGATCCGGGGAGAGAATCTCGCGCGGCGCGCGCGCCTCAGCGCCACGGAGGCCCCGTACTTTCCGAAGGGCGGCGCTGCCAGCCTCGAGAATCTCCAGGATGGCGCCGTAGCACCGACGCCTGCTCACATGCGCAGCTCGAGCTTTGCGGTCCACTGGCGCGGCACCGGTCATGTCTTCGTTCGCGTCGACCTACCGCGCACCACACCGGTCGAGCGCATCGCGATCCGCGTGCTCGGTGGGCGGGCGGAGGATCATCTGATCTATCCGCGAGCGATCTCGGCATGGCTGAGCAGCGATGGTGCGACCTGGCAGTGCGCCGGCGAAGCCGAACGCGAACGAGATTTTCCGGTGGAACTGGGCAAGGCCCGCGTCGCCGCAATCGCCATCTCCGCGCACGGGACGCCCGCTCGGAACTTGATCCTTCATTTCACGTTGGCTTCGGAGTTCCTGTTCGTCGACGAGATCGCCGTGATCCGTAGCCCGAACCCGCCGCCGGCTGCCGCATCATCAGCGTGCGCAAACGCCACGCCTCTCCACGCCGGGCTGGCCGCGTTTCCTGACAAGCGCGAGATCCTCACCTCGACGCCGTCCCTGCCCAACTTTCTCACTCTCCTTCAGGACGGGGCACGCCGGCCTCGCGGCCCGCTAGCAGCTTGGTTCGATCTCCCGAGTGGAGTGACACTTCGCGGAGCGGAGAAGGTGGGGAAAGCGCCGGGCTTACCCGAGCGAACCCGATATCGCGCGGAGATCGCGCATCCAGACGCCGGCCAGTCACACACCTCGAGGGCAGTTTTCTTCGAAGGGCGCGCTCCTTCTGGCTCAATGGTTCGCATCACGCCGACCGGTCGGGCGGCCCAACCGGTCGAGGTGCCGTTGCGGGCGATTACGGTTCCTGCCACCGCCGCGCCACGCTCACTTCACGTGAGCTTGGGTTGGCTTCGAGCCGAGACGGCCGCGCAGTTTCCCGATGTGATCGGAACCCTGCGTTCACTCGGCTTCAACGGCTTTGGCGTGTTCCCGCGGTATTGGGCCAGGGGCCTGCCCAGCCGCCAGGAGGCGGCGTGGATCGAAGCCGCTCGCATGAGCGGCATGGACATCATCTACAACGAATCACCCTTTCACGTGATGGAGCAGCGGCGCCGGGGCTCGCCGGAGATCCGTACGCAACGACCAGGGGGGATCGCTGGGCCGGGCGTGTCTCCTTGTTATCGCGGCAAGTACTACGCCGAGGAGTTGGCCCGCATCGAGGCGCTCGCACGGAAACTACGGCCGCAGTGGGTGTTCTTCGACTCAGAGCTCTGGACGAACGGAGCTCGCGAAGCAGGCGTGGATGCGCAGTGCGCGCGCCTCAGCGGGTCTCCTCGCGAGAGGGAGACTGCGCTGCTCTCGCGCGCTGGCGGCGAGATCGCGCGAGACCTGCGCCGGGCCATCCAGCGGGCAGTCCCGGAAGGGAAGGTGCACGCGGGTCTCTACGCGGTGGAGCCGACTCACATCTATCAGGGCCTATTCGACTTCGGGGCTGTCTCCTCGAATGGCATCGATCTCGCGATGCCGAGCTTGTACACGAGTGGCGACCCTCAGGCCGTGCGCGACCGGATCACGGGGATCCTGGCGAAGCAACCGGAGACCTTCGTGTTGCCGTGGCTCACGGCGGGTACTCTCGGCGAATACCCATCGCGTTATCTTCGGGCCTCGCTGCTCGAGGCATTTTTCTCGGGTGCCCGCGGCATCACCTATTTCCAGGCCGAGGACTTCGATACTCCCGAGGACTTCCTCGCTCACGCGCAGGCGATTGCGGTTGTGAGCCGTTACGAGGATTACTTCACACGGGGTTCTGCGGACCAGGAGGTACGGGTCGAGTCTGGCGACGCGAGTGTGATCGCGCGAGCCCTCGAATCACGGCTGCTCGTATTGTTGGGGAGCTATCGCTCACGCGCGACCGAGCAAGTGAAGGTCGCCCTCGGGTGCCGCGTTCCTTGGCGCGATGTCGAGACGAACGCAACTCACGGGACTACAAGCTTGGCCGTGGCGCTGCAGCCGGGCGACAGCCGCGTGTTCGAGTGCTCACAGGTGGCGGGTGGGCCGTGAAAGCGCCGCCGATCGTCGTCGCCTACTTCCAGCTGACGTTCGGGCATGCGCACCTCGCGCGCATTCGGGCACTGGGCGCGATCCCCGGAATTCGCTGCATCGGGATTCAGTATGCGGATCGGGAACGCACTCGAGGCGCGGAGGCTCACGAGCACGCAGACCTGCGCACGCTGATCTCCGGCACATACGAAGAGCTTCCGCGCGCCGCGCTCGTACGCTCAGCCGTCCGTGCTGCCCGGGAGATCTCCGCGGACGCAGCGATCATCGACTGCCCCGCGGATCTCGTTCAGTTCGCTACTGGGCGCCTGCTCCAACGGTCAGGCGTAGCGACGCTCGTGAGATGGGCATCGACATTCGAGGACTATCCACGCCGCGCTTGGAAAGAACTGGCGAAGCGGCCTATCTACTCAGGTTGGGACGCGTACCTCGCAACCGGTGAGCGCGCGCTTCGCTATCTGACCAGCTTTGGCGTCTCCCGCGAGACTGCGTTCATCTGCGGAAATCCAGTCGCGCATGAGCTGTTCGAGGCGATTCCCCCTGAAACAGCGGACCAGCCACGCTCTTCATTCTTGTTCGTCGGACGCTTCCTCTGGCACAAGAACCTCGATCGACTCCTCGACGCGTTCTCGCTGTACCGCGCGCGCGGCGGTCGCTTCGAGCTCCGTGTCGTCGGCGACGGAGGCGACAACGAGGCCGAGCACATCCGCGGCCGCTTGCGCACGACTCCCGGTGCGGTGCACCTGGGATTTCAGTCAGGGAGGGCTCTCGCTGGCGAATACGCACGAGCGAGCTGCGTCGTGTTGCCGTCGCTTTCCGAGAACTGGGGTCTCGTCGTGAACGAGGCGTTGCACGCGCAACTTCCTGTGATCGTCAGCTCCCGTTGCGGCTGCGTACCGGAACTCTTACACGACGGTAGTAACGGTCTCCTCGTAAGTGCGGAGTCAATCGAATCGATAGCCGACGCCATGCAGCAAATGGAGAGGCTCGGGCCCTCCGGGCGCGCGGCGATGGGTGCGCGGGGCCGCGCGCTCGGAGCAGCGCAATCACTCGAGCGCTGGGCGGAGCGGGCGGCCGAGGGTGTGCGCTTCGCGATCGCTCGGCGCTGAGGATCAGCAGATCAGAAGGAGTGGGCTTCCCCGTCCACGAACATTCTGCACCACTGCTCAATGCAGATCAGCGCAAACACCGTGTAGGCGCCGTCGGCTCGCCCTGCGCGATCGGCTTGCACCATCGCGCGCACGCCGGTCGGATCGAACAGCCCACGGCGGCGCAGCGCGTCTTCGGAAAGCACGTCATCGACGAACTCCGCGAGCGGACCCGCGAGCCAATGGCGTAACGGCGCTCCGAACCCGGTTTTCACGCGGTGGATGACGTCCCGCGGCAGCAGCGGCTCCATTGCACGCTTGAAGATCCACTTGCCGGTGGCGCCGCGTTGCTTCAACGAAAGCGGTAGCCGAGCGGCGAACGCGACGAGCTCGAGATCGAGGAGCGGCACCCGAACCTCCACGCCACGGGCCATCGCCATCTTGTCGGTGTAGTTGAGGTTGTGATCTCCGAGGAAGTACTTGGCCTCGAGATAGAGCATGCGATTCAATGGTGCGACTTGTTGGGGAAGCGCCAGCATTGCATCGAGCAGTGGGTCGATCGCGTCGCGGCCCACGAGCTCGGCGCGCGCGTCGGGAGAGAAGAGCGCGGCGCTGGCGCCGCGCGGCGCCCAGTCGAAATAGCGCGCGATCCGCGTGTTCTCATCTTCGTCTGCGAAAGCAAACGCCTTCGCAGCGCGGCGCCCTATCGGGAGCGTGCTGGACGCGGCGCGTAGCGCCGCGCGCGCAGGCTTCGGCAGCCACGCCCATCCGCGCTCCGCGAGCAGCGCCGTGTGCCGGCGATATCCCGTGAAGATGTCGTCACCGCCCGCACCGGATAGGAGAACCTTGATCCCGTGCTCACGGGCTAGCTCGCAAATCATCAGCGCGTTGATCGGCGCAGGATCCGCCTGCGGCTCGTCGAGGTGATAGATCATCTCGGGTAGCCGCTCCGCCATCTCGCTCCCGACCCACACGGTGTCGAGCTTTACGCCGAGATGCTTGGCCACCCTTTCCGCATAGGGTAGGTCCTCGGCCATGCCTTCGCGGACGGCTGCAGGGTCCCTGAAGCCGATCGTGAAGCAGCGCAGTGAGTCGCGCGGTACTTGTTGGGCGGCGTAGGCGACCACGGAAGACGAGTCCAGCCCGCCCGAGAGAAACGCGCCCACCGGAACGTCCGCGATCATCTGGCGCTCGACTGCGAGAGAGAGACGCTCACGGAGTTCGCTGGCCGCGCGGTCCGCGCTGAGCGAGTCGTCGATCGGTTGGGCGTAGGGCAGCTCGTAGTAGCGCCACTCGCGCACGACCCGGCCGTCACGCACGCGCAGCGCACAGCCCGGTTCGAGCTTCTTGACGCTCGCGAGAGCGGTGTCGGGCGCTGGGCTCCAAAGAAAGTGGAGGTGCCGATCGATCGCCGCGAGGTCGAGCGCGCGATCGACCTCCCGGCAACGGAGGAGCGCTTTCATCTCGCTCGCGAACAGGAACCCACTTGCAGTCCGTGTGTGATAGAGAGGCTTCACGCCGAGCTGATCGCGCGCGAGGAACAGCGAGCGCGCGCGGGCGTCCCAGATCGCGAATGCGAAGATGCCGTTGAGCCGGGCGAGCATCTCCTCGCCGTCTCGGCGGTAGAGCTGCAGAAGCACCTCGGTATCGCTTTGGCTGCGGAAGCGGAAGCCGTCGTTCTCGAGTTCCTTGCGCAGCTCGCGGAAGTTGTAGAGCTCGCCGTTGTAAACGATCGCGACAGAGCGCGAGTCATCCCACATCGGCTGATGTCCTGCGGGCGAGAGGTCGATGATCGAGAGCCGGCGATGCACGAGACCGACGCGCCCGTCGTCCACGAGCTCGATGCCCTCATCGTCGGGGCCGCGGTGGCGGATCGCGTGCGCCATCTGCTGGAGCAGATCCGGCGGAAAAGCGCCCGAGGTCCCCGCTATCCCGCACATCAGTGAAGCGCTTTCGTGCCTTCGACGACGAGGAACCAGCTGAGGCGTGACGGTACGAGCTGTTGAACCCATCGCGATGCAAAGCGCGAGCGCGTGAGCCTGACGTCGTACGGGGTAACCACGGGCGTGATCGTCATTGGGTCGAGGCCCGGGAAGAGCTCGCGCGCTTCGCTTTCCGTGAACGCCTGGGTGCCTGGGCTCTCGATGTGACTCCGAATGACGTCGTCGAGCGTGCGCAGCGGCCGACCTCGAAGCAGCCCGTTGACGAGCCAGGCTTGGGCGGCGACCAGCGAGTGGCGGTTGTAGACCATCACGCACACCCGACCACCGGGCCTGGTGACCCGTACGATCTCGGCGGCGGCTGCTCGGACGTTCGGCGTGTGATGGATGACTCCCCAGGAATAGACGAAGTCGAAGCTCTCATCGGGAAACGGAAGCCGCTCTGCATCGGCGCAGCGAAGGTCGGCGTGAAGCCCCTCAAGCTCCAGCCTCCGCTCGACGAGCTTCAAGCTTTCTTCGGTGAGATCGACCCCGGTCGCCAGTGCTCCGCTCCTCACGAGGTTCGTAAAATCCGTGCCGGCGCCGATGCCGACCTCCAACACCCTTTCTCCGGTGTGCTCGCGGAATCGGGCGAAGCCCTCGATGAACGGCTCGCGCTCGTAGCGTTCCTCTTCCACGGCTCGGAAGAATTCGCGAGATCCAACAGGGTGAGGATTTCCGCGAGTCCCGCACGGCACGGCGTTCCAGAAGTCTCGAACTCGCTCCTTGAGGTCTTGGCTCGTCGACAGGGTTTGCCCCTTCGATCGCCACCACGAAGAGGTTTAGCCTCCCCCCGTGCTTCGACCCACGCGGTGGACGCCCAGGCGGCTCATGCGCTCTCCAGTCGCACCTCGGCCCCTCTCGCAATCGACTGCTCGATCGCGAACGTCACGCGGCTGGCGGAGGCGATCTCAGCGAGCGTCATCGGCGAGGGCTTGCCCGCGCGCACGGCGTCGACCACTTCCTTCACTGCCGTCGCCTGGCCCTTGTCCTGGTTGAACGTCCGCACGTCTGCGCGGCCGCTGATGTGGGTGCGGCGGTAGTTGTGGCAGTGAGCCGTCCTCCCGTCGGCTGAGACCTCGAAGCGTTCTTTGGGCAGGTCGGAAGCCGCGTGCGCGAGGTACTCGATCGTCGCGGTCGAGCCGTCGTCCCAGCCGAGCAGCGCGACGACGGAATCGTCGGTGGCGTCGCGGCCGAGCGCGCGCGCGTAGACGGTGCGCGGTGGCTCGCCGACCAGGAACTGACAGGTGTCGACGAAGTGGCAGACCTCGCCGATCACTCGTCCGCCGCCGACAGCGCGTTCAGTGATCCAGCTCGCACGGGGCGGAGGGCCAGCCGCTACGACGTAGTGGATCGCGAGCGCGGCCGAGCGATTCGCGAACGCGTCGCGGATCGCGCGCGCGTGTGACGAGAAGCGGCGGTTGTAACCGACCACCAGGAACTTTCCGCGCGCGGCTTCGAGGATCGCCTCGATCTCCCGATTTGTTAGGCCGGCCGGCTTCTCCAGCCAGACCGCTTTGCCGCTGGCCAACGCCTGGATCGCGTGGACCGCATGGCTGTCGTGGCGGGTCGCGATGAAGACGAGATCTGCGCCGGCCGTGCTCACGGCCTGCTCTGCGTCGGTGCCGCAGTGCGCGAAGCCGTAGCGCTCCGCCGTGCGGCGCGCGGAAGGGCCGGTCGCGGTCGCGACCGAGACCTTGCGCACGCCGGGCACGTCCGCGAGCGCCGGCAGCAGCACCGATTTTGCGTAATTGCCCGCGCCGACGAATGAGACGCCGACGGTCGCTCGGGGCAGGCCCGCGGGCGGCGCGCCGAGGGCGACACTGTGCTGTGTCTCGGCGCGCACGTCGTAACGGAACAGCGCCGCGATGTCGGTCGTCTCGCCGCGATAGAGCGCGTCGTACGCTTCGAGCGCCTCGCCGAACGGGCGAATCTTCGGGTGGAGCAGGTCGAGCTTCATACTGCCCTGCGCGATCAGCTGCAGGAACGCCTGGAGATTGCGGTTCTCGGTCCAGCGCACGAACGGCAGCGGGTAGTCGTAGCCGTGCTCCTCGTAGGCGCGGTCGTAGCGGCCCGGACCGTACGACATCGACATGCGCAGCTCGAGCTCCTTCTCGTAGAACGTGCGCCGGTCGAGCTCCATCGGCATCGCGCCCACCACGGCGACGCGGCCGCGCGGACGGCAGAGCTCGGCCGCGAGCTGGAGCGGAGCCGCAGTCTGCGCCGATGCCGTAACAAGCGCGAAATCGGCGCCGTAGCCGCCGGTCGCGGCGTCCTTCCAGCCGGCGGGTAGCGAGTCCGGCGCGGCGCCCCACTCGGCGCCCTGCTCGAGCGCCTGCTTCACGCGCTCGGGCATCAGGTCGATGCCGAGCACGCGGCAGCCGTTCGCGCGCAGGAGCTGCACGGTGATCTGGCCGATCAGGCCCAAGCCGATCACGACCGCGGTCTCGCCCAGCGTCGGATTCGCGATCCGCACCCCTTGCAGCGCGATCGCGCCGATCGTCGCGAAGGCCGCGTGCTCGGTGGCGACGCTTTCGGGAATCGGCGCGGCCAAGTTCTCGGGGATCACGACGAACTCGGCGTGGTTCGCGTAGCCGGCGCCGGCGCACGCGACGCGGTCGCCCGGCGCGAAGCGCGTGACGCCTTCGCCCACCGATTCGACGCGCCCCGCGCACGAGTAGCCGAGCGCCTGCGGCGAATCGAGACGATTCATCACGGTGCGATACGTCGCGAGCGGTCCCTCTTCGCGCAGCTTGCGGAACACCTGGCGCGTGAGGTCCGGGCGCGAGCGCGCTTTGCTGAGCATCGACATGCGCGCGAACTCGAGCGACATCGCTTCGGTCCCGGAAGAGACCACGGAGAAGTGATTACGGACGAGGATCTGTCCCGCGCTCGGCGACGGCGCCGGAACGTCGACGATCTCGAGCGCGCCAGTGCGCGCGTTCTGCACGATCTGCTTCATGGCTGGGACCTCTCGATTTGGCCGGCCCAGCCGGGGTGGGGCAGGAACGGCCGCTCGCAGACGATTTCTTTCAGCGCTCGCTCGCGCGGGCTGACGTGCTCAGCGGGAGTCTCGAACACGCGCACGTCGCCGGGCTCGCGCACCGCAGTCACGCGCGCTTCCGTCGCGCGCATCGACTCGCGCACCTTGGGCACTTTCTGCCAGTCGAAGCCCATCAGGCGCAGCGCGACGAGATCCAATGCAATGGGATCGAGGCCGGCGAGCACCGCGCCGAGCGGATAGTCGTGCGGCGCGAGCGGGCCGGCGCCCTCACCCGCGATCACGCCATCGATCACAGTGAGCACGCGGCGTACCGGACCGGCAGCATCGAGGCGCAGGCGCTCGGCGTCCGAGTAATAAAAGGCGCGATTCAGATCGCAGACCATGCGCCAAGTGGTGCGGTTGCCGTGCCAGTTGCCGCTGCGGATGAACTCGTCGCCGCGCATGGCCCACTCGAGCCTGCGCGCGCCGCGCAGCAAACGGGTCGCGCGGCCGCGCACGAGCCAGCCGCGCGCCAGCTCGACCGCGCGGCTGCGCAGCCGATCCGCGATCGCCGCGCCGGGAAACTCGTCGCCGCCGGCGCCGATCGTGTGGTGCGGAAGCCAGTTCTTGTCACCGTTGATCCCGACCAGATTCTTGAGCGCGAGCGTGACGCCGGTCTTCTTGTGCGTCTTCAGCTTCGGCAGGTTCACGACCAGGTCGGCGCGCAACACGGTCTCCGACAGCAAGTAGGCGTTGCGCCCACCATCGTGCTGTGCGCCCGTCGCGCGCGGGTCGTAGTCTGCGCCGCGCATGCGCGAGGGCTCGAGGCCGGAGCCCTCGAAGAAGCTCGCGCGGCCGAGATCCACCGCGCGGTAGCCGTCGGGGTCGCCGCGTAGCGGCCGGCGCTCGACGATCACGCCGTCCGCGGTCTTGACTGCCTCACGGCGCAGGTCGATGCGATCGAACTCGCGGCGCAGCGTGTCGGCGTAGAACTCCGCGATCGCGGGTAAGCCAGCCAGCTCGCTGACCGCCTCCCAGTCGCAGTCTTGCTGCGGCGCCTCGGCCAGCGCGACGCTGCCGTCGGGGCCGACCGCGAGCGTCGCATAGTCGAGCAGCGCGCGGATCACCGCGCCGTGGGTGATGACACTTTCATGTGTCGCGCCCGGCGTCGGGTTCCAGTGGCGGATGAAGTTCGGCTTCAGCACCACCCGCCCGCCGCGCGCGACCAAGCTGCCGAGCGGGTTCCAAGAGGTGCTGCCGAAGCGCTCCTCGTCCAAACCGAGCGCTGCGAGCGCGGCGCGTACTGACGCATAGGCGGGGTTCGGAGCGGCGTCGGGATCCGGCGCGCCGAGCAGCGATTCCAGCTCCGGAAAGGCCGCGCCCGGATGAAACGGCGGCCGCACGTCCTGATAACTCGGCTTGGTGCGCGCGAGGCCGACGCGAATCACGCCGTGATCCTCCCGCTCGCGAGGTTGCCGAGGTAGGACTTCACCGCGCGGAACTTGCCGTTGGGTTCGCGGGGAATCGCGTCCACGCACTCGATCTCGATCGTGATCTCGTCGCCGAGGCGCTTGCGGATCTCCTGGATCAGCGCGCTCTCGCTCGCCTCGTGCCAATAACGAGACGGGACGGTGAACACGCGGATGCGATCGGGGCGGTCCTGCACGATCTGCGCCTCCGCGACGGAGGTCTGCTGCTTGAAGACGTGGTCGAGTCGCCCAATCAGGCGGCCGTCGGGTGTTGCCACGTAGTCCTCGACGCGCCCCTCGATTGCGAGGAAGGAATCGCCAGGCCGCCCGCACGGGCACGGAGTCTTCGCGCGCGTGCCGACGTCACCGATCCGATAGCGCAGGAACGGCAGCGCCTCGTTGCCGAGCCCCGTAACAAGCAGCGGGCCGCGCACCCACTGCTCGGTTTCCTCCATCGGTTCCACCTCGACGATGCAGTACTCCATGTCGACGTGGAGACGCCCCTGTGCACACGCGCCCATCGAGACGGCCAGCTCGCTGCACGCATAGTGATCTCTGACCGGCGCGCCGAAAGCTTCCTCGATGGCGTCGCGCTGAAATTCCAGCAGCGATTCGGAGGACGTGAACACCGCCACCAGGTGACCCTTGGGCAGCGGGCGGTCCGCGGCGAGCAGAGCGCGCGCGGCGAGGTGAAGTGCAGAGGGATAGCCCTGCGCGTAACGCGCGGGCGTCGCGTGAATCGCTTCGACGTAGGCGGGCATGTTCGCCGGCGCCATGTGGTAGACCGAGAACAGCGTCTGGCCGGCGTAAGCGTTTCTCCGCCAGAACGGCGGACGCCGCTGACGGAACGGCACGATCATGCGCCCGTTGAACGTAAGGTTCGGGTCTTCGAGGTTCGCGCCGAACCCGCGTCGCTGGCGCCAGACGGCGGCGAAGCTCTCGGCGACACGTTCCGGTGTCGCAAACAAGCGCAGCGCAGTGCCGGTGGTGCCGGAGGTCGAGATACGCACGCGCCGGTGCGCCGGCACGTTGAGCGCGAGGAACTCGCGCCAGCGCTCGCGATAGACCGCCTTGTCCAGCGGCCGAATGCCCGCGAGCGTCGTGGCGATCGCCTCGTCCGGGTCGTACTTCTGCGATGGCGGCGGAATGTTTCGGTAGAACGGAACGTACTCGCGCGCGTGGCGCACGATGTGGTCGAGCCGCTCGCGCTGCTCGGCGCGCAGATGCAGCAGCGGCCCGCTCACGCTGCGCTCCCACGAAGCGAGCGTGCGGTCGAACATTTCGCTGAAGCGCGTGCGCGCGACCCAATAACCCGCCACCGAGTTCGCGAAGTTCTGCGCGAAAACCGGCAGCGCTTCGTAGATCGGGTTCACGCCGCGCACTCCGCGAAGAAGCGCGCCATCCGGCGTGCCTGCACTTCGCGCCGGAAGCCGCTCTCCGCCCACGCCCGCGCGCGCGCTGCGATCTGCCGAGCGCGCTCGGGATCGCCGCGCAAGCTGGCGATCGCGGCGGCGAGCTTCGCGGCGTCCTCGGCGTCGATCGCGACGCCGACGTCCGCGCTCTCCACCATCTCGCGCACTTCGCCGCGCGGCGCCGCCAGGATCATGGGGCGCTCCATCGCGGCGAACTCGAACAGCTTCGACGGGATCACGGTCTCGAACACCGGCAGGTCGCGCAGCATCACGAGCAGCACGTCGAGCGAGGCCAGCCAATCGGGCACCTCGCTGCGCGGGAGCAGGCCCGTGAAATGCACATTCCTGAGCCCGCGCAGCTTCGCCTCCTGCTCGATGCGCGCGCGGTCGGCGCCGTCGCCGACGAACACGAAGTGCACGCTCGGATCGGCGAGCTTCTGCGCAGCCTCGAGCACCGTAATCAATCCGTGCGCGAGGCCGAGCGTGCCGACGTAGCCAACGCGGTAGTCGCCGCCGATCTCGTGGCGCGCGAATAGCGCGGGCAGCGCTGAACGAGGGCGCCAGGTGTCGCCGTCGATGCCGTTGTAGACGAGCGCGATGCGGCTCTCGGGCACGCCGCAGCGCGCGACGTGCTTCGCGAACGCGCGCGTCACGACGACGACGCCGCGCGCGCGGCGGTAGAGCCAGCGCTCGACGCGCTCGAGCAGGCGCGCGGGCAGCGAGCCGCGGCGCAGCTGGCCGAGCGCGACGATCGATTCGGGCCAGAGATCGCGCACCTCGAGCACGAACGGGCGCCGCTTCAGCGCCGCCACCAGCGCGCCCGCGATTCCGCAGAAGAACTGCGGGCTGGTGGCGACCACGACGTCGGGCCGCTGCGCGCGAAACGAAGCCAGGATCGCGGTCAGCATGAACGCAACGTAGTTCGCGGTGCGGCGCACGAAACCTTCGTTCGCGGTGACGTACATCCAGGTGCGCAGCACGCGCACGCCGTCGATCCGCTCCTCCTGCAGCCAGCGGTTCTGGTAGCCCGCGAACAGCTCACCGCGCGGGTGATTCGGCACACCCGTGATCACCGTGACCTCGTGCCCATCGCGCACCCACGCGCGCGCGTGCTCGTGCACACGATTCGCCGGAGCGTTCACCTCCGGCGGGTAGTAGTGACTGAGAAACAGGATGCGCACTGCTCGGGCTCTCCGCGCCGGCGTGCTGCGGCCGTTAGAAGAGCGTGTAGATGAATGGCGCCACGGCAGAGTTCGCGGAGAGCACCATCAGCGCCGACAGCAGGAACAGCGTCATCACGATCGGGGCGAGCCACCACTTCTTGCGCACGCGCATGAACTGCCAGAGCTCGGAAATCAGGTCGCCCATTCTGAAGTCTCCGCGAGTGATCGGGTTGAAGTGAAGCCTTCTCGGGCGGCGTAGTGCCGCTCGCTCAGTCCAGCGCGAAGCGTTCGCGCCAGTCGAAGTCTTCGACGAGCTCCGGCTGGTCCGCTTTGCGCAGGATTTGATTGCCGAGCACGAGCACGTCCATGTTCGTGCGCATGAAGCACAGGTACGCGTCTTCCGGAGTGCAGACGATCGGCTCGCCGCGCACGTTGAAGCTGGTGTTGATCAGCACCGGGCAGCCGGTGCGCGCGTCGAACTCTCGCAACAAGTCGTAGAACTCGGCGTGCTGGTCGCGCCGGACGGTCTGCAAGCGCGCCGAGCCGTCGACGTGGGTGATGCCGGCGAGCTGGCTCGTGTAGCGCGTGACCGCGCCTGCCGACGTCTCCACGTCGTAGGGCTCGAGCTGCTTCACCTGGCACACGAGCAGCATGTACGGGCTCTCGCGATCGATGTCGAACCAGTCGCCCGCCTTCTCCGCGAGGCAAGCGGGCGCGAACGGCCGGAAGCTCTCGCGGAACTTGATCTTCAGGTTCACGCGCTGCCAGTTCTCGGTGTTGCGCGCGTCGGCCAGGATCGAGCGGCTGCCGAGTGAGCGCGGGCCCCACTCCATGCGGCCCTGGAACCAGCCGATCACGGCCTGCTTCTCGTCGAGCAGCCGGGCCGGCGCGCGGATCATCTGCTCGCGCGGATAGACGTGATAGGGCGCCTTGCGCGTCTCGAGATAGCTCTTGATCTCGGTGTCGGAGAAGCTCGGTCCCCAGAACGCGTGCTTCATCTCGAAGCGGCGCGGGCGCCCGAGCACACAGTGCTCAGCGAACATCGCCGCGCCGA